>Ga0209463_1000340_pt1 | contig 40503 bp, 37 predicted proteins | sample AgamicMgSfrz_FD_187169 | JGI IMG/M metagenome (GOLD analysis project Ga0209463, IMG submission 187169) | Agave microbial communities from Guanajuato, Mexico - Mg.Sf.rz (SPAdes) (version 2) | ecosystem: Host-associated > Plants > Phyllosphere > Phylloplane/Leaf | place: Guanajuato, Mexico...
TTTCACACTTCTCACATCCAATTTAGGGAGGGCGAGTGGTGTGCACGATTACATCAAAGAGAGAACTATCAAGATTGGAAAGTATATCGTGGAGACGAGAAAAACGGTTCGCGTAATAGCGAAAGAGTTTGGCGTATCCAAAAGTACAGTCCATAAAGATTTAACAGAAAGACTTCCTGAAATTAACCCAGATTTAGCAAATGAAGTGAAGGAGATCCTTGATTATCATAAATCTATTAGACATCTACGCGGTGGGGAAGCAACAAAAATGAAGTATAAAAAGGAAGAGCTTGAAGGGGAAACTGTACAGTAAGAAAGAACGGGGCAAGCTTTGTCATCATTAGAGAGAAAACATGATGGGATAGTGATTTATCCAAAATTGTCCTGAAGATTTTTTTAACAGAAAGGAAAGTTCAGAAACATGGAGTTACCACAGTCTATCGATGGAGGCGACTCCATCGATAGAGAAAAAGAGTTTGTATAAAAAAGGCTTCATTAGGAATGCTAATAAAGGGTACATAATAGCTTCAAAGGACTTTGGGATCAATGTCCTTTTTCTTTTGCAAGGAAAACAGAAACAGACTGAAAAATCCTTTTTTTCCTAAAGGGTGTTTGGACAGTCTATTTTGTGAAAAAAAACGCATTTTTTTGACAAAAAGTTACTTATTTCTGCATCCGTATGATAAAATAAAAAATTAGAGTGGTTTAAATAGATAGAGAAAAAAACATACAAATTTTAACCTAAAAACATACATAATTCACTTTGCAAAAAGGGAAAAATGGTTGATTTAATATAGAGCGATAAGAAAGACATATTTAAGCGATGTAAATATTTGGTGGCGTGTTTAGAGAAAAGCGCTATAAGCTGTATGAATAGAAGACGTTCTAGACAAATGTTTTTTGTTCTACGTCATTTAATGAAACTTAAGTATGAGGATATCGTTACATATAGTGTGAAAGCCAGCTCTTTGTCTCTATAAGGAAAATGAAATGAAAAATGAAAAAAATGACAAGCTAAAGACGAAGGAGGAGCGTATATCATGTTTGCTAGAGATATTGGTATTGACTTAGGAACAGCAAATGTTCTCATTCATGTTAAAGGAAAAGGAATTGTTTTAAATGAACCTTCTGTTGTGGCATTAGATCGCAATACAGGAAGAGTATTAGCAGTTGGAGAAGAAGCGCGTCGTATGGTTGGACGTACGCCTGGAAACATTGTAGCTATCCGCCCATTGAAAGACGGCGTAATCGCTGATTTTGATGTGACAGAAGCAATGTTGAAGCATTTCATCAATAAATTAAATGTAAAAGGATTTTTATCTAAGCCGAGAATTCTTATTTGCTGTCCTACGAATATTACGAGTGTAGAACAAAAAGCAATTAAAGAAGCAGCGGAAAAAAGTGGTGGAAAGAAAATCTATTTAGAAGAAGAACCAAAAGTAGCAGCTATCGGTGCAGGAATGGATATTTTCCAGCCAAGCGGAAATATGGTTGTTGATATTGGTGGCGGTACAACAGACGTAGCAGTGCTATCAATGGGGGATATTGTTACTTCTTCCAGTATTAAAATGGCTGGAGATAAATTTGATAATGAAATTCTACAGTACATTAAACGCAGGTATAAGCTACTAATTGGGGAACGTACTGCTGAGAATATAAAAATCAATATTGGAACTGTTTTCTCTGGATCAAGAAAAGAAGAAATGGATATCCGCGGACGCGATATGGTTTCGGGCCTTCCAAGAACTATAACGGTTTATTCGGATGAAATTGAACAAGCATTGAGAGAATCAGTATCTGTTATTGTACAAGCTGCAAAAAGTGTCTTAGAAAGAACACCTCCTGAGCTGTCAGCAGATATTATCGATCGTGGGGTTATTTTAACCGGAGGCGGTGCATTACTTCACGGGATTGATTTACTATTAGCAGATGAACTAAAGGTTCCAGTGCTGGTAGCTGAAAATCCTATGGATTGTGTGGCAATCGGTACAGGGATGATGCTGGATAACATTGATCGTATCGCAAAAAGGAAATTAAGCTAAATAAAATGGGGGAGCATAAACAAGTACAAAGCTACTTGTTTATGCATAGGAAAATGAAATCTAGTTATTTCATACCCGTTCATATAAGTCTTAAACCAAAAAAATCGGAACTTAAGAAAATTTTTTCTTGTTCCGATTTTTTTATGTGTTGATGAGCTGAATAGAGAGAAAGACATGTAACTCCTGCGTTCTATAGAATATCTTGAAAAAATCCCTTAAAGTTTTTTAAAATAAAATGGGGAGGAAGCATATTTGAAAGTAAAACATATTCAACATCTAAGATTAAAAAGTGGGTACGGTAAATGATCTTAGCTGGCCAGTTTTTCAGTGACTTCAAGAATTCCCCCTATATCTACCAGTAGATTGTTTTAAAGGAAAGCCGATATAATAAATAGTGAATATAAAACATTTTTAGACTTTTTTCAACAAAATTTAATGTAATATTTGAATATTTTTTTTATAATAGAATATATATGTTTGAATCGAAAATTTGTATAGATTGGAGACAGTTATGTTTAAAGGGTTCTATACAGCAGCTTCCGGTATGCTTGCACAGCAACGCAAAACCGAAATGCTTTCTAATAATATGGCTAATAGCACAACACCAGGTTTTAAAGCAGATCAATCATCCATGAGAGCTTTCCCTGAATTATTGCAGCAGAGTGTTAGGAAAAATGGGGTTGGCGCTGTTGAAAAAGAGCAAGTAGGCTATTTGGCAACAGGAGTCTATATGCAGGAAGCTATACCAAAGTTTACTCAGGGTGACCTTAATCAAACAGAATTAAAAACAGATTTAGCACTTTTAAATGTAAATGTTCCAGGGAATGGGACTAATGCTGGGGGCGGATTATTTTTTACCATCCAAAATGCAAATGGAGAAGCAGCTTACTCCAGAAATGGAAACTTTACTTTAGATGGACAAGGATATTTAACAACGGCTAGTGGTTTATATGTTTTGGATGAAAATAATGAGCGAATACAATTAACAAGTACGGATTTTACCGTTACCTCTGACGGTGTAATTACAAGTGGTAATGGAGAAGCTTATCGCCTTGGGATTAGCTATACAGATACACCAGAACAGCTTGTGAAAGAAGGCGATGGTTTGTATCGAGCACAGGACGGAGCAGTTCTCCAAAGTGCTTATGCAAATAATCAAGTTAATTTCCAAGTGAGGCAAGGGTTTTTAGAAAACTCAAATGTAGATACAGCGCAAACGATGACAGATATGATGACAGCCTATCGAGCATTTGAAGCAAATCAAAAAATATTACAGGCTTATGATAAGAGTATGGATCAAGCAGCAAATGAAATTGGTAAGATATAAACCCATTTCCATTAGATAAAAGTAAAGGGGGATTGCTATGAATAGAACGATGATAACCGCTAGTAATACTTTGACACAATTACAAAAGCAAATGGATCTTATCAGTAATAATATGGCTAATGTTGATACTACTGGTTATAAAAAGCAAAATGGGACGTTTACTGATATGCTTTTTCAGCAATTTAACAATCAGAAGGATGAGACTCAGGAAGTCAATCGTCTGACTCCAAATGGAATCCGACAAGGAGTAGGCGCTAAACTTGCTCAAACACAATTAGTGATGACACAAGGATCGATTCAAGCCTCTGATAGGGTATTAGATACAGCCTTGACAAAAGAAGGGCAATTATATCGAGTACTAGTGCAAGACGGCGGTACAACAGAAATTCGTTACACAAGAGACGGAGCGATGTACTTATCTCCTGTTTCTGATAATGAGAATATGCTTGTGACAAAAGAAGGGCATGCAATCCTTGATGAGAATAATAACCCAATTTTATTAAATAATAATGTTAAGGATTATATTTTTTCATCAACTGGTACTTTAACCGTTCAGTTTAATAATGGAGGTCAGGAAACCATTAATTTAGGGATCTCGTATGCCAATAATCCACAAAGCCTTGAAAAAACAGGGGACAATTTATACCGACTTTCAGATATGGCTGACGAAAATGAAGCAATTATGGATTTAAACGGTGCGAGAAGAAGCGAGATTGCGATGAAACAGAATGCATTGGAGCAATCCAATGTGGATATAAGCAAAGAAATGGTTAATCTGATTGCTACACAGCGCTCCTATCAATTTCAGTCCAGATCCATCTCTTTAGCAGATCAGATGATGGGATTAGTGAATGGAATACGTTAAGAAGGAGAATAATGATGGCATTAAATAGCAGTAGTCAGGAAATGGTTAAGACAAGGGAAGAATTTAAAGAAGAACAAAAAGAAAAGCAGAATACAGAAGAAATGGCTTCTCCTAAGCGAAAGATTAGAGTTCGTCTGTTTCCTATCTGGCTACGCATCATTGTCATTATTTTAATAATGGCTGTCAGTGTTCTAGCTGGAGCGATTGTAGGGTATAGTGTAATGGGAGATGGAAGAGTTAACGATACCTTCAAAAATGAAACGTGGGCGCATATCAGCAATTTAATAAATGAAGAGTAAACAAGAAGGGGATTTGTAAAAATAACTACACATTCCCTTTTTTATGTTGAAAAATAATGGAAGTGTAGATAGCATAAGCATAATCTGAAAAATTGCTCGAAAAAAAGAAGTCTATGGAGCACTTGGTTTATGTTCTGTAAAAACATTTTAAAAGAGAAGGGATATTCCTTCCTTTTTTATAGCTTTTTTTAGTACAATGGTATATAACCACATATTAGTAGGAGGTCACAAAAATGTTAGATATTAATCAAATTAAAGAAATTATTCCTCATCGATATCCATTTTTATTAGTAGATAGAATTTTGGAAGTGGAAGAAGGAAAAAGGGCAGTCGGCATTAAAAATGTGTCTGCAAATGAAGAGTATTTTAATGGCCATTTTCCCGAGTATCCTGTTATGCCAGGTGTATTAATCGTAGAAGCATTAGCACAGGTTGGAGCGGTTGCTATGCTGATTAAAGAAGAAAATAAAGGGAGACTCGCATTCTTTGCTGGAGTCGATAGCTGCCGTTTTAAAAAGCAAGTGTATCCTGGTGACCAACTACGTCTTGAAGTGGAAATGACAAGAGTGCGTGGAAACTTTGGCAAAGGAAAATGTGTAGCGACTGTTGATGGAGAAATTGCTTGTGAAGCAGAAATCATGTTTGCTTTAGGCGATAAAACAGAAGCATAATAATAGGAATGGAAGAAGGAAGTGCATGTTGGGATTATACAAACATTCCTTCTTTTTTTGTTTTCTTGTTTAACAATTTTGCTTATTATTGGAATTAGCAAACAATGCGTAATAATTTTCTTTTCTTGGATAACCTAATTACTGACCAATTAATGGTCTTTATGATACTTATTTAAGAAAAGGGGTAAAACGAATGACTAAATGGATAAAGTTATTAGGTATTTCGGCGTTATCTGCCATGCTTTTAACGGCATGTGGTGACAATGACGATCAAAGTCCAGCACCGGATGATGATACGACAATCGAAGATAATGATTTAGATAATGATGATGTTGTTCCAGATACTGATTTGGATAACGACAACGCACCAGATGTACCAGATGAGAATACAGATGATGATCTAGATCCAACTACGGATGATAACGATCCTGGTGAAGATATGATCGAAGATAAAGATGATGCTAATGATAAAGACGACGTAGACGAATAAAAATAGGCTCACCATTATAGATCCCCTTTCTTATTGGAAGAAGGGGGATTTGCCTTCCTTAACGTATGACAGCATGGGGATTCTTTCATCATGTAAGAAGCCTTGTTGGTCATCCCATAATAACATCCTGATTTATTGCGAAACGTTTGTGTTTTCCCTTATAATTTCTTCTCCAAAAACGTCTGTGGTTTGCTTTGCATTAGTTCGGTAAATTTCCTGGATAGATTTTTCCCTTCATAACCTTCTTCGATTAAATATTGGAGCAGTAATTCAGCATAGTCTTTTCTATCTCTTTTTAAAGTTCCTTCTAAAAGGATACTTGCTTTGTCACCAAATTTTTGAATAGACAGAATCATTACTTCAAAGGGAGCGGGATCATTTGCCTTTTTGGTAATAACAGCTTGAACAAGCAATTCTTCCTTCTTTTGAAAAGATTCCTCAAGAAAGTCGATAGACGATAAATCTGTATAGACTTCAATTAGCCAATGATTATAATCATCTTCTTTATTTATAATCAATCCATCCATTAATGTAATTGGTATGAGCCTTTCCTTCGTTAGAATCTGTAAAGAAATTAGCTTAAAGGTTTTCACTATAATCCCTCCCCGGGCAAATTCTCCATTTTCTCTATTATACCTTAACTGTAGGAATTCATCTAAACAGGATAATTTTTAAGCTTTTACATAAATAAGAGATCTTTCTTATCTATAGTACAAAAATGTTCACCCTAATCTGTTTTTAATATTTCAGTTGTTCTAAAAATTATATTGGTAAAAGGTTGTTCTATATTGTTCACTATTTGTTCAAACGAATTTCTCGTTAAAGCTGTAACTTTTATCCCACTCTTCACTGGCAGTAAGATCCCCAACTCAAACTGCAGAAAATTTCCCACTGATGGCAGTTTCACTTTATAGATAAAGATCTTATTACAGAGCTTTTTTTCTAATCATTACATACATAGAACCATCCTAAAAATGGAAGAAAAGCCGAATGACGTCTGCTTTTGACGAAAAAAATAGGATAATGCGATATTTACTTACTAAATTACTAGAAATAAAAGGAAGAGACAGTACTTTTATCACTTAATAAATGAAAGAATATTGTGATATTTTTATATAGTTCGATATATTCCAAAAATATAGAAGGTTCAGAGGGGAGTTTTAACGTGAAACTAAGAAAAGTATTTGTTCTAGTTATTATGCTTTTTATGCTATTTTCAAATAGTGTATTGGCAGCAACAGTACCAGATAAAGTAGTTAGTAAGAAGGGAAGGGAAAACCAGTTAAATGTCCAAACCATTAAGTTGGACGAGCTAGAGACCGCTTATAAAGCAACAGATACGGTCCGAGTTGTTGTTGAAATGAATACCGAGCCAACAGTGCAATATGCTCAAGCCCAGGCAAAGCAAGTAAAAGAATTGTCTAAATCAACAAAAGAAAAATTAAAGACGGACAAGTTGGCCGAACAAAAAAGAGTGAAAGAAAAAGTAAAAGCGAAAAAAGTAAAATTTAAAGAGCTAGAAAATTTCACAACTATTTTTAATGGCTTTAGTGGAGAGATGAAATATGGTGATATCGAAAAAATGGAAGAACTTCCTGAAGTAGCAAAAGTACATATTGCCACAGCATATGAAAGACCAGAAGAAGAAGCGGACATGATCTATAGTAAAGAACTTGTACAAGCACAAGATGCATGGCGTGATTATGGTTTTAAAGGGGAAGGAATGATTGTTGGGGTCATTGATACCGGCATCGATCCAAAACATAAAGATATGGTTCTGTCAGAAGAAACAGAACAGGAATTAACAAAAGAAGAAATTAGTAAATTTAAAGACGAAAATGGACTACAGGGTAAATTCTATAGTGAAAAGGTTCCTTATGGATATAACTATATGGATGAGAATGATATTATCCAAGATATCGCTGCAGGGGCAAGCATGCATGGGATGCACGTTGCAGGCACTGTCGGAGCAAATGGCGATGAAGATAATAACGGAATCAAAGGGGTTGCTCCTGAAGCACAGCTTTTAGCTTTAAAAGTTTTCGGAAATGACCCTACTGTCTCTACTACTTGGGGAGATATTTATATTAAAGCAATTGATGATGCAATTGTATTAGGAGCAGATGTCCTTAATATGAGTTTAGGATCTACGGCAGGATTTGTTGCTGCCGATGCTCCAGAACAACAGGCAATTGAACGCGCAGTGGAAAATGGAATCATGATGTCCATTTCTGCTGGAAACTCTGCTCATTTTGGAAATGGTTTTGCGAATCCATCTAGCTCAAATCCAGATATCGGTGTTTCTGGATCACCAGGTGTAGCGTATGATAGTTTACAAGTGGCTTCTATTGAAAATAGTTTCATAGATATTGATGCACTTTCTTATCAATATGGTGATACGTCTGGACAAGCTGGATTCTTATCGGCAAGCAGTGTTCATCCAAATACAGTAGCAGAGAAAACATTCCAGATCGTATATGCTGGCTTAGGGACACCAGAAGAATTAGCCGCAGTTGATGTAAAAGATAATTATGCGCTAATTCAAAGAGGTGGAATTGGTTTCGTTGATAAGGCAATCAATGCACAGCAAGCAGGAGCGGCTGGTGTCATTATTTATAATAATACAGATGGATTTGTTAGCATGGCTACAGATGCCAGTATTAACATTCCACAGCTTTTTTTATTAAAAACAGATGGGGATAAGCTAGCGGCAGCTCTTCAAGCTGGAGAAAATATCTCGATTACATTTGGTGGTGAGAAAACGACTTCAGCAAATCCAGAGGCTGGAAAAATGAGTAGTTTCACGTCTTGGGGGCTAACGCCAAACTTAGACTTTAAGCCAGAAATTACAGCGCCAGGTGGACAAATATATTCAACCCTTGAAAATAATCAATATGGTATGAAGAGTGGAACATCAATGGCAGCTCCGCATGTTTCCGGGGGTTCTGCGCTTGTGTTAGAACGCGTGGATAATGAATTTGATGTCTCAGGCTTTGAACGAGTAAACATGGCGAAAAATCTGTTGATGAACACAGCAAAACCAGTAACAGATATTGGAACAGTGAACAGTGCATTTGACTGGGATGTTCCATATTCTCCACGTCGCCAAGGTGCAGGTCTTATGCAGTTACATGCAGCGTTACAATCACCAGTTATTGTAACGGAGAAGAAGACAAAAGAAGGAAAAGTTGCATTGAAAGAAGTAGGAAAGACTTTCACTTTTACGTTAGAAGCGAAAAACTATAGTGATAAAAAGGTAAAGTATGATGTTGCTGCAAATGTACAAACGGATTTTGCTGCATACGGGGAATTAGGTTATTCCGCTGATTTGTTAGAAGCACAGAAAATTTTGGATGCAAAAATTAAAGTAAATGGTAGTGATCAAACAACCATTACTATTCCGGCAAATAAAAGCAAAACAATCAAAGTTTCTGTTGATTTAAAAAATGCAAAAGTAATTGATCCTTCTCTAACAAGTAGCTGGGAAACACCTGTAGCAATTGATCGTGTATTTGAAAATGGTTACTTTGTTGAGGGATATGTAACCTTAACAGATCCAGAAGAAACAAATGCAACATTAACAGTTCCTTACGTCGGATTTAAAGGGGATTGGAACAAAGCACCGATTTTGGATGGTATGAAATATGATGAAACTTCTTTCTATGGCATGGCCGGAGCCGTGACGAAAGAAGGGGAAGACTTCCTTTACCTAGGATATGATCCTATTACAAGTAAGTTTACAAAAGAGGGAATTGCTATTTCTCCAAATAGCGATGGAGTACAGGAAGAGATTATTCCAGTTCTATCGTTTTTAAGAAACGCAAAGACGGTTCAATTTTCAATCATTGATAATAAAGGGAAAACGGTAAGAACTTTAAGAACACAAGAGGAAATTAGAAAAAATTACTATGATGGTGGTAGAGGAACAAGTTATGCCCTTGATTCGAAATGGGCATGGGATGGTAAGGTGAATGGAAAACTAGTCGAAGGTCAATATTTCTATCGCATTAGTGCTACTCTTGATTATCCAGGAGCGAAGCCGCAAGTAGTTGATATTCCAGTTATTGTTGATACAGTAAGTCCGTCTGTTGAAGTAGCTTTAGTAGAGGATAATAAAGCGTTGGAATTTGCTGCATCAGATAATAAAAATGGCTCAGGCGTTTCACATTTAGATATTTTAGTAGATGGAAAATCTATTTTAGAGACTCTATTGAGTGGAGAGACAACAGAATATACTTTACCAAATGAAGTAGAGGAAGGCACAGCTGTAACAGTCGTTGCTTATGACTATGCAGGCAATAAGCAGGAGACTAGTGTCGTTGCAGAAGAAGTGAAGAAGGATAAAACCATCCCAGTAATTTCCCTAAATACACCAGAAGCGTTAGAGGTGTATGGAGATAAAGAAATTGCATTTAGCGGAACAATTAAAGATGAATCTAGCATCAAAGCGTTTACGATTGGCGGAAAAAAAGTAGACACTGTCTATAATGAGGAAAAAGCCGAGTACACATTTACTACGTCAATTCCTTATGATAATGGCGTTCATTCCGTGGAAATAAAAGCAACAGATAATGCTGATAATACGGCAGTATTTAAACGCAGCTTTATCGTCGATGCAGAAGCTCCATCTATTTCTTTCAATGGACTTTCTGGTAATCGTATTGTTAATAGTAATGGTAAAAATCCAACTGTTCACGTTACGGTAAAGGATAATTTTGATGAAATTCAGTTAGCCTTAAATGGAAGTGAGCTGTATTATCAAACATTCAAACAGCCATATGCAATGAGAAGTTTAGAAAAAACAGTGAAAAAGGTAGAATTAGATCTAGAACCAGGCTTGAACGAATTTGAATTCACAGCAACAGATTTAGCCGGTCATCTAACAACAAAAACTGTTTATTTCTATAAGATGAGTAAAGAAGAGAAGCGAAAAGATATAAAGATTCCTGAGGATAAATAAGAAGAAAATCCCGCTGTGCTTTATAGCACAGCGGGATTTTCATTCAATGAAACCAAATCCTTTAATTCATCGGTCGTTAGTTCTGTCATCCAATTTTCATTTTGGATGATTTGATCATTTAATGATTGTTTTTTCTCAAGCATCGCATCAATTTTTTCTTCTAATGTTCCTGTACAAATAAGTTTGTGAACATGAACGAAACGAGTTTGCCCAATGCGGTATGCACGGTCTGTCGCTTGATTTTCAACAGCTGGATTCCACCAACGATCATAGTGAATGACATGGTTTGCCGCTGTTAAATTTAATCCGGTTCCCCCCGCTTTTAGGGAAAGAAGAAAAATGGGGAATTCTCCATTCTGGAATTTTTCAATTAAGCGATCCCGCTGTTGCTTGGACATACTTCCATTTAAAAATGGTACTTCAACCTTGAAGTTCTTCTTCATCATTTCCTGAATCATATGCCCCATCTCAATGTATTGAGTGAAAATAAGACAGCTTTCTCTCCGCTCCATAATGGTTTCGGTCAGTTCCGCTAATTTTTCCATTTTCACTGATCGATCCAATAAGCTTGTTGGTGTCTGTTCTTTTAAGTAAAGTGCAGGGTGGTTACAAAGCTGCTTTAATTTACTTAACATTTGTAAGACAAGCCCTTTACGCTCAAATCCAGATAGCTGCTCGATTTGGACAAATGTGTCTGTTACTAGTTGTTCATATAAGGCGGCTTGCTCTGTTGTTAGCGGACAATATTCCTTTTGTTCCAATTTATCAGGGAGATTTAAGGCAACCTCTTCATCCTTTTTCGTCCTTCTTAATAAGAATGGGCGAATAAGTGTCTGCAGTTGCTGAATCTGTTCGGGTTTATTTTCTTTTTCAATCGGAATCACAAAGCGCTTTTGAAATTGTCCAAGACTTCCTAAATAGCCATGATTGGTAAAATCAAAAATAGACCAGAGCTCATTAAGACGATTTTCCATCGGTGTTCCAGAAAGCGCAATGTTGTGCTGACTCTTTAACTTTCTTACGGCTCTTGACTGCTTGGTTTGCGCATTTTTTATATTTTGCGCTTCATCAATCGCGATGGTACTCCATGTTAAGTCTTGAAAGCTTTGCAAATCAATATGTGTTAATCCATATGAAGTTAAGACAACATCTGATTCCTGTGCCTTTTGCACAAATGCCTCATCTTTTAAGCGGTTCGCGCCATAATGAAGATAAACGTTTAAGTCAGGGGCAAATCGTTCTAATTCCTTTTGCCAGTTGCCAAGTACAGAAGTAGGGCAGATGATAAGTGCAGGTGCTGTCTGTTCTTTTTCAATCTCTTTCACTTTTAAAAGATAAGATATTAGCTGGACCGTTTTTCCAAGTCCCATATCATCAGCTAATATGGCACCAAATCCATACTTTCTTAAGAAGAGGAGCCAGCTCATTCCAAGTACTTGATAGTCGCGCAAATCTCCTAAAAAGTTTTGCGGAACTGTCTCCAATGGCAGATTCCTGACTTCCTTTAATTGATGAATCATTGTTCGCCATTGTCTATTCAGTTCAATTTGGATTTTGGCAAACGTTTTTGGATTCTCTAGCTCATCATTTTGCTGTTCTTCTGCCTGCATTAATTCCTGCTCGATAATGTCGCGGACATGCAAACCTTCTTTTTCGGCTTTTTTCATTAAATCTTGTATTTGTCGAATGAAAGCAGGATCTAATTTTATCCAACGCCCTTTAATAAAGACGAGTCGCCTTTTTTCTTCTACTAAGTTATGGAATTCCTCTTCAGAAAGCGTAACACCATTCATAGAGAACCGCCAGTTATAGTCCAGCATCGCTTGAAGGCCTACATAGGATGGACGATGACTTGAACTGGACACTTTAGCCTTCACTTTCAGATTTGCTGATTTCATTGCTTGCCACCAAGAAGGAAGAAGAATATCTACGCCAAGTGCGAGGAATGTCTCACTCGCTTCTGATAAGAAAAGCCATGCTTCTTCCTCCGTTAATTGATTCGTTATTCCTTTTGTTCCTTTTAGCCATGGAAAAAGAAGGAGCCAACGCTGCTGTTCTTCCTCTATATAGGAGGCATAATTCAGCCACTTTTTCGGCATATTGCTTTCATCATAGATATCCACGACAAGGTCAGGATTTTCCTTTGATTTCAAAAATAAATCCAAATCCCATGTTGTATCAATTTCTGTCGGTTCTTCTAGGCGAATCCCTAATGTAAACGGATAGTCTGTCTCTTTTAGCCCCATCCACTCCTGCCATTTATCCTCTGTAAAGTAAGCAGCTAGTTGCTCTGATGGAATATTTGCATTCTTTAATGTGTCCATTCGTTCATGGAAACTTTGTTTCGTCTCTTTATGGCCCTCTAGATAATGATTAAGAGAATGTTGGAACCAGCGATTAATAAAGTCGTTATTCGTTTGACCTTCTAACTCATCATGAAGCTCCATTTCCCAAAAGCTTGGGTCAAACTCATCGATCACACGATGTGGAAGGGACCATTGGAAGTTTCCGACTTCCCACTGACTGAAATCTGGTATCCATTCTTTATGTTTAATTGATTCAAGGATACTTGGTGCAGCAGCAAGGCAAACTTGTGCAGTATCGTTCCAGTCCCACTCGACGTAACGATTAAATCCTTCGGTAGCAAGTAAAGTGACTAACTGCCAGCCACTTACTATGACTCCCTCTATCCCATCAATTGTTACAGTATCTAATATAGTACCGTAATAGCTTTCATGATGTTGCTGAAAAAGAAGTTTTTTCCAATAGTTAGGATAAAGATAACGATCCTCTATTTCTCCTGTTAAAAAAAATTCAGTATTCTCATAATAATGAACATTTATTTTTAAATAATTAGTTTTCAACATGGATTAACTTTCCCTTTCTACATTCTTCATGAAAGGCTCTTAATCGTTTCGTACGCTCTAAGATAACCAGTAAGAATTGCTCAAATTCGCCTTGCTTTTTCATTTTTTTATAAAGGGTACGTAGTTTCTTTAATTGACGGACGGCGATTCGATAGTGTTCTCTATTTTTTCCTTCAATATGTTCTTGAATAGAACGATGATATAAAGAAAGTAATAAAGAATAGTCATGCTCCTGCAATATTTTTATCTGCTCTTTATGAAGATGCTCTAGTCCAAATCCCATCATCGTAAACAAATCAATCCATTTATCGAACTGTTTCTTTTCATACAGAAAGTCCTCGTATTTCCGAAAGCTATAGGGAAGGGTATGAATATACGCTTTTTCCAGTAAGTCTTCTTTATTCATAGCCAGACAATAAGGAAGAATCGCTCGTAACGCCATTGATGTGAATTCATAGCAATATTCGTCATCTTCATCTGTACATAAATATTTTTTTAGTTCTTGAATAAAGGCTGGTACATATAAATCCATCCGTTTCCATGCTTTGCGACTTGACAAATAATCAATCCAATAAAGCAGGTAAGCAGTAACTTCTGAATCAAGAGACTGAATCACATGAAGGGCATCTTGGTCTTTTTGAAGAAGTACATCAAGATGGATGATAGCAACTTTCTCAGAAAACGTCGGATTGTTGTTAGCTAATAGTTTACTTAATTCATCCTGTCTCCAGTTTTTCGTGGCAAAAAGATCTGTCCACATAAGTCGATAGAGCTGTATACATTCGAATGTTACTAGTGGTTGAATCGTCAGTATGGACTGGACGTCCTCCTTGAGTCTAATTAAGAAGTCGTCAAAAGCAAATGGAAAGGTAAAGTTCGATAGTTTATAAAGATTATCCTCGATGCTGTTCATTAAATCTTGGAAAAGATGTCGATAATAACGATTAATCGTTTGTGTATTATGATCCAGATTTTTGCTAAGTGTTAATAATTGTTTAAAAGTAAATACTTGAGCGATGACTAAATAAAGAAGCTTCCACTCTGTTTGCAGAGGAGTTGCTGCTTTTATTTTTCGCATATAAATATAATACGTTTCTGCGATCATATATGGTTTGTTATGATTGGTTTCGATAAGTGATTGAAAGCTTTTTTCAAATGTTTCAATCCACTCTATATAATTTGGCTCTTTATCTTCTGTCTCTTTCAATAAGTCGCTTGCACGCATAATGCCGAGATTTTTTAGCATTTCTGCATTTTCAATTGGTTTACGCCAATTTTCAAGCCAAGTGGATACCTTTCCAACTTGGGCAAGTAAATAGAAAAACAGAGCAAGCTGATGGCGACAAAAGCCTTCTGCATGACAAGTGCAAGAGCTGTGTTGGATATAATCTAAATCTAAAGTTGCCTTTACCGGCGTTACGTCCTGAATCATTCCCGTCACAAACTCATTGGAGAACTTGACTTGGTAGACAAAGCTTTGCCTGTACAGAAGAAGTCCCTTTTCCACAATCTTTTTCATTTGGGGATCATTTGCGTCCAATAAATTCATTAAGTTTTCTGCACAAAAATTCAATGGCTCTAAATATTTTTCCAGAAGCATAATGTATCCCTCCCATATTCGTAAAACGTTTATTAGTTATTTTCTCGAAAATATACTCTAAAAATAGCTTTGTAAAATAGACACACGAAAAAAGTCCATTCTTTAATTATAACGCTTTTTGCGAGGAGATGGTAGAGGACATAAGAATGGAAGTAAAGAAGGAACTAGGAAATAGTTTTAAAGCTGAGAATATAGGGAATGAACAAAAATATGTCCGGATAGCTGTGATTTGGGCAGTGAAAAGAGAGAAATGGATTGTAATGGTGTTGATATCAGCCAAAGAGAAGGGGAAATCAGCCAAACTAGGAATATATCAGCCAAAGAGAAGAGGAAATCAGCCAAACTAGAAATATATCAGCCAAAGTAGAGTGGAAATCAGCCAAACTAGGAATATATCAGCCAAAGTAGAGAGGGAATCAGCCAAACTAAGAATATATCAGCCAAAGTAGAGGGGAAATCAGCCAACGCACAAATATATCAGCCAAAGTGAAGAAGAAATCAGCCAACCAAAAAAATCACCCCACAACCAGAAAAACACAAAAAAGGCTGCCAAATTAGACAGCCACCATCAACCATTATCTTTAATATAAGCGTTTGAAACTATCAAAATGCTCTTTATAATACGAGTTATCTAAACTTGTAACACGAACGCCGCTTGAATCAGCGTGAATAAATTCATTGTTGCCAATATAAATACCTAAATGAGAGATACCTTGTTTGTAAGTATTTTTAAAATAGACTATATCTCCAACTGCTGGAATATCTACATAATAGCTGCGATCATAGTAGCCTTCAGCAGAATAACGTCCAATTGATTTACCGCTTTGGTTTAATACATAGTAAACAAATCCGCTGCAGTCAAAGCCAGCAGTAGTCGAACCGCCCCAAACATATGGTAAGCCAATTAGACTCTTTGAAGCAGAAACTACCTTAGATGCATAGGATTGTCCATTATTTCCCGTGGAAATAGGGGTTGGCGTACTAGATGAGGAATTACTATTTCCTGTATTTGTTACCTTTTCAGAAGTAGTAACCTTCAATTTTTGTCCTGGGAAAATTAAATCTGAATTAAGATTATTTAATTGCTTCAATTGACTTACAGACATTTTATAAGTAGAGGCAATTTTGCTTAAAGTATCTCCACTTTTAATTGTATATGTGCCTGTAGATGCAGAAGTAGTTTCTTTAACCGTTGTATTGCCAGCGTTTCCAGAATTATTGGAGGAATTTGACGCTGGTGTATTGGTAGAAGTTCCAGGCTTGGAAACATACAGAATATCACCAGGATAAATAAGCGATGATGAGAGATTATTCCATTGCTGTAGCTCACCTAAAGAAATAGAATGCTTATTTGCTATTTTTATAAGGGAGTCCCCTGAAACAATTTTATACGTTTTTGCAGCAGTGCTTGTCTTTGTTGAAGATTGATTACTTGTAGTAGTATTGCTATTGCTACTTGTAGACTTTGAGCTATCTGCAATTGATAATTTTTGATTGATTAAAATAAGGTCTGAGGAAAGATTATTAAGAGACTTTAACTCATTAACAGTAGTATTGTATTTCTGCGCAATCTGTCCTAATGTATCCCCTTTTTTCACTACATAAGTACTAGCCGAGGCGTTCGCTGCGAAAGTGGTTGACAGAATCGCGGTAGTTGCCAATACTGTGACTTTCTTCTTCATTTTTTATCACTCACTCCTAATGAATAAACTTTGGTATATCTATCTTACCATAACCTATCAGACTATTGACCTTTTATTTCGATAAAAAAAATAGACTTTTAGAAAAATAGGTAATTTCTCATAGTTAATTATCAATAGGGCTTAAGATATCGTGGAGAGGACTCGGTGAATCAATAAAGGTATAATTGACCGGGTACATTTGAGGGGGATTTAAGCACACAAAAAATGCCTGCAAATATCATCTCCACACATTTAAGTGGTCAGAGAATATTTGCAAGACATCTTTAGCCAACTCTTAACGTTTGATAAGTGTAACTAACCATCCGTGGGGGCCCCTCTGATGAAAGATTTCTTTATAAACTGTTTAGCTTTGCCAATTGTTTATTTTGTTTTCAATATAGTCTGTATACCGAGAGTCCTTTACTAATTGGAAAATCATGAGGGCGTCTTTCATATATTGAGAAGCTAGGTCAAAATTCTTTTGTAATTCGTAGTTATATCCGATATGATAGTGAAAGTGAGCTAACAGATAAAGATTATCCTGCTGAATAGCCCAATCGATTCCTTCCTTACAATAGTTAATCGAAGGATCATACCGCGATTGATCTGTTAATGATTTAGCAATGTTAAAGTATAACCTACTTTTAATCGTATCATCTTGTAAATAAGGAAGTTGATTTACTGCTTTAAATGCTTGTTGATAAATGGTCAAGGAATCATCGATGAAGCCCTCTTCATAGTAAAAGATCCCTTTGCTAATAAAGATTTCCAGTTCTCTTTCCGTGTAGACGGTATCAAAGGTGAGCTCAAGTGCTTCATTTATAAGTTTCACCGCTCGATTAAAATCACGGTCGATTTCAAATACATAAATCGCCTTATGCCAAAGTAACATTTGATAGTTTTTTTTATGGTGCGTAAATAGAGGGTTTTTTTCTTCGGCTTTTACAATTTGTTTTAATGTATGATAGTCGGTATTTCTTCGTGCTGCCTTTAATTGTCGAAAGGTTTCTTCTACATAATCAAGTCTTGGTGTTGTGCCGATATCGAAGAAATAGTTCACATCAACGCCCAATCGCCGAGAAATAAGATAAAGAGTAGAAGACAGTGGAAGTACTTCTCCCTTTTCTATTTTACTAATTTGCGCCTGTGTGCATATATTGTGAGCCAGTTCTTTTTGTGATAACCCCATTTGTTTACGTAATTCCTTGATTTTTTCTCCAACCGCTGAAAAATCCAATCGCTTCACTCCTACTTAGAAAAACCTTCCTTTTTTTAGAATATTCCTAAAGTTATATTTTATAACGAATTTTGGGGAAAAACAGTGTGAAATGCCATGAAATGGCGATATATACTTAAAAATCAAGAATTCATCTATCTTTATAATATGATTTAATTGGTTTTACCGCAATATATTAAGAATATTTTTGCTATTTTTAGAAGTGCCCACCTACGCCTTCTAATTCTGAGCACAATAAACTTAATTGAGCATGTTTAATAGAAATTGAGATTTCTATTAAACCCCAATATCTGTTTTACGAGTAGTCCTTTTATCTCCAATTTTCTGCCGTTTTCTGATGAGAAAGCGGTCTTTTTTTGCTTTTTTAATATATAGGAGGTTTTTCGGAAGGTAATGGAGCAGTTTCTTCAGTAATTGTTTTGATTTTGACAAAGCAAACGGAGAGAGGATCAGAGCATTTTAAAAAAGAACATAGAAAAAAGAGGGACTATTACAAAAAACGCTTCTTCATCTCTTCTGTTGGAAGCATACAAGAGTCTTGTTTGCCGAACCATCTATAACGATTTCTAGCAACAAATCGATAAAGAGGATCTCTTATGAAGGAAGGAATCACTTTTAAAATTGCTAGAAGCTTCCATCCACTAGAAAGATGGCGGCAAATTTCCAAAGCCGCATCTGATTCTATATAGTACATATCTTCTTTAATAAGAACGACACTATCAACCTTGGATAGATGATGCTTTTCTAAAAGACTTTTTCCTATTTCACTTTGCAGAGAAGCAAAGAAGAATTGGTCATGCGGATCCCTTTTTATAATAAATTGCACACTTTTACTGCATAAATTACAAACCCCATCAAATAACACAATCATACGTGTTTCCCCCTTAGCCTGTATTTTAGCAAAAGATGCTAAAAAAGTATGTCAAAAACTATTTGTAACTTTTTCGATTGGTTTTCGTAATAGAGTTATTATTTTTTTAGGAAGGTAATAATATACAGAGTGTAGGAAATAAGAGATAAAAAAATTACAATTTTGTATATAATTCTTTATCCGTTTTGAGGAAAAAATGGTACGCTAGTAGTAGTAGATTAGAAGGGGAGATAGGAATGAAAAAGAGATGGATGCTTTTACTGATATTAATTTTGATAGCAGTGGTAACAGGATGCAATAAAAATGATCCTACCCCAGATGAACGGCTATCACAATATATAAAACTTTGGAATGATCAGAAATTCAAAGATATGTATGCCTTTCTTTCAACAGAAGCAAAAGAAAGTATTTCGAAAGAAGACTTTGTTGCCAGATATGAAAAAATCTACAAAGACTTAACCATTAAAGATTTAAAGATCACATATAAGAAACCCGCAGAAGACGAGAAGTTCAATAAAGTGGAAAAAGCGGAAATTCCATTTTCAGTTAAAATGAACAGCATGGCAGGAGAAATCAGCTTTGATAATCAGGCTACACTGGTGAAAGAAGAGAGAGAGAAAGACGAGAATTGGTATATTAATTGGGATACTACTTATATTTTTTCGGAGTTGGGTACTGACGACAAAATTTCTGTCAACACGATTCCAGCAGAACGAGGCAGTATTGTCGATAAAAATGAAAATCCGTTAGCAATGAATGGTGTAATTTATGAAATTGGACTTGTTCCAGAACAAATGGGAGATAATCCAGATGCTGTTGTTCATGAACTAGCAAAGCTTTTAGATATTAAAAAAGATACAGTAGAGAAAGCACTCAATGCAGATTGGGTACAACCAAGCTTTTTTGTTCCTATTAAAAAAGTAGCAACAGGAGATCGTGCTTATTTAGATAAACTTTTTGCATTACCTGGTGTGCAAAAGCAAGATACAAAAGGAAGAATTTATCCATTTGGCGAAAGTGCGGCACATTTAATTGGCTATATCGGCAACATCACGGCAGAGGAACTCGAGAAAAATCAGGAGAAAGGCTATTCAAGCACAGATGTAATTGGAAAAAGAGGCTTGGAGCAAGTACTGGAAGAACGATTAAAAGGTTCGAATGGCGAACAAATTTCAATTAAAAAGGCTGACGGCAGTACGGTTACTTTGGCGAAAAAAGAAGTGCAAAATGGTGAAAATATAAAGTTGACAATAGATGCTGATTTACAAAAAGAAATATATGAAAAAATGGATGGAGAAGCAGGTGCAGCAGCAGCTATTAATCCACAAACAGGAGAAACACTTGCGTTGGTTAGCAGCCCTGCATTTGATCCAAACAAGATGGTTGTTGGTCTGACAACGTCTGAGAAAGAAGCATACGATAATAATAAGCTAGATCCTTTTACCAATCGTTTTAAAAATAAATATGCACCTGGCTCTGTAATGAAACCTCTTGTCGCAGCAGCTGCATTAACGGAGGGCGTGATTACTCCTGAGCAGGAAAGAAAGATTACCACAAAACAATGGCAAAAGGATAAATCTTGGGGCGGTTATTTTGTTACAAGAGTGCATAGCAGCTCAGCTCCAGTAAATCTAGCGGATGCCTTGCTTTACAGTGATAATATTTACTTTGCGCAAACAGCGCTTGATTTAGGGAAAGATAAATTTGCAAACGAGTTAAAGAAATTTGGATTTGAAGAACCGTTTACTTATGCTTTCCCAATTGAAACATCCACATATGGCAAATTGGATACGGAAATTTTATTAGCAGACTCAGGTTATGGTCAAGGGCATGTAGAAATGAGTGTGATTCACCTTGCGACAGCATATACTCCGTTTGTTACAGGTGGAAATTTAATGACACCTACCCTATTGGATAGCGACGAGAAGGGGAAGGTTTGGAAAGAAAAAATCATGGACGGATCGGTTGCCAATAAGATTTCAGATGACTTACAGCAGGTTATTGAAAATCCAAATGGTACAGCACGTGGCGGAAAAATAAGTGGCCAAACGTTCGCAGGAAAAACCGGAACAGCTGAATTAAAAGAAAAGCAAGGCGCAAAAGGAACAGAAAACGGCTGGTATGTCACTTATGATAAAGACAAAAAAGACTTCTTGATTGCAATGATGATGGAAGCCGTGCAAGACAAAGGCAGCTCCGGACACGTCGTGAAAAAAGTAAAAGAGATAATAGAATAAGGGGATAAGGAGTGTTCAAAGCGAATGCTCCTTTTTCTTTTGGAATGAAATCTGTGAAAAGCAGAGGGAGGAAGGGAAAAGTGGTGTTCATAAATCGAATAAAAGCTGAGGATCAGTCAAGAGTAAAGCGCCACTTCAGGAGATCTATTAAAAGATTAACATCCACAAAAGGAAGTATCTCAACTCATCTCCCAAGTTCTGCCTATCTTATAAAGTGAAACTTCCATCAGTGGGGGTTCCTCGTATTCTCATAAGCTCTTACTCCCATGAAAATAAACGGTTGTCACCCCTATTTTCATCCTTGTTGGTGAAGCTTGCTTCATGGATGGCTGTCCGTTAAGAGTGGGATAAATAAAAACCATCGATCTATCGCAATTTCTATCCAATTTACACATGATTCACTTTTTCCCTTCATACATTAGTTTAAACGGTGAAAGGAGAGAGCGGAATGAATGAGGTAGAACAAAAGGAATTAGAATATGCCATTGACGAAATTACCGAGATTGCTTCTGGATTTGGACTAGACTTTTATCCAATGAGATATGAAATTTGTCCTGCGGATATCATTTATACATTCGGTGCATACGGAATGCCTACTCGATTTTCCCATTGGAGTTTTGGAAAACAGTTTCATAAAATGAAACTACATTATGATTTAGGATTGTCAAAAATATATGAATTAGTTATAAACTCGAATCCGTGCTATGCATTTTTGCTTGATAGTAACTCGTTAATCAATAATAAACTGATCGTTGCCCATGTTCTGGCACACTGTGACTTCTTTAAAAATAATGTGCGTTTTCAAAATACAAAACGTGAAATGGTCGAAAGCATGGCAGCAACAGCCGATCGAATTCGCCAATACGAAATCAAATATGGAAAGCATGAAGTGGAAACATTTTTGGATGCCGTATTAGCCATTGATGAACATATTGATCCAAGCTTGATGAGACCTAAATTAGCGTGGTCGATGGATGATGTAGAGTTTGTGGAGGAAGATGAACCAACCAGTACTCCTTATGATGAATTATGGGGATTGGATGATCGAAATAAACCAAAAAAGCAAAAGAAAAAGGTAGCCAAAAAATTCCCGCCACAGCCTGAGAAAGATTTATTACTTTTTATCGAAAACTTTAGTAGAGAGCTCACGGACTGGCAAAGGGATGTTTTAACGATGATGCGAGAGGAAATGCTTTATTTCTGGCCTCAATTAGAAACAAAGATTATGAATGAAGGCTGGGCATCCTACTGGCATCAGCGAATTGTTAGGGAATTAGACTTAACAAGTGCAGAAGCGATTGAATTTGCGAAGCTAAATGCAGGGGTTGTACAGCCATCTAAAACGGGCATAAACCCCTATTATCTAGGATTAAAGATATTTGAAGATATTGAGGAACGCTATAATAATCCAACAGAGGAAATGAAGAAACGCGGAGTTAAGCAAGGTTCAGGACGGGAAAAAATGTTTGAGGTTCGTGAAATAGAATCAGATATTTCCTTTCTAAGAAACTATTTAACAAAAGATCTCGTGATGAGAGAAGATATGTACCTTTTCCAAAAGCAAGGCAGAGATTATAAAATTGTCGATAAAGCTTGGGAGCAGGTACGTGATCAATTAGTAAGCATGAGGGTTAACGGTGGATTCCCATATATTACAGTCAATGATGGTGATTATAATAAAAATGGTGAGCTATATTTAAAGCATGGTTATGAAGGAATTGAATTAGACTTGAAATATTTAGAAAAAGTACTTCCATATATTCATCAATTATGGGGCAGAGGCGTGCATATTGAAACAGTGGTAGAAGATAAACAGCTTGTTTATAGCTATGACGGAAAAGCGCTGCATCGTAAATATTTATAAAAAGAACAGACCTACAGGGACATATTGCGCTGTAGGTCATTTTTTTTGTTTTGGCTGTTTTCTAAAAGATTGTTGTTTTTTCAATAGGAAAAAAGAATTAATAGGAAAATTGGAGCAGCAGGAATACACGAAGACGCCACGGGGATTAGCGAGACAGTCTGAGACCCCGGAGGCGAAGCTGAGGAGGCTCAGCGCGAGCCCCACGGAAAGCGAAGTGTATTCCGGCTGCGGGTAATAGCAACAAACTATACGAAAACAGCCTTTGCTTTTATCTATTCCAATTCCAAAAACTTATTTCATCAATGCGAATGTCGTTTATCCAGCTTTCTTTTTTCAGCTTTAATATTTCCTCTGTGGGACCTGTAATGACAATTCCATAGTGATAAACCCCATGCTTTTCCAGATACTCTAATCGCTTGCCTAAGTCTAAATGACCGAAATGAAACTTTTCTGCCTTTTTTTCATAGGGCTCTAAAAATTTTAGTGTTTTTAGAAATTGTTGATGTAGAATCTTGGAATCTCCTTCTGTATACTCAGGCGAAGAAGCGGAGCTGGATTCCACTGAGAACCAAAAATTTCCTTCCTCTTCTACGGAATCCGTGATCATATCATCATCATGCCATATTGGTGTACTAGGAAATCCAATTGTTTCAAATTCATATTCCTCTTGAGCTTCTACTCCTGTATCCACTGCAAACCAGATAATATCTAAATTTCTATCTTTAAAATGATCAAAGACTTCATCAGTAGATAATAATTCAGAAAAGGATAGATAAACAGACGAGACAGTACCACTCTTTACTTTTTCTAGTCTGTTCCATTCTGATGGAGAAGTTTCTTTTGGTAAAAAGGAAAAAGAGGGTTGTTGCTGTGGTATAATTCCCTCTGTTTCCTTTTCTGGAAAATTCATCATCGAAAATAAAAAGTTTGTTTTATATTCTCCGACTTTAAAGATTTCATCCCCAACTCGTTTTTCTATATCTGTTGTTGCTTCCAGTCCAAAGTAAGGTTTTGTATTTGTACTTGTTCCACTAAACTGACCGTATGGATCTGTTACAGTTAATGTTAAATCAATGATGTTTCGGTATACATCCGTTCTATCTGGAGTGCCCCAAGAGTAATAAACAGCAGTTAAAATGGAAGAAATAATGGTGAAAGTAATTATTAGTCCTAAGGCAGTAAATGCTGTTTGAAATCTGGCCTTCCATTTTCCCTTTCTTAAAATTTTCTTTTGTTTTTTTTGATCCATTATCGGAGTTACAGCTTGTTCTTGATTTCCCATTTCCGCTTCCTCGAAAACTTGTAAATATTTTTCGACTTTTTCTAAATCCCTTTCCATTTCTTCCGCTTCCACTTCCGAAAGTTCTCCTCGTTTAAAGGCTTCTAACTTTTTTTTGTATTCCTCACTCATGGAATTCTTTCCTCCTCTGTCTTATAATCTGTCTTCCTCGGAACAGTAGTACTTTAAAGTAGGTAGGACTAACATTCATGACCACTGCGGCTTCTTCTGTTGTTAGTTCATGAAAATCAGCTAATAATACGGCCATCTTTTGTTTCTCAGGTAATATTTTTAGAATGTTTATAACCCTTTGGATATCTTCTTTTAGTACGACTGTCTCCTCTATTCTCTGTGCGTTATCCATCTTTCTTTGAAAGAAATCATCCTCTTTGATTACTAATCGCTTATTTTTTCGAAACTGATCGATGAATACATGATAAGCAACAGTAAAAAGCCAAGCTTTCACATTTTTCCCTTGAAAATTTTCTAGATAGAGATGAGCCCTAAAAAATGTCTCTTGAACTAAATCTTCCGCAGAATGATGATTATGGCAGAGTGAAAGGAGAAAATAATATATATCATTAAAATAAGTTTGATAAATAGTATCGATAGAATCCTTCATCTTCGCCCCCTATTATGTATAACACGATGATGTTAAACGAAAAGTTACAGTAAATTTACTAACACCCAAAATTTTAATCCAAAATAAAGGAAATAGTTACAAAAAGACAGAAATCTATAGCAAGAAAAGCAAAGAAAGGAAAATAAAGGCGATGAAGCAAAGAAAAATAGTTATTACTGGATATGGCACAGTTGCTAAAGAATTTGTCGAATTATTATATCGTAAAAAAGAAGCGTTCATAGAACAATATCATACAGAATATACAGTAATCGGAGTGGTTGGCTCAATTGGGATGATTTATGAACCAGAAGGAATAGATTTATCTATATTGCATGAGCTCCCCACAGGATCAATTGGAATTTCGCAATATGCTAGCATGAAAGATTTAGTGCTTGAATCTCCATCAATGAAAGGGGATATTCTCGTAGAATGTACACCAACGAATCTAGAAACAGGAGAACCCGCCCTTTCTTATATAAAACAAGCGCTTGAGGCGAATATGGATATTGTTTCTGTCAGCAAAGGGGCACTTGTTCATTCCTTGCCTGAATTACTGGCAATGGCAAAAGCAAAAGGGCGGTATATCAAGTATAGTGGAGCTACAGCAGCAGCGTTACCTACATTAGATATTGGTGAACTTAGTTTGGCAGGCAGCACTATTCAATCGATAAAGGGGATTTTAAACGGGACATCTAATTTCATTCTAACAAGTATGTCAGAGGGGAATCTTACTTTTGAAAAAGCATTGCAGCTAGCACAAGAAAATGGAATTGCAGAGAAGAATCCCGATTTAGATATTAAAGGATTGGATAGTGCATGTAAAATACTGCTACTAGCAAATGGCTTATTTCATACCAATTTAACATTAGAAGATATTGCGGTAGATGGCATTGACAAGATTACAAAAGTGGATATGCAGCGCGCTAAAATAAATGGCTGTGAGTGGAAGCTTATTGCATCAGCAAAAAAGCAAAGAGATAGGTTGGTTTTACAAGTAAAACCCGAAATTATTCCTCCTGAAAATCCGTTGATTCATGTAAAGGGAACAAATAAAGGAATTTTGTTTGAAACGGAAGAGATGGGAACCATTTGCTGTGTTGGCGGTGCGTCTCATCCGAAAGGCGCAGCAGCGGCAGCAATGAAAGATATTATTAATCTTATTCGCTAATTAGGAATCGGTTTTGATGAGGATTCGCAGAGGATTTATGTATAGTATTCTATTTTTGAGCCATTTTTTTCTGATACATGACAATATATGTGTCTAGCTGTTCACTTATTTGAATGGTATTGGGATCATTTAAGCCTTTTTCAATCCCATATTTAAGCAATTGGGTCTTTAGTAAATCGATAGTGTCTAGTAGTTCACATGCATTTTCAATATTAATGCGGGAAAGTACCATTTTTGACGCTCCTAATTTTGATAGATTGCTTTCCTATTTTACCAAATTGAATTGGAAATATTAAGTGCTTTTTCTAAGGAATTTACAAAAAAGTGGATGGATGACTTGTTTCATCATTTCCAACTAGTTAAGAGAATGCAACCTAACAAAGTCTTCTAAACAGGAGCCTGGAGGATACGATGCTTTTTTGGGGTTAAAAAGCATCGTATCCTCCAGATTATTTTTCCGAAGCAATGTTAAATAAATATTCAAGGTAGGATTCTAGTTCGAATTTATCTTTGTCAATAAAATCAGTCATTGCAGTATTTGTTTGTAGTTTCATCATGATCCTCTCCTTCAAAAATAATTTTTCTTTTTCAGTAGTATTTGTCTATAATATTCCCAAACTATTAAACTTTTATACATAGTTTCTAAAAAAAATTTGGGAAAAATAATTTTTTCGGAAAATACCAGAAAGGAGAATGGTGTAAATGAAGGGATGGTACGGGCATCTTGATAATGATTTCCCCTTTGAATTATTCTCTGTATCCCATCTAGTTATGATAGGTATTCTTATTACAGGGGGTGTGTTACTTGCTGTTTTTCGGAATGGCATCGAAAATCGAAGTGGGATTGTTCGAGCTGTCTTTTTCCTATTACTACTAGGTTTAGAGGCGATGTATCATTATTGGATGTATAAGGATGGGTTATGGAGTACTTCTTTTATGCTGCCGTTCCATCTTTGTTCCATTAGTTTAGTTCTTTGCTTGCTGCTACTAATTACTAAATGGGAGCTTGTATTTCAAGTAGTTTATTTTATTGGAATTATTGGCGCATTAATGGCCATTGTCACACCAGAATTGTTTTTAGGTTATCCCCATTTCCGCTATTTCCACTTTTTTGTTACGCACATTCTTATTATATGGACATGTCTTTACTTTGTGCTTGTCCACCAATATAAACCGACAAAAAAAGGGTTGTTTCTGTCATTCGCCTTTCTAAATAGTTGTGCTGGGCTGGCGTGGATGGTCAATAAATATACAGGTGGTAATTATATGTTTTTAGCCTCTAAGCCAGCAAATGGTTCCCTTTTCGATTATTTGGGACCATATCCGTATTATGTGTTGGTTCTTGAGGTAGTCGCACTTTTATTGTTTTTAGCTTTGCTAATTCCATTTCGATGGAAAAGGGGACAGCAGAGGAGAAAAGGAGCTTTATAAAAAGACTGCTTCATTAGAATATAGTGAAACAGTCTTCTTTAACGGGAAAATGAATTCCATTCTTTTTTTAAGGCTGTTTTCTAAAGGATTGTTGTTTTTTCAATCAAAAAAAAGAATTAGTTGGAAAAATGGAGCAGCCGGAATACACGAAGACGCCACGGGGATTAGCAAGAGACCCCGGAGGCTCAGAGCGAGCCCCACGGAAAGCGAAGTGTATTCCGGTTGCGGGTAATCGCAACAAACTTTACGAAAACAGCCTTAATGATTTACTCGCTCTTTATTCAACAACGCTAAAAATTGTTGTTCATTGATAATTTCAATTGCCTTTCCTTTTGCTTGTAAATCGTATGCTTTTTTCTCTTTTGAACTTATGCCTTCTGATCCGACAAGCTTTTGGTCTTGTACGCCGACAACCAAATAATCGGTTTTGCTGCTAACGCCACTTTTGATGACTCCACCTAAGTCGACAACTTGCTGCATGGCTTCTTTTCGTTCAAGTGATTGTAGATCGCCAGTGAAAACAAGGTTTTTTTCATAAAGTGGGTGGTTCTCATCAAAAGAATCAGTTGTTGGCGTAATTTCTGAAATGGAAACGGATGAGAATTTTTTGACTGGCTTTCTTTTAGAAAAAGTAGTAGCTCTGCCAAAAGTAGTTTGTGGTTTTAGTTCAGAAAATTGTTTAATAGGAAGAGTTGGATAAGAAGTACAATAGGTACTTAACGAATCCTTTTTTCTCGACTGAATGCAAGCAATAACAAGCTCCGCACATGCTCGCGCATCCGAACCTGCGTGATGATGTTCTTCCAGTGAAATACCAAAATAAGATGTTCGCTCCTTCAATGATTGGCCCACCTTCGCCCCTCTAGTTGCGCGATTACTAATGGGGATGCTACAAATATAGGAAAAGTCAGGCATATCCAATTGATATTTTTCCAGACAGCAATAGAGAACACTCATATCAAACTGAGCATTGTGGGCAATGATGGTATGAGAAGAAATAGCTTCTTTTATCCATTCCCAAACCTCCGGAAAACTTTTCGCTTCCTCAACATCTTTTTCGGTTATTCCATGTACCGCTGTAAACGTTGGATCAAATAATAGACTTGGAGGTTTAATTAAAAAATATTCCTCTTTAATAATAGAATTATTTTCTACATAAGCCAGTCCAATCGAGCAGGCACTTGCCATATCCGCATTCGCTATTTCAAAATCGATAGCAATAAAATCCACGGCATACACGCTCCCTCTTTTTTTCTATTAGTATATCATGTTCTACCTTTTCATCAGAGAAATTAGGTCAGATGGTGAAAGAAGATAATGGTATTGGAGGAATATTATTCTTGTATAGTATTGTAATAGAATTGTAATCCAATTTCTATAAAGATGTAACCTAATTATCTGAATAATATGAGAAGATAGATTCGTTGATAGAAGGAAGCCTTGGGAACATAATCATACGTAAATGAGGTCACTAGATGAAAAAGGTTATTGTCTTGTCACTCCTGTCATTTGGATTGTTTTTTTCTGGCATATTTGGTGTTAATGAAACAAGTGCCGCTTCAAAAAAATCGGTTGATACCGTTGCGAAAAATTATATAGGTACTCCTTATAAATATGGAGGAACCACCCCAAAAGGATTTGACTGCTCCGGATTTGTTGGTTATAGCTATAAAAAGGTTGGCAAATCTCTGCCAAGAACAACCGCGAGTATGTATACAAAAGGGAAAAAAGTAAAGAAATCTGAATTGAAAAAGGGAGATTTAGTCTTCTTTGAAACATATAAAAAAGGTGCATCCCATGTTGGTATATACATAGGAAGTAATCAGTTTATTCATAGCTCCTCTTCAAAAGGAGTAAAAGTGGACAAGCTATCCAACTCTTATTGGAAAACAAAATATTATGGTGCAAAAAGAATTTAACCCTTTCTTTAGAAGGGGTTTCAGTTTGTCGACAAAAAGATTTTCAGAAATTTATATTGAATTTTCATGGGTTGCTTGGAGTGGAAGGGGTGAGACTCCGGTGGGATTAGCGAGACAGCTGAGACCCTGCAGGCCAAAGGCCGAAGCGGCTCAGCGCGAGCCCCACGGAAAGCGAACCCCTGGAGCAGAAAGTAACATCCCTATTCAAAGGGACTAATAAAAATACTATAGACAAACCTCTATATCTAAAATTCAGGGGTTTGTCTACAGTCTGAACCCCTTCTTTAGAAGGGGTTTTTTGTGTTTGCTGAGAAATTTGATTTTGAAAAAAGATCAAATTGGTAATCTATCATATTTATTAAAGTGAAAATTTTCTATATGATAGGAGAATAAGTAAAAAACTAGCAACTTGATTTCAGTTTTGGAGGAATAGCATGAGCGCAGCAATGAAATTTGCATTATCAATGGCTATATTTGGTTCGATTGGCTATTTTTCTGCTAAAACGAATTTGCCAGCTATCGAACTGGTATTTATTCGATGTATTTGTGCCTGTGTCGTATTAAGTATTGTCTTTTTATTTTCACAGCGGAAAAAAGAAGTGGTCGATAGAAAAGAAATTGGCTACAGTGTGCTGTGTGGCATGTTTCTCGTTGTGAACTGGGTCTTCTTCTTCCGTTCATTTGAGCATATGTCGGTGACTGTTGCGGTTTCCATTTATCATTTAGCACCAGTACTTGTCGTTTTATTGGGGAGCTTTCTTTATCGGGAAAAAGTCAGTTTGAAAGTATTGCTAACAGTTATTATTTGTTTTATTGGAACGTTATTGGTTGGTGGAATTCAAGATTATCTGTCTTTCGATGATCTTATGTCAGCTGGATTGCCATGGGCATTTGGGGCTGCCTTATTTTATGCGTTGACGACATTGACAGGGAAGAAAATTGCAAAGTTAAATCCGATTTTAACAACGATTATTCAAACGAGCGTTGGGATTATCATGCTATTACCATTGGTCAAATGGGATTATTTTAACTATTTAACAGGAGAAAACTGGTTTTATATATTATTGACAGGAATTATACATACTGGATTTGTTTATTATTTGTTTTTTAGCAGCTTGCCAAAGCTATCTTCTGGGACAATCGCTGTTCTTGTGTTTATAGATCCTGCTGTCGCGATCTTTATGGACATCGTATTAACAGCATATCGCCCTGATTTTCTGCAAATTATCGGTATTTTGCTTATCTTTTGGGGGCAAACTCACGCTGCGCTTAAGCGGAAAATGAGTGAATCAGGGAACTAGCGAGTGAGATAAAAAGAGCCAGATAACAGGGGCATCGCCTTCATTAACCATCAGTGGGGAAGAGGAAAACCCGCACTGATGGAAGTTTTTCTTTATCTCATACTTTTGGATAATGCAATTCATAAATTGGCTTTTTATAATAGGGTGGTTTTACCGTTGTTTTTGGCATCGACCATTTGTGGTTGATATAAGTCATATGAACAGTTTCGCTAGAATGTTTTTGCAGCAATAATTTTAATTTTGGATGAAATTCATACCTCATAATAAGACCCTCCTCCATTTTCTTCTTTTTAGCGTATTCACTCCCATCAAAAAGAGAGTTAGTCCATGGCAGATATGTAGGCACAAAATAGGCAGAACCACATAGGATAATTTACTACTATTAATGGAGGGATTAGTATGTCCTTTTATCCGCATGATCCGAGAGATCCAATGTTTCAAGTGCCAGAAGCTTATTATGAATTAGTAGAGCCCAGAAATCATCAATCTGAAAAGTATATTGAGCTAAAAGAAGTGCAGGCGTTATTTGAAGCAAATAAGCAGACAGATCCGTATCTGCTTTATCCAAATTATGGAAAAGTGACAAAGTATGAGGAAATTCCGATTAATTTTCCTGAAAATAGACAGCTCCGTCAGCCAGGATTAGAAAGTTATATGGTTCCAAAACCAATGATTGAAAATGACCACTACATAGGAAGTGGAAAGCTGAAAGGGAAAGTGGCGCTAATAACAGGGGGAGATAGTGGCATTGGCGCAGCGGTTGCGATTGCTTTTGCGAAAGAAGGGGCAGATGTAGCAATAGCCTATTTAGATGAGCATGAGGATGCCAATCGGACAAAAAACAGGGTCGAAGAATTAGGGCAACATTGTCTATTGCTGCCAGGTGATTTGCGCAAGAAAAAACAGTGTATCGATATTGTGGAGAAGACGGTAAAGACATTTGGAAAACTAGATATTCTTTGTAACCATGTCGGTATACAATTTCAACAGGCGAAATTAACGGATATTACTGATGAACAATTTGATGATACATTTAAGGTTAATATTTACTCCCATTTTTACACAACAAGAGCAGCCCTTCCCTATTTAAAGCCGGGAAGCAGCATTATTAATACAGCTTCTGTCGTTGCTTACGCAGGGGAACCGCTGCTAATTGATTATGTTGCTACAAAAGCAGCAAATGTTGGTTTCACAAGATCCCTTGCCAGAAGTGTTGTCAAAGAAGGAATTCGTGTGAATGCAGTAGCGCCAGGACGTACATGGACACCATTAATTCCGGCAAGCTTCTCATCTGATCAAGTAGCAATCTTTGGTTCCGCTAATCCAATGCAAAGAGCAGCACAGCCATTCGAATTGGCACCGACCTTTGTATATTTAGCTTCTGATGATTCCCGGTTTGTAACAGGGCAAGTTCTTCACGTAAATGGAGGCGAGACAGTAAGCTCGTAAAAGGAAAATGGGCTAGCAGCTAGCCCATTTTTAGTAATCAGCCAAGCAGTTTTACAAACTTTCTTTTCCCTACTTGAATAATTAATTCCTTGTTGATCGTAACTTCAAGGTCTACTTCTTCGATTTTCTCTCCATCGATGCGAACACCGCCGTTTTGGATCATTCTTTTTGCTTCACTTTTTGAGGGTAATAGATTAAGGTCTACTAGCAGCTGGACAAGTGTTTCAGGATTGTTGCCAGTCCACTGGACGGTTGGAATATCCTCAGGTAAAGCCCCTTTTTGAAAAATAGTAATGAATTGCTGTTCCGCTTTTTCTGCCGCTTCTTTGCTATGGTACATACGGACGATTGTTCTTGCTAGCAGCATTTTAGCATCTCTAGGATGAAGAGATCCAGCATGCAAATCCTTTTTAATTTGGGCAATTTCAGCAGGTTCCAAATCTGTAATAAGCTCAAAGTATTTGCTCATTAATGGATCAGGGATGGACATTGCTTTTCCGTACATTTCATTTGGGCTTTCGTCAATGCCAATGTAGTTATGCTTTGACTTAGACATTTTTTCAACACCATCTAATCCCTCTAACAGGGGCATTAATATCGCAATTTGCTTTTCTTTTCCAAACTTTTCTTGGTAGTGACGTCCCATGAGAATATTAAAATGCTGATCTGTGCCACCAAGCTCAATATCAGCCTCTAATATCACGGAATCATAGCCTTGCATCAGTGGGTAGAAGAATTCATGTAAGGAAATCGATTTTCCATATGCTAACCGTTCTTCAAAATCATCCCGTTCTAGCAAGCGGGCAACGGTTATTTTGCCAGCAAGTTGAATGACATCTTCAAAGGAAAGGGAAGAGAGCCATTTAGAGTTGTAATGAAGCTCAACCTTTTCCATGTCCAGTACTTTGCCGAATTGCTCAAAATAAGTTTTCGCATTCTCCTTCACTTCTTTATCTGTCAGCTGTTTTCTAGCAGAAGATTTTCCAGTTGGATCACCAATTTTACCGGTGAAATCACCGATAATTAATTGAATTGTATGCCCGTTTTCTTGGAATTGACGCAGTTTATTCAGTACAACTGTATGGCCGAGATGAACATCTGGAGCAGATGGATCAAGACCGAGCTTTACTTTTAACGGGGTATTTGTCACAAGTGACTTAGCGATTTTTTCTGCTAGTTCTTCCGTCGGAATAATATCTTGCACGCCTTGACGATAAACATCAAGTTGCCTCTTCATTTCTTTTTCTTGGTCTGTAGTTAACTGTTCAATAAATGGACTCATCTTTCTTTCTCCTTTCGTTGAATTGGTTTGTAAGAAAGGCGCAAGCTCCTTGTTCACCACCGTGCAAACGGGGAGGTGACCTGAAGTTTGCTAAGTGGTAGGCGCTGGAGCTAGACAACCAAATTGACTTTAGAAAAACTGTAAAAAAAAACCACGCCCCTAAACAAGGGACGTGGTTGCTTTTAAGCACGTGGTACCACCCTAATTGAAGAATATATAGCTATTCAACACTCATTATGGGTAACGGCTCATCCGTTCTCTGCTAATCGAGTAAACTCTTTCACAAAGAATGCTCCTGGAGGTAATTCGCCCCTATTTTTGTGTCAATTTGCACCAACCATTGACTCTCTAATAACAGGGAAATAGGCACTACTGATTCCAATCAAAGCATATATATTTAAAAGGTATAATTAGTAAAATTTTTCGTTAGCGCTAACTTGTAAAAGATACTAACAGATAAAGTTCGGAAAAACAAGAGGATAATTTATTTTCTTTTGAAAATATTTTGTGTAAAGCAATCCTCATTTTTTAATAAATGGCGATACTTTCAACATTTTTAAGCCATTCAGTGGCTTCGCTGCCATCTGGATTGGCCATCCATATATTTCGGTTATTATCAACAAGAGAAGTGCCTCTGAACCAAATAATTTTATGAACAGAGGAAACAAATTTTGGTTCGTAGTCACCATAATCTTTAGATGGGGTTGTAATCTTTTTCTGGCTGTTGTTTTGCATTTTAATCGTATAGAGAGAAGGGAGCGGTTGTTTAGTGAAATCATTGTTCCATTCCGCTTCTGGGATTCTCGAAACGACAATAGACTCATCGTCCAACCAATCAAAATCTAAGTCTGCAAAGTGCTTTGGTGTATAAGTACCATTTGCTGGCATATCTTTCGTTTTTAAATTTTTATTGTTTAAACCAAAAACAAGTCTGCCCCCGCCTTCAATATAGGCAAGCGTATCTTTGGAAGGAGCCCATTTTGGTTTGCCTACTTGCCAAATGATTTCATCAAGAACCTCGAATTTTTTTCCATCATCGGAGAGGATACAAAGCATATTACTGTCCATTGATATGCTTGCCGTCATCGAAGTGATAAAGGAAATCCATTTGCCGCTTGGAGAGTACATAAAGTCAGAAGCGTTAATGGGAATAATCTTATTATTTCCAACACCAACTTCTTTGGGAAGTGTGAAAAAGGGTATGCTAGAGGACTGCATTAAATCAGTATAAGGCGGTTGAACTTCCTTCTTATAAAGTTTGGCACTCTTCCAGCCGTCCGCTTCTAAATTACCACTTGTAGATAGTAGAAATCCGTTGCTTTTGGGGAACCATTGAAAAGCATCTATGCCAAGTTCTATATTATAAAAATTGGTTAAATCTGATAGATCAAGCGTGCGAAAATCAGTATAGGCCAGAATATTTTTTTGAGGTGCCCAAGTAGGAGAATGCCCATTGCGAAAAACTTGTTGCGTCTTTCCAGTTTTTATATGGTAAGCCCATATTTCCGTTTGTTGCTCCTGATCGTTAAGCTGTGAAGGAGCAGTCATTTGATAGGCTAGATATTGCCCATCCTTGGACCATTGTGGTTCGCCAATTACGTTTCCGGAAGTTGTGATTTTCCTTTCTTTCTCCATTTGATAAATCCATAAATTTCCCTCTCTAATAAAGGCAGCCTTCATGTCTTTATATGGTGCTGCAAAGCAAGTGGTGAGTGGAAAAATAAACATACATATGATTGTCAAGCCGATTATTTTTTTCATGCGTTTTCTCTCTCCTATTTTAGGTTCTTATTCATAATATCCTTCTAAAAGATAAGAATATGTAAGCATCTCTTGACCTTTTTAATCGTATAATTTACTATATATGTAATATTAATGAGCGATGAGGAAGAAGAGTAAGCAGTTAAGAGGTTTCAGAGAGCTGATGGGCGGTGCGAATCAGTACGGATTGATTGCTGAATGGGCTTCTGAGCTACAAGGCTGAACCCACTAGTAGGCTGCGCGGAACGTCTTACCGTTAAAAAAGACAAAGTATCGGAACAGCTATGTTTCTGTACGGATTAAGTGCGTTTATGTGAAATAAACGAATGAAGGTGGCACCACGGGGTTACTCGTCCTTTTTATAGGATGAGTAGCCCTTTTTGTGTTTTATAAAAGGGAGGATAAGTAGATGGGAAAAATAGTATTAACCGGTATTAAACCAACTGGGCAAATACATTTAGGAAACTATATAGGGGCAATTAAACCTGCTTTGCAGCTAGCGGGAAACAGTGATTATCAGGCAGCCTATTTTATTGCAGATTATCATGGTTTAACGAAAATTCACGATCGCGAAGAGTTTCGAACGTTAACCTATGGGGTGGCAGCAACATGGTTAGCCCTTGGGTTGGATCCAGAAAAAGTAATTTTTTATCGTCAGTCCGACGTACCGGAAATCTTTGAGTTGAATTGGATATTAGCTTGTTTTTCTCCAAAAGGGCTGATGAATCGCGCACATGCTTATAAAGGAATCGTCGACAGCAATAAACAAGCAGGAAAAGAGGTTGATGATGGTGTAAACATGGGCCTGTTTACGTACCCAATCCTCATGGCAGCCGATATTCTTGCTTTACAAGCCAATATGGTGCCTGTAGGAAAAGATCAAATCCAGCATGTTGAAATTGCGCGAGATATTGCCGACAGCTTTAATCATCATTATGGGGAAACTTTTGTGCTACCAGAATATATAGTGGATGAAGAAACTAGTATCTTGCCAGGATTGGACGGTCGAAAAATGAGCAAAAGCTATCATAATACGATTCCTCTTTTTGAAGAGCCAGTAAAGTTACAAAAGCTCATTAATAAAATCAAAACCGATTCTCTCCCACCAGAAGCACCAAAAGAGACCGAGACGTCTATCTTGTTTACTTTGTATAAGGAATTTGCAAGTGCTGAAGAAGTAGCGCAAATGCGCCAAAGATACGAAAATGGAGTAGGATGGGGAGAAGTGAAAAAGGAATTGTTCCAAGTCATGAATCGATTCTTGGAAGAACCACGCAAGAAATACAAGGAGTTAATGGATAATCCTGAAAAAATAGATGAGCTTCTCCGAAAAGGAGCGGAAAAAGCAAGAGCTCGAACACTGCCATTTTTACAAGAAGTAAGAAAGCAAATTGGGGTGTCGCGTTAAGGAGAAGGAAAGTTGGGGATGGAGAAAGTCGCAAGTAAAAGTGGGGGAGTCGCAAGTAAAAGGGTGGGAGTCGCAAGTAAAAGGGTGGGAGTCGCAAGTAAAAGTGGGGGAGCGCAAGTAAAAGTGCGAGAGTCGCAAGTAAAAGTGGGAGAGTCGCAAGTAAAAGGGTGGGAGTCGCAAGTAAAAGTGGGGGAGTCGCAAGTAAAAGGGTGGGAGTCGCAAGTAAAAGTGGGAGAGTCGCAAGTAAAAGGGTGGGAGTCGCAAGTAAAAGTGGGAGAGTCGCAAGTAAAAGGGTGGGAGTCGCAAGTAAAAGTGCGAGAATCGCAAGTAAAAGAATAAAATCCGCAAATAAAGCGCCAAAACTACAAATAAAATCAACAGAGTCAACAGCTATTAGTCTACACATCGTAAAAATATGCTCTATCAGGTGCGAATAAAAGATCTTCTTTTTTCACATCTATTACGCTAAATAGTATTATCTTGAATAAACTTCCATTTAATTGTAAACATTATAGGTAAAAACACGAAGAGGTGTACATAATGGCACATAAAATGGAAGCATTTCTCGACTATATTAAGACGAGATTTGACTCTGAACCGAAGCCGCTACTTCATATTGGAGAGGCGATGGGTTGCTGGACATATCATGCTGCAATAGCGGATGAAATTCCTGTACTTGAAATGGCTCTTAATACAACAACAGACAATGTTTTAATTAAGTTGATTAATGAAGCAAGAGAATTAGCAACAGAACAGCGAAACAACCTAGAGGAGTTCATGATAAATGAAGGTGTGCCTCTTTCCAGTTCTGCTGAATCTAAACCAAAATCTGATCCCAATGCCATTCCTTTAGGGGCAAAATCTACCGATATGGAAATAGCAAACTTACTAGCTGCCAAAGTAACAGGCAATATTGTTATGTGTTCCACAAATATCACGCAAAGTGTCCGTAGCGACGTTGGATTAATGTGGATTCGTTTCCATACAGAAAAAAGTATTTATGGGATGGAGCTTAAAACGAGAATGAGGGAACATGGATGGATTAAAATGCCGCCAAGTTTCTATCCACCTGGCGCACCACATGAGTAATTCACAAATATTTCGACCTGTGCTATAGTAAAAAAGAACACCCTCCTTTAAACAATGAATTGTAGGGAAGGTGTTTTAGCTAAAAACAAATCAAGGTTTCACACAAATCTAGTGTTGCGAGCACTAGATTTTTCCTTTTTAAGGAGAAGTGCACATTTCATGTGATCGTCACCTTTACATAAGTTCCGTCTTTTAGGCAAATATCAACAAGTGGCTCAGACAGAGAAATGTATTTAAGCTCTTTACTCAACATTTTTAATAAAAATTTTATATCACTAGCGTTCCTATAGATGGCCTCGACTGTTTGCTCCTTCGCTCGGTTGTGAATAAATTTCCATAACCGTTTTGAAAAGGCAAAATTAATAAAAGTGCTTAACAGAAAAGTAGGGAGAACGATGTAATAACGTTTATGTTTTTCTGTTTGAACAGTTACCTTTACCATAGTTTCACACCACTATTCCACATACACATTGATGCTGTCACCGTTCGCTAATTTGGCATTAACAATTTCGCCGACTAATTCGCTATCAATGGCAGTTAATAATAATTCCACATCGATATTTTCCGTATAGGTTTGAGCTTGGGGAATTTTTGCCGCGATTCCTATTCCTGTTTGAAGCAGTACTTTTACTAGTCTAATTGGAACATTGACGTTAATATTATCATTTATTTCCGATTGGATTCGTACTTTAAGTAGGCGATTTAGATAAGGGTTATCTTCAAGCAAGGTTTTCTTTTCCGTTTTTTCCTCCATTGAATCGATAAGTGTCGTTGCTTGATCAGATGTTAGTTTTCCGTTTTCAACCATTGTTAAAATTCGCTTCAATTCATCATTCATGCTTCATATCCTCCTTAAATGTCCTTCATTAATTGGATGGCTTCCTCTGCTGTTATTTCATTATTTTCTAGCTTTTCTAGAATATCCGCTTTTCTTTCCGTACTAATTTTACTTGGTTGTCTTTCTATTTCTTCCCCTTCGCCTGTCATAATCTGAATAATATCATCCAGCTTTCCTCGAACAGTTGGATAAGAAATACCAAGTTTTTTTTCTACTTCTTTAATGCTTCCTCGTGAAAGGATAAATGTTTCAATAAAATGCATTTGCTCATCTGAAAAAGAATGCCATTTGGAAAGATGAAAGCGATTTTCAATCGTTGTATGGCAATGACTACATTCTAGCTTTGTTACATGGAGTTCGTGATGACAGACAGGACAATCATTAATAACTGGATAATTCATATTAATGCCTACCTCCTTTCTATGTTAGATTAATAAATCATATTAAAAAAGTCAATTTAATAGTTAAAAAAATAAATAAATTAGATTTTAAATATAAAATTATTTAATTTTATATTTAAATTTATTAAAATAACAAAGAATGTAGAAAATCAACAGCTACAAGTTGAAACTTTTTCCTAAATGGGAGCGTAATAAAGGCTATATGGAAATCAAGGTGAAAATACTTTTAGAAGGGAACAATTCATATGGAAGATTTTTATACAGGTGGGGATGATATCATGTCCACGATTGGGCCGATTCTTATCCCACTCTTAACGGACAGTAGACTCCCCCTCAAGCTTAGGAGAATACGAGGAAGATAGGTGGGAGATCAACTGTCCGTAAAGGTCCGATTGGTTCAACTAACCATCAGTGGAGGAGGGAAAACCCCAACTGATGGAAGTTTCACTTTATCTTTGTGGTATTTGTTATTATTATTGGTCTTTTTATTTTTGCTATCATCCGTTCAATTGTGAAATGGAATAAAAACAATCAGCAGCCACGACTTTCTACCCCCGCTAAAGTAGTTACGAAAAGAACAAGTGTACATGGTGGTGGGGAAAGTAGTTCGTATAGCAACTATTATATAACCTTTGAATTTCCCAGTGGAGATCGCACCGAATTTCAACTAAAAGGCGAAGAATATGGCATGCTGGTAGAAGGAGACAGCGGGGAACTGCAATTTCAAGGAACGAGATATTTGGGGTTCACTCGAAATAAACACATAGAGGAGAATAGGTAATGGACTTTTCTATCCAAAAGATGACAGAGCAAGCAGCGAGGGAAATTCTTAGCTGGACTTATCCCGCTCCTTACGATTTATATAATAGTGAAGTGACAGAGGAATCGTTGCAAGAGTTCGCAGAAAATCCCTATTATGCAATGGAACATAATGGAGATTTAGTGGGATTCTATTGTACAGGCTATGCCGCCCAAGTTCCGATTGGCTACCTTTTTCAAGCATACCCAGAAGGATACCTTGATATTGGTTTAGGCATGCGCCCCGATTTAACAGGACAAGGTCAGGGAACCAGCTTTATGCAATGTATCCTCGATTCTATAGAGACGGAACATCCTTTACGTCTCACCGTTGCAACTTTTAATAAACGAGCCATCGCTTTATATGAAAAGTTTGGTTTTCGCAGAATCTCTGCATTTAAGAATGCTAATGATGTAGAATTTTTCATAATGACAACAGAAGAATAAGAGAAAAAATGTTCTGGTGATTAGCCAGAACATTTCAGACTGTAGTCAAACTTCTGAATAGTATATTTATTAGTCCCTTTGAAGAGGGATGTTGCTTTCTGCTCCAGGGGTTCGCTTTCCGTGGGGCTCGCGCTTAGCCGCTTCGGCCTTTGGCCTGCAGGGTCTAAGCTCTCTCGCTAATCCCACAGGAGCATTCCTGTGGGATTAGTTTTTAGGGGATTGCATAAAAAAAGATCCTCCATTATGATGCATGTATCAAGACCAATCAACACAGCGCCATAAGGAGAATCTACTATGA
>Ga0209463_1000341_pt1 | contig 40477 bp, 53 predicted proteins | sample AgamicMgSfrz_FD_187169 | JGI IMG/M metagenome (GOLD analysis project Ga0209463, IMG submission 187169) | Agave microbial communities from Guanajuato, Mexico - Mg.Sf.rz (SPAdes) (version 2) | ecosystem: Host-associated > Plants > Phyllosphere > Phylloplane/Leaf | place: Guanajuato, Mexico...
AAGATTGTTGTCAGTCCAGTACCTTTTCGCTATAATAGCAACACAAAGGTTAAATGACATGTTTCAGCATTCATCATAGAACAGCAAAGACCGGGAGGAGTAAACCGAACCGGACAGTTTCAGAGAGGATGGTCCCGTGGCAAAGAATGAATTTCTTTGGCTTCGGTGGCTGTGAGCCATCCGCTGTCCATCGGTTGAAATGCGCCCGTGAGCTGCATAGCCGAATCCGGCCCCGCCTCTTGTACGTGTAGGGAGGAAAACGTCAGGATAGGTTGTGACGGTTGGTTTCCGTTACCGAACCGCTTGAGGGTTCATGCTTATTGGTCGGAACAGGTAGCAGCATTCGCTGACTGTCTAATTCTGTTACGTAAGTGTGAGCCGAGCAGAGTGGGACCGCGATTAACGCCTCTGCAGCATTATGCTGCAGAGGCGTTTTTTGTTTGGGGCGAGTCAGCAGTACACTACCAAGAGGGATGCGCCGTCCGGTATGCCGGAGGACGAAGACCTGAACAAGAGGGGAACGAGCATGTTCAAGAAGATCAGATCAGATATCCAGGCGGTGTTTGAGAACGATCCGGCTGCCCGGGGATGGTTCGAGGTTGTACTCACCTATTCGGGGCTGCATGCGATATGGGCTCATCGGATCGCGCACTTTTTCTACAAACGCAAATGGTTCTCGGTTGCCCGGTTCATCTCGCAGATCAGCCGTTTTATGACAGGAATCGAGATTCACCCTGGAGCGACCATCGGGAATCGGCTATTTATTGACCACGGGATGGGTGTAGTTATTGGTGAAACCTGTGAGATTGGTGATGATGTTGTTATTTATCAGGGGGTTACACTTGGCGGAACAGGGAAAGAAAAAGGAAAGAGACACCCAACGATTGGCAATAATGTGGTTATCTCATCCGGAGCCAAGGTGCTCGGTTCATTCAGCGTTGGTGATCAATGCAACATTGGAGCCAACTCGGTCGTATTGAAAGAAGTCCCATCCAACAGTACGGTTGTAGGCATACCGGGAAGAATCGTCAAACAGGATGGACGCCGGGTAGATCGTCTGAATCAGCAGCTGCCCGATCCGGTCATTGACTCTCTGCGCAGTATGCAGCAAGAGATCGAACGGTTGCGTGAAGAAGTGCGTACACTACAGGATAACCATAAGAGTGAGACTTCGCGTGATACAATAAACAAATAAGGAAGTATGGATGAAAGGAAAGTGACCATGACGCTTCAAATTTATAATACGATGAGTCGTACCAAAGAAAATTTCGTTCCCCAAGAACCGGGGAAGGTAAAAATGTATGTGTGCGGACCGACAGTATATGATTACATTCATATCGGGAATGCACGTCCGGTTATTTTTTTCGACACGGTTCGCGGCTACTTGGAACAGACAGGTCATGAAGTGAACTACGTTGTGAACTTCACGGACGTTGACGACAAATTGATTCGCAAAGCGGAACAGCTGGGTACTGACGTCCCTCATGTTGCCGAGAAGTTTATTGCCGCTTATTACGAGGATCTTGAGGGATTGGGGATTCCCAAAGCCAGCAGCAATCCGAGAGTTACCGAGAATATGCCGCTCATTATCGATTTTATCCGTGAGTTGGTTGAAAAGGGCTTTGCCTACGAAAATGGTGGCGACGTGTATTACCGTACAGGCAAATTCGAGGAGTACGGCAAGCTGTCGAAGCAGAACCTGCAGGAATTGCAGTTCGGTATCCGGATTGGTGTAGATGAGCGCAAAGAACATCCAGAAGATTTCGTGCTCTGGAAAGCGGCTAAACCGGGAGAAATCTACTGGTCCAGTCCTTGGGGCAATGGGCGTCCGGGCTGGCATATTGAATGCTCTGCCATGGCGCGTGAATACCTGGGAGATACGCTCGATATCCATGGAGGCGGACAGGATTTGCAGTTTCCTCACCATGAGTGCGAATGTGCACAATCTGAGGTGCTGACAGGCAAACCACTCGCCAACTACTGGATGCATAACGGATTTATCCGTATCGATAACGAAAAAATGTCGAAATCACTCGGTAACGGAGTGCTAGTAAAAGACCTTCGAACCCAGTACAAACGTGAAGCCATTCGTTATTTCATGTTGTCGACACATTACCGTAATCCGCTTAACTTTACCGAAGATACCATGGAGCAGGCACAAAACAGTGTGGATCGGATCGCAAATGCAGTCGGCAATCTGAAGCATCGTTTGCAGGCGGTAACGGTAGACCAAGACATTACAGCAGAGTTTGCTGCCAGACTGGAGCAGATCCGTCAGCAGTATCATGAGAAAATGCAGGATGACTTCAATACGCCGGATGCAATTACCGCATTGTTTGAATGGGCAGCCGAAGCAAACCAGTTGCTGCAAAAGGAAGTCGTAAACGCTGCGGAAATACGTGCATTGCTTGAGCTGTTTGGTGAGTTGAATGCGGTACTTCGCATTTATACGGAAGCAGAACCAGAACTGCTGGATGAAGAAATTGAACGCCTGATTGAAGAGCGTACGGAAGCGCGCAAGTCCAAAAACTGGGCAAGAGCCGATGAAATTAGAGACGAATTGTCAGCGCAGGGCATACTGCTTGAAGATACGGCTCAAGGGATGAGATGGCGGCGCAAATGAACGAGGATCAATTGAAAAATTTGTCTGATTCTGTCGATCAGTCTGAGCAGGAGGAACGGTCAGCTGAAGAGCAGGCAGAGGTTGTGACACAGGGAGGGTGGTTTCCGTACCCGCCTTCCCGACCTGCAAGATTGATTCCTCCGATTGCACTCGCCTATATCGGTGATGCAGTGTATGAGGTAGCTGTAAGGCAGTATCTGTTGTCCAAGGCCAATATGCGTCCGAATCACTTGCACCGCAGTGCAACAGGTCTTGTATCAGCCAAGGCGCAGAGTCGAATCCTTACAGGGATCGAGGAGCAATTGACGGAAGAAGAGCGAGACATAGTAAGACAGGGGCGGAATGCCAAGTCCGGCAGTATTCCAAAGAATGCAGATGTGCTGGAATACAGACATGCCACTGCTCTGGAGTGTCTTGTTGGTTACCTGTACAGTAGTGGTCGGCATGACCGTATGATCCATCTGATTACACAGGGAATCGAACATGCAGAACATCATTCGCCGTCACCAACCCAAAAATAAAAAAAACAATTTAGTCGCTCCTGTGGTACAAGCCAACAAGGAGGTATATGCAGGGCGTAATAGAGAGGACCGAATCAATATGGAAGAAGAATGGATTGCTGGCAAGCACTCCGTCACGGAGGCGCTGCGTTCAGGCCGGACCATCAACAAAATATGGATCGCGGATACAGCACAGAAACACTTGACTCAACCGATTATCGCGGAAGCCAAAAAACTCGGTATCGTGATTCAGCATGTGGACAAGCGCAAACTGGATCAAACCGTGCCAGGCATTCAGCATCAGGGGGTTGTCGCGCAGGCGGCTCCGTATGCTTATGCTGAGGTAGAGGATATTTTGGAAGCGGCAAAATCGAAGAATGAGCATCCGTTTTTAATTTTGCTGGATGAAATTGAAGATCCTCATAACCTGGGCTCCATCCTGCGGACAGCTGACTGTACGGGTGCCCACGGTGTCATTGTCCCTAAGCGGCGTTCAGCGTCAGTAACCGTAACGGTGTCAAAAACTTCAGCAGGTGCAGCTGAATATGTACCGGTTGCTCGTGTCAGCAACCTGGCTCAGACGATTGATCGTCTAAAAGAAGAGGGCGTGTGGGTTGTGGGTACAGATGTGACCGCAAGTGAGGCGGTATTTGGCAATGGCGTATTCACAGGGCCGGTAGCACTGGTTATCGGGAACGAAAACAAGGGGATGGGCCGACTTATTCGTGAGAAGTGCGATGTACTGGTCAAATTGCCGATGCAGGGGCGGATTAACTCCCTGAATGCTTCCGTGGCGGCGGGTGTTGTCATGTACGAAGTGCTCCGTTCGCGCCAAGCACAGGGATAGATGGTATGGCTGATTCCCGGGATGTGCTTCTGGTAGACGGGTATAACATGATTGGCGACTGGCCAGAACTGACCAGATTGGCAGAGAGCGGGCTCGAGGAGGCGCGGAATCGTCTTCTCTTCCGTCTGGCCGACTATCAGGCATTCTCCGGTCGCAAGGTCATCGTTGTTTTTGATGCCTATCTCGTACCCGGACTTGGTAAAACATACACACAGAGCAAAGTACAGATTTATTTTACCAAGGAAAAAGAGACGGCTGACGAATGCATTGAGAGACTCGTACGGGAACTAAGCTCGCGGAGACGCCAAATCTATGTAGCTACAAGTGATATGGTAGAACAGCATGTCATTTTTGGACAGGGAGCATTACGTGTGTCTGCCAGGGAACTGCTGATCGAAGTAGAGCAGAATGAGAAAGAATTGCAGAAACGTCTGGAGGAGGACCAGGCCAAGTCCACACGCAATACACTCGGAGCCAAGCTTAGCCCGGATGTTTTGAAGCAATTCGAGCGCTGGCGTCGTGAATAGGAGAGCTATTTTACAAATATTTCAATCTTGAAAGTCTTGACAATTATGTTATTCATGTTCTTTTTTAGGGATAGCGTGGTTGACGGTGTGAGGTACCATCATATATACTGATCGTATATTTCATAGAGTAGAGTAACGGTGTACCTTGCGTTGCAGCCGGAGGGATTGTCTGTGAGTGTCGACCTCAAAGATATCATGTTATCTAAGTATGATTACCAAAGTGACGAAGACATTGTCGAAGCGGTCCGTGAAGGTGAGAGCGAAGCGCTGGAGTTTTTGATTAACAAATATCGCAACTTTGTACGCGCCAAGGCAAGATCTTATTTTCTGATTGGGGCAGACCGGGAAGATATCATTCAGGAAGGAATGATTGGTCTCTACAAATCCATTCGAGATTTCAAAGGAGACAAGCTGGCTTCGTTCAAAGCTTTTGCCGAGCTGTGTATCACCAGACAGATTATTACGGCAATCAAGACAGCAACACGTCAGAAACATATTCCGCTTAATTCCTATGTATCGTTGGACAAGCCCATTTATGATGAAGAATCCGATCGTACGTTACTCGATGTGATTTGTGGAACCCAGGTCAGTGATCCGGAAGAGCTTATCATTAATCAGGAAGAGTTTGTGGGCCTGGAAGATAAGATGTCGGAGATTCTAAGTGACTTGGAACGAAAAGTATTGATGTTGTATTTGGACGGGAGATCTTATCAAGAGATAGCAGTAGATTTGGACCGACATGTGAAGTCCATTGATAACGCACTGCAGCGCGTTAAGCGCAAACTTGAAAAGTACCTGGAAGTGCGAGATAATTGAACAATGTTGTCGTTGACGGAAAAGGCTCGGAGTTTGAGTCTTTTTTTGCTGCTTTAAGTTTATAAGTCAAAAGATTGATAATACTAGTAATCGCTTGGTCCAAGCAGGAGAAGAGAAAAAATCAGAGACGCACGAACTGCACCCTTTTTGTACGGAACTTTTACCAGTGATGAAAGGCTATTCTTTCATTGACATGGTTATACCCTTATGATAAAGTGTTTTAGGTAGGCCTAAATTCGCGGCTTTTTTTTAGGATCAATTTAGAGACTCTCCTTTAAAGTGGAAGTCTTCGGGAGGTGTACATCATGCGGGTAATTATTACTTTGGCTTGTACAAACTGCAAACAAAGAAATTACACTACGACAAAAAACAAGCGTAATCACCCCGACCGCATGGAGATGAAGAAATTTTGCAAGTTTTGTAACGAGCAGACTTCTCATCGCGAAACCAGATAGTTTTTGGGAGGTGTAGTCGGCGTGAAACGTAGTTTCAAATCTCTGATTTCCTTTTTCTCAGAAAGCTGGGCTGAACTTAAAAAAGTTCGCTGGCCTAATCGTAAAGAGCTGACCAACTACACATTGATCGTTCTTGGTACTGTTGTGGTTATGACGCTGTTTTTTTGGGTCGTTGATATCGGCATCTCCGCTGTGATCGAAGCGATTATTTAAGAAGGGTCCCAGGTGGCTTGATATGGAAAAAAGATGGTACGTCGTTCATACCTACTCAGGGTATGAGAATAAGGTCAAAGCCAATTTGGAAAAACGCGTAGAGTCCATGGGCATGGAAGACAAGATATTCCGCGTTCTTGTTCCTATGGAAGAAGAAGTGGTAAACAAGGACGGTAAGAAAAAGACCGTTATGCGTAAAGTTTACCCCGGCTATGTCTTGGTGGAAATGATCCAAACGGATGACTCTTGGTATGTTGTTCGCAATACACCGGGTGTTACGGGATTTGTCGGTTCGACAGGTTCCGGGTCCAAACCAACCGCTCTGTTGCCTGAAGAAGTGGAACAAATTCTGAAGCATATGGGCATGGTTGAGCCGAAGCCGAAAATTGAATTCGACATTAAGGAATCCGTACGAATTAAAGTTGGTCCTTTTGCGAATTTTGTGGGCTCCGTGGAAGAAATCTTGGTAGACAAAAGCAAGTTGAAAGTGCATGTGAACATGTTTGGACGGGAAACGCCGCTTGAGTTGGAATATACACAAGTGGAGAAGATATAGTCTCTTCAAGTTTCTTGTGGGAGGACCGAAAGGTTCGTTAACCACTATTTTGCAAGGAGGTGTCAATCATGGCAAAAAAGGTAATCAAAATGGTAAAACTGCAAATTCCAGCAGGTAAAGCGAATCCAGCGCCTCCGGTAGGTCCAGCTTTGGGTCAAGCAGGTGTCAACATCATGGCATTCTGTAAAGAATTCAACGCTCGTACAGCCGATCAAGCGGGATTGATTATTCCTGTTGAAATCACAGTATTCGAGGACCGTTCCTTTACATTCATCACTAAAACTCCACCAGCAGCAGTTCTGTTGAAAGTGGCAGCTAAAGTGGAAAAAGGATCCGGCGAACCGAACAAGAAAAAAGTTGCTACCGTTAAACGTGATGCGGTACGTCAAATCGCAGAACAAAAAATGCCTGACCTGAATGCAGCGAGCGTTGAGTCCGCAATGCGTATGGTCGAAGGTACTGCCCGTAGCATGGGTATCACCATCGAAGACTAATTTTTCATCTGAAACATGGCTTCGTAAAGCCGGCCGATTCGCGGCCGGTTGATGTGGGAGGTATATCCGCTAAAACCACAAAGGAGGAATATAACATGGCTAAACACGGTAAAAAATACCTGGAAGCTGCTAAGCTGATCGACAGCGAAGCAACTTACGAGCCTTCAGAAGCTGTAGAGCTTGTGAAAAAGGCAGCCACTGCAAAATTCGATGAAACAATCGAAGCAGCAGTACGCTTGGGCGTTGACCCACGTAAGCAAGACCAGGCTGTACGTGGTGTAGTTGTCTTGCCACACGGCACAGGTAAAACACAACGCGTATTGGTATTTGCAAAAGGTGACAAAGCGAAAGAAGCGGAAGCGGCTGGCGCGGACTATGTTGGTGATGCAGACATGATCAACAAAATCCAACAAGGCTGGTTCGAATTCGACGTCTGCGTAGCGACACCAGATATGATGAGTGAAGTAGGTAAATTGGGCCGACTGCTCGGCGGTAAAGGTCTGATGCCTAACCCTAAAGCCGGAACGGTAACTTTCGATGTATCCAAGGCTGTTCAAGAAATTAAAGCCGGTAAAATCGAATATCGTCTGGATCGTGCAGGTCAAATTCATGCACCGATCGGTAAAGCATCTTTCTCTGCAGAGCAACTGAACGAGAACTTGAAAGCTCTCATGGACGCTCTGAACCGTGCTAAACCGGCGGCAGCAAAAGGTGTTTATCTGAAGAATGTTTCTCTTTCTTCCACGATGGGCCCTGGCGCACGCGTGAACGCAGCAGCTTTTAGATAATATCTGTTGACAGACTTGTTCTGTTTTGATATGATATAAGAGTTGTGAGTCCGAGTGACTGACCGTTGACATTTGAATATGCTTGCCGTAGACAGTAGGTGCCATCAGGCTTAATTTCCTACCGAGGTGTGATTATAGAACTTAGAACGATGCAAATCGATTATGAGTATATATCAAGCCTTCGTGATTCTACGGAGGCTTTTCTTAATGGGATAAATTTGATCAGGAGGTGTACAGTTTGGCAAACGCAAAAGTGATTCAAGCAAAACAAGAGTCCGTTGATGCAGTAACAGCAAAATTGCGCGAGAGCGCTACGACAGTTGTTGTTGACTATCGCGGTCTGAACGTTGCCCAAGTAACTGAGCTGCGTAAGCAGCTTCGTGAAGCCGGAATTGAATTCCAAGTGCTGAAAAACACATTGCTTCGCCGTGCGACTGCTGCAGCAGAACTGACAGAACTCGATAGCGTTCTTACAGGTCCTACTGCTATTGCATTCAGCGCCGAAGATGCTGTGGCTCCAGCCAAAATTCTGAACGACTTCGCTAAAAAGAACGACGCACTGGAATTGAAAGGTGCAGTTGTTGAAGGTCGTGTAATCGGAGTAGAAGAAGTTAAGGCATTGGCAGAACTGCCATCCCGCGAAGGTCTCCTCTCCATGCTCCTCAGCGTGCTTCAAGCGCCAGTGCGCAACTTCGCGCTTGCGGTTAAAGCTGTTGCGGACAAAGAAGAACAAGGCGCGTAAGCTACTTGATCTGATAGCTGCTTAGGCGGCGTTGAATTACAAAAAAATAAAATTATATATGGAGGTTCAATCATGAGTAAAGAGCAAATCTTGGAAGCAATCAAAGGCATGACTGTACTGGAACTGAACGACCTTGTTAAAGCAATCGAAGAAGAATTCGGCGTAACTGCTGCAGCTCCAGTAGCTGTTGCAGGTGGCGGTGCTGCTGCTGCTGAAGCTGAGCAATCCGAGTTCGACGTAATCTTGGCAAGCGCTGGCGCTTCCAAAATCAACGTTATCAAAGCAGTTCGTGAAATCACAGGTCTTGGCCTGAAAGAAGCTAAAGAAGTAGTTGACAATGCTCCAAAAGCATTGAAAGAAAAAGTTAGCAAAGAAGAAGCTGAATCCATCAAAGCTAAATTGGAAGAAGCAGGCGCTACAATCGAAGTTAAATAATTTGGCTTATATAAGCTAAATGAACAAAACAACAAACCCCTTGACTTATATCAAGGGGTTTGTTGCTGTAATTGTATATGGAAAGTGAGTGAGGACATGTCCAATCATTATTATTCGGACAAACCGCAGGTCGCACATGACAGACGGGCAACTGAAGCGGAGCTTCGTGGATGGAAATTGCGATTCGTTACCGATGCAGGTGTATTTTCCAAAAACGGAATCGATTACGGCAGCAGAGTATTGATTGATGCAATAGAGTTAACTGCTGGAGCTCATGTTCTGGATGTGGGTTGCGGGTACGGACCGATTGGTCTTACGGCAGCCAAGCTTGTACCCGAAGGACATGTCACCATGATCGATATCAACGAGAGAGCGGTTGAGCTTTCCAGAGAAAATGCAAAAGCAAATGGTATTACGAATGTAACGGTAATGCAAAGTAATCTACTTTCTGAAGTGAACAAGAGCGACTTTGACGCAGTACTAACCAACCCGCCGATTCGAGCAGGGAAGGAAACCGTTCATACTATTTTTGAGCAGGCACATCGGCATTTGAAGGTAGGCGGTTCGTTGTGGATAGTCATTCAGAAAAAGCAGGGAGCTCCTTCGGCAAAAGCGAAGCTGGAATCCTTGTTTGGCAGAGTGGAAGAAGTGACGAAAGATAAAGGCTACCGGATTTTCAAAGCGGTGAAAACGGAGGATTCGTCCGAAGGCTGATTTCCGATTTGTAAAGTAAGCAGGGGAGTATTTTTTTTGCAATAGGACTATTGACTTGAAATTCAGGTCGTGGTATTATTGTAAAATGTCAGTATTAAGATGCCCTACTTGGCTTTAGCTAACTAAAAATGTCAACCTTTTTTTACGCCGAACGGGCTTATTATGCCTACGTTTGGCGTATAATATGTACATTTTGGGCAAACTGGGGATAAGTATGATTTTGGAAGACATCCGCCGATCAAAGTTGCTCTTTTTTCGAACGACATTCGAGTAAGGGCTTTTCTTTATTTGTGGATGCATTGCATTGCTCTGTATGTGTACCATTATAAGGTTACAAACAGAGGTTCGCAACGAAATTTTTAAAGTGAGTAGACATTGAGGGGTGAGTTTAAGTTGGCAGGACATCTTGTTCAATATGGTCGACGCACTCGGCGCAGTTATGCACGAATTAACGAGATACTCGAAGTTCCGAACCTGATTGAGATCCAACAAAAATCTTACGATTGGTTTTTGGAGGAAGGGTTGCGCGAAATGTTCCAGGATATCTCGCCGATCCAGGATTTTACAGGCAACTTGATTTTGGAATTTATCGATTACAGTCTCGGTGAACCGAAGTATACAGTAGACGACGCGAAAGAGCGTGACGTTACTTATGCAGCACCGCTTCGGGTCAAAGTCCGGCTCATTAATAAGGAAACCGGAGAAGTCAAAGAGCAGGAAGTATTCATGGGAGATTTCCCGCTGATGACCGAAACCGGCACATTTATTATTAATGGTGCGGAACGGGTTATTGTCAGCCAGTTGGTTCGCTCTCCTAGCGTTTACTTCAGTACCAAAGTAGATAAGAACGCCAAAAAAACGTATACCGCTACAGTTATTCCTAACCGCGGCGCTTGGCTCGAACTGGAGATGGACGCGAAGGATGTTGTATACGTCCGGATCGACCGTACACGTAAAATACCAGTTACGGTTCTCCTGCGTGCTCTTGGTTTTGGCACAGACGCTGAGATTCTGGATCTGCTGGGTAATGACGAATATATTCGCAACACGCTGGACAAAGACAATACGGATTCCACGGAGAAAGCGCTGATTGAGATTTATGAGCGTCTTCGTCCGGGTGAGCCACCAACGCTGGATAATGCGAAAAGCTTGCTCGTAGCGCGTTTCTTTGATCCAAAACGCTATGACCTGGCTAACGTAGGTCGTTACAAAATCAACAAAAAGCTTCACATCAAAAACCGTTTGTTCAATCAACGTCTGGCTGAGTCTCTCGTTGATACTGAAACTGGTGAAATTATCGCCGAAGCAGGTCAAATGGTTGACCGTCGTTTGCTCGACGAAATCATGCCACATCTTGAGAAGAGTGTTGGCTTCCGTACGTATCACGTGGCTAACGGAGTTCTGGATGCGAATGATATTCCAATGCAAACGATCGATGTGTTCTCGCCGATTGAAGATGGTAAAGTCGTTAAGCTGATTGCCAATGCTAACATTGATAAATCAGTGAAAAACGTAACACCGGCTGATATCATTTCTTCAATCAGTTATTTCATTAACCTTCTGCACGGCATCGGAAGCACAGATGATATCGATCACCTGGGTAACCGTCGTCTGCGTTCGGTTGGTGAACTCTTGCAAAACCAATTCCGTATCGGTTTGTCCCGTATGGAACGTGTTGTTCGTGAGAGAATGTCCATTCAGGATGCTAACGTGATCACGCCACAAGCATTGATTAACATACGTCCTGTAATTGCATCTATTAAAGAGTTCTTCGGTAGCTCCCAGTTGTCACAGTTTATGGATCAAACGAACCCACTGGGTGAGTTGACGCATAAACGTCGTCTGTCCGCACTCGGACCGGGCGGTTTGACACGTGAGCGTGCAGGCATGGAAGTTCGTGACGTCCATCCATCCCACTATGGCCGGATGTGTCCGATCGAGACTCCAGAGGGACCAAACATTGGTTTGATCAACTCCTTGTCTACATTTGCCCGTGTGAACGAATATGGTTTCATTGAAGCTCCGTATCGCTGGGTAGATCCGAAGACTGGTGTCGTAACCGAGCAAATCGATTACCTGACAGCAGACGAAGAGGACAACTACGTTGTCGCTCAAGCGAACGCGAAATTGAATGAAGATGGAACATTTGCAGAAGAAGCGATCATTGTACGATACAACAAGCAATCCGATAACATCCTTACGATGCCGAGTGAGCGCGTTGACTACATGGACGTATCTCCTAAGCAAGTTGTATCCGTCGCTACGGCGCTCATTCCGTTCCTTGAGAACGATGACTCCAACCGCGCACTGATGGGATCGAACATGCAGCGGCAGGCGGTTCCACTCTTGATTCCTAAAGCTCCACTCGTAGGAACAGGTATGGAACACAAAGCTGCAAAAGATTCCGGTGTATGTATTGTCTCCAAATATGACGGGATTATTGAGCGTTCTTCTGCGAATGAAATCTGGCTCCGTCGTGTGGAAGAGGTAGATGGCCAGGAAGTTAAAGGCGATATCGTTAAATATAAATTACACAAATTTATGCGTTCGAACCAAGGAACATGCATTAACCAACGTCCGATTGTCAAACGTGGAGCTGTTGTCAAAGCTGGCGACATCCTCGCTGATGGTCCTTCGACGGAAATGGGCGAATTGGCTCTGGGACGCAACGTTGTTGTTGCCTTCATGACTTGGGAAGGTTACAACTACGAGGATGCGATTCTGCTTAGTGAAAAACTCGTGAAGGAAGATGTCTACACATCCATCCACATCGAGGAGTATGAGTCAGAAGCGCGTGATACTAAGCTCGGACCTGAAGAGATCACACGTGACATCCCTAACGTAGGGGAAGAAGCGCTGCGTAACCTCGATGAGCGCGGTATTATCCGGATTGGTGCCGAAATCGCCGCTGGCGATATCCTGGTTGGTAAAGTAACGCCAAAAGGTGTAACTGAACTGACTGCAGAGGAACGTCTCCTGCATGCCATTTTCGGTGAGAAAGCACGCGAAGTTCGTGATACTTCCTTGCGTGTGCCTCACGGTACTGACGGAATCGTCGTTGACGTAAAAGTATTTACACGTGAAAACGGTGATGAACTGCCTCCAGGTGTTAACCAGCTCGTTCGTGTCTATATCGCTCAAAAACGGAAAATCTCCGAGGGCGATAAAATGGCAGGACGTCACGGTAACAAAGGGGTCGTGGCTCGTATCCTGCCGGAAGAAGATATGCCTTTCCTGCCGGACGGAACACCGGTTCAAATCGTTCTTAACCCGCTGGGCGTACCTTCCCGGATGAACATCGGTCAAGTGCTCGAAGTTCACTTGGGTATGGCTGCCATGCAGCTCGGTATTCACGTAGCTACCCCTGTATTCGACGGAGCGAAAGAGTATGACGTCTTCGATACGATGGAAGAAGCAGGTATGCAGCGTAATGGTAAAACCGTTCTGTACGATGGTCGTACGGGTGAAGAATTTGAACGTGAAGTAACTGTCGGCGTCATGCATATGATCAAGCTGGCGCACATGGTTGATGATAAAATCCATGCCCGTTCCACAGGTCCTTACTCACTCGTTACGCAACAGCCGCTGGGTGGTAAAGCCCAATTCGGTGGACAGCGTTTCGGGGAGATGGAAGTTTGGGCGCTTGAAGCATACGGCGCTGCTTATACTCTGCAAGAAATCTTGACTGTTAAATCCGATGATGTTGTTGGTCGGGTGAAAACATATGAGTCCATTGTCAAAGGTGAGAATGTTCCGGAACCAGGTGTTCCTGAATCATTCAAAGTATTGATCAAAGAGCTGCAAAGCTTGGGTATGGACGTTAAGATTTTGAGCGAAGATGAACAAGAGATTGAAATGAAAGAAATGGACGATGAAGATGACGCTGCGAGCGACAAGCTCAGCCTCAACCTTGAGGGTTCAGAGGTCGGAGTGGAGTAACCGCTTCGGGCGCATGATGACCGGCGTTTTTCATCAGGCTCGCGTCTTGCTCCGGCTTCGGCCGGAGAAGGCGTAACCTAGAATACAGGAATTGGTTAAGGAGGGTTGCTCCTTGTTGGACGTCAACAATTTCGAATACATGAAGATCGGGCTTGCTTCCCCAGAAAAAATTCGTTCTTGGTCCCGCGGAGAAGTGAAAAAACCGGAAACGATCAACTATCGTACGTTGAAACCGGAAAAAGAAGGGCTGTTCTGCGAAAAGATTTTTGGCCCTACGAAAGACTGGGAATGTCACTGTGGTAAATACAAACGCGTTCGTTATAAAGGCGTTGTCTGTGACCGCTGTGGTGTTGAAGTAACACGTGCCAAAGTACGCCGTGAACGGATGGGCCATATTGAGCTCGCTGCTCCGGTATCGCATATCTGGTACTTCAAAGGTATTCCGAGCCGCATGGGTCTCGCTTTGGATATGTCCCCAAGATCACTTGAGGAGATTATCTATTTTGCATCTTATGTAGTAACTGATCCAGGAGAAACTCCACTGGAGAAAAAACAGCTGTTGTCCGAGAAAGAATACCGCAGCTACCGTGAGAAATACGGATATGGATTCCAAGCTGGCATGGGTGCAGAAGCGGTTAAAAAACTGCTTCAAGACCTTGATGTGGACAAAGAGCTTGAATTCCTGAAGGAAGAGCTCCGCACTGCACAAGGACAACGTCGTAACCGTGCAATCAAACGTCTGGAAGTTATCGAAGCTTTCCGTAACTCGGGTAACAAACCTGAGTGGATGATCATGGATGTACTTCCTGTTATCCCGCCGGAACTTCGTCCAATGGTACAATTGGATGGTGGACGTTTTGCAACGTCTGACCTGAATGATCTGTACCGCCGTGTAATTAACCGGAACAACCGTCTGAAACGTTTGCTTGATCTTGGCGCACCAGACATTATCGTGCAAAACGAAAAACGGATGCTGCAGGAAGCTGTTGACGCATTGATCGACAACGGCCGTCGCGGACGCCCGGTAACGGGTCCTGGTAACCGTCCATTGAAATCCCTCAGCCACATGCTGAAAGGTAAACAAGGACGTTTCCGTCAAAACTTGCTCGGTAAACGTGTTGACTATTCCGGTCGTTCCGTTATCGTTGTCGGACCTTATCTGAAGATGTATCAGTGTGGTCTGCCAAAAGATATGGCACTTGAACTGTTCAAGCCTTTCGTTATGAAAGAACTTGTAAATAAAGGGCTTGCCCACAATATCAAGAGCGCAAAACGTAAAGTAGAGCGCGTAAGTCCTGAAGTATGGGATGTTCTTGAAGAAGTAATCAAGGAGCATCCGGTTCTGCTCAACCGTGCCCCTACGCTTCACCGTCTCGGTATTCAAGCATTTGAACCGATTCTGGTTGAAGGTAAAGCGATCCGTCTTCACCCGCTCGTATGTACGGCATACAATGCCGACTTTGACGGTGACCAAATGGCCGTGCACGTACCGTTGTCTGCTGAGGCACAAGCGGAAGCACGTATCCTGATGCTTGCATCGGGTAACATTTTGAACCCGAAAGACGGTAAACCAGTTGTTACTCCTTCCCAGGATATGGTCCTAGGTTCTTATTACCTGACCATGGACAACAAGGAAGAAAAGGGAACTGGCATGATTCTGCGTACCGTGAACGAAGCTGTATCTGCGTATCAACGTGGTACTGCCGGCTTGCACGCACGCGTAGCGATTCCGGTTAAAGCTCTGGGTAAAACAAGCTTTACTGAAAAACAACAAGATGCTATGTTGCTGACAACTGTCGGTAAAATCATCTTCAATGAAATCTTCCCAGCAAGTTTCCCTTACATCAATGATGCAACTCGTGCAAACCTCTATCAAGGTACTGCTGAGCATTTCTTTGTGTATGAGAAGGGAACTGACCTGAGAGAAGCGATCATGAACGCACCTCAAGCAGGTGGTGTTGGTAAGGAATATCTGGGTACAATCATCGCTCGTTGTTTTGAAATTTACCATACAACGGAAACAGCCGTTATTTTGGATAAAATCAAACAGCTTGGTTTCACATACTCCACTCGTGCCGGTATTACGGTTGCGGTTTCGGACGTTGTGGTACCAGATGAGAAAACGGAAATTCTTAGACAATCCGAAGAAAAAGCACAAATCGTTACGAATCAGTACCGTCGTGGTCTGATCACGAACGAAGAGCGCTATGACCGCATCATTGATATCTGGTCTAAATCGAAAGATGATATCACCGAGATTCTGATGAAGTCGATGGATCGTTACAACTCCATTATGATGATGGTTGACTCCAAAGCGCGGGGTAACAAATCGCAAATCACCCAATTGGGCGGTATGCGTGGTCTGATGGCCAACCCGTCTGGTCGTATCATCGAACTCCCAATCAAATCGAACTTCCGTGAAGGTCTGACGGTACTCGAGTACTTCATCTCGACTCACGGTGCCCGTAAAGGTTTGGCCGATACGGCCCTCCGTACAGCCGACTCAGGTTACCTGACTCGTCGTCTCGTAGACGTGGCACAAGACGTAATCGTGCGTGAAGATGATTGTGGTACAGATAAAGGGTTTACGGTTAGCCGCATCCAGGATGGTAAAGAGGTTATTGAAGATCTCTACGACCGTATCGAAGGAAGATATTGCTTCGAGACTGTTCGTCATCCGGAAACCAAAGAAGTTATTGCACATCGTAATGAACTGATTGACTCTGACAAAGCAGAGGCAATCATCAAAGCGGGTGTAACTAAATTGCAAATCCGTTCCGTACTCAGCTGCCGTGCTCGTCATGGTGTCTGCAAAAAATGTTACGGTCGCAACCTTGCGACAGGTAAACATGTGGAGATCGGTGAAGCAGTTGGTATCATCGCTGCGCAATCCATTGGTGAGCCAGGAACACAGCTTACAATGCGTACGTTCCACACCGGTGGTGTAGCCGGAGACGATATTACGCAAGGTTTGCCGCGTATTCAGGAGTTGTTTGAAGCTCGTAATCCTAAGGGTCAAGCAACGATCAGTGAGATTGACGGTATTGTCAAAGAGATTCGTGAAGCGAAAGATCGTCGCGAAATCGAAATCCAAGGTGAGGCAGAATCCAAAGTTTACTCCGTTACCTACGGTTCCCGTGTACGCGTAAGCGAAGGCATGGAAATCGAAGCAGGCGACGAGCTGACAGATGGTTCTATCGATCCAAAAGAAATGCTGCGCATCAAAGGCGTACGTGGCGTACAGAACTACATTTTGCAGGAAGTACAGCGCGTATACCGTAACCAGGGCGTAGAAATCAACGATAAACACGTTGAAGTTATGATCCGTCAAATGCTGCGTAAAATCCGCATTGTCGATGCAGGAGATACAACGCTGCTGCCAGGATCGTTCGTGGATACGCATGAGTACGAAAGAGCTAACAAAACAGCGATTCTTAGTGATAAAGAGCCAGCGGTTGCGAAACCAATCCTGCTCGGTATTACAAAAGCATCCCTGGAAACAGACTCCTTCCTCTCTGCGGCGTCGTTCCAAGAGACTACACGTGTATTGACAGATGCAGCGATCAAAGGTAAAGTCGATCAGTTGCTCGGTCTGAAGGAAAATGTAATCATCGGTAAACTGATCCCTGCCGGTACCGGTATGAACCGTTATCGCAGTATTAAGTTTGCTGAGCCGGAAGATGGCCAATCTTCAGTTGAAGAACTAGAGCCAGTTTCCGTTGATTAAATAGATTCCCTCTTTAATAAGGGGATAATAAAGTTTTGTACGTCGGGGGATGGACGTGTGTTTAATACAGACGGACGTTTCCTGATGTGCGAAAACTTTGAATAAATGTTTTAGGATTAGCATTGACAATGCTTGCGCTAGATGCTAATATATCAAAGGTGCGTGAGCAGCTGATTGTATATGTCCTATTCGGAGGAATGAACAATGTCTAATGAAAAAGGCCTGCAAGATGCTCATGTCAAAATAGGTACAAAACAGACCATGCGGATGGTCCAGTCAGGAATGGCTGCTGAGGTCTATGTGGCCGAGGATAGTGATCCGCAGCTCACTTCCAAAATCATTGCCTTGTGTGAACAACACAATGTGAAGTACACGAAAGTGGATACAATGAAAAATCTCGGCAAAGCTTGCGGGATTGGAGTGGGAGCAGCAATGGCTGCTGTCGCAAAATGATAGGGTAAGGAACGTTTTTGTCCGAGAACTTTTTAGGGATTCTCCAAGGCAAAAACTTTTCATTTGTCTTTTTATGAACCGCCTGGGTCTGTGGACTTAGCGAAAAGAGGTTTATAAGAAACATGAACAATTGAGGAAGGGGGTGGCAATCACATGCCAACTATTAACCAACTGGTACGCAAAGGACGTCAAGCTAAAGTTGAAAAGTCCAAATCACCAGCATTGCAAAAAGGGTTCAACGCTTTGAAACGTGAATCTACTAACATCAGTGCCCCACAAAAACGTGGTGTCTGCACTCGTGTAGGTACAATGACTCCACGTAAACCGAACTCTGCACTTCGTAAGTATGCCCGTGTTCGTTTGACGAACCGTCTCGAGGTAACTGCTTATATCCCGGGTATCGGACATAACTTGCAAGAGCACAGTGTTGTTTTGATTCGCGGAGGTAAAGTTAAGGACCTTGCAGGGGTTCGTTACCACATCGTTCGTGGAGCACTCGATACTGCAGGCGTGAACAACCGTATGCAAGCTCGTTCTAAATACGGTGCTAAACGTCCAAAAGCTAAAAAAGCCTAACACATTATAAGAAGCAATCCTAAATATCCTTCTGGGTGTAAGCCCAGAGGACAAGGATCGGCTTAACAAGAAAGAAAGGGGGATATCCATGCCACGCAAAGGTCCAGTTACGAAAAGAGACGTGTTGCCAGATCCGGTATACAACAGCAAGTTGGTTACTCGTTTGATCAACCGCATCATGCTCGACGGAAAACGCGGTGTTGCTCAAAGCATTCTGTATAATGCGTTCAAGTTGATCCAAGAACGCACGGGTAATGACCCGATGGAAGTGTTTGAGACAGCAATCAAGAATATCATGCCAGTCCTGGAAGTTAAAGCTCGCCGTGTCGGCGGTGCCAACTACCAAGTACCAATCGAGGTAAAACCAGAGAGACGTACTGCTTTGGGTTTACGTTGGCTCGTGAACTACTCCCGCAACCGCGGTGAGAAAACAATGGAAGAGCGTTTGGCGGCTGAGATCATCGACGCTTCCAACAACACAGGCGCTTCTGTTAAGAAACGTGAAGATACGCACAAAATGGCTGAAGCGAACAAAGCGTTTGCTCACTACCGTTGGTAGGATTCAGTTCACAATAAAAACTTCAATTTTGAAGGGAGACCCATTTCATGGCAAGAGAGTTCTCCTTGAAAAATACACGTAATATCGGGATCATGGCTCATATTGATGCGGGTAAAACCACGACAACTGAGCGGATCTTGTTCTACACAGGCCGTACGCACAAAATCGGTGAAGTTCACGAAGGCGCTGCGACAATGGACTGGATGGAACAGGAACAGGAGCGCGGAATTACGATTACTTCCGCTGCGACTACCGCTGCTTGGAAAGGCCACCGCGTAAATATTATTGATACCCCGGGACACGTTGACTTCACTGTTGAAGTTGAACGTTCCCTTCGTGTATTGGACGGAGCAGTTGGTGTATTCAGTGCGAAAGAAGGCGTTGAGCCTCAGTCTGAAACTGTATGGAGACAGGCTGACAAGTACGGCGTACCTCGTATCGCTTACGTAAATAAAATGGATATCATCGGTGCTGACTTCCTGAACGTTGTATCTGACATGCGTGATCGCCTTCAAGCGAACGCAGTTGCGATCCAACTTCCAATCGGCGCTGAAAATGATTTCAAAGGTATCATTGATATCGTTGCTCAAAAGGCTCATATGTACAAAGATGACCTGGGGCAAGATATCGAAGAAACCGAAATTCCTGCGGAATTTGCAGATCAAGTTGAAGAACTCCGCAATGAATTGATTGAGCGGGTTGCAGAGCTCGACGAAGAACTAACGATGAAATACCTGGAAGGCGAAGAGATCACAGTTGATGAGATCAAAGCCGCTCTCCGTAAAGGTGTTGTTGAAGTTAAGATCTTCCCGGTTATCTGTGGATCTTCTTACCGTAACAAAGGTGTTCAACTGATGTTGGACGCTGTAATCGACTACTTGCCAGCTCCAATTGACGTTCCAGCGATCAAAGGTCTTCTTGAAGATGGATCTGAAGCTGTTCGTAAGTCTTCCGATGAAGAGCCATTCTCTGCATTGGCCTTCAAAATCATGACTGACCCTTACGTTGGTAAATTGACATTCTTCCGCGTTTACTCCGGTGTTCTTCAATCCGGTTCTTACGTATTGAATGCAACTAAAAACAAACGTGAGCGTATCGGTCGTATCCTTCAAATGCACGCGAACAGCCGTCAAGAGATCACTGAAGTTTACTCCGGTGACATTGCAGCTGCTGTAGGTTTGAAAGATACGGGTACAGGTGATACACTATGTGATGAGAAAAACCCGGTTATCTTGGAATCGATGAACTTCCCTGATCCGGTTATCGAAATCGCCGTTGAACCTAAAACCAAAGCTGACCAAGATAAAATGGGTGTGGCTCTCGGTAAGTTGACGGAAGAGGATCCTACTCTTCGCGCTCACACTGACGAAGAAACAGGCCAAACGATCTTGGCGGGTATGGGTGAGCTTCACCTTGATATCATCATCGACCGTATGCGTCGTGAGTTCAAGGTTGAAACTACTGTGGGTAAACCACAAGTAGCTTACCGCGAAACATTCCGTGCACCAGCGCGTGTTGAAGGTAAATTCGTTCGTCAATCCGGTGGTCGTGGTCAATACGGTCACGTATGGGTTGAGTTCGAACCACTCGAGCCAGGTACAGGCAGCCAGTTCGAAAGTAAGGTTGTCGGTGGATCTGTTCCGAGAGAATACATTCAACCTGCACTGTCAGGGATTGAAGAGCAAATGAAAAACGGCGTTATTGCAGGCTTCCCGCTTGTTGACGTTAAGGCTACAATCGTAGACGGATCTTATCATGATGTCGATTCCAACGAGATGGCATTTAAAATTGCCGGATCTATGGCGCTGAAAGCAGCGAAAGACAAATGTAGTCCAGTTCTGCTTGAGCCAATCATGAAAGTAGAAGTAACCGTTCCGGAAGAGTACATGGGTGACGTTATGGGTATGCTTAACTCCCGTCGTGGCCGCATCGAAGGTATGGATTCCCGTAGTGGAGCTCAAATCATTCGTGCTAAAGTACCTTTGTCCGAAATGTTCGGATACTCTACAACTCTTCGTTCCGGTACTCAAGGACGCGGCGTATTCTCCATGGAGCTTTCTCACTATGAAGAAGTTCCTAAGAGCATCGCTGAAGAGATCGTTGCCAAAACAAAAGGCACCGAGTAGTTTTCTCACACTGGACGCTAGTGCATAGGGATTTAATCTTCTTGAAGCTAGCGTCCAGTGAAAACATAAAATTTAACATTTTAAGGAGGCCACGTTCAAATGGCAAAGGCTAAATACGAACGTAATAAACCACACGTTAACATTGGTACTATCGGTCACGTCGACCATGGTAAAACAACTCTGACTGCTGCAATCACTACTGTATTGTCCAAAACTTACGGTGGCGCAGCAATCGCTTTCGATCAAATCGACAAAGCTCCAGAAGAGCGCGAACGCGGTATCACAATCTCCACAGCTCACGTTGAGTACGAAACTGACGCTCGTCACTACGCTCACGTTGACTGCCCAGGTCACGCCGACTATGTTAAAAACATGATCACTGGCGCGGCACAAATGGACGGAGCTATCTTGGTAGTATCCGCAGCTGACGGCCCAATGCCACAAACTCGTGAGCACATCTTGCTCTCCCGTCAAGTAGGCGTACCTTACATCGTTGTATTCTTGAACAAATGCGACATGGTTGAAGACGAAGAGTTGTTGGAATTGGTTGAAATGGAAGTTCGCGACTTGCTCAACGAATATGAGTTCCCAGGTGACGATACTCCAATCACTCGTGGTTCCGCTCGTGAAGCTCTGCAAAACCCTGAGGGTGAGTGGGCTCAAAAAATCGTTGAGATGTTCAAAGAAATCGATACTTACATCCCAACTCCAGAGCGCGACACTGACAAACCTTTCTTGATGCCAGTTGAGGACGTATTCTCCATCACTGGTCGTGGTACAGTTGCTACAGGTCGTGTAGAGCGTGGTACTGTTAAAGTCGGTGAAGAGATCGAAATCGTTGGTATCAACGAAGAGACTAAAAAATCCGTAGTTACGGGCGTTGAAATGTTCCGTAAATTGCTGGATTCCGCTCAAGCGGGTGACAATATCGGCGCATTGCTGCGTGGTGTTGACCGTGAAAGCATCGAGCGTGGACAAGTACTGGCTAAACCAGGTTCTGTTAAACCACACACAGAATTTACAGCTCAAGTATACGTTCTGACTAAAGAAGAGGGTGGACGTCACAAACCTTTCTTCACAGGATACCGTCCACAATTCTATTTCCGTACAACTGACGTAACAGGTATCATCAACCTGCCAGAAGGTACTGAAATGGTAATGCCAGGCGACAACATCACAGTAACTGTACAACTGATCAATCCAATTGCGATTGAAGAAGGTACACGCTTCGCGATCCGCGAAGGTGGACGTACAGTTGGTGCCGGTGCGGTAGCATCCATCCAAAAATAATTCAGCTTTCCGCTGAGTAAGCATATGCAACAGTGTACTGGAACGAGTAACATTGTACTGTAACGAAGCTTCGGAAGAGTTCTTTATCCGACATCGGATAAAGAACTCTTTTATTATGTATAAGAGATTCGGAACCTGCGTCATAATGCTGAGGAACATTCAGATGTATAAAAAGGATCGGTTAAGGCAGCTTGCATAACGATGAAACAACACATTAAACAACGTCATTTCTATATGAAAAGATTAGTTTAAATGTTTTTCTTAAATATGCTTGCAATACGCCCATTTTTTCTATATAATAATGAATGTTGTTCTGAGACGTTGCGATGATGTGAGAGGTTACTGGCACACCCGGCCCCTTTGCCATGGGAGGGATGTCGGAAAATTTTCACGGAGTATGTCCGATAATAAATTGGGCGATAGAAGGAGGGACTAAAATGGCAAAGCAAAAAATTCGTATTCGTTTGAAAGCTTACGACCACAGAATTCTTGATCAATCCGCGGAGAAAATTGTTGAAACAGCAAAACGTTCGGGTGCTGGTGTATCCGGTCCGATTCCGCTTCCAACTGAAAAACAAATCATTACTATTCTTCGTGCGGTACACAAGTACAAGGATTCTCGGGAGCAATTCGAGCAACGCACACATAAGCGTTTGATCGACATCGTTAACCCGACTCCACAAACTGTGGATGCCTTGATGCGCTTGGATCTGCCGTCCGGTGTAGATATCGAAATCAAACTGTAATATAGATTAACAAGACCATGTATAAAGGAAAAGAGGTGTCAACATGAAAGGTATCTTAGGAAAAAAACTTGGAATGACTCAAGTGTTTACCGCTGAAGGTAATGTAGTTCCAGTGACAGTTATCGAAGCAGGACCTTGTGTTGTTTTACAAAAGAAAGATCTTGAGAACGATGGCTACGAAGCAGTTCAAATCGGTTATTCCGATAAGAAAGAGAAAAATGCCAACAAGCCAGAAGCAGGACACGCTAAAAAAGCGAATACTGCCCCTAAGCGCTACGTTCGTGAACTTCGCGGCATCAACATCGCGGAATATGAAGTTGGCCAAGAGTTGAAAGCTGACATTTTCGCAGAAGGCGAATTCGTTGACGTAACGGGTATTTCTAAAGGTAAAGGTTTTGCCGGCGTAATCAAACGTTGGGGACAAAGCACTGGACCTATGTCTCACGGTTCTCGTTATCACCGTGGCCCGGGTTCGATGGGTTCGATCCAAGCTAACCGCGTTCCTAAAGGCAAACACTTGCCAGGACACATGGGACATGAGACTGTTACTATCCAACGTCTTGAAGTTGTTAAAGTAGACGCTGAACGTAACGTGTTGCTCGTGAAGGGTTCCATTCCTGGACCGAAAAACAGTCTTGTAAAAGTTAAAGAAACGGTGAAAAAATAACCACTGAAGAAAGGAGGAACACAAAATGCCAAAAGTATCAGTTTACAATGTAGATGGTAGCCAAGTGGGCGAAGTTGAACTGAACGATGCAGTATTCGGAGTAGAGCCGAACACTTCCGTTCTGTACGATGCAGTGCTTATGCAACGCGCTTCCCTTCGTCAAGGTACCCACAAAGTAAAAGGACGTTCTGAAGTACGTGGCGGTGGACGTAAGCCTTGGAAACAAAAAGGTACAGGTCGCGCTCGTCAAGGTTCGATTCGTTCTCCACAATGGAAAGGCGGCGGTATCGTATTTGGTCCGACACCACGGAGCTATGCGTACAAACTGCCTAAGAAAGTTCGCCGTTTGGCGATCAAATCAGCTCTTTCATCCAAAGTGCTCGACAATGACATTATCGTTTTGGACGCTCTTTCGCTGAGCACGCCTAAAACAAAAGAATTTGCAGCCATCTTGAACAACTTGAAAGTTGGACGCAAAGCTTTGATCGTAGCTCCTAGCTATGATGATAATGTGGCTCTTTCCGCACGGAATATTCCTGGCGTGAAATTCGTAGCAGCTGACGGCATTAATGTTCTTGACGTGCTTGCGCACGACAAACTGATCATTACGAAAGAAGCAGTTCAGAAGGTAGAGGAGGTGCTCGCGTAATGAAGGATCCTCGTGATATTGTTAAACGTCCGATTATTACGGAACGTACTGCTGACATGATGAATGACTTGAAATATGTATTTGAAGTCGATATCCGTGCAAACAAAACCGAGATCAAAAAAGCCGTGGAAGCTATTTTCAATGTAAAAGTGAAAAACGTGAACACACTTCGTGTTCCAGCTAAGCCTAAACGGTACGGACGTTATTCCGGATATACTAGCGAATGGAAAAAAGCGTTTGTTACACTGACACAAGACAGCAAAACGCTTGAGTTCTTTGAAACTGTATAATTGAAATTGTTGAAGTAAGGAGGGAAACCCAGTGCCAATCAAAAAGTATAAACCGACATCCCCGGCAAGACGGAATATGTCCGTATCTACATTTGAGGAAATCACCACAGATCAGCCGGAGAAATCGTTGTTGGCCCCACTGAGCAAAAAAGCAGGCCGCAACAACCAAGGTAAAATTACAGTTCGTCACCACGGTGGTGGACACAAACGTAAATACCGTATCATTGACTTCAAACGTACTAAAGATGGAATACCGGGCCGCGTTGCTACGATCGAGTATGACCCGAACCGTACATCGAACATCGCCCTGATCCACTATGCTGATGGTGAGAAACGTTACATCATCGCTCCTAAAGGGTTGAAAGTTGGAGATCAAATCTTCTCCGGTCCTGAATCCGACATCAAAATTGGTAACGCACTGCCACTTGAAAACATTCCAGTGGGTACCGTTATCCACAACATCGAGTTGAAACCAGGTAAAGGCGGACAATTGGTTCGTGCTGCTGGTACAGAAGCTCAATTGCTTGGTAAAGAAGAAAAATACGTTTCCGTTCGTCTCTCTTCCGGAGAAGTTCGTCGTATTCTGAAAGTTTGCCGCGCAACTATCGGTTCTGTTGGTAACCAAGACCACGAGCTCATCAAAATCGGTAAAGCCGGTCGTAGCCGTTGGTTGGGACAACGTCCTGAAGTTCGTGGTGTAGTAATGAACCCTAACGATCACCCTCACGGTGGTGGTGAAGGTCGTGCTCCAATCGGACGTAAATCGCCAATGTCACCATGGGGTAAACCTACTCTTGGTTACAAAACGCGTAAGAAAAATAAAGCTTCTGATAAATACATCATTCGCCGCCGCACGAAGTAATACACACTGTGCATAACTTCGTGAGGCATCTGCGGATGCATAAAAGCTATGTTTGAAGGGAGGATCTCCACATGGGTCGCAGTTTGAAAAAAGGGCCATTCATTGATGGCTACATGCTGAAAAAGGTAGAAGAGATGGACGCTTCCGGTAAAAAGAACGTTATCAAAACCTGGTCCCGTCGCTCTACAATTTTCCCACAATTCATCGGACACACATTCGGCGTATATGACGGACGTAAACACGTGCCAGTATACGTGACTGAGGACATGGTCGGACACAAATTGGGTGAGTTCGCTCCAACCCGTACGTACAAAGGCCATACTGATGATGATAAGAAAACAAGAAGATAAATGAACATCTTTAATGTTTGAGAGGAGGTTACACAATGGAAGCAAAAGCACATGCTAAGTTTATCCGGATTGCTCCTCGTAAAGTTCAACTCGTTGTTGACTTGATTCGCGGCAAGCAAGTTGGTGAGGCGGTTGCCATTCTCCGTCACACTCCGAAATCCGCTTCTCCAATCGTTGAGAAGCTGCTTAACTCCGCTATTGCGAATGCGGAACATAACTATTCTATGGATGTTAATAACTTGGTCATTTCGCAAGCTTACGTGAACCAAGGACCGACAATGAAACGTTTCCGCCCTCGTGCAATGGGACGTGCAAGTCGTATTAACAAACGTACTAGCCACATCACTTTGGTGGTATCTGAAAAGTAGAAGGAGGGAAAACGTGTGGGCCAAAAGGTAAATCCGGTCGGACTCCGTGTCGGAGTAATCCGTGACTGGGAATCTAAATGGTATGCAGGCAAAGACTTCGGTGATCTTTTGATGGAAGACGTGAAAATTCGTGAATTCCTGAAAAATAAATTGAAAGACTCCGCTATGTCTCGTGTTGAAATCGAGAGAGCGGCTAACCGCGTGAACGTAACGATTCACACAGCGAAACCAGGTATGGTAATCGGTAAAGGTGGATCTGAAGTTGAGAATCTTCGTAACCAAATTACGAAAATTGCTGGCGGTAAAAAAGTACACATCAACATCTCTGAAATTAAGAACCAAGACCTGGACGCAATCCTGGTAGCAGAAAGCATTGCACAACAACTGGAACGTCGCGTTTCTTTCCGTCGTGCTCTGAAACAAGCTATTCAAAGAACTATGCGCTCTGGTGCAAAAGGTATTAAAACTCAAGTGGGCGGACGTCTTGGCGGAGCTGAGATCGCACGTTCGGAAGGCTACAGCGAAGGAACTGTTCCACTGCACACGCTTCGTGCCGACATCGACTACGGTACAGCAGAGGCTCATACAACTTACGGCCGTATCGGCGTAAAAGTATGGATCTATCGTGGAGAGGTTCTTCCTACGGCTAAGAAACAAGCTGCTAAGGAAGGAGGCAACTAATCATGTTGGTACCAAAACGTGTAAAACACCGTAAGCAACAACGCGGACATATGAAAGGCCAAGCAAAAGGCGGAACTACGCTGAACTTTGGCGAATACGGTCTGCAAGCTACGGAACCGGCTTGGATTACGAACCGTCAGATCGAAGCGGCTCGTATTGCGATGACTCGTTACATCAAACGTGGTGGTAAAGTCTGGATCAAAATTTTCCCTGACAAACCAATCACTCAAAAGCCTCTCGAGGTTCGGATGGGTAGCGGTAAAGGTAACGTAGAAAAATGGGTTGCAGTTGTGAAACCAGGTAAGATCATGTTTGAACTTGCTGGTGTTCCGGAGGAGATCGCACGCGAAGCGATGCGTCTTGCTGCTCACAAACTGCCAATCAAAACGAAGTTCGTGAAACGTGAAGAATTGGGTGGTGAAGCAAATGAAAGCTAGTGAATTTCGCAACCTAACCTCTGCTGAAATCGAGCAAAAGATTGCCGGATTTAAAGAAGAACTCTTTAACCTCCGCTTTCAACTCGCTACCGGTCAGCTGGATAACCCGACTCGAATCCGTGATGTGCGGAAAGAAATAGCTCGTGCTAAAACCATCATCCGTGAAAGAGAACTGGGTATCGGTTAATTAGAGGTCGGATATACATTCCGTCCGTAATCAGGAAGGAGGCCAACAATGAGCGAAGAACGTAACGCACGTAAAGTGCAAACTGGTAAAGTTGTTAGCGATAAAATGGATAAAACGATTGTTGTTGCTGTAGAAACTTACAAAAACCATAAATTGTACCATAAACGCATCAAGGTTACTAAAAAGTTCAAAGCGCATGACGAAGAAAACACTGCGAAAATCGGTGACACGGTGAAAATCATGGAGACTCGTCCGCTTTCGAAAGATAAACGCTGGAGACTTACTGAAGTTGTAGAAAAAGCGGTTATCATCTAATGCATTATCAGCATAGCTGGAAGGAGGAATACTAAATGATTCAACCATTTACACGTTTGGCTGTAGCCGACAACTCCGGTGCGAAGGAACTGATGTGTATCCGCGTACTCGGCGGTACGGGACGTCGTACAGCACAAATCGGTGATCTGATCGTTTGTTCTGTAAAACAAGCAACACCAGGCGGCGTTGTCAAAAAAGGTGATGTAGTTAGAGCGGTTGTCGTTCGTACGAAACGTTCTGTACGTCGTAAAGACGGTTCCTACATCGGTTTTGATGAAAATGCAGCTGTTGTTGTAAAAGACGACAGAAGCCCACGTGGAACACGTATTTTCGGACCTGTTGCTCGTGAACTTCGCGAGAAAGACTTCATGAAAATCGTTTCCTTGGCCCCAGAGGTTATCTAATAGATTAAGCTCGTGATGTTTAGAAACAGGAGGTGTACGAAATGCCAAGAGTGAAAAAAGTTCTGGAATCCCATAACAACAAACTTCACGTTAAAAAGGAAGATACGGTTATGGTGATCAGTGGTAAAGACAAAGGCAAAAAAGGCCGTGTCATCGCTGCTTATCCTCGTGAAAACCGCGTCCTTGTGGAAGGTGTTAACATGGTGAAAAAACACCAGAAGCCTAACCAGCAAAACCCGCAAGGCGGCATTATCGAGAAGGAAGCTCCGATTCACGTTTCCAACGTGATGCACATCGATCCAAAGAGCGGAAAAGTAACCCGTGTAGGTTACAAAGTGTTGGATAACGGTAAGAAAGTGCGCGTTGCTAAACGTTCCGGAGAAATTATCGACTAATTGAACCGAATGAGAAAGGAGGGCTATGATTCATGGCATCAAGAATGAAAGAACGTTACCTGCAAGAAATCGCTCCTGGTTTGATGCAGAAGTTTAACTATACAACGGTAATGCAAGTGCCGAAAATCGAGAAAATCGTTATCAACATGGGTGTGGGCGACGCAGTCCAAAACTCCAAAGTGTTGGATTCCGCAGTAAACGATTTGCAACTGATCGCAGGTCAAAAACCTGTAATCACTCGTGCTAAAAAATCTATCGCAGGTTTCAAACTGCGTGAGAACATGCCTATCGGTGTGAAAGTTACATTGCGCGGTGAGCGTATGTACTACTTCCTCGATAAATTGTTCAACGTTACATTGCCTCGTGTCCGCGACTTCCGCGGTGTATCGAGCAAAGCTTTCGACGGACGTGGTAACTACACACTGGGTCTGAAAGAACAACTGATCTTCCCAGAGATCGAGTACGATAAAGTAGACAAAGTCCGCGGTATGGACATTGTTATTGTAACAACGGCGAAAACAGACGAAGAGTCCCGTGAGTTGCTCACGCAACTGGGAATGCCTTTCGTAAAATAAAGTTGGCATAACGTTTCCGGGTGTCTGGAAGGACTCCCTTTTCTCCGAAATTATTTAGGAGGTGTCAGGCTAAAGTGGCAAAAACTTCGATGAAAGTTAAACAACAACGTACACCAAAGTTTAAAGTGCGTTCTTATACACGCTGTGAGCGTTGCGGACGTCCACATTCGGTGCTGCAAAAGTTCAAAATTTGCAGAATTTGCTTCCGTGAATTAGCTTATAAAGGCCAGATTCCTGGCGTGAAAAAAGCAAGCTGGTAAAAAGTCCTGAACGGGAAGGAGGTTAACTCACAATGACTATGTCTGATCCAATTGCAGATATGCTTACTCGTATTCGTAACGCGAACACTGTTCGTCACGAAACAGTAGAAATGCCTGCTTCAACAATGAAAAAACAAATCGCCGATATCCTGAAGCGTGAAGGTTTCATCCGTGACGCTGAAGTTATCGATGATAACAAACAAGGGATTATCCGTGTTTTCCTGAAATACGGTCAAAATAACGAGCGCGTTATCACTGGTCTGAAAAGAATCAGTAAACCTGGTCTTCGTGTTTACACGAAAAGCAACGAAGTACCTCGTGTACTTGGCGGCCTGGGTATCGCGATCATCTCGACATCCAAAGGTGTTATGACGGACAAAGAAGCTCGTCAATCGAAATCCGGCGGAGAAGTCGTTTGCTACGTTTGGTAATATAACGTCACAAGATAGGAGGTGCAACATATGTCTCGTATTGGTCGCAAACCAATTACAGTACCAAGTGGTGTGGACATCACACTGGACAACACCGTTATTACGGTAAAAGGACCAAAAGGAACTCTGACTCGTGAACTTCATAAAGACATGAAGGTTACAGTTGAGAACAACGAAATTACAGTTGTGCGTCCTTCCGATAACAAAACTCACCGTTCTTTGCACGGCACAACGCGCAGCGTTGTAAACAACATGGTGAGCGGCGTTACTGAAGGATTCGCAAAATCTCTGGAGCTGGTTGGGGTCGGATATCGTGCAAGCAAATCCGGAGATAAAATCGTTCTGAACGTTGGATACTCTCACCCGGTTGAAATTACACCGGAAGCGGGAATCGAATTCGAAGTTCCTTCGAATACGAAAATCATCGTTCGCGGGATCGACAAAGAGCGCGTAGGTGCTTACGCAGCTAAAATCCGTTCCGTTCGTGAACCTGAGCCGTACAAAGGTAAAGGTATTAAATATGAAGGCGAGCGTATCATCCGTAAGGAAGGTAAAGCCGGTAAGAAGAAATAAGATTTCTCTTACCGCCTTTGCGCGGCTTTCGGCTTGCTTGCTTCGTGTGTTTCTAATATACCCCGTGGCTTCCGGTTTGAAGCCAGCGAGGTAACCTGAAAGGAGTGAATCCCTGAGATGATTACGAAACAAGATAAAAACAAGGCTCGTCTGAAAAGACACCTGCGTGTTCGTAAGAAAATCCAAGGAACGGCAGCACGTCCTCGTTTGAACGTTTTCCGTTCTGGTAAACATATGTACGCTCAAATTATCGATGACGTAGCTGGTGTAACGATCGCTTCCGCGTCTACTGTAGACAAAGAACTGAGCAGTGACATCAAAAACGGCGCTTCTGTTGAGTCAGCTCGTAAAGTTGGCGAACTCGTTGCAAAACGTGCGAAAGACAAAGGCGTTTCCAATATCGTATTTGACCGTAGCGGATATCTGTACCATGGTCGTATCGCAGCATTGGCTGAAGCGGCTCGTGAAGCAGGACTTGAGTTTTAAGATATTTTTCAAAAGGAGGTTAACGACTTGCGTGTAGATCCGAATACTTTGGAACTGACTGAAAGAGTTGTAAATATTAATCGCGTAGCTAAAGTAGTAAAAGGCGGACGCCGTTTCAGCTTTAGCGCACTGGTTGTAGTCGGCGACGGCAACGGCTGGGTTGGAGCTGGTATCGGTAAAGCGGGCGAAGTACCTGATGCAATTCGCAAAGGTATTGAAGACGCTAAGAAAAACCTTGTACACGTTCCACTCGTAGGAACATCGATTCCTCACTTGGTAACAGGTAAGTTCGGCGCAGGACGCGTTCTGTTGAAACCAGCATCTGAAGGTACTGGTGTTATCGCGGGTGGTCCTGTACGTGCGGTTCTCGAACTTGCTGGTGTAGGTGACATTTTGACAAAATCTCTGGGTTCTTCGAATTCCATGAACATGGTCAATGCGACTTTGGAAGGTTTGTCCCGTTTGAAGCGTGCTGAAGACGTGGCTAAACTGCGCGGAAAATCCGTCGAAGAGCTTCTGGGTTAAGGAGGGAATCTCATGGCTAAATTGGAAATTACCCTCGTCCGCAGTTTGATCGGACGTCCGGAGACGCAAAGAACAACTGTGAAAACATTGGGCTTGCGCAAAATCAACAGCAAAGTGGTTCAAAACGATAATCCAGCCATTCGTGGTATGATTAACAAAGTAAGTCACTTGGTTGCTGTCAAAGAAGTAGAAGCTTAATACGGGATATTCCCATAAATCTTTAAGGAGGTGCAACGAACGATGAAGTTACATGAGCTTTCCCCAGCTCCTGGATCCCGCAAAGAGCGTAAACGTCTTGGTCGCGGTCCAAGTAGTGGTACGGGTAAAACATCAGGTCGCGGTCACAAAGGACAAAACGCTCGTTCCGGTGGTGGTGTACGTCCGGGCTTCGAAGGTGGACAAAATCCATTGTATCGTCGCTTGCCAAAACGTGGTTTCGTAAACCCAACTCGCAAGGAATATGCGGTTGTGAATATTGAAGACCTGAACAGTTTTGCTGCGGGTACTGAAGTAACTCCAGAATTCTTGATGACGAACGGCGTAGTTAAAAACGCTAAATCCGGAATCAAGATCCTGGGTAACGGTGAAGTCACTGTGAAGCTGACTGTTAAAGCTAACAAGTTTTCTCAATCTGCGGTGGAGAAAATTGAAGCTGCCGGCGGTACAACCGAGGTGATTTAATGTTCAAGACCCTAAAGAATATCTGGCGGGTTGAAGATCTGCGCAAAAGGGTATTATTTACCCTTTTTGTACTGATCATTTACCGCATCGGATCCTTCGTTCCAGTACCTGGAGTTAACAAAGAGGTTTTCGAAGCGACAAATTCTGCGGGTAAAGAAGTTTTTGGACTTCTCAATACGTTCTCGGGTGGAGCGCTGTTCCAGTTCTCGATCTTTGCACTCGGGATCGTACCTTACATCACTGCGTCTATCATAGTACAGTTGCTTTCCATGGACGTTATCCCTAAGTTAGCGGAATGGGCTAAGCAAGGTGAGCAAGGTAAGAAGAAATCAGCTCAGCTGACTCGTTATTTAACGATCGGTCTGGCATTGATTCAAGCGTTTGGTACGTCGATCGGATTCAACCGCTTGTACAATACAGAGATGGTGCCTAACGCCACGTTTGCTGATTATATCTTGATCGCGATTGTACTTACGGCCGGTACTTCATTCCTGATGTGGCTTGGTGAGCAGATCACCGAGAAGGGCATAGGAAACGGGATTTCGATTTTGATCTTTGCGGGTATCCTATCAACGGTGCCTAACATTATCAAACAAACGATCGAATCCGACTTCATTCAACCTGATCAGTTGTTCATGAACATCCTTAAAGGTGTAATCGTCGCGATTGTTATTGTGTTGATTATCATTGGTGTCATTTACATCCAGCAGGCGATTCGGAAAATTCCTGTACAGTACGCAAAACGCGTCGTAGGTAACAAAATGTACGGTGGACAGAATACACATATCCCGCTGAAGATTAACGCAGCAGGTGTTATCCCTGTCATCTTTGCTTCATCTCTGTTGATGTTCCCAACGATTATCGCCAACTTCTGGGCTGATCGTTTATGGGCACAGTGGATCGGACAAAATCTGACTACTCACAAACCTCTGGGTATGTTATTGTATGTCGTGATGATCTTCGGTTTCACTTTCTTCTATACTTTCGTACAGATGAATCCACAGCAGATGGCTGATAATATGAAAAAGAACGGCGGTTACATCCCAGGCATTCGTCCGGGTAAAGCAACCGAGAAATATCTGACCCGCGTCATGACTCGTTTGACAATGGCCGGAGCCATCTTCTTGGCAGTCATTTCCGTTCTGCCTGTATTCTTAGGGGCACTTTCTGGTTTGCCTCAATCGGCGCAAATTGGAGGAACATCTCTCCTGATCGTTATCGGTGTTGCGCTCGATACCATGAAGCAAATCGAAAGCCAATTGATCAAACGCCACTACAAAGGTTTTATCAATAAATAGGCAATAGGTACCGGTCAAGCTAAGATTTACTTGCCGGCACCTATTGTGCTGTTTGTTGATGTAGGGTAGTCTTGGAGGGAGTGACATAACGTGAACATCCTATTCATGGGCCCTCCGGGGGCAGGAAAAGGAACGCAAGCAGACGTCATCGTGAAAGAGTTCGGTATTCCCCACATTTCAACAGGCGATGCATTTCGTCTGGCGATTAAGCAGGGAACTCCCATTGGCCTGAAAGCCAAGGAATATATGGATCAAGGATTGCTTGTACCAGATGATGTAACCATCGGCATCGTTGAAGAACGATTGCAGCAGCCTGACTGCAGAGAAGGATTCCTCTTGGACGGTTTTCCAAGAACCCTGTCTCAAGCAGAAGCGCTGGATGGCATCCTGGACCGACTGAACTCAGGTCTCGATCATGTAATTAACCTGAAAGTGGACCGCGACAAATTGCTGGCTCGTTTGACGGGTCGTCGCATTTGCAAAAACTGTGGCGCCACTTATCATGTCGTATTCAATCCGCCTAAGCAGGAAGGTATTTGTGATAAATGCGGCGGCGAGTTGTACCAACGCTCGGATGATAATGAAGAGAGCGTAGGGACTCGTCTTGACGAATATATCAACAAAACAGCACCACTCCTCACGTTTTATGAGAACAAAGGTCTTCTTCGTCAAATGAACGGAGAACAGGATATTGATCAAGTCTCTCAAGAGATCGTGTCCTTACTGCGAGGTTAATTGATGATCATTGGTAAGTCCGAAACGGAACTGGGCTTGATGAGGGAAGCAGGGAGAATTGTTGCGGAAACGCATCGTCTCTTGGCAGAGCATATCGCTCCCGGTATTACGACTGGAGAACTTGACCATATGGCCGATCAATATATCCGCAGTCAAGGAGCTGTGCCGTCTTTCAAAGGTTATAACGGTTTTCCTGCCAGTGTGTGCGCTTCAGTAAATGAAGAGTTGGTGCATGGATTTCCCGGCAAACGCAAGTTGAACGAGGGCGATATCGTTACGTTTGACATTGGCGCGCAGTACCAGGGGTATCATGGAGATTCTGCCTGGACTTATCCGGTCGGCCGTATTTCCGAAGAAGCCCGTCGTCTTCTGGACGTTACCGAGGCTTCGTTATACGCAGGTCTGGCGCTGGTTAAACCGGACGTTCGCTTGTTTACTATATCTCATGCGATTCAGAAATATATTGAGGATGCCGGTTTTTCGGTGGTTCGGGAATATGTCGGTCACGGCATAGGAGCGGATCTGCACGAAGAACCCCAAATTCCGAACTATGGTCTTCCTGATCGGGGACCACGGCTTAAAGCGGGCATGGTGCTGGCCATAGAGCCGATGGTTAACGCAGGCAGACGGTATGTGAAAACGTTGGAAGATAACTGGACTGTCGTAACTGTTGACGGATCGTTATGTGCCCACTTTGAACACACCGTAGCAGTTACACCAGATGGCATGGAAATTTTCACAAAACTGAATGCGTAGGTGATGAGGCATGAATAGTCAGTCTAATCCGCAGCTCGGTCAACTTGTGAAGATCCGTAAAGGCCGCAATGCGGACCAAGCCGCGGTAATTGTTGCTATAGCGGACAGTAGGTTCGTGTATATAGCGGATGGAGACAAACGTAAGTTTGATCAACCCAAGAAGAAGAATATTCTTCATCTGGAGCTCCAGCCGATGATCAGCAGCGAGGTTGTAAACAGTTTAAACGAGAGTGGTCGGGTGACGAACGGAAAGCTCCGCTATGCGGTTCATTCGTTTCTGGAATCCACCAACATTCAAGCTGAAGAGAAAGGAGACTGACTAATGGCCAAGGAAGATGTCATTGAAGTGGAAGGCACGGTTCTTGAACCACTGCCGAATGCAACATTCAAGGTTGAGCTTGAGAACGGTCATCAAATTCTCGCTCACGTTTCCGGCAAGCTGCGGATGCACTTTATTCGTATCCTGACTGGTGACAAAGTAGTTGTTCAGTTATCGCCTTATGATCTGACAAAAGGACGTATAACTTACCGTAAATAGTAGTAGACAGTTGCAATGAACTGTGAAGCTTGAAGCGGGTTTTGCCCGGCAAAACTTGCGAAAGCTTCGAAGCCGGTTTTACAATGGTAAAACGAGGTCAATGCTTACGAAGAGGGTTTTGCTAAGCAGAACTTTGAGGAGGTAATTCACATGAAGGTAAGACCTTCGGTCAAACCGATTTGCGAAAAATGCAAAGTCATTCGCCGCAAAGGGAATGTTATGGTTATCTGTGAAAATCCGAAACACAAACAAAAACAAGGTTAATGAAGGGGGTGTAGCGTAAAATGGCACGTATAGCTGGTGTGGATTTGCCACGTGATAAGCGCGTTGAGATCGCCTTGACTTATATTTTCGGAATCGGTAAAACGACTTCCCAGAAAATTCTGAGCTCTACAGGCATCAATCCGGACACTCGTGTTCGCGATTTGACGGAAGATGAAGTCAGCAAATTGCGTGAAAGTATCGACAAAGAGGTCAAAGTAGAAGGTGACCTGCGTCGTGAAATCTCTTTGAATATTAAACGTTTGACGGAGATCGGTTGTTACCGTGGAGTTCGTCATCGTCGTGGTCTGCCTGTTCGTGGACAACGTACGAAAACGAATGCTCGTACTCGTAAAGGTCCTCGTCGTACAGTAGCGAACAAGAAGAAATAATAAGGGGGGATAAGAGAAAATGGCTAAACCGAAAAAAGTCGTACGTACTAAACGTCGTGACCGTAAAAATATTGAATCTGGCGTGGCACATATCCGTTCCACTTTCAATAACACTATCGTTACCATTACGGATCCTCACGGAAACGCAATTTCGTGGGCAAGCTCCGGCGGCCTCGGATTCAGAGGTTCCCGTAAATCGACTCCGTTTGCTGCACAAATGGCTGCTGAGACTGCTGCCAAAGCTGCAATGGAACATGGGATGAAAGCCGTTGAGGTTATGGTTAAAGGACCAGGCGCAGGCCGTGAAGCAGCGATCCGCTCTTTGCAAGCTGCAGGTCTGGAAGTTAACCTGATCAAAGACGTAACTCCAGTCCCACATAACGGATGCCGTCCTCCAAAACGTCGTCGTGTCTAATGAGATTTGCCCCTGCGTGTGGTATAAATCCAGCACAATCTGCTAATAATGGTTGTTTAGGCATACTACTACATGTTTTCGCAAGAGAAGGTAAATGTTTCATAGAGGACCGACGTTTTGAAGGAGGGGTATTGCAGTGATTGAAATCGAAAAGCCGAAAATTGAGACGGTAGACGTCAACGATGATGGCACCTATGGGAAATTCGTAGTAGAACCGCTAGAGCGCGGATATGGAACGACGCTTGGAAACTCGCTTCGCCGAATCTTGCTCTCGTCACTGCCGGGTGCGGCAGTGTCTTCGGTTCAAATCGATGGCGTTCTGCATGAATTTGCTACAGTTCCTGGCGTAATGGAAGATGTAACGGAGATTATTCTTAACCTGAAAGCTTTGTCGCTTAAAATTCATTCGGATGAGGAGAAAGTGCTCGAGATTGATGCTGAAGGCGAAGGAGCAATCACGGCTGGAGATATCCGTGCTGATTCCGATGTGGAAATCCTTAACCCGGATCTGCACATTGCTACGCTCGGACCAGGTTCGAGACTTCACATGCGTATTTTTGCCAATCGCGGTCGCGGCTACGTCCAGGCAGATCGGAATAAACGCGATGACCAGCCGATCGGCGTCATCCCAGTCGATTCCATCTTCACCCCGATCAGCCGCGTTAACTACGCTGTGGAAAATACGCGTGTTGGCCAAGTAACCAACTATGACAAGCTCACGTTGGAAGTTTGGACTGACGGAAGTATTCGTCCTGAAGAGGCTGTAAGCCTTGGCGCTAAAATTTTGACCGAGCATTTGATGCTCTTCGTGGGTCTTACAGACGAAGCGAAAGACGCTGAGATCATGGTCGAAAAAGAAGAAGACAAAAAAGAAAAAGTACTCGAAATGACGATCGAAGAGCTGGATCTCTCTGTTCGTTCCTACAACTGCCTGAAACGTGCCGGTATTAATACTGTGCAAGAGCTGACTACGAAAACGGAAGAAGACATGATGAAAGTCCGTAACCTCGGACGTAAGTCTTTGGAAGAAGTTCAAGAGAAGCTTGAAGAATTGGGTCTGGGACTCCGTACAGAAGAATAGACAGCCGAGTGCTTGAAGTGAAGGAGGGAAAACAATGGCATACCAAAAGTTGGGCCGTAATTCCAGCGCGCGTAAAGCTTTGTTCCGTGACCTGGTAACCGACCTGTTCTTATACGAACGCATTCAGACAACTGAAGCGAAAGCAAAAGAGGTTCGCTCTATTGCTGAAAAACTGATCACTAAAGCGAAAAAGGGAGATCTTCATGCCCGTCGCCAAGTGGCAGCTTATGTTCGCCGCGAAACTATCGATGGTGAGCAAGATGCAATCCAAAAACTGTTTAGCGAATTGTCCGGTCGTTACGCTGAGCGTCCAGGCGGATACACTCGTATCCTGAAACTGGGACCTCGTCGTGGTGACGCTGCGCCTATGGTTTACTTGGAACTGGTTGACCGCGCGTAAAACAGATGAGATGAGGAAAGGGGACAGAGTCGTTGATTCTGGATTAACCCTTTTTTTCACTTCATTTCGGAATTCGTGCTGTAATAGAAGCTCCGGAAGGAGCTTCTTTTGCTGTTCGGGGTAGGGTATGTATAGTATGGAACAAAGGTGTGGTAATGATGCGCAACTTGTGCATGACGCTAACTTATGATGGCACTGCTTATTATGGCTTCCAGGTACAGCCGGGGGGGAATACCATTCAGGATCATCTCGAAGATGCCATTCGTGCATTGACAGGTGAGACGGTAAAGATAACGGGGTCAGGTAGAACCGACGCGGGTGTTCATGCGCGCAGACAGATCTTTAACTTTTCCACCGAATCTCAAATCCCGGTTGAACGTTGGTGTATTGCGCTTAATTCTAGATTACCTTCTGATATTGTCGTTATTGACGCGATAGAAGTGCCGCTCGAGTTTCATTCGCGCTATGCAGCGAAAACGAAGACGTACCGCTATACGATCAATGCGAATCAGTTTCCGGATGTATTCAACAGAAGGCAGCAATATCATCATCATGCCAGGTTGGACATAACTGCAATGCAGGAGGGGCTCCGTCATTTTATTGGTACGTATGATTTCACCTCCTTTGCTTCTCGCAAGTCTCAGAAAGAGAATCATGTACGTTCGGTATACGACGCATGGATAGAGGTTGACCGTTCAATGTGCAGAGATCATCCGCGCGATCAGGGAGTCATTCATATTTATGTGAGCGGCAACGGCTTTTTGCAGCATATGGTTCGCATTATTGTAGGTACACTGCTGGAGATCGGAGAGGGCAAACGGAAAGCCTCTGATGTACCGAATATGATTGCCGCATGTAATCGCTCTGCTGCAGGACCAACTGCGGTAAGTTGCGGTTTAATGCTCTGGGATCTTGAATATATAAAAGATTAAATTTGCTGAGTGAAAAGCTTAATTAACACTTGCGATTTAAGCTCCTATCATGTAATATAAAAGTTGTGTTTTCTTAATGGCTTTCCCACAGCCCCAATTAAGAGGTTCACATCGCAACAACTATCCATCAACACCTAAAGTTATCACTTAATGAACGAAGATAAATGAAAATGAGATTTTGAACATTTTAAGGAGGAACTTTTCATGCGTACCACGTACATGGCGAAGCCTAACGAAGTTGAGCGCCAATGGCACATCATTGATGCCGAAGGCAAAACGCTCGGACGTTTGGCGAGCGAAGCAGCTGCTTTGATCCGCGGCAAACATAAGCCACAATTCACTCCACATGTGGACACTGGCGATTTCGTAGTTATCATCAATGCGGAGAAAATCGTATTGACTGGTAAAAAAATGCAAGATAAAAAATACTACCGTCACTCGATGCACCCAGGTGGTTTGAAAGTAACTACTGCAGAAGATATGGTTAAAAACAAACCGGAACGTATGTTGGAATTGGCTGTTCGCGGTATGCTTCCTAAAACTCGCATGGGCGAAAAAATGAAGCTGAGACTTAAAGCGTACAGAGGCACTGAGCATCCACATGCAGCACAAAAACCAGAAGTTTACGAACTTCGCGGTTAATTAAAAGGAGGACAGTTTCATGGCACAAGTACAATACTATGGGACAGGTCGTCGTAAACATTCGGTAGCTCGTGTTCGCCTTGTACCGGGTGAAGGACGCATTGTCATCAATAAACGTGATATTAATGAATACTTCGGTTTGGAAACACTCAAACTGATCGTAAAACAACCACTGACTTTGACAGAAACGCTCAGCAACTATGACGTTTTGGTTATCGCTCATGGTGGCGGAATCTCCGGTCAAGCTGGAGCTATCCGTCATGGTATCTCCCGCGCTCTGCTGAAAGCAGATCCGGAATACCGTGCTTCCCTGAAAAAAGCAGGATTCCTGACTCGTGACCCACGGATGAAAGAACGTAAAAAATACGGTCTCAAAGCCGCTCGTCGCGCTCCTCAGTTCTCCAAACGTTAATATGTTTTACAAGCCTTTGGCCTCGGCCAGAGGCTTTTTTTGTCTTTTAAACTTGTAGAACAAGTCGGTTCAAGAGCTTTCCATCGACTGCTTGGCATATGAGTTTAGCTAACAGGGGTGTTTCTCATCTTGAATAATGCTGAAACAAAAGACTTCAGGACATTTCGTACGTGGAAACAGTCATCAGTTTTTCTTTTGGATTCAATAAAAGTCACTTACAAGTGAACACAGGGGATTTAGGGTGTTTTCATATATGATAAGTCTTTATACATCTCATATTTGGGGATAACAAGTGCGTAAATCAATACGCATTTTAGTACAATTTAATCCCAATAACCCAGTAGGGACAAAGG
>Ga0209463_1000343_pt1 | contig 40460 bp, 55 predicted proteins | sample AgamicMgSfrz_FD_187169 | JGI IMG/M metagenome (GOLD analysis project Ga0209463, IMG submission 187169) | Agave microbial communities from Guanajuato, Mexico - Mg.Sf.rz (SPAdes) (version 2) | ecosystem: Host-associated > Plants > Phyllosphere > Phylloplane/Leaf | place: Guanajuato, Mexico...
TACGCCTGTTATCCATTTCTGATAATCCTGCATACCTGTACCAAGTGCATCAGAAACGTTTTGCCCAACATCTCCTAATGGATTCGTTACATTACGTTGCCATGCATAACGCGCTCGCGTAAATAGCCCTGGATTATTAACAATGGCATTTGAGTCCATTTCTTCTTTTAATGCACGAGATTGCAACATATCTCTGGTTGTTTCATCGCTATTTTGTTCAGTCATGGCAGAAATCATTTCAGCTTCCGAGTAGTTACTTGTTAAGCCCAATCCTTCCACAATAGCGGTTGTATCACTAATATCTTGACCAGGAGCTGCATCACGAACCGCTTGAATACTACGGTTAATAAATTGAGAAGAGTCATAACCATCAGCTGAAGCATTAAATAATTCAGCTGCTTGCCCTTCTAATCTAGCTAACTGGTCAGGAGTAAGTTGGCTTGTAAATGCTCGTGCTTGGGCTTGTAACTCTGTATTGGATAAATCAGAACTCATTAATTCATCCATTTTTTGTTCATTAATTTCAAAATTACCTTCTTCATTTATGTCAAAGCCAGAAGCAAACATTCCTAGAAGCATGCTTCGCCCTTGGTCAGACTCTACAAATCCCCTAACCGTTTGCTCATATTGAGCACCGACTTCTTTTGCTCCACCCTGGTTCTTAATATAATGATAAAGCTCTGGATCTTCATCTTTTGATTGATCTTGCAGCTGTTGGGCATAAGCAATGTTTTCAGAGGTACTTTCCATTACAACAGTTGGATCAATCGTAGTGCCTTGAACAATTGAGTCACTAGTTTGCATAACGGCTTGAGCAGCTTCTTGCGTACTAATACCAGCCATAGAAGCCATTACTTTTGTTTGTGCTGCTACATAAGGCATATCTCTTGTGGTAACACCGCGTCGTTCCATTTCGCCCATGAACTGCATAGCTTCATCAAGACTAGCATTCATCGTTACAGAGATTTCTTTAACGGCTCCAACAATTTGTGAGAATTTTTCCTTGAAACTTTTTACATCACTAACGGATTTTAATAAACCGTTTTGCGATGAGCCTTCAAGTATTTGTAGCATATCATCTGTTTCCGTATACGTTTCTGTTTCCAAGTCTCGGAGATACTTAGAAACATCTTGTCTTTGGCCAAGACCCATTCCAATACCGCCCATCTCATCCGTTGATTCAAAGGCGTTAATGAATTTATAGTCGTTACGCTGAAGGGCTTTCTGGTAATCTAGTGCATCTCTTGCGCCTTCACTAATTGCGCTAGTAGTTCCACCTACTCCGATACTTGCTGCTCCACCTACTAAAAGAGAAGGCAAGACACCACCGGGGATGAAAAATGAGCCAACACTTGCAACGCCACTAGCGGCTCCTCCAAGTACATCTACTGCTTGTTCCTGAATACCTCTTGTTTGTTCAGTGAAAAACTCAGCTGTAGCTTCTTTTGAATGAGTCATAGGTTCATAATCTCGTATTTCAGCAATCGTACCGCTAATTAAACCTCTAGAAGCAATCTCTGAACCTTGAACAGCTGCATTAGGTGAACGACCTCCGAGCGCATCTACTGTCCCGTATTGAGTTGGATCACTTACCGCCATTGGGTTAACAGGAAGTCCGGGCTGAGAAACAGGTGGAGTGACAGGGCTAGAAATACCCGGTGGTAAAGGTGTTTGAATACGATTGTTTTGCAACTCTAAATTTTGGACACCTGAAGGGTTAGACGAAAGCAATGAAGCGCGGTCTTGTATAGTGGATTGTTGATTTTGCAGGTTTTCCCTGGATTGATCTTGTTGAAGCTGTGTTAAATTTTGCAGCATTTGAGTCTGCGTATCCATTATGTGCCTTAATACCGACTCATCCATTTCCATATCACTCACCATCCTTTCTCTGTTTATAAGGAACGAATCCAGCAAGAATTTCTTCTGTATGAGGATCTACTGTTGGTAAACCTCCCATCGGATCTATTCCTTCTTCCTGAACAGTCATTTCGTTAGGAATGCTCCGCATAATTTCTTCCCACACTTCAGGGAATTCTTCCGGTTTGACTTCTTCTCTATGCATCTCCAAATCTTTTGTTTCAAGAAACTCTGCATACATCTTAGGATTTGTGTACATAAAAAGAGCTTTGAAGTATTTTTCGAATCTTGTTTTCCATGATTCATTTAATGCTTTTACTACCTCAAAGTCGCCATTTTCATCCTTTACGGCTTGACGATAAGCAATTACTAGTTGTACTCCTCGCAATTTAAGGAAGCGGTCTTCAAACACATGCCCATGTGCTCTTTCTGCTACCTTTGCTCTCATGCGAAAAACGGGGTCGTCCATTACTTTTTTATATTTTCATCAACGTCCTGAAAGAATTCTCTCTCTTTCATACCTAGCTTGTTATATTCACGAATAACTTGATCCATGAAAGCCGAACCTAAAGACATTAATTCATCGACAAGTTCCTGACGTTGTTTGTATTGCTCCTCTAATGTTGCCTCTTCATCAACTGGAGATTTACCGTTAATTGTTTTTGTTGCAAGAGCAACCATTGCAATCGTTCTATATTTTTGTATGGTGTCCGATAAGGTCATAAGATTCTCCGCTCCGTACTTCTTACGAATTTTACCGGTATCAACCATACCATCAGCTAAAATTTGTTCTTCTGTTGCTAAAGAACGAATAACAAACTTCAGTCCTTTTACCGCAAAGTCATGTGTGATCTCCCCTTGGCGTGCTACTGATTCAATGACATCTTTAACTAAACTCATTTAATACACTCCCTTTGTGTGATTGATTTATGTACATTATAAAGGAAAGAGGAGGTAGAAGCCTTTCGGTTTCCCCTCCTCTTTCCTATTTTTTAATCTTATTGATTGAAAGTAACCTTTGGAATTGTTGTATACATTAGCGTTAATTGCTCCATTACAACTACTCCACCAGAGGTAATTGATTCACTTCTAGCTGAAATTTGGCAACCACGGAAAAGCGTTGTTTCTTTTGCTTTTGTCGCAGTATCGCCGGCAATAACCGGGTACTTAGCTATCATTAAATCGAAAGGAACATTGATATCTCGAATACTTCTTAATATCTGATCCCCTCGAAGATCTTTTTTATCTACTCCATAATAAACGGCATTTAAGAAATTCAGTCCATTTAGTAGAACACGTTGGAGTGAAATTTGGCCTGATGTTAATCCAGGAACAATCATTGGTGCATCGGAACCTAATTCATAAAATAACTGCAATTGTTTTTGCTCATTGTGAGTCATTCCTTGAATTAGTCCAACCGGTGTCATTTTATTGCCGCTTTTACCGGGTAAGGGTGTTGGTGCGGTATAAATAATAACTCGGTCAGCTCGTGTAAAATCATTTTGTGAAATAGAACCTTGTATATTAACGTCATGGTAATCCCATTGTGGGACTTGTACGGATTCGTTTGCCATCCCTTACGCCTCCTTAAATAATCAAGTAAACGTCTAAGTCGTTAGCAGGATACACTGGGCTCATCTTTAAACGTGTTACTAGGTTTCTTCCATCGGAGTTTTCACGTTGAGACCAAGGCGTAATCACTGTTAAATCCTTAGCTAATTTCTCTTCAATAATTTCTTGTCGTACCGTTGCCATCGTTCCTTCTAATCGCTCTGTATAGCCACTTTCAACATTAAATTGACCAGCGTACACAGCGAAACGGTCACGGATTTTCTTCACAACCACATCGAAGTTTTTCACGATACTATACTCTTGATCTTCAGCAGCTGTAGATTTTGAAGTAGTAAGCTGGTGACGGATAACCGCAGGGGTGCTGTCGTTGTCTTGCATGACGATGAATACACCATTTTTAGCAAGCAAATCCCATTGGCGCGGTCTGAACTTAGGCCCATTAATACGTTCAAACACGTCGATTGTACGTAGTGATAATGGATCTACCTTACCAACTACCGAATCTAAGCTAGCTACAGCCGCAGAAACGTAATAATCAGGGACAACGTAGAGCTGGCTATTAATGAGGATTTCTGCTGATTCCCCACCAAATACGTTGACGATGCGCTTGTTATTCATAGATTGAGAGTAGCCCCCAACTTTCTCTACTAACTCATTAATGTCATCCATATTAGTGATTTTCGTAGTGTCGTAAGAAATAAATCCTACAGTCTCACGACGATCTACAGGATTGGACACAGCTGATACTAGTTGGTTAACAACACTAACTACTTCAGGGTCAGATGTTAAAGGAACAATGCGGTAGGCATCATTGTGGAAATAGATTTTATCTAAAGCTTTGCGGTAATCATCGATTGTGGGTTGTTCACCGTAGTTTCGAGGTACTTCTAAGTAGTAGAAGCGAGGTACTTCCATGCGGAATGCAATTTCAGCGGCAATGGCAATGTCATTGTAGAATTCTTCGTCGTTTTCGTTGAGAACAACGGGGCCAAATAACTCTTTGGAAAAGAAGCGGTCTTCTGCGCCGATAACTCGAAGATCAAAATCTTTATCAGCCACACCAACTTGAATATCGAGGTTGTATATTACATCGTTGGCTGTTACAGAAGCATTGAGGATATTGAGGGTAACGCTTGCGGTTGAATCGGTTTTGGAGAATGTTAATTGCTGCTCAATTGTGTAATCAGTGGTTGGCTGCAAGGTTAACTCTGTGTCTTCCCCTTCCGGAGTAGTTGCCCTTTTTACGACAACTTGTCCAATAGTGAAATTCATCTTACTGAATAAGTCGGTATTAACTTCTCCTACCAGATCAAACGTTAATGTGACTCTTGGAAAGTTTGTTGTGTCTGCCTTAATGTTTGTCTTTTCAATGTTTCGGTTTCGGGATGTAATACCAGTACCTACATAAACATTAAGAAAGTCTGTTTCGGCACTTTGTTGCTCTACTGCACTTCGTTCTATAATAACGTCAACTCCCGGTGCAGTATAAGTTGTTTTAGAAGCCATCCTAATTCCCTCCTTAAGAAAAAGCATGATTTATTAAGATTTTAATAGTTTTCGGTAACGTTTGCTGAGGGATTTACTTTTGAACAATCTTCCCTCTAAACGTATAAACACCGGGCTGACGGTAATCGTTAATGATATCGTCATCACTCTCAAACTCAATTTCTCCTCCATCAGCAGGCTTTCCATTGACTTTCACAAACTCCCAAGGTGTCTCTATCTGAAAGGATACACCCGTTTCGTAAATGTCGTTATTATTATCAGCCTCTACCGTTTCAGATACTTGTGAGTCTCTTATGTTAATGCCTACTTGCGTAAACATGGAATGAGCAGAAAAAACACCTAACATCGAAAGTTCATCTGCTAAATCAGAGGACTCTTCCTCCGCAAATGAGCGCACCATTACCGTAATGTTTGTTCCTATTGTTTTTAAGGAGCGATAACCACCAATCACACCTAATTCATTTTCAACTTCTTGATAAGCATTTTGGTTAAAGGTATCGGTGAGGTTAAACTGATAGGAACCCACTTTTATCAGCATCTGAGGGTTCTTTCCTTCGTAGAGGATATTGGCGTATGTGGGGTCAATGTGGATACGCGTTTCAGATTCGTCATCTTGATAACCATAAGCGGGATGTTGGCGAAAAACTTCCCGTAAAGCGATTAAAAACCGCTCCGTAATTTCTTTCTTAAATAGGCTTAATTCTGGAAAGAGAGTACGTTCATTCAATAGGTTCCTGCCTCCTATCTACAGGCACATTATAAGCAGAATGCCCTTTTTCCAAAGGTACTAAGTCGAGTACCTGACGAATGAGGTATTGAGACTTTGTTCGAGGAGTAACGCCTACTATTTTGAAACGTTGGTCCATAATATCTACCATTACGTCTTCTGGATGTAACCTTGGAAAGTTAGTAGTCCAGGCACGAATTGGGGTTAAAGTTGTCTTGTCAGAATCATAGGCATCTGATGCAACAATCATCTGACTGACATCTTGGGAGATTCGTGCAGCGATAGGATCATGAAACCCTTTTAATACACCTGTTCCACCGCATACCTGACAGTTAGGGAATTTAATTCTTTTTGTTATGGGGTTGTAGCAGTTTGGGCAAGGCATCCCTACGCGTCTTTTTAATAAGAAGAACACTGGAGGATTCTTCATTTGCTTCAGTAATACTTTAGATTCATATATTACTTTGTTAGCAATGTTGTCTTTTTCTGCATATACCAATGTGTCAGGACCTGCTTCTGATATCTTAACACCAGCACTAAAACCTTCGACTCGGTAATAGTAGGTGATATTTTCATCATATAAATTGACCGATTTGTCTATAAAAAAAGGCTGCACAATGAACTCAGCCAATTTCTCATATCCGCTTGTTGGAGAAGTAGATCGATATATAGTAAACGTTTCACCTTGAAGGTCCCATTCTATATACATTTCGGTTAGAGAAGCCGGATATATCTTCATTACCAGAACCTCATTGGACTACCGACACTGTAGAATCTAGGCACTTGACTCCGCTTGAATTGCTTTAATTCTTGATAGAACAATGTGGCTTTTTGAGCTAACCACTGTGCATAGTGACCAGCTTTATCATCAAGATTGACTGAGAAGCCAGCATCACTATAACTCAATTGGTTACGTAGATGTAGAAGACCTCTCGCTTCTAACATCACCATCATAGCCCCATCTAAGAGTAAAGCAGTTTTAGGGAAGCGTTCTAAGCGGTAGTTGGTACGAGGCTCAGTTTCATTAATCATGTACCAAGCCTCTGTAATCCAACCAACGATTTGAGAATCCGTAAATTCTAATTGATAGTCATTTAAGATATTCTTCAGAGGGTCGGTATCGAGGACTTTGTTACGGAAACGCTGGATATATGAAGCCATAGGCTCAGGATAAACAATCGTTTCATCAGCCATTACGACCGCTCCTTTACTTACTCAGCGTGATCAGAGAATTTATTAGAAAGGAAGTTATGAACATCCTCTTTTGTATCAGCAGCTGATTTATTTTTTGCTAATTTAAAGTTTTCTTCATCTGGTACTGTTTCAGACCAATCGATTAACTCTTGGCGTGTTTTACCTTCTACCTCTTGATAAGATAAGTACCATTCTGGCTTTTCGTCTTCATCTGAAGAAGCTTCAACATCTCCGCCTTTTTCAGCAGCAATCTTTTCGTTTTCGGCATCAGCTTGCTCACTTAACGCTTCAGACTTTTCAGCATCTTCTTTTGCTTCTTCACGCTTAGCGTCAGCAGCATCACCCTCAACTTCACTAGCGTTTGTTTCATTTTTTTCTGCAATAGAAGGAGCTTCTTTTTGTTCAGAAGGAGTATCACCAGATTGATCTTGAGGACCAACAGCTTTACGTTCTTCAAATTTACGTGCTTCTGTACTTTTAGCTTCAACAGCATTTTCTACACTTTCATTGTCGTATTCACGGTCAGATAGATCTTCACCCTTATATGCATCATCAGGGCTATTCCATTGGCTATTTACCGTTTGATTATCCTCTTCAGTGGTGGACGCTTCTTCACCGGTAGGAGTTTCTTTAGGAGTTTCTGTACCTTCTTGCGTAGCCGCGCTGGAAGTTGAGGCAAAGCCGCTAGGACGATCACTTAGATCCTCTCCTTTGTATGCTTGGTTAGGGGAGTTCCAGCCTTCTTGTGTTTTCTGATGAACGTTTACACCATCAAATTGTTCACGCACTTGAGAAACAGCGCTCATAGGGAATGTTTCTTCTACACGTTGTTTAGCATCAATTTGATCCTGAATGTAAGAAGGAATTTCTGTTTTGATTTCAATTTCTTGTTCCTCTTCTAACTTTTGAGCATAGATTACTTGATCCAATGTATAAAAATGAACAAGACTTTCTGAATTGGGCCCAACTACTGAACGGGCAATAGCGCGAGTTTTACCTTTTTTGTTAACGATATGCAACGAGCAAATTTTACTAGCCATAATAGTTCCTCCTCAAAATAATAGATATATAGACAGAAAAGACGAGACAGAGCATTCTCCGCCTCGTCTTTTCTTATTCACACGCCGTTACCACACTAAGCGACGAGTGACGGCGGAATTAAATTTTATTAAGCAGCTCCACTTACAGCGCCTAGTTCTAGACGACCAATTGCAAGATGACTATGGATAAACATACCAATATATTCGTAAGCTAAGATTTCCTTGTCCTGCGTTTGCGGGATACGTTGAACATCAATTGTTACGTCCCTCAGGATCGGCATTCTACCCAAGATTTCTTTTGGAGCAAGACCATATACGTATTTTTCGTCAACGATAACGCCTGTTACAATCTTGATACCGCCCCAGATACTAGGTAGCTGACCAGTTTCAAAAATTGTGCGTTGTGTTGTATCGTCTAGCTCATTTTCGCCCCATAATAAGAATGAATCATACGTTACAGGGTTCATTAAATATTTATCAAATGCAACATCATTGCGTGAGAATACTTGTTTAAGAGCGATCATACCGCTTTTTGTAATCTCATTTTCAGCTTGTGTTACAGTTTGTCGTCCGCCAGCTTCATCTGATTCTACTAAAGCATTAACAGAATCTAAGAATGCGCGGTCTTCTAATTTGGAAAGTTCTTGACCTGCCTTTTCCTGCGTGCGGCGCATGAGGTCATATGGTTGAGTGTCGATGTCCCATTGAGTCATCGTTAATCGAGGAGTTGTTACCGGGAAGAATGTTACTTTAACAGTAGTTCCAGTGATATATAGAGTAGGAGCTTCACCGTAGCGGGCAATTACTGATGCTGTTGCATCCACGTCTTTGCTGTACGTCACGAAAACCTCTTCATCTACACGTACTAAATCTTCTGGGGATACTTCTGTAACCATGATTACGTCTCGGACGAATCCCTCATAATCCCTCTGCACCTGAATAAATTCGGGCATTTTTTCCGCTGCGTATCTTTCAAATCCATTAGGAGATTGCAAGAGTTCGCGCAGCTCTAATTCTTCTTCATTAAGCTCTCCATTCATGCGAGGAGCTGAAATAGTCATAATCTATTCCTCCTTTGTGTCAAAATCTATTAACCTTCGTAATGAAGTAATTCATTATCAGTTGCAGGAACTTGGGTAACGAAACCAATAACTAAAAGGGGGTTTGCACCAGTGTCAGGTGCTGTGGTAATTTGTCCACGTTTTGTAGGGTCAGTGGAAGGAACGAGAGGGGCTCCATAAGTGTAGGTTGCATCTTTATCATATTGATCTGTACCGATTTCATAATTGCCTTTTAAGCAAGCAATCTTACCAGTACGACTAACATTGTCTCGACCTTCTAAGCGTTCGCTTTGAAGACCTAAACCTTTTCCAGCGTATCTCTCATTTAGGGTAGGGTACGCTTTTTTTGTGCCATCTGCATACACCCATTTACCTTGATCGTTTAGTTGAAATAGTTGACCTGCTTGAATTTCAGTCACGCTCTCATCTAAGTCATATAAAGATAAACGGTGAGCATTTTGTAGGTAATTTACTTTTGCGAGCATTTATCTTTCCTCCTAACATCACTTTTTTAGATCTCTAGCAGCTTCAGCCATTGTCTGACCGCTTTTTGATAGACCACTTTTTGCGAGATCATGAGAAGCTACTAGTTTCTCGTTAATCTTATATTCACCGAAATAAGCCAAAGTTTCAAGGCAATCAGACCCTGTTCTGGCTTCTTTCACAAGGCTTTGATACATATTCATTGTACCTTCATCGCACTCCATCAGCTTGTCAATTGTGCTGTTAAATTGGGCTTGTTTAATCAATTTTGTTTCTAGCATTTGCTCTGCTAAATCTACAGCAACCTTCGAACGTTTTTGGGCGATCATGCGTAGACGAAGCTCTTCGTGTTCTGCTTGCTTCTCAAGATAATTTCTTTCAGCATCAGCTGCTCGTTTCTCCATGCTCACTTTTTCCATCATGACGTTCTCTAATTGATTAGCAGTTGCCTTTTTATCTAAGAGAGCCGCTTCTAAATCCGCTGCATACTTCTCAACCAAATCCTCTAATTCAGCAATCTTTTGCATAGACGCGATTTTATCCATTCGGTCAGAGATGGAATTATCAAAGAGAGAGGATGATTTCTGTAATTGATTTTCGTATGTGGCTTGATTAACATTTTCACCTAAATCTTTAGGTTCCTCGGGGTACAATTTATCAGCTACATAAGCCGTTGCTAAAAAGGGAGTTGTAAATTTTATGGTTTTTTCCGCTGGAGCAATTAAAGAGGGTTTACGCGTTTCGGAGAACAGGTCTGTTTTTTCACCTTCATTGCTGGTATGTTGTGCAACCCTGTTCTTGTCCAATTTAGAGAAGGTTTTTCCTCTCAAAGAATTTGAATTCTTACCTGCAGCAAAGGATCCCAAGTAACTATCTACTTTATCACCCGCTCTTGAAAATGCACCAACTCCACGTTCAATCGGCTCTTTTGCTCCTTTAATCTTCTTACCAAGCCATAAAACACCATCACCAGCAAAGCTACCTGTTCCATTTTTTTGAGAATTTCTTATAATCTCGTCACCGATTTCACCTTCACTCAACCTTGTGATATTCCCAGAATCAAGCGCTATGTCAGCGGGGCCTTTGACAAACTTCCCCTTTCGCAAAGATCGTAACAATCCCCCAGGGTTAGCGGCTTCTTTTTGAAGGAACTGATGCCCTTGAAATGAGTGTTCCGTTTCGTTCATTCATCTCACCTCCCTATACTGCCGTAAGGTTACGCATTATTTAAATGACTTTCCACTTCTGATACTAAACGATCTGAAGTAACAAGCCCGTATACAACAGATGTATCTTGATGATTTACGAGAACATCGACGATTGCATCTGAAATGTGAGCTAAATCAGACATGCGGAATTTATTTTTAAGGTTACGAGCTTGTGTCATAACACTTTTCGTCACCGATTCCGCTTGGAATGAAGAGAGCTGCATTTCTTCAATGAGTCGTACTTTTACATGTTCTTCTACTTCATTAGGGCTTGATGTTCGCATAGGCACAGCTCCTACACGATTCTGAATATCTACCTTATCCATGCTATCAACAAGTCCTCCAATAACATGCTCAATATCCCCGCCTACTTGCTCATGAAGGTCTTGTGCCCGTCCCACTACACTAGAAGCTAAGTCATGAGCACTTTCGTCAGCTAGTCCTAGTTTGGAGGAAATATAATTTTTAGCTGTTTTAAAGTGTTCAAAAGGGCTAGAAATACCAGCGGCTTCTTTTTCAATCTCCATTGAATCCAAAATCTCTGCTTCCTTTTTCATGACAGATAAAACTGCTTCCGATTCAAAAGGAGCAAGAGAGGAAAAGGTTAAAGGCTTTTCCTCTGTTACACGATTAGAAATAGATTGCTTATCATATATGCTTGCTACCTTTGAAAACGGAGAAGAAGAACGATGAAAGGTACGGTTTTGATTAGCATATTTATTAATCATCAGTTACTCTCTCCTTTTTGAGTTTGAAGTGCAGGTCCTTGTCTATAGTTTTCAGTCCAGGGCTGTGTACTAGAAACCGTTTCAATATCGGGTTTTGCTTTCTTTTTCTTATCATCCTCATTACCGATTTCACCAAGTTTTTTAAAGATGAATGAATCAACCGCTCTACCTGGCAGTGTTCTACCTAGAGGAGCATGATCCCCCACAACCGATAAAATCATATTGTTTGTAAAGTCTTCTGCTGCTTTGCTCATTTCGTGCTCCATATAAGCAGCGGCTACTTTTATCATTCTTCCTTTTTCTTGGTTAGGGATATGATAATAACTCATGATTTCACGTGCTTCTTTATCCATTCCGCCTAAAGATAAAAGAGTGGCCATTTTTACAGCACTTGCTTGTTCGCCTGTGGCACCTGTAATGCTGGCATATTTCTTTAAGACTTCATGGTCTTGGAAAACATTAAAATCACCGGAAGAATAGGTTTCCGCTTCTTTTACAATCTCCTCGATGTGAGGGTCAGCTTCTTTTGTAAAAGGCTTTTTCACTTTCTCCACAACATTTTTAACTTGTCCTTTTTTCTTGCTTAGTGCTTCTGATGTTGCTTTTATGCCTTTAGAAGCAGGTTTACTTGCTAGTAATGCAGCTCCTGCTACCATTCCAGGCTTATCTGCAACAAAGTTTTCTCCATCAGTTAGGTATCTTCCGTTATCGCGGCGACTCTTTTGAAACGCGCTAGCGCCATACGCCATAGGTACCCCTACTAAAGCTAACTTCCAAGCTGGAATATCAGCAGCTGTTTTGGTTAAACCATCCATACTTTCAGCAGCTACTTTTATAATTCTCGTTCCAGCTAATCTAGGACGCATGTTTTCATACATCCCATACGCTAAGCCTCCTAATAAGTCACCTACGCTCGTCGGATTGGTTAACATATCCAAATCCTTACGAACGTCTCCTCCTCCAATTAAAGGATTCTGACCGCTTAGAACGACAGACATACGAGGATATAAATGTTCTGGTTGATAACTTCTAATAGAAGTAAGCGGATCTAACGTTTTATGAATAACACGAATCATACGTACTGGTGGTCGTTGATTAAGTTCGTCTCCATCAAGAATAGAAGAGATAAAGGATTGAGGATTACTTAAGAAGTCACTTGTTCGGTGAGCTGCTTGATCGTAGAAGCCTAATAGCGAGGATGGATCGGATAAATCTTTTCCTGTATCAAAAAAAGATACTGCTTTATCCATACCGCTTGCATAATCGCTAGGATATACAGGTTCGTTACTAGAGGTTCCCGGTCGGAAATTATCATTTAATTTCCCATCCGTTAAGTGAGTTAACAACGTATGCAATTCTGTTGGGAAGAATTCAATTCCCATAAGCTCCGCTACGCCAATCAATGTAGTAAATGCTCGTGTAACAGGCACACCGTTCTCTTTCGCAACCTCTTTTACAGAAGTAGCAATATTAATTAAAGACTCTTCATCCATTCGCTTCTCAGTCAGAAACTTAATGACTTCAAGCATTTGATTAAGCTTCGGTAATTCTTCGGTATCGGGTTCACTTACGATATTCAGAAGTTTACCAGTCAGTTCTTTTTCTAGCTCAGCTATCTTACGCATCATTGGAGAAGAAAGTTTTGTTGTATCAGTTGAGGAAGCTTCTTTTAATAAGGGATGAATGGTGTCACGATAAGCTGCTACCTTATCCATTTCATATTCACTGATTGGAATGTAATGAGAGGATTTATCTGATGAAGCGGCCTTTCTAAATGAGGAAACAATGGAGTTTTCAGGTGGAGAAGAAATAATAAAGAATGCTTTTGCTACGCGTTCAGCTCCATTTAAAACGGTACTGCTATCGTGGAAACGAGGTGAATAGTTAATCTCATAAACACGCTCACCAGTAGACATTAACTGATTACGATAGTACTTAACATGATCACAAAATTCCGATCTCTTTCGTGCCTTGTTACCGCAGATACTGCAAACTGTATAAGGCACTTTGCACCCCATACTTACATCTGTTAAATAGCCCTTTTCATATCCCCGTGCAACTTCAGGAGCTCTTTTTTTATCAATTGCCTTTAGAAGTTCAACACACTTCATAACAGGGTTCCATCTAACTGATATAATCTTTCCAATTGCATTTTCTACATTTTTATTTTCATGATTTTTAAACGGATGCGCTTCTTGAAACGTCTCAAATGACTCCATAAGTTCAGTTTCAGGGAAGTAATCAGCGTTCTTATTTGAGCCATAAAACTCACCAGCGCTTACAATTCGAATCCATAAATATAAAAAGTCCGAATCGAATGTGAACCCTTCTGGAAAGTCTATATCACTGGCCTCTTTAACTAACTCATCCGTAGAATTGACATCGAAAATCTTGTATTCTGCTATCTTCGCATCTATAAGTTTGTCGAATGCCATATACATAACCTCCTTCTTACAAACAATGTGTTTACTTATCCTTACTATAGCAGAACTAACACTATCTTTCGTTGATTTGAAGACATAATAAAAAGGCTACCTCTTCTTCTCAGGTAAGCCTTTTTATTGATTTTTTCATATCATTCTTTGCTCATTTCGGTTATTAACTAATTTTTCTATGTAATTGATTCCTTCCCTACATCGTGCAACGAGAACAATCGATGTAATGACTGCATCAAAACTTTCTGGAGTGTTAATTTGTGATGGATCTTCAATTTGACCAATCATTCCTTCTTGAATAGCCTTACAATAATAATTGTATAATTGCTTTTGCTCATTTTCGCCAAGGGCTACAAACTTATTTAATAAATTTGAATAAATACGAGTTATTTCTACGTCTGTCTCTTCTTCAATGTTAACCGAAAATGTAGGATTATAGAATTGTCTAGATAAATCATACGCCCATTTACCTTCGCCTATATTAACAGCAAGTAGGATTAGATTCGTTTGTTGTTCCCTATTTAAGATGCGATAAAATTCATGTACAACAACTTTCGGAAGTTCATGGATAGATCCGACTTTTAACTGTTTTGGCAAAGTACCTGTTTCACTTTCAATGTTTTTAATTGAAATATGATAAGTACTATGTGTGATTTTCACGATAAAACCTTCGATAATCGCATTAGCAAAAGGACCCTTTACCCATTCCCCTAATTCAATTGCTTTCACTATAAACACTCCAATAACTGATAATTTAGCCCTTCAACTTTCGTCTTTCATACTCATTTTAAAAAATAAAAAAGGAAATTACAACCTTGTTTCCAAAAAAATCTAAACGCTTGAACACGGTTTCAAATAAGGTCTAGACAACTATATAACCATCCTGTATATACAAGAGGTGTTATAAGAATCATAATAGATATTGTTATATTTTGCTAATATTATACACATAACAATATCCCAATTTATACAAGGAGGGAAACATAATGAGAGGAACATTTGCTTATTGCCGTACAAAAGAAGCTAAGAAAAGAATGATGGATGGAGATATTATCCAACGTTTGCGAACTGAGCAATATTTTAAATTTGAGAATGATACGATCTATGTTTCTACTGATTGTCATAAGTGGGGAGAATTTTTACCACCTATGGAAACTTTTCCACCATACGAGGAATGGAAGAGCCTTTCTAACCTTCACTATTATGATGATTTGAAGAAAGAAGTAGGCGAACAAAAACTTTGGTATTTAACACAAGATGAAAAGATTGTAGATGAATTTGATACGCAAGCTGATAAAAGCAAAAAACGTTGGTTTGCAGGAGACTTATTAGATTCATGGCTTCACATGATGTAAACAGAGGTGAAAAAGAATGTTAGCAGTCGCAATCGTTTACTTGATGATTGGTCACACTGATTTTCTTATAAAGAAACTAAATGGCCGACGTAATCATATTTCCATTAGTATCTATCGCGTTATGCGTAATGTCGGATGGATCATGTTAGCGGCAGCTATTCTTGATTGTATATACGAAAGTTTGCTATGGAAGTTAGCATATCTTTCTATCGCTTTTTTTGCAATGTTTATGATACGTATTTCTCACCGTATAACCGCTGAATTTCAGAAGAAAAAAGAGCTACAGGAAATGATAAAGAAAATGTTATACTGATTGGGAAGAACACTGTGACATTGAAAAGACCTTTCAAACATTCGATTTGTTATAAAATAAAAAACCATCTCTCCGCGAAAGCGGAGAGGTGGTTCTTTTTGTTACTCTGGACGAATAATGCCTTCAGGATGTTGGTTTTGGAGTTCTGTAGCTTCGGGTAAAGATAAATGACTTCCAATGATTTGGTAGTCGTCAGGAGTTCCTGGCTTCGGTAAGACTAGCTCGTATGTTTGTTGTCTTTCTTCCACTCCGTACTTTTCCATCATTTTTATCACCACCTCTCATAAAAAATCGCATAGGAGGATATTGAATGAGTACACACCCCAACAAAAAGGATGCTTACCTAAGTATTGTAAAGCAAATGCAGAATGATTTGGCTGCCTTCTCTATCCCGGTGGAAGCACCAGATGAAAAGACGCTAATGGACACGATGAATAGGAAGTGGAACTATATTGTTAAACAGAGTAAGAAGTGGGAAGCCATAGCAAGAAACGAATTAAAACATTCCGCATTCTTTCGGAAGTTTAAATATGATACAAAAGTTGAGACGTTAAAGCATGGTAGAAGAATACTACGAGCAGCACGACAGCAAGACTTAAAAAATACTACAGCTATCAAAAAGCAACGTCATTTTATTGAAGAACTAGAAGACCGTCTAGAGTTTATCACCGCTCACTACTAAACCGCCGCTTTTAGCGGTTTTTTTGAGGTCAGTTATTGTACGTAATGTAATCCAATATAAACTAAATGGAGCATATTCAGATTCCTCAAGTTCATATCCTAATCGTTCTAGAATGCCTCTTGTAATGCCTGTACTTTCATCAAACGCCATACATCGATATTTAATATATAACCCTTTATCTAAATCTAATGTAATAATAGCCTCAATTGAACTAGGGTAAATGACAGCAAAACGCTTCATTAAATCCTCTATTTCATCAGCTACTACTTTTAAGGTGCTGATACTTTCTGTAGTTTCTGAATAACCGTACATATGCATGGGATATCGAATACTTTGTGGTGTGATTTCTGAAGAATTACATGAGTTCAATTCAACCTGCGGAATTTGTAGTAACAAGATTTCCCCTCCTAATAGCCTTGATCTTGTCTTTTTACATTAATCGCGTTCTTTTTGTAATAAGCTTCTTCAAGTTGCGTTAAGTCATAATCAAGTACAAGTACTAATGCAAAGAACGTTCCGAGCAATTGATTAAATGCGTCTAATGGAGATGGATGGTTAGCTAAGTAGACCGTATTATTTAATTTCTGAAGTTCTTGTTGTTTATAACTCGTATATAGGTTTAATACACGTTGCGAAAATAAAAGATATAAATCAACTACATCTTCAAAAAGTTGATCAATAATTGGAGGTGCAATGTCTTTGCCCTCTATTTTCAATTCAAGTCCTTGTGACAATATAAAACTAAAGATATCTACTAACTCTTCTAAAAAGAGATCCTCCTCTATTTCGACGACTGGTTTATCATAAATCTCTGCATATTTTTCTGCTGTTTTTTGTGCGCTGCCCTTCTTTCCTTTACTCCAAAATTTAAAGATGGATGGCCGCTCATTCGCTGATTCGCCCACCTCTACCAGTAAGGCTAGTATCTTTTTCTTGAATCTATCTGGACCCTTATAGCTAATAGATTCCTCATACGCTTTTTGTGCTGCAAACAGCTTGGTGAAATTCAAAATGGTTCCTTCCCTTCAATCAAATTTGCTACTAGTATAATAGAACCGCATCAAATTGTCTGAAATTTAGTAAGGGATTGAGCTAATCTACTAGATAATGATAAAATATAGAAAAAGGGATCAACATATAGCGTTTTGTTCCCTTTTATTTGTTAAGCCAATATTAAAAGAGGTCTAGAAGCGGGCAGCAACTAGACCTCTGTAATAGGAAAACGTAACACCTGAAGTATAACTTACACAGGAGGGATTATCAATTGGGTAAAAAGAAACGATTACAGCAACAAAGACAACAAGCTGCCAAACAGCAAGTGCCTCCTAAGATGGACCCGACTCTTATTAAAGCGTATACAAGTGGACGCAAAATAGGTGTAAGAGAAGGAATAGATCAAGGCATAAAAGAAGGCCGTGTACAGGGTGCAGCCGAACTGATGGTCTTATTTAATAAGTGGGTTCAAGAAATTGATCAACACGTAAAAAGAATTGGTCCTAAAACAAAGCTTGATATCGAAACTTATTTCGGTGATCGCATTCGTGAATCAGTGGAAGAGAATCGAATTACAAGCGCCAAAATTTCATTTGAAGAGCTACCTACACAAAAAGCCAGCAATTCCTAAACATAAAGAAAAGGGCTTTGAAAGCCCCTTTTCCCTAGCACATGAAAGGAATTGAACATGAGACAAACCGTGTGTAGTCGGACGGCTTGGTAATTTCATAGTACCACAAATGCTCATTTATTTTTGGTTTTTGGAGTAGTCCTTTTAGATACTTATATACTTTGATAAATATAAAGTTTTGTATTTATCTATTTTTATAAGTATAAAAGTATGTACTTTTATAAGTACATAAATTTTTTTTTGGGTGTTACAGTGTATAAACACTTGTGCTTGCCTGTTTATCGTCACTCGAAAGAACGACTTCTTCTCGTTCTTTCATATATCAATTATTCATTTACCGATTTATTTTTCAAAACCTTTTATTAGAAACCGGAAAGTTGTTGGTTTCGTGTGATTATTGTTTCAATATTCAGGGAATAAAAAACGTGGTTGTGGTGCATGAGCATTTACGTGGTGGAAAAAAATTTGGGAAAGTGGGTTGATCAAGTGGGACGTTTTAGAATTTGGACTGAAGAAGAAGAACTTTATTTACAGGATCATTGGGGATCGAAAAGTGTTTCTTTGATCGCCAAACATTTAAAGAGACCTTATGGTGGTGTGCGCCGCCGAGCAACAGAGTTAGGGTTATTAGATCCTACTCTTCATTATGATGGGATTACTGTGCGTCAGTTAACAATTGCGTTAGGTGTATCTGGCAGCACTACTAAGACATGGATTCAGCATCATGACTTTCCAGCAAAGCAAAAAATCTTCTCGAAGAAGCAGCGTATTTACGTTGTATCTTTTGATGACTTCTGGGAGTGGGCTGAGAAACATAAACACCTCATTAATTTCTCCAAGTTAGAACCTCTTATTTTAGGAAAAGAGCCCGAGTGGGTAAAAGAGAAACGGAAGATTGATCGCAAAAAGTTTAAGGAACGTAGACCGTGGACTAAAGAAGAAAAGAAAAAGCTCATTAGCATGGTTAACTCGTATCAATATACTTATCCAGAGATTGCTTCTCGTTTAAAACGTCCTGAAGCCTCTATTAAACGAAAGTTATTAGACCTCAACATAAAAGCCAGACCGCTAAGTTTGGACAAACATATCAAATATACGGATGAAGAACTCAACCAAATTACGGATATGCTAATGAAAGGATATTCGTTTAATGCAATAGCTGACGAGCTAAATAAAAATACAAAACGTGATTTCCATAAGAGTGCAAGCGGCATTCGCGGAAAATTAGAGAGAATGGGCTATATATTTCATGGAGATATGCCATTCTTTAAACCAGAAATGGACGAACAACAATATGCATAATAAAACCGCGGCGATTATTCGCCGCGGTTTGGTATTGGTGTAGGTTGATAATTTGCTTCCGATAGGGCTTTTCTAAATACTTCTCTTGCCCATAACGATTTATTAATCTTCTTATCTTTTTGTCCGTTTTCATCCCACATTTTTATACCTGCACGCTGTTCTTGTGCAATATAATCATTAATTGCTTCAATTAACTCAAGATCTAAGTTGAAGAGCATATGATCAAACTTCTTTTCTACACCATCTTTAAGGTTAATTTCCCTTGTATACGGTTGGTGTCCGCCTTGAGTGCCAGTTTTAGAAGGTTTAAGTGCCATCGATTATTTCACCTCTCCTTCTAGAACAGGTTCTGCTTTCGGTAAAACATACCCATGTTCCATAATCTCATCGATTTCTCTTGCTACTACTTCATAGTCTTTCATTACATTCTTCATATATTCATTATTCGGACTCATTACTTCGCCTCTTAATCCAGCACGCATAACAACCGCTGAATAACGAATCGCACTATTAAAATGTTCTACGCCATCTTTTCTAAACTCTACTTCGATTTCTTTTAACTCCTTACCGAATCCTTTAGAAAAATCGACAGCATGTGGAACAACACTATATTTAATATCAATACCTTGTTCTTGAAGTTGTTTAATAAGGTTAATCGTACGCATAGATGCAACTACACTACTAATATCCATGACTGTTGGCACTAATGCTAAATCACTTGCTACAAGTGAGTACGTTAACATGTCATTAGTTTCAGTCGGATGGTTATCAAAGATAATGTAATCGAACTCAGATAGCAACGGTTTAATCATTTGCTTTAACGCAACTTCTTTGTTGATTACTCTAGTCTTTTTCACGTATGCGACTATATCTTCTACACGTTCACTTGATGGAATGAAGTAAACTCCTGTCTCTTCATCAAATTGCACAGCATGTTCAAATGGAACACCTTCAGCAACCCATGAATACGTATCATAAGTAAAACTTTCACGGTCATAACCTAATTTAGTTGCTACATCCGAGTTTTGGCAAAGATCGATTAGTAGCACTTTTTTTCCTTCTCTAGCTTTAATTATCCCAATGTTTTTAACAACAGACGTTTTTCCTGTACCGCCTTTTGTTCCTACACTTGATATTACAATAGCCATTCCTTAACCACTCCTTCTTGATACAACGAGCTGTGCTTCTTATTTTAGCTATAGATATATTAAAACACATTATTGACAAAAACACCATATATTTATCTAATTATATAATTTGATATTTTTATATCTATAAAAGTATATAAGTATATACTTTATAAACCACAGAAAAACCTTTTCCTTTTTGATATCGTTAGGAGAATTCTGTGATGACGAGGAGGAACTAATAATGAGAGGGTTATTAATCTTATTTGGATTGTTTTCATTTTTAGCTTATTTTTGGGGTACTAAATATGACTATGTATTATTTATAGTATTTATTGCAGCGTTTTTCGTCGTCGAAGCAGTAATAGATCGTGACGATGAACCACCAAAAGACCAGAATAAGTAGTACGAAAATTTAGGCAAAAGAGAAAAACTCTTCTGCCTTTATTTTTTACCTACATTCAGTTTTAACTTATGCATTTCATGATCCCAGGGACCGTCAGCAATCGGTACATTTGCTACCCACGCTTTAACTGACTTTTTATCCGCACGTTTAAATCCTAATGTTCTATGATAACCGTCCGCTATTTTTAATGAACCATCTGGCAGCCGAACTAATACAACAGGTTCCATATGTTCACCATCTTTAATTGCTTGAGCAATTCTGTTAACCTTATCTTGTTCTCTAGCTCCACCAGGACGACGAGCCATTTTCACTTTATCGAGGGGAACTTGTTCTTGAAGCTTCCACTCAACCATTCTAGCCCACTGTATACAGCTCTCAGGATAGTTCTTCTTTAAGTAATTATATACAAGCGAATTTACCTTTCCCTTATCCGTATTCTTCTTTTTGAAATTCTTTACGTCATCTGGACTCTTAGGAATAGCAGCTACGGCTACTTTAGCTAAACCATACATGGGCAACTCTCCATTCAAAATCAGTTAGTATTCTTTCATTATGCATAATATGAAGGTAAAATGAAGGCGTTTTGAATGTCATATGAAAGGAGATTCATACCTTATAAGCCTTCAAAATCATAATCTATAAAGCTAGTACTAATAAAATACAATACTACAGTGTATGGCGGTAAGTATGTTACAAGCAGTATCGTTACTAATGTTGGATGATATAGCAGTATCGTTACTAATGTTGGATGATATAGCAGTATCGACGATAATGCTGAATGATATAATAGATATCATAATTTGCAGTTAAGGAGGGAATAAGTTTGGCAGGAGCAGTTTTATGCACCATATACATTACCAATAATCGTTCTGTAATTCGTCCCATAGGACAAACCGTATTAATGGCATACGAGAAACAATTCATTGACTTCTATACATTAGATCAAGTTATCTCAGCGTTACGCCTTCACAACCAAGGTGAAATTACAATAGGTACAAAAATCCCCGATGACGTGATTCAAATGATTCAAGATAGCGGAAAGCCTGTTACTAGTGCTCCTAATCCTACCGTCTCCAGAGAAATCCTCACAAAAGAAGAATTCAATCAATTTCTCGCTGAAGCTCAAACACACTCAAATACGATTCTTACATCACCGAACGGAACAACTTGGAAAGCCACTATTGACGACAGTGGAAACGTTACCTGGGTTAAAGCATAATGTGTGATTAAGCGTCATACTATGTTTTTACCAAAAGAAACCCTTTGCTCTCTTCAATTTGAATATTTTTGAGGGGAATGGAACAAATAAAAAAAGACGTTAACCCCTTATATAGAAGGAGTTTGACGCCTTTTTTTATTTATAAAATGATATACTTTCACTAAGTTGTTGCCACGACAACTCACCTTTTCCACGCAAGGCCACCCCACAAAGAGCCCGGGCTCTTTTATACAACCCATTTCAACCCACGAAAGCACTCATACTCATGAGTGCTTTTTTTCTATTCATACTCTTCCTCTAAAACCTTGAGAATTTCCTTCACTGCCTTTTTATTGTTTCCTTTCCGATAGTTATTGATGAAGTCACAATAAAGCAGCTCCAATACATTCTCCAACATAAAGCCATGATCCGGGAAGACATTCTCCAAATCTGCTAACAAAATCTCTCCTCTTAAAATAAGCTTCCTTCTAAATTTAACTTTTAGCTCTTCCATATTCTTATCTCTATATTCATGAATAACTTCATATATGGACCCTTGCTTACTTCGTACAATACCCAAGTCTTTTCCTGAACCTCTTTCTAATTGAATAAGCATATTAAATATTTCTTGGTGATCTGGTTTCGCTTTTACATGCGTTAAAAAATCCATATACAGTATGTCGATTAAGTCAGCCTGAGTAAATTGCATTTCACTTAGGTCTTCAATATCTTCACAAAACACTTGAGCTCTCACAAACACTTCCATAGGGACAAGCAATGTAAGAGTTTTAGTTGAAGATTTATCAAATTCATAAAGCAACTTCCCAAAAAAACTATTCTTTGAACCCTGAGTTAGTTCCTTTTGAAGCAAATTACTACTACTGTACTTTTTCATTTACGATCCCTCCAAGCTGTCTTTTTCTAACAGCCTCCATAAAAACTCTATGTGCTGCTTGTCGCATGCTGCATTTCCATTCTGTTGCATAATCTGCTAATCGCTGATAGACAGGCTCTTCAATTTTTACATGTACAGTTATAGGGCCATCACGATATTCTACTTCTGGGTAAACAAACAAGTTATCTAAACCATACATAAATAGCTCAGTACTAACTGAAGTTTTTGAACCTCCTATTCTTCTTAAAGACTCCCTTCTTAAAATACTTTCTAAGTGCTCATTGATTGGAATTTTAATATCATGTTTTTTATTTTTATTAATTTTTCTTGGTGTAGAAGATGAAACAGAAGAAGAAGAAGATCTTTTGCTTTGAGAAAAGATTGGATTAATACGTCCTCCATCCATTCGGATTCCCCCTTAAAAATACCCTAAATTCCTTGGGTTGGTTGGTCGGTTGGTTACTTTCATCCTTCAAAAAAAAGAGGAGGGGGGAGGTATAACCCTCCATTATATTGGGTATACTGCTTGATACTAAACTCAGAATTACGGAGGATTGATCTATTATGAAGAATGGAATAACCAAGGAAATGGCTATAAGCCTAGCTAAAAGAGCAAAAACATGTCATGCGGTAAAGAGTGTTACGCCAAAAAAGAATAGCCATTTAAAGTGTTCAAAATAATATCTATATATTAAAGTTAAACTCCCCTGCCCGCCCCCCATAAGGAGGAGGGAGGCTGAAAAGTTATACTAAAAAAGGTCAACGATTCTGATATTTATCTAAAATTGAATTGATTGCCTTCTTCTTATTTCTAGGTAGCGGTTTTTTTGGAGAAGCCTTAGGCAATTTTAATTTCGATTCATAACCTGTTTCTAAGGTAGCTAACTCTTCTTTTATTTTTTGCTGTGCTTCGATTTTTTCTTCAATGACTTTTAATCGAGTAGAATAATAAGGCATACCTGATAAGATTGTTATTACCTTTGCATGATCACCTTCATAGGTTCCTTCAAATAAATGGGTTGGCTCTCCACCTCTAAAAGTACTAAATACTTGAGCTGAGTCTATCGTAAATAAGTCCAGTGGACCTTCATAAATAATTCCCGCTTTTGGTACAGTTTGCATTTCAAGAGGTGCAAAGATCGTGTTATCCCATGACTTCTTAATTGCTTCTGTAATCCCTTCATTACTAATATCCGCTTGCCCTTCATCTAATTTTGTTATTCTTGTAGATGAAATAGAAGCAATTCCTACCGTTGAAAAAATTGTACGTAAGTCCTTCTTATCTAAAACACCATGCTTAGAGTGTTTATCTGTAAATTCAGGAAGAGTAGTAATTAAGTTCACAAATGTTTCGTTTGTTTCTTTAAAGATTCTAGCTTTTCCTGCATTCGGATATTTCTTTTTCACCTGCTCGTTATCAATAGGTAATACACAAAGGTCCTGACGTGAGAGTTCTTCAGTAACATATAGTGCATTGACCTGATGAACCAATGCTTCTGTAGTATCAGGTAAGATAGGAACAGCTACAATTGTTTTGTCCTCCATCTCCTGAGCAAGAAGATCCGCAAGCATCGGTCCAATACCACCACCGGAACCACCGCCTGCAGAAAAACAAACCATAATAATTTCAGTACTTGGTGTTGAGAAGTTCTCTTTAACAAACTTTAATGCCATCTCCCAGTTTTTATCCACCATAAGGTTAATAGCTTCATCTCGATTTTTTCCTACTCCTTCACTACCTATAAGCGTTAGACGCTCTTCTACAAAATCAAGTGACTCCAAATCACGTTCTGAAAAGTTCAATGCAACAGCATTAATACCATTTTCAAAAGCTAAATCCGCTATATTCCCACCTGCAGCACCAATTCCTACAATACCTATCATACTTCCTCAACCTCCTCATTTTCTTCGCCTTGAAGTATGCCCTGTTGAACAGCCTGTTGCCCGTATTCTGTTAGATACAATTTATGTTCCTTTGCTCCAGTAACAGTTCCCACGAAATGAATAGCTTCAAGCTTGCTGAGCGTCTTACGAAAGTTAGATGTTGAATAATTAACCCCCTCAGCAACACTACGTTTCTTTACTGCTTTAAACACAGCGTTTGCTTCATTTTGAAATAACCATCCTAGTACACCAACATCTTCAATGGTCAGTTTCCTCATTACCTCCTCAAAATAATCTCCCATATGGATACTCCTTTCTCTCATATGCACATCATTGTTACTTAAGTAGTTTGTAAGCTTCTTGTTGTGACTCAGATACTCTCAATGATGCGGTTAGCTTCCTGTTGTGATTCAGACACTTTCAATGATGTGGTTAGCCTCTTGTTGTGACTCAGATACTCTCAATGATGCGGTTAGCCTCTTGTTGTGACTCAGATACTCTCAATGATGCGGTTAGCTTCTTGTTGTGATTCAGACATTCTCAATAGCACCTGTTGCGTCACAAAAGCCCATATGAATCTATATAAACACTCAATGACTCATCTTGCACATTAAGTAACATTGAGTAACAACATCGCTATATCACTATCCTTATGTAATTTTGAAAAGCATTATGACACATTTTAAATAACCCCCTGTAAATAGAAAGGTGTTATAAGTAAAGGGAGAGGAGGGACAAAGTATATAAATATATAGATTGATATCTATATATTTATATACTTTCATATTTTCATAAAGATTAGGTGGTGCAGTATGTATGTAGTCATTTTAGTAATCGACAATCAAGTAAAACAAACTGCTATTAGGGGAAATGCAAACGATGCTGTAAATTTAGCTCACCAATGGATCAGCAATATTAGAACAAAGAATAAAAATGGATTTATCGTTATCGATGAACAAGTAAAAGGAAAGGGTGAGAATCGTAGATTTGCAGAAATCAAACTCGATGATGAACCGGATAAGGTTAAGCTCTATCTTCGAGACAGGGAAGAACCTTTATTTGTATCTAAATTAACACCCGCTATTAAAACCCTTTTTATTACGTTTGCTGAATTTGGATTAATCAAATTAACTGAGTACATTAAAAGTCAAAAAAGTACAAGACGATAGCACAAGCGGAAGGGAGGAGTTATATACTTCTCCTTTCTTATATTAGGAGGATGTATGATGAAGAAAAGAAAAATTAACTTTCCTAAGATGGATCATATTACAGAGGATAACTATGAAGATTACTTATCGATCTTTTACCGAGCAATTGGATGGGACGGAAAATCTGAGTTGAATCCAAAATGTATTTCAATTAATAAAAATAGATGGATAGAGATATGTGGTGACTTTAATGATTTAGAGATAAGCGGTGGAGGATTCATATGGATGAATTGGGGACCTACAGCTGATGAAGATACTCCTTATGATAAAGTTATCATCCACAAAGAAGCTTTTTCTCAACCACAAAATATATAAATATATACTTATAAAAATATTAAACTAGTTAGGGGAATAAATATGTCATTGAAATTTGAACAAGCGCTATCTGGAAGAAATCCTTTTGATGAAATTCATTGTGTTCTATGTAACTGTACAGAATTTACTTCTATAGATCATGCTTCTGTATGGTGCGATAAATGCAATGCAGCCTTTACAGTAGAATCTACATCAAATGATCCAGGTTATTCAGTTGATTGTTGTACTAAATGGGCATGGATAACAGAGACTATACATCCTCAACTAATTGGAGACTTTAAAATTTATTGTATTGTAAAAAACGATGAACCTCCCCGATGGAGAGTTATTTATAAACATCCTGACAAAAATAGTCCTGACTCATACAGTGTTGAAAAGTTTTTAAAACTAATAAAATAACGTAGGGGCCCGAAAGGGTTCCTACGTTATTATTCTTTATATTGTTCCAGAAAGTATTTTTCAAACGCTTGTTTTTGCAACTTCTCATAATGATAATCAACAGCCTCTTGAACCGGAAAACTCCATGCTAAAATCTGCGTACCTGTAAAACTTATATTCCCGTATAAATGGGCACCAAAATAACATCTCTTCTCATATAGACCTAGACGCGGAATCTTTTTTAAACCAGCAGCATGAGCTTCATTCAACCGCTTTTTTATTTGCGAATACCTCACCCTATTGCCTCCCATGAATGCTTATTTACTTTTATTATTAAAATGGTCATCAAGGAAAATGAGTATATAGGTTAAGATCAGTAAGGGAACAGCTAGTAGGTTCCAATCCATTGCTGCACCGCTCAGTTTTTCCTATAGTCATAAGCGATCTTAGCTAATCCTTCAACTTCATAAAAAGCTTTCTTATTATTACCCGTACTCTTTTTCGCCTGAGAGATAGCAATACGGATAGCGGAGCTGTCATCATGACCATCTTTTAAAAGAGCATTCGCTATTTTGATTGCTTTAGATCGAACAGGGTCAGAAAGGTTTTTAAATGCGTTTGGGTAGTCGCTTTGTGACCATGGCATAAGATTCACTCCTTCACTTAATTTCCTTCATTCTACATAAATTCAATATAGATTGCTGATGTTTAAAAGAGCATACTTGAAAATGAGCAAAAAAAAACAACCTACTTGGTTAGGCTGCTACTTTCCTTTTTTGCCGAAGAAACCTTTTGACTTCTTTTTCTCCGGCGGGTTAGTATTCTTTTGTTGGTTCTTCGCTTCCTTTTCTCTTCTTCGCTTTTCTCTTTCAGCTTCTTCAAATATCATATACTCATGAAATTCAAAACCCATATTAATCTTCCTCCTTATTATTCAGCAATTTTCCATTTACCATTTTCTTTAACCAGCAGATATTCATCATCTTCTTCAAAATCATTGTAATCAGTTAGTTTGACATTAACACTTGCTGATTTACCTTTAACTTTTTCATTGACGATTTCTAACGATTTCGTCTTTTTCATGTACTCGCTTATAAAACCACCATATGATCCGTAATGCGGATATGATCCATTTTTAAATCCTTTTAAGATATCGCTTGCTACATACTTCTTTGTTTCTTCAATTTGACCTGCTTTAGCAGCTTCATTAAATGCTTCAATTGTTTCGCTTGGAGTTAGTTTGTGAGGTAAGTTGCTAGTGACTTTTTCTTGAGGGACGGTAGCGATTACAATTATTAATGCAAGAAGGACGGCAATAATGCCGCCTACTCCCCACCAAATCTTTTTGTTCTTCATTCAAGTTCCTCCTTTTATTTTCCTGGAATCTTAGAAGCTGCGAATTTATAAACAGCCATTTTAGATGTACTTCCAACAGCTCCTACTAATGTTTTTCCTGAACCAGATGAATATAGGAATTGTCGAATGTATTTAGGTCCTTTTAGGATAATTACCATTAACGCAATTGCAAACATGTAATCTGAAAGCTTTTCAGTTCCAGTTAGTAAGTTAAGTACTAACCATAGTAAGGCTACTTGGAAAGCTTGAGAGAAGATAACACTTACTGATTCTCTCCACCATACTCCCCAAATATCAAAGTTTTCTGTTATTACGCTGTGTGCTGCAATTGGGGAAGTAACCAATAATACGATGTATTCGCCAAGACGTTGGATGTACTGCATGCCTAGTAAAACGAATAGAACCACTATGACCGCTGCCATTAAGATAAGAGACATGGCAGCTGTATCTTTCATTACAATAAATTTCTCAAGAGTTTTTGTATCTAATCCTTTATCCAAGAAATACTTTACGATTGCATTGTTTAGCTTGAGTAGCACACTATCTAAAAACCAAGGAGCAGATGCAGAAAGAACGAAAGCAAACATTCCTCTACAAACGATTTCAATAACACTTCTGCTTTGAATATTTGCCATATGATTAATCATAGCCATTAACAAAGACCAAGCGACGAATACGATACACAAGGATGAAGCGAGTTGACTCACGAAATCGTATAAAACATCAATCTTCGGGTATTTTGAAAAATCCGTAGGTTTTAGCATAAACATTCCTATCCAATCAAAAGCCATATTCGCAAAGTCTTTTATTAGATCTTGAATAAACTCCTTCAGATATTCTATTGGCGACTTAAACAAAGTCTGTTCCCTCCTATTGTATCACATTATAATCTGAAATATACATAGTGGATTAAATTAGAATGTGAAATTACTCAAATCATCTTCTTTCTTATCTTCTGGCTTAGTTTGATCTCCTTCAGCACCATATACATTGTTAAGGTTGAACCGCTCAGGTGTTGGAGGGACTACATCTTCCTTTACCTTCATTAGTTTATCTTTAGTTGGATATACTGTATCAGGAGCATTATCAGGTACATTTAGTTGATCTTCTGGGTTAACTAAAGGAGCGTCACTAACATTAGGCTTTGCAACAACTTTTGCTTGTTTAACAGATTCTTCAGGACCTTTCGGTTGCTGATCAAGTATTTCTCCCGTTTCGGTGTTAACCATTTTATCTTCTTCACCATCCTCACTAGGAATAAGAAGAACTTCATCAAATAGCAACTCATCCGAATACTCGAAATATCTACCCCGATCTCGAACAGGGTAATCATTACGAGAAACCTGCTTATCTTGCAAACCTTTGAATGCTTTTATCTTATTGGTCCAAGGTTTCTTTATTTTCATTGGTCGATGACCAACCATAAAGAGCAGTTCATAATTTTTATTTAACCGTGTAACTTCATCCGGTGTAATTAGGTCTCTTCCCATGTAAGTATCTGATTCTGTAGTCGAAGATGACTTACTACCACTTGATCTAGATCTATTGACCATTTTAATAGTGGTCTTCCCGACTTTCTCACTAAAATATTTAGCAGAAACTGGTTCACTTGCCTTTAAGAGAATCACTGTATCACAGTTGTTCATAATTTCTCTTGCAGATTCTTTACCATATACTTTCTCTAACTGGCTGGTATCTTGAAGTACTATGGTCACTTCAATTCGCAGGGATCGAGTTGTACTGATCCGTTTTTCAAAGTTTTGCAATTTTCCAATATTTGCGAATTCATCTAACAACAATACAACTGGCGTTGGTAATTCCCCTAAGTTTTGATCTGCTAATCTATAAAGCTCTGAAAACATTTGTGAAAAGAATGTAGTGATAAGTGGCTTAAATTCGTTATCAGCTATTGGGATCATTACGTATACAATCATCTTTTTAGTTCCCAAATCTTCAAATAGGAAGTCGTTAGCTGCTGTAAATTCACATACATCTCGGTACTGCCAAGGATTAAGTGTTTGGTTTAAGGTAGAGAATACGTCTGCTTCTGTTTTATCTTGTAGTTTATCCATTGCTGAAAAATATGCTTTTCTTACGATGTGACCCTCTGGGAACTCTAAGAATTTTTTTCTAATTTCATCAGAAGGTAATTGGGATAATGCGTAAACACTTCCCATATGCTGCATTTCTGTTGGCAACTTATATTTCACGTAAAGCTTAAGCGCTTGTAATAACGAAATTTGAGATAAGTTCCAGAAATCCATCTTAGGCTTTTCATCGCCCACGTTCTCAACCATTGAAGTAGCAACCTTATAAGCGTCTGCATCCCGTCTAATGTATTGCATACAGTTATAACGGTCTGATATATCACGATTTTTAAAGTTAACTAGATGAACTTCATAACCTTGTTGTCTCTTAAACTCTGAAGTTTTTTCATATAATTCACCTTTTACATCAATAACTACCATAGACTTTGTATTGGTCTTTAGAATATTAGGGATGATATTAGATTGTGTTTTACCAGCACCAGATCCACCAACAACTGCTGTGTTTGCATTTAGATCACATACAGCAGGATCTTTCCTGATTAAAGGCTTTCCTTTATGCATCCCAACTATATGACCTTCTTCATCTAATTTAGTGGTTGTAATCTCTTTATTAAATATTTCCTGATCATTAGCCCATCTTGCAGTACCATGTGAACCAACATCACTCGCATCCTCGTACCTATAAACCTTTGGGAGTAGCATCCTACCTCCTAGATAAAGTGTCCCTAGAAGTAGAAATGGCTGTACCTGATGAAACATATCATTTGATAACGCATCGCTTATTGTCGAGATTGGATGAGCAAAGTTATAGTTAATCGAATCCATAAATTCATTGAATTTGTAATTTTGAATGAGTGGAAAATCATTCACTACAGAAGCGGTTAGATATTGAGAAGCTAATCCAACGGCGGCTGTACCAATAGCAGCCTTTTTTACATTCGCTTTTGTAATGACTCGATCAAAGACTTTAATTTCTTCCACTTACATCTCTCCTCTCTAAGCAATGACAGTCAAAGCAAGATTTGCAATCTTTACAATCCCTAACTTCTTGTGGTATGGTTCTCCATTCTTCACCACAGTCATTGCATAAATCCACAAGTATTTCTTCTCCTTCACCAGTAATTGCAACTAAAAAAGAGTGTACTGCAGGGACGTTCTTATCTGTGCATTGGTTGCAATGCGGTAAAGAGCTCATAGCTCAATACCGCCTTCAACCTTTTCATTTCTGTATTTAATATTGAGAAGATGCAATCGGGAAAGTTCCTTCATTGGCTTTACTCGTTTAACAGCAACTCCCCCACATTTCTCAGCTATTTCATTAGCTTCCTCTTCGTTTCTTAATATAGAAGAAACTTCTTCATCATCAACAAATTCGAAACTTAGTATTTCTTTATCAAAGTCACTTCTTATCAACTTACCAGCGAAAAACATACTACCCAACCTAACACGATAGAAGTTTACAGGGTGATTAACATACTTACCTTTAGATGTACTCATATTTACCTTTCTCCTTCTTATTAAGTTGATTTAGAGAAATACTTGCTCTCCACCAAGAATGAATAGCAGCCAATGCTTTTTCTTCAGTTTCCAAGATGGCTATAATAGCAAGATAGTGTTTTCCTTCCCATTCGAAAATATCTTCTTCTTTTGTAATTTCAATCTCTCCAGGTTCCAACTCCCTGTGTACCAAGCAATTTGAATCGTCTACGATATCTAACAAGTAATTAGCAGGAGGAATTTTAAACCCTTTACATACCTCTGGAGCATTAACCTTTTTAAGAACCGCCTTTTTATTTGTAGTTGTTGACATATCATCGCGTCCTCTCATTGTTGTTTTTCTTACGTTTAGCAAGTTCACGTTCCCATTCTTCCTGTTCAAGATCTCTTTTAACTTCGAAAAAGAAATTATCTATGAAGTTATCAATCCCGAATAAAGAACCTCGTTCAAGGCCATCATATCGTTCATACTGACGTTCGAATTCTCTAGGAGGAGGATCAATTGGACGAATCCGCTCTTTTGATCTTTGAAACTGTTCTCGAAAAAACTTTCTATCTTCAGTTGTAATTTTGAGCCTGTGTTCTACACCATCTCGATCTTTATAAGAAGCTCTGATTGCTACGTGGGCATGTGGATGGTCAGGGTTACGATGTTCCGCAGCAACCCACGTTAACCGATAACCTGTTTTAATCTCCCATTCCTTCATTACATCTCGAATGAGTTTTTGATAATCACCAGGCTGAAACCCTGACCTTATCCACTCATCACCACTCATTGAAAATAAAACAGTGTGAATTGTTGCAACATCTGGATGCTTAAATCGCTTATCTTTTAAACCTTCAATGAAACGATCTGCATCAGCTGCATCCGAATACTCTGAGAACAATCCAAGTGACTCTGACTTATCTTCTCTTTCACGAAATCCGATGTATCGCACATGAGCCTCTGCATCATCAAAAGCTTTAATATATTGGTGAGAAGCATATGCACCCATCTAATCAATCCTTTTACATCATATTGGATTAAAATTTATTTCGTATCCCAGCCAGTTACTTTGTATTTATATAAAGCAGCTAAATCTTTGAATGATTTATTACTAGATGTAATTTTTACTGGAGTACCAATTTTCACTTGATCGTAAAGTTTTTCAACATCTGCATCATACATTCTCACGCATCCAGAACTTGCGTATTTCCCAATTGAGCTAGGGTTATTGTTTCCGTGAATGCCATACACACTTCCATTAGTTCCAGCAGCATTAAGACCTAACCAACGATTGCCTAATGGGTTTCGTGGATCTCCACCAGGAATCTTTCCTTTGTAATAAGGACGATTCTTAATTTTTTGAACAACTTTCCAATGCCCTACTGGTGTTAACTTCCAAGTTCTACCCGTTGCAACCGGCTTAACCATTTTAAATTTACCATCATGGAAGAAAGCTAATTGGTTATATTGCTTGTTAATAATGATTAAGTCACCTTTTTGAGTAGCAGGTGCTTTTGCTGCCGCACTTACTGAAGTAGTTTGCATGCTTGCTGTGAATACGGATGCTGCTAAGATTCCTACTGCGAATAGTCTTTTTGCTTTCATTTTAAATTTCCCCCATTTAATAGTAGTAAGTAAATAATTAAAAATTAACTTTTTCTAATACCCAGCCAAAAACGCCCTCTTTGACCTTTACTGTTTCAGTTCCATTCCAGAATGAGCTGACCTTAAAGTAATACCACTCTCCATCCTTACGAATGTACTCAAGCACCTCATAATTTTTCTTAACGATTAGAAAATCTCTTGCTTTGTCTTTCTTGTCTCCAAACATCCTTTTTCCTCCATTTACAACATAGTAGATTAATTTATTATCAAAAAAATATACAGAAAATATACATTACATCCTATTCTAGAAATGTAATTCTGTGATACTTCTCGATACCATAATTATGAAGTATTTTAGAAAAAATTACAACTTCTTTTTCACATTCCTACAAATGTGTGATTAAAATACGAGTAATTTGGAAAGACTATGACTAGTATCCAAGGTGCAAAATTACTTTTGCATATAAAGTGAATTAATATCTTAGAAAATTAATCTGATATGTCTATGATGAGATTAAACGCCATACTCAAATATCTTATTGAGCTACTGCTTCACGCTTTTGCTGCTGAACATCATCATGAGCAATTTTTCTAAATTTAGCAATTGCCGTCTTACCATTTTTCTCAAAGGAGAATCTGGCAGATAACTTCTGACGGTCAGGATTTAGAAGTCGAGGATCAAGATATGTTTCGAACAGCTCTTCAATATTCTTCATATTCTCGATATGCAATAGAGAGCCAGAATAGAGAGAAGCTGATGAATTAATTTGTGTCTGGTAGATCATCTTAGCTAGTCGATTGATTTCACCTTGTACAGCTAATTTTACTGCTTGAGCAATTCGAGGTGCATAAATATCGTCAGCTAACATTTGACCATCTCTTGCAATGTAATCTTTCATCATTGCTTCAATTTCAGCATTATGATTTTGCTTTTTTCTGTCGGCAATTTTTGCAAATTCAGCCAGAACTCCAGCATCAATACCAACATTTTTTTGGACTTTACGGGCCATAATCTTCCTCCTTTTGAGCATATTTTGAAATACATGTTTTTCGTGGTAAAATAGGTAGGGCTAGGTGTTTCCCGCCCTCTAAATACATCATAACAGATTAAACCTAGGAATGCAAGGATAAATGTTAGGATATTCAGCCCATGCGTAGCATGGCTTTTACCCCCCTTCCTAGGGGGTTTATCTCTGCCACCCCTCCCAACAGCTTCGCTGTGCAGGGAGGGAGGGGGCACGATCTGCCCGAGGCTTCGCCTTGGCAGCTCGCGAGAGATGCCAAGGCGAAGCCTTTGCACCTCCCTTTTTTATTCCATTGCTCGCAAGGAATTTTTAATCTAAACTAAGCATATAGGCGTAAGGAAGGAGGTTAAAACGATGACGAGACTTAATAGAGGTAAGACGACGAAATTGAGTATCAAATTGTCCAGCCTAGCAAAAGACAATATTGAAACAGCAGCAAATAACTTGCGTGTTTCAAAAGCAGCTGTAATTTTATTCGAACTCACGAAAATCTTAGAAGCTCCTCCTTCCAAGAGTCACATTGAAGAGATCGATTTTCGTAAAGAAATTGTGCTGGATCCTAAACCTTTTGTAATCACGATCAACGAGGGGCTATCAGAAAAGATTAATAACCTGGCAGAAGATTACGGGATGAAGAAGTATTCTTTAATTGGTTATATGGTTTCTGAGATATTTGAAGACCGCAAAGAAGAGGCAAAAGAGAACACAGAACCTAAAAGATTGATGGTTCAAACCAACGAGCATCTAAAAAAAAAGATGATGGAATACAGTGAGAAAAATTATATTCCACTAGGTGTAATAGTATCCTACTGTATTCTTCAAGGACCTTCCGAAGAGATTCCTTCATATAAAGAAGGAGAAGTTGATACGTTCTTTACCAATGTACCAGATTACATTGGAGACATCGTAAAAGACCAGGCAGAAGAAAGATTTATGAGAGAGCATTTTTATACATCTTCTTGTATTTATAAACAGTTTATGTTGCCAGGTGGTAGGTTCTACAATTGATTGAGGGTAAAGCTTAAGTTTTTTTAGTCTAATATGCTGTATTTAGCGCTAAGACTTAAGCTTTACCCCTATGCCGGCCCTAGAAATAATCTAAGTACGAATTATTGGATTAAAAAAAGGAACCTATAAAAGGTTCCAGAGCTGCTAAGACGGGTTAGCGAGACATCTCCATGCTTGGTGTCTTTTCCATTTCTTTATTTGGCTTTAGAGATTCCCTACCTAGCTGATTTTCCATTTGATTTTCAGCAGCATCTAGCGTAGGAAAACCACGTTTAACATTGAGTTGATGCCCTTCTGGAGTCTTATCCACTCTAACCATTGAGTAGTTATCACCAAAGCGGTCTTTCACAACTGCAAAGTGGCCACGATCTTGCTCTCTTTCCTTAACTCCCTGGACGGATCCTAAAGATACCTCAATCTGTCTTTCTACATTACGAGGTAGCTCAACCCTTGTAAATTCAAGGTTTTGACCATCTAACTTTAACTCATCTCTTTGGATAAAAGCTGGGTTTCTCTCCATTGCAAAATCCTCCTCCGATAGTTTAGCTGGATGAGCTTGAGTTAAGATAATATTACGTTTCTCCATTGTGTTAAGAACCTCAGCCATGCTGCCATTCATCACTTTATCTATTTCTTTATCATACTCAGCATGAAACTCCCTAACGTTCTTATCGGTGTAATCTTCTGGATTCCACCCAGTAAGATCAACTTCTCTCTCAGCATTGATAACCTCCTTAACTTCGTGTTTAAGGTCATCTAGAGTTTTAATATCTCGAAACGGCTCAGGAACCCCGTCATTATAAGGATGACGGTATACGTAGATACCAGGAGTATTAATTTCAAGATCTCTTTCCATACCTTGAGTTTGTGTGATTACTACTTGCTCCATTTTGTCTCTAAATCCATCAAGTACTGCTGCATGTCTGTCTTCCAATTCAGTTATACTATCTATTCTACTTTCATATTCTCCATCTGACATCCAACCGTCATTGTTTTCTGCTTGTAGCTCCCTGTAATCATGACTGAAATCCATATCTTTTCTGTCTTCCCAAAGATACTCACTATACAATTTCCTGTTTGCTTCAAACTCCGGTGCAAGCTTTTCGACAGCTTCTAGATTCCCTTCACGATAGGCTTCACCAATGTATTCTCTAGTCACAGTAAGACGATGTTTGAACTCTTCTTCAGGGAAATAAGGTTCCTCTGATTTAGAGTAATTAAGGACTGTACGTATATTTTCAAGATCAACAGTACGATTTGGGTCATGTTCTTGCTTTAAATAATTCATATAAGCCTGTTGGTATTCAGAAGGTATATTTTCAGCTAATTTATTGTAGTCTATACGACGTTCATCTTCCGTTAATATCTTATTTATATCCAACTCTGAAGCCATTTCAATTCCTCCAATTTCATTGTTTGGTATAATCCTTAAATCATCTAAATTTACATGAACAGGATTTTTAGTGTCAAAATACAATTCTTCTGTTATGTCATACGGGGATATATTGACAAGCTCCATCTTATATTCTTTTATTATTTGCTTTATATCTTCTAAACTACCGTTTTTGGCTATCTCAATATTATTATCATGCTGCTCCTTATTTGCAGATCTATCCTCAAGTGGTTTGTAACCCATAGTATCCCCGTGTAAATCTAAATATCGGCTATAATTTATAGAGTTTTCAACACCCTTCCTTAACTGGTTCAGAGTTTGTATCTTAGGGAAATCATCATCATGCAGCTCGTTAAAATAGATACCTTTCTCAGATATAAGTTCGTCTCCAGGAGCGAAATTTCTGTCTTCATTAGCCATTTCTATACCTCCTTAAGTGGGTTATAACGCACTAAATTCCCCTTACCAATCGTGGTGAAATTCACCTTCTTTTCAATCCTAAAATACTTCCCTAAATCCCATAGAAACTGGTGTTTTGCCCCTTCTTCATCAACGATAATGTACACATTATTTTTAAAGTGAGCCTTATAAGACTTCCCCTTTCTAAACCTAGCAACATTAGATTTTTTTTCAAATATATTGATAATCCCATCGCGATAAGTATTAATACAGTGTAATGAAACAAGAAACTCACAGTGACAATCATTACTGCCACATTGAGGGCAATCCAGCCCAGGCGGTAAATCTTCTGGATAACCTACCGATATTATAGAAGGGTGGTTGTGCAATAATTCTTTGGATAGCTCATTGAATAATTCTTTGGATAGCTCGTTCAAAAAAATCTCCTCCTTATATTCTCCCACAAATGTGGGTATGTAATCATTATACAACATAGTAGATTAAAATGTAAGACCTTTCTGAAAATAATTCACTTTTAAAAAATATTCCCTTATTACGAGAATGAAGGCATAAAGAAGGCGAAATGAAATTATTCTTCCTGCATTATAGTAGAAAGAAGAAAAAGAAAACTAATGGAAAACCTTTTTAATAGTAGGTTTTATAAATGAATGCATTTTGCCTTCATTTATAATTCAAATTGAATTTAAAAATAATACTTGATATTTTATTTTTAATCTAATATGATGTAAATAGATTAAATAAGCATTCAATATGCATTTAAATTGAATGCAAATATACATTATAGGAGTGGTAAATATGAAGTTAATCGTAGGTAATGACATTGGTAACTCTGTTACAAAGATGTATGTTGGTGATACGTTAATCACACAGCCTTCAGTTGTAAAACGTCTGTATGTCAAACCAGATGTTACAGAAACGGATGTAGCAAAGAATATTGAAAACTTATTAGATGAGTTAGTTGTAAATGTAACAAGCAAAGCTATTAAGCGCAGCGGTTTATATTTCGTCGGTAAACGCGCCAATATCACAGCAGATAAGGTAGAAAACATGAATATTAAATTAGGTAACAAATACAAACATGACATTCCAGTGCTAATGACATTATCTATGATTGCAGCCAATTCCATTAAGGCAGCTTATAAAACATCTAAAAAGCTTCCTGTAGATTTAAAGATAGATGTAGGCATGACAAGCGCAATTCCTGCTTCTGAATATAGCCAGGAAAAAGCTAAATATCTAGAAGGTCGCTTTACCGATCATACACATGTAGTCATTGTTAGTGTAGGAGATCAAGAAGTTACGGTCCAAATTACCTTTAATAAAGTTAAAGTCACTCAGGAAGGTGTTCCAGCTCTATACGCGTTATTAGAAGGTGAGCCTGCTATTCTAAAACTTTTTCAAAAGATATATGGACTAATGATTACATCTCCTAAAGCCTTTGCTGGAAAGAATATCTTGCATGTCGATATCGGTGATGGCACAACTGAATACATCTATACTAAAGGGATGAATCCGGTCAATGATGCTTGTAGTGGAGAAAGACGCGGTGTTGGCCACGCGACGGAAGATGCTATTACTATGCTAAAAGAGCATGTTGGAGGTCACTTACGTATTAACAGACAACAGTTTATGGAGATTTTAAAAGATACCTCTCATAACTTACATGAGAGTGCTGAACGTTTTATGGAAGAAGCCCGTTTTAGTGAAGCGCAAAAAATACTTGAAGATGTGCAAGAAAAATATATGACTAAAACAGCTGGTAATGTTGATTACATTCTTGTGTATGGTGGCGGCAGCATTGTTTTTCATGAAGAGCTTTACCAGGAGTTAATTGATTTTGCTGAACAAGTACAATGTAAAGTTATCTATGTTCCAGAAGGTATGGCTGTTAATATGAATGCTACTGGTATGAAGGTTTTAAATCAAAAAGTACTCTTCAAAAAAACTAGCTAATGAAAGGAGGCGGAGCCCTTGGCTAAACAGCGTAAAGTTGTTAGTTGGAGAGTAGCGGATCATAGCGAAAGTGAAATCCTGAACCAATGGTTAGATAAGCAAAATAACATTCAGGAATCCATCAGTAATATTATCCTTCATATAATTGATCAATACGGATGTCGTAATATCACAGACTACGAGATACAAAAAGCGTTATACCAAAGAGTAGCATTCAATCACTCTCCTTCTATTCATAATCAACCAGTTATTACACAGCCAGTTGTACAAGAGGCTCCAATTCCCGAGCCTCCTATTGAAAATAATCCTGTCAGAGTAAATGATGATCCTGTCAAAGAAGAAACCATTATATATGAAGAAACTGAGAATAAAGTGCAAAGCGATGATAATGATCCTAACGATATATACGGTCAAGTAGATATGAATAACTTGTAAAAGCAAAAAGCTGCAAAGCTCGAAATGAGCCTAGCAGCTTTTTTTCTGAATTTTTTCACTTAATTACTAAAGATAGGTCTTTGTACCCTATTCACTTTAATCTGATATGTTGTATTATGATTACAGTAAGTAACAAATGTGGGAATGTTAATAACCACATGACACAATTTTAATCTACTATGTTAAATAGTGATTGCAACACGTGTGATTTGTTAGAAACAAACTCCCACGAAAGGCGGTGAACATTTTTCGTGAATGAAAAAGTTAGGCGTCTGACAGTGGATCTTCCCCCAATTCTAAAGCATAGGCTTAAAATCTATTGTGTTACTGAGGGAATTGAGATTAAGCAATTTATTATTGGGCTGCTAGAAACAGAGCTGAACAAATTGGGAGTTTACGCAGATGATCCTCCAGAAGAAAGAGACGCAGAAAAAGATGTAACAAGTAAACACTATACCCCTTTGGACAGCATTAAGGATGATAATGTTCTTCCATCATGACAGGTATAACTCTTCTAATAAGAAGATTTAAAAAAATATCATTTAAGGTGGTGGTTCTATCGACGACAACCCTGCCGTGATGTTCCTAATGATGAACATTTTTTAATCCATTATGTTGTATTTAGATTATATCAATTAAATCTTATTAAAACAAAGGGAGAGAATCTAATGGAAAACACTTATGTAAACAAAATGAAAGACATTTGCATCAAAACAAAGGACAGCTTAAAAAAGGTTGGAGCAATGTTGAAGACAAATCTTACGCAATCGTAGCAGTAGTAGCTGCAGCTCTTACACCAACAGCAACCTTTGCAGCTGAACCAGCATCTTACGTTAACAAAATTACAGATGGATTATTCGGACAGATTTTAAAAGTAGCCCCAAAAGTTGCGTTACTAGTAGTTGGATGGTGCGTACTCATGTACTTAATTTCTGGTGATGATCACAAGAAAAGCAAACATAAAGGTGCAGCCGGTATCGCACTCGCAGCTTGGGTAGTCCTGATCGTATTAAAACCACTTATGTCTTGGTTCGACGGATTATTTTAAGCACTACACCAGAAGCACTCTTTGTACCCCAGAGAGTGCTTTCTTTATAAAAGGAGCGATTTGATGAAAGAAAAAAAGAAGTTCTTCATTCCCCGGAACTATCAGAAGACATTCGAATGGATTCCAGGGATTAGCGGTTGGCACAACTTAGTAGTCATTCCCGTTGGTGCAGTTGATTACGTATTGTT
>Ga0209463_1000344_pt1 | contig 40433 bp, 36 predicted proteins | sample AgamicMgSfrz_FD_187169 | JGI IMG/M metagenome (GOLD analysis project Ga0209463, IMG submission 187169) | Agave microbial communities from Guanajuato, Mexico - Mg.Sf.rz (SPAdes) (version 2) | ecosystem: Host-associated > Plants > Phyllosphere > Phylloplane/Leaf | place: Guanajuato, Mexico...
GGAAATCACGCCGCAGGTTGACACTTCGATATCCGCGCGAAAGGTGCAAAGACCGCCTTCAGGATGGCTTTCCGGATAGGTGTGCACGCAGATATGGCTCTTATCCAGGTGCGCCACCACGGAGTTAGGCAGCGGGCCGGGATGTTCCGAATTGTCGATGTCTTTTGGATCGATCGGCTCTTCGCTCACCAGAATGGTGACGCTGGCGCCCTGAGGTTCATAATCCTGGCGCGCGATATTCAGCACGTTGGCACCGATGATCGAGCAGGTTTCCGTCAGGATCTCGGTCAGACGAGTGGCGTTGTACTGCTCATCGATATAGGCGATATAGCCATCGCGTTCGGCTTCAGTATTCGCATAACAAATATCGTAAATACAAAAACTCAGGCTTTTGGTCAGGTTGTTGAAGCCATGCAGTTTAAGCTTTTGCAATTTGGTTCACCTCCTTATAAAGGGCGTTCAGCAGGTACTGCGGCAGCGCGAAACTACCGACATGGATCGCTGGATTGTAGTAGCGGCACGGCAGGCCAGCTTCAGCGAAACGCGCCTGCAGCGTGGCGAGATCGAGCTGACGCAGCGCCGGATTATCGCTTGCCCAGGCGAAGGTCATGATGCCGCCGTAGTAGGTCGGTATCGCCGCCTGATAAAAACTGACATCGCTAAAATAGTGACCCAGCTTGCGATGACTGGTGACCGCTTCGTCCTGTTGCAGGAAGCAGACGCCATTCTGTGCCACAAAGATGCCATTCTCATTAAGGCAGCGTTTACAGCCTGCGTAGAATTCGGAGGTAAACAGGCTTTCGCCTGGTCCCACCGGATCGGTGCAGTCGGAAATGATCACATCGAATTTTTCGCTGGTCTGCGTGACGAAATTAACGCCATCGTCAATCACCAGACGGAAGCGCGGATCGTCCCAGGCATCAGCGCTGTGGTTCGGCAGATACTGACGGCAAAATTCGACCACGCCTGCGTCGATTTCTACCATTGTGATCTGCTCAAGCCCGGCGTGACGGCTCACTTCACGCAGCATACCGCCATCGCCGCCGCCGATAATCAACACCTTTTTGGCGTTGCCGTGAGCAAGCAGCGGAACATGGGTTAACATTTCGTGATAGATGAACTCATCGCGCTCGGTGGTTTGCACCACGCCATCCAGCGCCATGACGCGACCGAAGGCCGCATTTTCGAAGATAATCAGATCCTGATGCTCGGTTTTTTCCCGGTAGAGAACCTTATCTACCGTAAAATATTGTCCGAAGCCGGCATGAAGCGTTTCATACCAAATTTCATTTTGGGCCATGATGGGGCTCTCCTCAGAATAGCCATGAAAATTGGGCGGCACATCATAGCTAACTCTGCCGGGGGTTGCACGGTCAAATTAGCAGCAGGAGAGCGCAGGGCGGGAGATTACTTTACGTAAGCCAGCAGGCTGAGCGAATCACGCGCCAGCGACTTACATTTTTTATCGTTCGAAACAGCAATGCCGCTCAGATCGCGATAGCTCTCTTCACCTAATACTTTCATGTTGTAGCTGGCGTAATTGCTTAAATCCCAACGGTTTTGCTGGGCGAAAAACACCAACGCCTTGCGAATCTGGGCATCAGGCAGATCCTGATAGCCGCAATCATTTTTCAGATAGACAAATACCGCGGTTAAATCCGCCAGGTCTTCCGCTTCCGATTCGCTAAGCGCGAAGCTGGTGGAGGAGAAGCCAAGAAGCCCCGACAGCAGCAGGACTTTGATGCCCTTCTTCATAATCATTCTCTAAAAATTGCAATCATCTGACGTTAGCACAGTTATCAACGGGCTTCAGGCCATTTTTACGCTTTGTTGCCGTTTGTGCTAAAAATCGGCTGATTCTGTGGCGTGGTCTCAGGCGCATGACTTGACTTTGCCGTTGGGGCAGGGTTTAGGATAACGCCCCTATTGCGATAAAGGATGCTGTTATGCAGCGCCGTGACTTTCTTAAATTGACCGCCGCGTTAAGCGCGGCGGGCCTGTTTCCCTTCTGGAATAGCCGGGCGCTGGCAGCCAGTCGTCCGGCGCTGCCGATCCCCGATTTGCTGACGCCAGATGTTCATGGCGCGGTGCGTTTGATTGCTCAGCCGGGCGTTAGCCACTGGAACGGCAAGGCGGTAAACAGCTGGGGATATAACGGTGCGCTGCTCGGTCCGGCAATTGAGATGACGCGCGGGAAAACGCTACGCGTGCAGATTGATAATCGTCTGCCGCAGGCGACCACGGTTCACTGGCACGGTCTGGAAGTGCCGGGCGAGGTGGACGGCGGCCCGCAGGCGGAGATCGCGCCCGGCGCCCGGAGCACCGTCGCCATTACGCCCGATCAGCCTGCGGCGACCTGCTGGTTCCATCCACATCAGCACGGGAAAACCGGCTATCAGGTGGCGCAGGGGCTGGCTGGCCTGGTGATATTGCGCGACGAGGCGTCAGAGAAGCTACTGCTGCCGAAGCAGTGGGGTGTGGATGATATTCCGGTCATTTTGCAGGATAAGCAGCTGACGCCGGACGGCAGCAAAATTGATTATCAACTGGACGTTATGCGCGCCGCAGTAGGCTGGTTTGGCGATTTGATGCTGACCAACGGCGTGCCTTATCCGCAGCAGGCGGTGCCGCGCGGCTGGCTGCGTTTGCGGCTGTTAAACGGCTGCAACGCGCGTTCACTGAATCTGACCGCCAGCGATCGCCGATCGCTGTATGTGATCGCCAGCGATGGCGGCCTGCTGTCCGAGCCGGTAAAGGTCGAGACGCTGCTGATGCTGCCTGGCGAACGTTTTGAGGTGTTGGTGGATACCGGCGACGGCAAAGCGTTTGATCTGTTAACGCTGCCGGTAAATCAGATGGGCATGACGCTGGCGCCGTTTGATGCGCCGTTGCCGCTGCTGCATATTTTGCCGCTGCGGGTGATGGCCAGCGGCACGCTGCCGGATAAGCTGGTGGATCTACCGGCGCTGCCCGCCAGTGACAATCTGCCGACGCGCTGGCTTCAACTGATGATGGATCCAGAGCTGGATCGGTTAGGCATGCTGGCGCTGCAACAGCGTTATGGCAAGCAGGCGATGGCCGGACATGCTATGCCGCACGGCACAGGCGGGCATGCGCAACATTTGGATACGGCACAGGATCATGCTATAGCGGAGATGCCGCATCAGAACCACGCGGGCGTGCCGATGTCGACGCAGGCTGCGGCCGGTTACGATTTCCATAACGGCAATAAAATCAACGGACTGGCTTTTGATATGACTAAGCCGATGTTTGCGGTGAAGCAGGGCCAGCTGGAGAAGTGGACCATTTCCGGCGAAGGCGATGCGATGCTGCATCCTTTTCATATTCACGGTACCCAGTTCCGCATTCTTTCTGAAAACGGTAAGCCGCCGGCGCCGCATCGTCAGGGCTGGAAGGATACGGTTCATGTAGAAGGCTGGCGCAGCGAAGTGCTGGTGCGCTTTAACCATAAAGCCAGCGCGCAGCAAGCGTATATGGCGCACTGCCATCTGCTGGAACATGAAGATACCGGGATGATGCTGGGCTTTACCGTCGAATAGCGGCTAACGGTTTGCTGACGCTTGCCCGCTATAGAAAGCCCGCTTAGTAAAGAGAAAATAAGCGGGCTGGAATGATTTGTGCGGCAGACCCCTTTTTTTAGCGGGCGTTATAAGTTATTGATTTATCGATATGGAAAAGAGGGCCGTTAAAAAAGGGTTTTGAAGCATAGTTCAGGTAAAAGGATTTACGTTCAAAAAGTTAGCCTTTATTATCTACAGTTCACTGCCGTACAGGCAGCTTAGAAAGGCGCGGACAGCGATGCGGGTCTGCTGGCGGAGTTCACTGCCGTACAGGCAGCTTAGAAAACACCATGCTCTTTATCGAGAATGGTTGAGTTGTTCACTGCCGTACAGGCAGCTTAGAAAATGCCGGGATACGAATCCGGCGCGGACTTTTTTGTTCACTGCCGTACAGGCAGCTTAGAAAAAACCTCTCTGGCGCAGCTTCTGACATCACCAGTTCACTGCCGTACAGGCAGCTTAGAAATGGTATTGAATCAGCTTGTTACGGATGTCGCCGTTCACTGCCGTACAGGCAGCTTAGAAACTGTCAATTCGAAGATGCAATACGCTCTTGCTGTTCACTGCCGTACAGGCAGCTTAGAAATACTCGGCTAAGCGCCATCTCGACTTTGTTGCGTTCACTGCCGTACAGGCAGCTTAGAAATGCACGCCATCATAGCCGCCGGGCAATGTGGCGTTCACTGCCGTACAGGCAGCTTAGAAACTTCAGGACACATGTAATAGCGGTAATCATCCGTTCACTGCCGCACTGGCAGGTAAAGACAACCTAATCTGTATAGCCTGGAGCGATAAGTTAGTTAAATTTTAATAAGATATGTTATCAATATAATTAAACAAATTAATTATGGATTCATCTAACATAAAATATTGTTTATTATTCTGCGTATCTAATTTGTTGCTTTTGAAATTTTCTTAATACTAACTGTTAATTTAACGGTGTGGCTATATTTACCGTAAAGCTAAAAATGCTATTCCTTGAAGGTTTATATTAGCGAATCCACTATTTTTATAAAGTCAGTTTGCTGGTGATAAGATTAGAATGAATTGCGCTCAACAATAATGGCGAGTAGTATTGCTGCGGGTGCTTGAGGCTTTCTGCCTTAAGCATAACAAAGGCAGAAAGAGAAAAGCCCCAAGTGACTATAAATCAACTTGAGGCCCATCTTTATGCTTCGACAACATAAAGGTAGCCTCTTACGTGCCGAAAGGCAAGGAGAAGCAACCATGAAGCAGCAAAAAGCGATCCTGATCGCCGCCATCATTATTATAACGGCGGCTGTTGCCGCTATATTGGTAATGAGGGAAGACCTCTGTGAGGTACGAATCCGAACCGGCCAAACGGAGGTTGCTGTATTCATGGATTACGAACCCAGGTAAGAGCAACCGGCGGGGAAGTTTCCCCGCCATTTCTTAGTTGTCGCAGCTTGCCTCAATGCACCCAATCTTCATTTTCTTTCTTTTGCTCCGTCCAGGCAGCGTAACAATCAACGTCGCTTTAAAAGCCTTTGCATTACCGACAGCAATATTCATAACGAAATGACTATCATGGCGCATTTAATAACGGTATAAATAAAACTTGCGCTAAGTAAACCGTCTGGTGACCTCTGTAATGAAATCATAATTAAAGGAGTAATTTTAATGGGCAGAAAAAAAAGGAATATCTTTTTAATCTCTTATCTGTTGTCTTACTATATTGTTTTGCACAACTCTCTCCACCTTGCGGCGCCCTGCCAGCGAGGTATTGATATTTTCTCAGCATTCTTAATCTTCTTTGGCGTAAACAAAGTCTGTTATTTATTAGTGGATTTTTACCATTGGTATAAAGGTAATAATGAAAATATTAAAGAGGGAATAAATTAAAAAAATATAATTTATGAATCAGCGATTTTATCAGGTAATAACAGGGCTACGTCTGAAACGTAGCCCTTTAATCGTTAAAAAACTTGTTTATAGCCTGAAAGATTCATTTCTGCGCTTATGCTTTTTCCAGCGCCAGCCGTAAATCCTCAATCAGATCATCGCTGCTCTCAATACCGATTGATAAGCGGATTGTCGCTTCGCCAATACCGATTCGTTGTCGCACTTCCGCAGGCACGCCGGAATGCGTTGTGCTGGCCGGATGGCTGGCAAGCGATTCGGTTCCACCCAGGCTTACCGCCAGCTTAAACAGCTGGAGCATATTCAGGAAACGGAACGCCGCTTCCTGTCCGCCGCGCATATCAAATGAAAAAGTGGAGCCAGCGCCGTTGCTCTGCGCCTGAAAGGTTTTTCCGGCGGCGGAAGAGGTATCAAGAAACGACAAATAGTGCAGCTTCTCAACCTTCGGATGATCGCGTAAAAAAGTCGCGACCGCTTCGGCGTTGCTGTTGGCCTTTTCCATACGCAGCGACAGCGTCTCCAGCGAACGGCCCAGCATCCAGCTGGAATGCGGATCGAGCTGCGTGCCAATCGCGCTACGCAGGGCGCGCACCTGGTTCATTAATGCCTTGCTGCCCATTGCCGCACCGGCAATCAGATCGGAATGTCCGCCTACATATTTCGTCAGGGAATAGAGAGAAATATCCGCGCCGTGTTCCAGCGGGCGTTGGAACAGCGGGCCGAGCAGCGTGTTATCGCAGGCAATAATCGGGCGATGCCCTTGCTGTTCGCCAATTTGCTCCGCCACGCGGCGGATCAGCGCAATGTCTACCAGGCTGTTGGTCGGATTGGCGGGCGTTTCAATTAAAATCAGCGCCACGCGACCGCTTGCCGCTGCGCGGCTGGCCGCTTCCTGCACCTTCGCTTCATCAAGTCCGTCGCTAAAGCCAACCGCCGTTACGCCAAGGTTATGAAAGGTTTTGCTCAGCAGCGTTTCTGTGCCGCCGTACAGCGGCTGCGAATGCAGAATCACGTCGCCCGGACGCACAAAGGTCAGCAGCGTAGTGGAGATCGCCGACATCCCGGAGGAGAACAGCACGCTGCTTTCCGCGCGTTCATAAACGGCCAGCCGATCCTCGACGATTTCGCTGTTGGGATGATTAAAGCGCGAATAGACCAGCCCGCCGGCGCGTCCTTCCGGCGGTTCGCGCCGACCAGAAACATAATCAAAAAAGTCACGACCATCTTCGGCGCTGTTAAATACAAAGGTGGAGGTTAAAAATACCGGCGGCTTAACCGCGCCTTCTGATAACGCCGGATCGTAACCGTAGTTAAGCATCTGCGTTTCCGGCTGCAGCGCACGATTGCCGATATGGGTTTTTTTACTTGAAGTAGCGCTCATCATCTCTCCTGGCGAAAAGCCATCTGGCACTCGTGAATTGAGCTTACGCTACCATAGTGATCCAGCCGCTGATAAATGACTTAACGTTCTAACTTTAAAACTAAATGCGTGATTAAATACGGAATAATGGACGTTTAGCAGTCCATATGTCTGGTTGATGCGTAACGCGGCAGCAGTGATGCTAAGATGTTTCGCGGGCAAAATGTGGTAGACTTCGCTGCTTTCGACAGATGACGAAGCCTGAAGCTATGAAACACACCGTAGAAGTTATGATCTCCGAAGCGGAGATTCGCAATCGTATCGCCGAACTGGGTCAGCAAATCACCGAGCATTACCGCGACAGCGGTAGCGATATGGTGTTGGTCGGCCTGCTGCGCGGCTCTTTTATCTTTATGGCCGATCTGTGCCGTACCATTAATGTCCCTCACGAAGTCGATTTTATGACCGCCTCCAGCTATGGCAGCGGCATGTCCAGCACCCGCGACGTGAAAATCCTGAAAGATCTCGATGAAGACATTCGCGGTAAGGATGTGCTGATCGTGGAAGATATTATCGACTCCGGTAATACGCTGAGCAAAGTGCGGGAAATTCTGCGCCTGCGCGAGCCGAAATCGCTGGCGATCTGTACGCTGTTGGATAAGCCGTCACGCCGCGAAGTACAGGTGAATGTGGAATATGTCGGTTTCTCTATTCCTGATGAGTTCGTTGTCGGCTACGGCATTGACTATGCACAGCGCTATCGTCACCTGCCTTATATCGGCAAAGTGGTGATGCAGGAAGAGTAATTTGCGCGATTGTGCTGCCTGCGACAGCACAATCGATTAAAGATCGCCGTTATGGGAAAGGCTATGATGCCGCCCCTGATTAGCGATGGCCTTCAGGGTGATTAAGCAGGTTAGCAATACCGTGACGGTAACGCTGTTCAAGCAGCTCACGATTGGTAGCGGTGACTTCCAGGTCGCGCAGGCAGCCATCATGGATGCCGTAAACCCAGCCGTGAATCATGACTTTCTGCCCGCGTTTCCATGCTGATTGCAGAATGGTCGAGTGGCCCAGGTTATAGACCTGCTCCATAACGTTGATTTCACAAAGTTTATCAAAGCGTTTTTCCGGCGGCAGTTCGCCGAGTAACGAGCTATGCTTGTACCACAAATCACGGATATGCAGCAGCCAGTTGTTGATCAGGCCCAGTTCCGGGTTTTCCACCGCCGCCTGTACGCCGCCGCATCCGTAGTGTCCACAAATAATGATATGTTCCACCTCCAGCACTTCTACCGCGTATTGCACCACGGAAAGACAGTTGAGGTCGGTATGGATCACCAGGTTCGCTACGTTACGGTGAACAAACAGTTCGCCAGGCTCAAGGCCGGTCAGACGCTCAGCCGGAACGCGGCTGTCGGAGCAGCCAATCCACAGGAAGCGCGGTTTTTGCGCCAGAGCAAGGCGCTCAAAAAAGCCGGGATCTTCTTCAACCAGCAATTTGGACCATTCGCGGTTGTTGCTAATGAGTTTTTGAATATCTTTCATAATGGTTATCAGTCTGTAACAGGCAGGAGTTCGTTGCCGTACTATAGGATAAGATCTGGCAATTTTAAACGGTAAAAATAACAGCTAACAAAACAGGGTAAGCAACTTCGCTATGACGTATGCACTGGAACTTGAAAAGCTCACCAAGACCTATCCCGGCGGCGTGCAGGCGCTGAAAGGGATCGATCTCTCGGTAGAGGCGGGCGATTTTTACGCTTTACTGGGGCCGAACGGCGCAGGCAAATCAACCACCATCGGCATTATCAGTTCGCTGGTTAACAAAAGCGACGGCCGGGTTCGCGTCTTTGGTTATGACCTGCAAAAAGATGTGGTTAACGCCAAGCGCCAGCTGGGGCTGGTGCCGCAGGAATTTAACTTTAACCCGTTTGAAACCGTATTACAGATTGTGGTTAATCAGGCGGGCTATTACGGTGTTGAACGGCGCGAGGCGATGCAGCGCGCGGAAAAATATCTCACCCAGCTCGACCTGTGGAACAAGCGCAACGAGCGGGCGCGCATGCTCTCCGGCGGTATGAAACGCCGTCTGATGATTGCACGTGCGCTGATGCATGAACCGAAGCTGCTGATCCTTGATGAGCCGACCGCCGGTGTCGATATTGAACTGCGCCGCTCCATGTGGACCTTCCTGAAAGAGCTGAATGCGCAGGGCACCACCATCATTCTTACCACGCACTATCTGGAAGAAGCGGAGATGCTGTGCCGCAATATCGGCATTATTCAAAGCGGCGAGCTGGTGGAAAACACCTCGATGAAAGGGCTGCTGTCAAAGCTGAAGTCGGAAACCTTTATTCTCGACCTGGCGGCGAAGAGCCCGCTGCCGAAGCTGGAAGGTTTTCAGTACCGGCTGCTGGATACCTCGACGCTGGAAGTTGAGGTGTTGCGCGAGCAGGGGCTGAACAGCGTCTTTAGCCAGCTGAGCGCGCAGGGCGTGCAGGTGCTTAGTATGCGTAACAAGGCGAATCGCCTGGAAGAGCTGTTTGTCAGTCTGGTACAGGGAAAAACGGGAGGTCACGCATGAGGCATTTATACTGGGTTGCGCTAAAAAGCATCTGGGCCAAAGAGATTAACCGTTTCGCCCGCATCTGGATCCAGACGCTGGTGCCGCCGGTGATCACCATGACGCTCTATTTTATTATTTTCGGCAACCTGATCGGCTCGCGCATCGGCGATATGCACGGCTTCAGCTATATGCAGTTTATCGTACCGGGCCTGATTATGATGGCGGTGATCACCAATGCCTATGCCAACGTCGCTTCCTCTTTCTTTAGCGCCAAATTCCAGCGCAATATTGAAGAGCTGCTGGTGGCGCCGGTGCCGACCCATATCGTTATCGCTGGCTATGTCGGTGGTGGCGTAGCGCGCGGAATTTGCGTGGGGATTCTGGTTACGGCGGTTTCGCTGTTTTTTGTGCCGTTCCACGTGCATTCCTGGCTGATGGTGGCGGTAACGCTGTTGCTGACGGCGATTATGTTTTCGCTGGCGGGCCTGCTGAACGCGGTTTTCGCCCGCACCTTTGACGACATCAGCCTGATTCCGACCTTTGTGCTGACGCCGTTAACCTATCTCGGCGGCGTCTTTTATTCGCTGACGCTACTGCCGCCGTTCTGGCAGGCGGTATCAAAGCTGAATCCGGTAGTCTATATGATCAGCGGTTTCCGCTACGGCTTCCTGGGTATTAACGATGTGCCGCTGGTGTTTACGTTGTCGGTGCTGATCGCCTTTATCGTGGTGTTTTATACCCTTGCCTGGATGCTGATCCAGCGCGGTCGCGGTCTGCGCACCTGATAGCTTATTCATCTTTACAGATAAAAAGCGCCGTAATGGCGCTTTTTTGTAGGGAGTAACGAGTGTTGGCATATTTTTCACGGGTTTCAAAGAGACTGTGATGAAACAGTAAAATAATGGATGCAACTCAGTTTTAAAAATTATAGACCTAATTATTTTATTTAATATAGATTCTATTGGTTTTTTATACGGGGATATCTTTATTGATAGATAATTTTACTCAATCAGGCTTGCAAAACTTTTCATATCTAACATTTAAACATAATGTATATACTTAATGGAGAAAAAAGCAAAAGTTCAACCGGAACGGCAATCAGCAATGCAATAGCTGATACTGTTATAAAAGCAGATCTGGAAGCCAGGTGATAATTTTAAATAAAACCGGAACGGACAGCGTCCGATGTTCTCATGAATTTTTTATAAAATTAATAATATTACTATGTCAATTTATTATTAACCTTATAAAATCGGTTTCGTTGTGATTGATTATGTATTTACTTATTCACAATAGATCCTGGCAACTAAATTTGAGGGTAATATTTATGTATATGCTTAATGATGTACAAATCGCTCGGGTAGCTGGTGCGTTTTCAGCCATATTTGATAGTGGAGTGCTGCCAACGGTTACCGCAGTTATTTCCGATGAACTGCTTAAAGGACCAAATATCAGTGATTCTTTTGGCGTTATTTCTGATGAATTGCTTAAGGGGCCTGCCATAATCGGTTATGGTCCTTATGGCAATATCGCAAAACCTATCTTGCAAGTAAAGCCAGGCGATAATGGCTATTTTTATCCGCAAATCATTCCAGCTTAATTATTTCTGATAAATATACGGTAATGGTATAGTCAGTTTAGTCGTCATAAACGATTTCAGGGTTACCCGGTATATAAATATTTAATACAGGTAACCCTTCTTTACGCTGTTAACGGCACCATCGTATATTATTACGCTGACTTCCGCCCGATTACCATTAATGTCGAGCGTCCGTAAAGCATTTAATATCTCAGGCTACCTGCACCGGCACCGCTTTCGCCAGGCGCTTCATTTCATTATCACCTTCGAAATAGGCCACTTTCGGCTGCCACTGATGCGCTTCTGCATCTGACATCTGCACATAAGAACAGATAATCAGAATATCGCCTTCGCAGGCGCAGCGGGCGGCCGCGCCGTTAACGGAGATAATTTTCGAACCGCGTTCAGCCGCAATGGCGTAGGTCGAGAAACGCTGACCGTTAGTGACGTTATAAATATCGATCGCTTCGTACTGAAGAATGCCGGAAGCGTCGAGGAAGTCCTGGTCGATGGCGCAGGAACCTTCGTAATGCAAGTCAGCCTGAGTAACCTTCACCCGATGCAGCTTGCCTTGCAGCATAGTGCGTACCATATCTTTACCTTGTTCTGCAACGACTCAAAAGATGAGCGACAGTATTCATGGATCGCTGACGCTTGTCTACTGGGTCAAATCAACCGTCTGATTATCGATCAGGCGAGCTTTTCCCAGCCAGGCGGCCATCAGAATAACCGCTTGTTTACTTTCCACATTTAGCGGCAGCAGCGTTTCGGCATCGCAAATCGCCAGGCCGTCGGGCGTTAATCCTTTATCGCGCAGCTCCGCTTCGGCGCTTTCGATAATCTCTTCCACGTGACGCTCGCCGTTGGCCAGCTTATCGGCCATTACTTTCATTACCTGACTCAGTCCTGGCGCCAGTTTGCGCTCTTCGGCGGTCAGATAGCCGTTGCGCGAGCTGAGCGCCAGGCCATCTTTCGCGCGCACCGTTGGCACGCCGACAATATCGATGTCGTAACCCATATCGGCGACCATCTTGCGGATCAGCGCTAACTGCTGATAATCCTTTTTGCCAAAGCAGGCGAGATCGGGCTGCACCAGGTTAAACAGTTTGCTGACGATGGTGGAGACGCCGCGGAAATGGCCGGGACGGCTGGCGCCTTCCAGCAGCGACGAGAGACCGGGCACTTCTACAAAGGTCTGCGTATCCAGCCCTTGCGGATAAACGTCGGCAGGCGCTGGCGCAAAGACCAAATCAACGCGCGCACGATTCAGCTTCTCGCAATCTTCCTGTAGCGTGCGCGGATAGCGCGCCAGATCGTCGGCGCGGTCGAACTGCATCGGGTTAACGAAGATGCTGACCACCACAATATCGGCGCGCTCGCGGGCTTCATCCACCAGCGTCATATGACCTTCATGCAGGTTGCCCATGGTCGGCACCAGCGCGATACGTTTACCTTCCTGACGCCAGCGCCGGATTTCACGGCGCAGCATCGGCAGCGTTTCGATAATCAACACGGACTTTCTCCTGTTTACTGGAAACTATGCTCGGCGGCGGGGTAGCTTGCCTCTTCCACTTCCTGAATATACTGGCGCACGGCGGCGCGAATATCACCGGTTTCCGCAAGGAAATTTTTGGCAAACTTAGGAATATGGCCGCCGGTAATGCCAAAGGCGTCGTGCATTACCAGAATCTGACCGTCGGTGACATTGCCCGCGCCGATGCCGATAACCGGAATGTTCAGCGCTTCGGTAACGCGCTGCGCCAGTGCGACCGGCACGCACTCCAAAACCATCAGCTGCGCACCGGCGGCCTCCAGCGCCCGCGCGTCGGCAAGCAGGCGCTCGGCGCTGTCGCTGTCGCGCCCTTGTACTTTATAGCCGCCAAAAATATTAACCGACTGCGGCGTTAAGCCCAGATGGCCGCAAACCGGCACGGCGCGCTCGGTCAGCATGCGCACGGTTTCCACCAGCCAGGCGCCGCCTTCCAGCTTCACCATATTAGCGCCCGCGCGCATCAGCTGGCCCGCACTATCGAACGTCTGCTGCGGCGTGGCGTAACTCATAAACGGCAGGTCGGCGAGCAGCAGAGAAAGCGGCGCGCCACGGCGAACCGCTGCGGTATGGTAAGCAATATCCTCTACCGTGACCGGCAGCGTAGATTCATGGCCCTGAACCGTCATACCCAGCGAATCGCCAACCAGCATCACCTGAATGCCTTCGTCGGCAAACAGACGGGCAAAGCTGAAGTCATAGGCGGTAATCGAGGCGAATTTTTTCCCTGCCTGCTTCAACTGACGCAGGTGCGAAATGGTGGTAGGTTTCATGGCGTTCTCAACGTCTGATTTCTGGTTGGCGCAGTGTAAATGATCGGGACGTTCAGAGAAATGGCTTATCGCAGCGGCAGCATGTCTGTGAAGAACGCCGCCGGATTTACCAGGGAAGAATAGCACTGCAGTCGAGCTGGCGGGCAATATCAGCGAGATAGCGGCCATCGGGCAACCGGGCCTGTGGCGCGATTTCCAGCAGCGGCACCAGCATAAAGGCGCGGTTCAGCATATCGTAATGGGGCACCGTCAGGCGCGCGGTGTTCAGCACCTGTTCGCCGAACAGCATAATATCCAGATCCAGCGTGCGCGGTCCCCAGCGTTCCGCTTTGCGCACGCGCCCCTGTTCCAGCTCAATACGTTGGGTATGATCGAGCAGCGCCTCCGGCGTCAGCTGCGTATCCAGCGCGACGGCGGCGTTAAGATAATCGGGCTGATCGGGCGGGCCGTAAGGCGGCGTACGATAAAAAGAGGAAACCGCCACCCGCTGCGTTTGCACAATGGCGTTAAGCGCATCAAGCGCGTTACGCACCTGATGCAGCGGATTGGCCAGATTACTGCCTAAGGCGAGATAAACGCGGTTCATGCGTTGCTGCTGTTCTCACGGCGTGGCGCGGCCGGGCGCTTGCGCGGACGACGCTGACGGCGGCGCGGCGCTGGCTCGTCGCCAAGATTTCTCAGCATATGATTCTGCTGTGGCGGCGCGGCGGCCTGGAATTCGCCCCACCAGTTCGCCAGACGCTGCAGCTCTGGGTTGTTTTCCACTTCGGCGCGCAGCGCCAGCAGATCGTAAGCGGCGCGGAACTTTGGATGTTCCATCAGCTTAAGCGCCCGCTTGCCGTGGCGACGCGACATGCGCAACTGCAGCTGCCAGATATCGCGCACCAGCGTGGTGATGCGTTTCGGGATCGCCAGCGAACGACAGGCTTCATCCAGTACGTCATTCATCGCCAGCGCAAACGCGTCGTAGTAGGCAAGACCGCTTTCCTGCGCGATACGCTGCGCATTCTCCAGCTGCGGATACCAGAACATCGCCGCGAACAGGAAGGCCGGATTGACCCGCATCTGATTATGAATACGGGCATCGGTATTTTTCAGCACCTGCGTCAGCATGCGTTCCATCTGACTGTCGCTGTGTTCGGTAAAGCCACGGCTCAGGATCGGGAACAGCGGCTGGAACAGCTGATATTCACGCAGTAATAAATACGTTTTATACCCGTAGCCCGCCTGCAGCAGCTTCAGCGCTTCCTCAAACAGGCGCGCCGGGGGAATATCGTTTAACAACGTGGCGAGGCGCGGGATCGGCTCTGCGGTGGTTTCCGCAATGGTCATATCCAGCCTGGCGGCAAAGCGCACCACACGCAGCATCCTGACTGGATCTTCGCGATAACGCGTTTCAGGATCGCCAATCAGACGGATAATACCCTGCTGCAAATCCTGCAGGCCGCCGACGTAATCGCGTACGGTAAAATCGGCGACGCTGTAGTAGAGGCTGTTGATGGTGAGATCGCGGCGCTGGGCGTCATCTTCAATGGTGCCGAAAATGTTGTCGCGCAGCAGCATGCCGTTCTGGCCGCGCTGGGCGTTAGCATCTTCTTCTGCCTGATGATGCCCACGAAACGTGGCGACTTCGATCACTTCCGGGCCGAACATCACATGAGCCAGACGGAAACGACGACCGACCAGACGGCAGTTGCGGAACAACTTACGCATCTGTTCCGGCGTCGCGTTGGTGGTCACATCAAAATCTTTCGGCGCTTTACCCAGCAGCAGGTCACGGACACTCCCCCCTACCAGATAAGCCTCATAGCCTGCTTTATTCAGGCGATAAAGGACTTTAAGGGCGTTTTCGCTAATGTCTTTGCGCGAGATGTTGTGACTTTCACGAGGGATGACGGTCATCTGCACGTCGTCTTCCTCAACCTCTGCCGGCGCCGCGTCTTCACGACTCAGAACTTTACGGCAAAAATTAGCTACTCGGGTAAAAATAGGACACCTCGATAATGACGATAATTAGGTGGTAAAATCAGCGGCTAATCATAGCCTGTTGCGAACCATTTGAGAATGGTGTTGTCGTTTCAATGGCTGCCAGCGCGTTATCGCGCGGCATTTTTGCCAAATCCCACCCGGCAACGGCCTGCGCTAACAGCTCTGCTGTCGTGATATCCTGCCAGTTTTCCGGCGTGCTTTGCCCCAGAAAACGCAGCGCCTGAATCAATACCGGGCGCGGATCGCCATCCGGCAGGGCTGGCGCGTGGTTCTGTTTCGAAAGCTTATTGCCGTCATGGTTAAGCACCAGCGGCAGGTGCAGGTAAGCAGGCTCCTGCCAGCCCAGCTGGCGCCAGAGCGCGATTTGGCGCACCGTCGGCGCGATCAAATCTGCGCCGCGCACAATTTCAGTCACGCCCTGAAAGTGATCGTCAACCACCACCGCCAGGTTATAGGCAAACAGCCCGTCGCGGCGATGGATAATAAAATCTTCTTCCGCCAGCGCCTTATCAACATGCACTTCGCCGCGCAAAAGATCGTGAAACTGATACACCGGTTCGCGCTGGCGCAGACGCAGCGCCGCCTGCTGCGGCCCCAGATGCAAATCGCGACAGTGGCCGTCATAAAAACCGCCAAGCTGCTGGATTCGGCTGCGGGTACAGGTGCAGTAATAGCTTTGCCGATGTTCGCGCAGCCAGGCCAGCGCTTCGCGGTAGGCTTCATGACGCTGCGACTGCCACAGTACATCGCCGTCCCAATAGAGGCCGTAATGTTCCAGCTGAGACAGAATGGTATTGGCGGCGCCGGGAACTTCACGCGGCGGATCGATATCTTCGATGCGCACCAGCCAGCGGCCGCCCTGCGCGCGGGCATGCAGCCAGCTGCCAAGCGCGGCAATGAGCGAGCCGAAGTGAAGTTCACCAGAAGGGGAGGGGGCAAAACGTCCGATACAGGGAGACATAACCGCTTTCACGTAATAACAGCGGGACGGGAAGAACCCGCGCCCGCTGCATGTCACGTGCCGTTAACCAGCCATCTGTTTTTCGCGGATTTCCGCCAGCGTTTTACAATCGATGCAAAGATCGGCGGTTGGACGCGCTTCAAGGCGACGGATACCGATTTCAACGCCACAGGATTCACAGTAGCCGAAATCGTCGTCTTCCACCTTTTTCAGGGTCTTCTCGATCTTTTTGATCAGTTTACGCTCGCGATCGCGGTTGCGCAGTTCAAGGCTGAACTCTTCTTCCTGGGCGGCACGGTCGACCGGATCCGGGAAGTTCGCTGCTTCGTCCTGCATATGAGATACCGTACGATCGACTTCATCCCTGAGTTGATTACGCCACGCTTCGAGAATCTTCCTGAAGTGCGACAGCTGGGCTTCGTTCATATATTCTTCGCCTGGCTTCTCCTGGTACGGCTCCACCCCAGCGATGGCGAGAATACTCAGGGACGATGTTTTACGGTTTTGCCCTTCTTGCATGTTGTTTCTCCTGGATAACACGCACTATCGATCCCCAGTGGGGAAAAAAACAGGCCGCTATAAATAACAGAAGCAGTCAAGGTTGGCAATTATTCCTGAACACGCCTTGACAAGCCTGTGAGGAACAGCGTATTTAGCGCAACGCTACTTTCTATCACAGCAAATCGCACTAAATATTACAACGTCAGGTTTATCCGCTGATTCAGCCACATGCCTGCCGGTGATAACTGCGCCTTATAACAGAGGATTTCCACCCCGCTCTGTTGTGCCTGTGCCAGTTGTTCTGCGTAACGTGCGTCGATATGACGCGCGGGGGAAACGTCCTCAATCCCCGAGTGCAAAACAGTAAATAACATAACCGCGCGTTCGCCCCGTTGAGCGATGCTGGCCAGTTCGCGCAGGTGCTTTTGGCCGCGCACGGTCACCGCATCCGGAAAGTACCCTCTACCCTGCTGTAACAGCGTTACGGATTTCACTTCAATATAGCACTCAGGCCTGTTATGCGCCTGAAGCAGAAAATCGATACGGCTGCGTTCTGCACCGTATTTCACTTCAGCACGCAGATTCTCGTAACCAGATAATTCCGTAATCGCATTGACCGCCAGCGCTTCGCGCACCAGCTGGTTCGCGCGCAGGGTATTAACGCAAATGATATGACCCTCCTGCGTCTCGGTGAGTTCCCAGCTGTGGGGATATTTGCGCGTCAGGCTGGCGGAAGTGGAGTACCAGACGGTATCGCCCGGCGTAGCGCAACCGGTCATCGCGCCGGTATTGGCGCAGTGCAGGGTAAAGGTCTCGCCCTCCGGCGTTACCACATCGGCCAGAAAGCGTTTGTAGCGGCTTATCAGGCGCGCCGGACGCAGTGCCGGTTCAAATTTCATTCATTCTCCTGTAGCGGCCAGCTTTGCAGCGCGCGGTAGCGGGTTCGTCCCTGCGTAAATACCGACTGATATAAAGAAAAATGGTCGACGGTAACTTGCCAGTGAAAATTGCGCGGCGGCAGGGCAACCGGACGGGTGGCATTACGCAGCAGCGTGATATGCGGATGGAACGGCTGCGGGCTTTGGTAACAGCCGCTGCGCGCTGCCTGAGATCGCAGCATCTCCGCCAGCTGCAGCAGGCCGCGCGGCGCCTGGCGACAGCCGAGCCAGACCACGCCGGGATGCGGCCAGTGGCCTGCGTCATCCAGGTCGAGCGTGAACGGGCGCTGACGAATACGTCCGGCCAGCCGCTGTAGCCCCTGCGCCTTCTCATCGCTGATTTCGCCCAGGAACGCCAGCGTAATATGCAGGCTGGCGGCGACAACCGGACGGCCAGCGTCTTCAGGAAACTGTTCAGCGCGCCAGCGGACCAGCTGCTGCTGTAAGGACGCCGGGAGTCCGATGCCGAAAAAAAGACGGCCTGCGCTCATAAATTGCCTCCGGTAAACCGTGTCCGGTACAGATAAGGAGCGGTTAAAACGCGCTCCGGTAAACAACATCGGGGAATGCTACAATGCGCACCATTATAAAACCAATGCTGGACGGAGTTTCGTTTGAGTGAGTTACCGGTAAGCGCCGTGCTGCCTGACGTGCTGGCGGCGTTAAAACAGGCGCCACAGGTCTTGCTGGCTGCCCCGACGGGCGCAGGGAAATCGACCTGGCTGCCGCTGCAATTGTTACGTCAGGGCGCGATTGCCGGACGCATCATTATGCTGGAGCCGCGTCGTCTGGCGGCGCGCAACGTCGCGCAGCGTCTGGCGGAGCAGCTCGGCGAAGAGCCGGGCGCTACGGTCGGCTATCGTATGCGCGCCGACAGCCGCATCGGGCCGACAACCCGGCTGGAAGTAGTGACCGAAGGGATTTTGACGCGCATGTTGCAGCAGGATCCCATGCTGGACGGCGTCGGGCTGGTGATCCTCGATGAATTTCACGAGCGCAGCTTACAGGCGGATCTGGCGCTGGCGCTGCTGCTGGATGTGCAGCAGGGGCTGCGCGACGATCTGCGCCTGCTGATCATGTCCGCCACGCTGGACAATGCGCGCTTAAGCGCGCGTTTGCCTGACGCGCCGCTGATTGTCTCGCAAGGGCGCAGTTTTCCGGTCGAGCGCCGTTACGCCAGCCTGCCAGCCCAGCTGCGCTTTGATGAGGCGGTAGCGCGGGAAGTGGCGCAGCTGCTGCGTGACGAGAGCGGATCGCTGCTGCTGTTTCTGCCCGGCGTGGCTGAAATTGAGCGGGTGAAAAATCAGCTGGCGCAGCGCGTCGGCGATGATGTTGAACTCTGTCCATTGTACGGCGCTCTGCCGCTGGCGGCGCAGCGGCGCGCCATTTTGCCCGCGCCGGCGGGCAAGCGGAAAGTGGTGCTGGCGACCAATATTGCCGAAACCAGTTTAACCATCGACGGCATCCGTCTGGTGGTGGACAGCGCGCTGGAACGTTCGGCGCGTTTCGATGCGCGCAGCGGCATTACGCGGCTGCAAACCCAGCGTATCAGCCAGGCGTCGATGACGCAGCGTGCCGGACGCGCCGGTCGTTTGTCGCCCGGCATCTGCCTGCATTTAATCAGTCGTGAACAGGCGGAACGCGCCGCCGCACAGGGCGAACCGGAAATTTTGCAAAGCGATCTGAGCGCGCTGTGGCTCGAACTGCTGCAGTGGGGCTGCCAGGATGCGGCGCAGCTGGCGTGGATCGACGCGCCGCCCGCGCCCGCGCTGCTGGCGGCGCAAAAGCTGCTGCGCACCTTAGGCGCGATTGGCGAAAACGGCCAGCTGACCAGCAAAGGGTGCATGATGGCGAAACTGGGCAGCGAGCCGCGCCTGGCCGCGCTGCTCGCCGCCGCCAAAGACGCGCAGGCGCAGGCGACCGCCGCCCGGCTGGTGGCCATGCTGGAGGAGCCGCCGCGGCAGGGCAGCCGTAACCTGCTCGAGCATCTGTTTACGGCGCATGCGGGCTGGCAACAGCGCGCGCGTCAGCTGCTAAAGCGTCTGAACGGCCAGGGCGGACAGCCCGACGGCGCGCTGGCGCCAATGCTGCTGGCGCAGGCTTTTCCCGATCGTCTGGCGCGGCGGCGCGGCGAAAGCGGGCGTTACCAGCTGGCAGGCGGCCCCGGCGCGATGCTCGATCACGATGATGGCCTGACGCGCCATGAGTGGCTGATCGCGCCGCTGCTGTTACAGGGCGATGCGCAGGCCGAAGCGCGTATTTTGCTGGCGCTGCCGGTAGAGATTATGGCGCTACAGCGCGATTGCCCGGCGCTGGTACGCAGCGAAACTGATATTGAATGGGATGAGGCGAAAGGCACGCTGCGCGCCTGGCAGCGCGATAAAATCGGCGTGCTGGCGCTAAAATCGCAGCCGCTGGCGAAGCCGGATACTGAAGTGCTGCATCCGGCAATGCTGCGCTGGATCCGGGAAAAAGGGCTGGCGGTGCTAAACTGGACGCCGGAGGCGCAGCAGCTGCGTCTGCGTCTGCAGTGCGCCGCGCAGTGGCTGCCGGAAGAAAAATGGCCGGTAATGGATGATGACGCGCTGCTCGGCACGCTGGAGAGCTGGCTGCTGCCGGAAATGAATGGCGTGCGCGATATGAGAGGGCTGCGTCAAATCAGCCTTGTCAGCGCATTATTACATTTAATGACATGGTCACAGCGTCAGCGGCTGGATAGTGCGTTACCAACTCACTACACTGTGCCGACCGGCAGCCGACTGCCGATTCGTTACGATAGCGAGAAGCCGCCAGCGCTGGCGGTTCGTCTGCAGGAGATGTTCGGCGAGGCGCGGAATCCGACCATTGCGAAAGGGCGCGTGGCGCTGGTGCTGGAGCTGTTATCGCCCGCGCAGCGACCGTTGCAGATTACGCGCGATCTGGCGGCGTTCTGGCAGGGCGCATATCCGCAGGTGCAAAAAGAGATGAAAGGGCGTTATCCAAAACATGCCTGGCCTGATGACCCGGCCAACGCCTTACCGACGCGCCGCACCAAAAAGTATGCGCCGCCGCAGTAAGCAACGCTGCTTTCAGAGGGTTCTGCTTTTCGAATTGATGCAGTAAGAACAGAGTAACCGGCCTGGTGAACGGGCTATCCCTGGAGAAATGAAACGAATGTCTGGGAACGATCGCGAACCTATCGGGCGCAAAGGGAAACAGCCCAAACCGCCACGTCAAACCGGTGGACAGGGACGCCGCAGGGAAGAATATAACGACGAACAGAATGATGATTACCAGGAGGAAAGACCGGTGCCACGTAAAGGAAAAGGGCGGCAAGCGCGCAGCAAAAAAAGAAAATGGCTGGGATGGCTAATTAAGCTGGTTATTGTCGGCGTGGTGGTGATGGCCGCCTACGGCGTTTACCTCGATTCAGAAATCCGCAGCCGCATCGACGGCAAAGTCTGGCAGCTGCCCGCGGCGGTTTATGGTCGCATGGTCAACCTTGAGCCGGGCATGGCGTATAGCAAAAAAGAGATGATCGCTCTGCTGGAAGGCACGCAGTACCGCCAGGTCACGCGCATGACGCGTCCGGGCGAGTTTACCGTGCAGGGCAACAGCATCGAAATGATCCGGCGGCCGTTTGATTTCCCCGACAGCAAAGAAGGGCAGATTCGCGCACGGCTGAGCTTTAGTGACGGCACGCTGAGTGAAATCAAAAACCTCGATAACGGCCGCGACTTCGGTTTTTTCCGCCTCGATCCGCGTCTGATTACCATGCTGCAGTCGCCTAACGGCGAGCAGCGCCTGTTTGTGCCGCGCGCGGGTTTCCCCGATCTGCTGGTGGATACGCTGATCGCCACCGAAGACCGGCACTTTTACGAGCATGACGGCATTAGTCTTTACTCCATTGGCCGCGCCTTCCTGGCAAATATCACGGCCGGTCGCGCGGTGCAGGGCGGCAGTACGCTGACGCAACAGCTGGTGAAAAATCTGTTCCTCACCAACAAGCGCTCCCTGTGGCGTAAAGCTAATGAAGCCTACATGGCGCTGATTATGGATGCGCGCTACAGCAAAGATCGCATCCTGGAGCTTTATCTGAACGAGGTTTACCTCGGTCAGGCGGGCAACGATCAGATCCGTGGCTTCCCGCTGGCCAGTCTCTATTACTTTGGTCGTCCGGTGGAAGAGCTGAGCCTCGATCAGCAGGCGCTGCTGGTCGGCATGGTAAAAGGCGCGTCGCTCTATAACCCGTGGCGTAATCCGAAGCTGGCGCTGGAGCGCCGCAACCTGGTATTGCGCCTGTTGCAGCAGCAAAAGGTTATCGACCAGGAGCTGTATGACATGCTGAGCGCCCGACCGCTCGGCGTGCAGCCGAAAGGCGGCGTCATCACGCCGCAGCCGGCCTTTATGCAGATGGTGCGCGGCGAGCTGCAGGCGAAGATGGGCGATAAAATCAAAGATCTTTCCGGCGTGAAGATCTTCACCACGCTCGACCCGGTTTCGCAGGACGCGGCGGAAAAGGCGGTGGAAGAGGGGATTCCGGCGCTGAAAAAACAGCGTGGCCTGAAAGATCTGGAAACCGCGATGGTCATCGTCGATCGCTTCAGCGGTGAAGTACGTGCAATGGTCGGCGGTGCCGATCCGCAATTTGCCGGTTACAACCGCGCAATGCAGGCGCGCCGCTCTATCGGCTCGCTGGCCAAGCCCGCCACTTACCTGACGGCGCTGTCGCAGCCGGACACCTATCGCCTGAATAGCTGGATTGCTGATGAACCGATTGCGCTTAAGCAGCCGAACGGGCAGGTCTGGAAACCGCAGAATGACAATCATCGCTTTAGCGGAAAAGTGATGCTGGTGGATGCGCTGACCAACTCAATGAACGTGCCAACGGTAAACCTGGGCATGACGCTGGGGCTGGATAACGTGGTAAACACCTGGGTTAAGCTGGGTCTGCCGAAGGATCAGCTGCATCCGGTGCCTGCGATGCTGTTGGGCGCGCTGAACCTGACGCCGATTGAAGTGGCGCAGGCGTTCCAGTCTATCGCCAGCGGCGGCAACCGCGCACCGCTTTCCGCCGTGCGTTCGGTGATTGCGGAAGATGGCAGCGTGCTGTATCAGAGCTTCCCGCAGGCGGAACGTGTCGAGCCGGCGCAGGCGGCCTACCTGACGCTCTATACCATGCAGCAGGTGGCGGCGCGCGGTACGGCGCGGGCGCTGGGCGCGAAATATCCTAATGCGCATCTGGCAGGTAAGACCGGTACCACCAACAATCAGGTCGATAGCTGGTTTGCCGGTGTGGATGGTAAAGAGGTCGCCATTACCTGGGTTGGCCGCGATAACAACCAGCCGACGAAGCTGTACGGTTCATCTGGCGCGATGCAGCTCTATCGCCGCTATCTGGAGAACCAGTCACCGATGCCGCTGATGCTGACGCCGCCGGAAGATATTGCCTCGATGGCGGTTGATTCAGCCGGTAACTTTGTTTGCGACGGCAGCAGCGGCTGGCGTACGCTGCCGGTCTGGACCACCGATGCCAACGCGCTGTGCCAGCAGCAGATGCAACAGCAGCAAATGCAGCAACAGCAGATGCAGCAGCAGATGGAGCAGCAGCAGCAGCAGGCTCCACAGCAGCAGGAAAGCGACGGCGTTGCCGGTTGGATCAAAGATATGTTCGGTGGTAATTAAAGAAATTACCGAACGGCAGACAAAAACGGGCGCATCCAGATGCGCCCGTTTTTTGATCTGACTCATAGCACGCGTCTTCCCGTTTTAAAGCTCGCCCGCGCTCTGCGTCCAGGCCCGGATTAGCGCTTGCAGATCTCAGTTTGTTTCGCATATTATCCCCCCACAACAATAAGCATACGAATAGTTATCGTTTGCATTTCATTTTCATCGTCTTTCCCGTTTTCCACTCAGAGAAAAATCATGGCTAATGCGCGTAGTAAAATTCTTGCTGGGTCTGCTTCGGCGGGCTTATTAAAACGACCTCTGGCAGTGCTGGTGGCGTTAACGCTGGCAGGCGGCGGCTCCGCCATTGCCGCCGAGCAAACGCTGGTGGTGGATGGCACCGTTGATGCGCCGCAGGAAAGCGCCTGGGGGCCGGCGCCGACGATTGCCGCTAAGCACAGCGCAACCGGCACCAAAACCGATACGCCTCTCGAAAAGACCCCGCAGTCCGTTTCCGTGGTGACGCGCCAGGAGATGGATATTCATCAGCCGGCATCGGTAAAAGAAGCGCTGGGCTATACGCCGGGCGTGACCGTTGCCAGCCGCGGGGCGTCCAACACCTATGATTTCGTTATTATTCGCGGCTTCTCAGGCGTGGGTCTGAACCAGAACAACTATCTGGACGGCCTGAAGATGCAGGGTGACTTCTATAATGACGCGGTCATCGATCCTTATATGCTGGAGCGCGTTGAGCTGATGCGCGGCCCGACGTCGGTGCTGTACGGTAAGAGCAACCCCGGCGGGATCATTTCGATGGTCAGCAAACGTCCGACCACCGAAACGCTGCGTGAAATCCAGTTTAAAATGGGCACCGACAGCCTGTTCCAGACCGGCTTTGACTTTAGCGATGCGCTGGATGACAACGGTGAATTTTCTTATCGTCTGACCGGTATGGCGCGCTCGGGCAATGAACAGCAGACCAATGCGGAACAGCAACGCTACGCCATCGCGCCTTCTTTCAGCTGGCGTCCTGATGACAAAACGAATTTTACCTTTCTCTCTTATTTCCAGAACGAACCGGAAACCGGTTACTACGGCTGGCTGCCGAAAGAGGGAACGGTGCAGCCGCTGCCAAACGGCGGGCATCTGCCAACCAGCTTTAACGAAGGTGCCAGCAACAATACCTATTCGCGCAACCAGAAAATGGTCGGCTATAGCTTTGAACATGGCTTTAACGACACCTTTACCGTGCGTCAGAACCTGCGTTTCTCTGAAATGAAAACCGCGCAGAAAAGCGCTTACGGTACCGGGCTGTGTAACAACAGCATGAATGGTTTCAACGTCTACTGTCAGTCGCTTTCTGCTGCCGAACGGAGCCACTATCTGGGCCGCGGCACCATTGTCGATCGTGAGCGTTTGCAGAACTTTAGCGTTGATACGCAACTGCAAAGTAAATTTGCGACCGGCGACGTGAATCATACGCTGTTAACCGGCGTGGACTTTATGCGTATGCGCAACGACATCAGCGCGCTGTATGGTAACGCGCCATCGCTCGATCTGAATAATCTGCCGTCCATGACCGACGTTGATTTCGGTGAAGCCGTGCCTTACCAGATGAATGAGAGTCGGCAGACCGGCATTTACGTGCAGGATCAGGCGGAATGGGATAAGTGGGTCTTTACCTTCGGCGGACGCTACGACTGGTCTAAGCAGGCGACCACCGTACGCAGCGATAACGGCTACATTGCACGTAACGACCATCAGTTCACCTGGCGCGGCGGCGTAAACTATCTGTTTGATAACGGCATCAGCCCGTACTTCAGCTACAGCCAGTCTTTCGAGCCAAACGCCTTCAGCCTCTACAGCACGCCGCGCGTAGCCTATGCGCCTTCGAAAGGCGAGCAGTATGAAGCGGGCGTAAAATATGTACCGAAAGATATGCCGGTGGTGCTTACCGGTGCGGTGTATCAGTTAACCAAAACGCATAACCTGATGGCCGACCCAAATAACGCGTTTAATCAGGTTCCGGCCGGAGAAATTCGCGCTCGCGGCGTCGAGCTGGAAGCGAAAGCGGCAGTCAATGCCAACATTAACCTGACCGCTTCTTACACTTATACCGATGCGGAATACACCAAAGACACCACGATGAAAGGCAATACGCCCGTGCAGGTGCCGGAACATATGGCGTCGTTGTGGGGCGATTACACCTTTAATGAAGGCCCGCTTTCCGGCCTGACGCTGGGTACCGGCGGTCGCTTTATCGGTTCCAGCTACGGCGATCCGGCCAATACCTTTAAGGTTGGCAGCGCGGCCGTGATGGACGCAGTAGTAAAATACGATCTGGCGCGCTTTAATATGCCGGGTTCCAGCATTGCGGTTAATGTGAATAACCTGCTGGATCGCGACTATGTTGCCAGCTGTTTTGAAACCTACGGCTGTTTCTGGGGCGCTGAACGTCAGGTGGTTGCTACCGCGACATTCCGCTTCTAAATCCATCCATCCGGGCGCGGCTTCGGCTGCGCCCGCCACCGTTGAAGATACTCATGTCACATCAGCTGTCACAGGAAACCACCTTCACGCTTGATCAAGTCAGTTTTCACGTGCCCGGACGTACGCTGCTGCATCCTCTCTCTCTGACGTTCCCCGCCGGAAAGGTCACCGGCCTCATCGGCCATAACGGCTCCGGCAAATCCACACTGCTGAAAATGTTAGGTCGCCATCAGCCAGCCAGCGCAGGCCGCGTGCTGTTGAACGATAAACCGATCGGGGACTGGAACAGCAAAGCTTTTGCGCGCCAGGTGGCCTATCTGCCGCAGCAATTACCGGCGGCGGAAGGCATGACGGTGCGCGAGCTGGTAGCGGTAGGACGCTATCCCTGGCACGGCGCGCTGGGCCGCTATGGCGAAGAAGATCGCGCGCGCGTTGAAGAAGCGATCGCGCTGGTCGGGCTGAAGCCTTTTGCTCAGCGGCTGGTGGACAGCCTGTCCGGCGGCGAGCGTCAGCGCGCCTGGCTGGCGATGCTGGTGGCGCAAAACAGCCGCTGTCTGCTGCTGGATGAGCCGACCTCGGCGCTGGATATCGCCCATCAGGTTGACGTGCTGGCGCTGATCCAGCGTCTCAGTCAACAGCGCGGACTGACGGTGATTGCCGTGCTGCACGATATCAATATGGCGGCGCGCTATTGTGATTCGCTGGTGGCGCTGCGCGCGGGCGAAATGATCGCCGAGGGCTCGCCCGCAGAAATTATGCGTAGCGACGTGCTGGAGCGTATATATAACATTCCCATGGGCATTCTGCCGCACCCGCAGGGCGGCGCGCCGGTCAGCTTTGTTTACTAAGACAAGGATGTGATGATGTTGCCGATTACACGTCGCCGCCTGCTTGCTGCCATGGCGCTCTCTCCGCTGCTCTGGCAGCAAAGCCTGCGCGCCGGGACGCTGGATGCACAGCGTATTGTCGCGCTGGAATGGCTGCCGATTGAATTAATGATGGCGCTGGACGTGGTGCCGATGGGCGCCGCCGAGCTGTTTAACTACCGTGACTGGGTCGGCAAGCCGGAACTGCCCGCCAGCGTTATTGATGTCGGGCTGCGTACCGAACCCAACCTTGAGCTGTTAACGCAGCTGAAACCCTCTCTGATCCTTTACTCCAGCGGTTACGGCCCGTCGCCGACGATTCTGTCACGCATTGCGCCCAGCCAGGGCTTCGCCTTTAACAACGGCGACGGCAAACCGCTGACGGCGGCAGGCGCATCGCTGATGCAGCTGGCGCAGCGCATCGGCAAAGTGTCGCGGGCGCAGGCGCACCTTCAGATGTTTGATGATTTTATCGCTGATATGCGCGCCCGCTTAGCGCCGCGCGCCGCGCGGCCGCTGCTGGTGATGTCGCTGATCGATAACCGGCACGCCATTGTGTTCGGCAAAGGTAGTCTGTTTCTGGAAGTGATGGAGCGTCTCGGCCTGCAAAATGCCTGGCAGGGCGAAACGAACTTCTGGGGCAGCGCGGTGATCGGTATTGAACGGCTGGCGACCATTCATAATGCGGATGCTATCTGTCTGAGTCACGGCGACGAGACGCTGATGCAGCAGATTGCCGCAACCGAACTCTGGCAATCGCTGCCTTTTGTACGCGCGCAGCGTTTTACCCGCGTGCCGACCGTCTGGTTTTATGGCGCGACGCTGTCGGCCATGGAGTTTTGCCGCATTCTCGCCAGCGTACAGGAGGCATGATGCACAGGCGTATCGCTTTTCCGGTAACGCTTATCGGCGCGCTGTTGCTCTGCGCGCTGGCGTTGACCGGCCTGAATTTAACCCATCATCTGCCGCAGGCCCAGTGGCTGGAAGCACTGTGGCAGCCGGATCGCAATAATATCGATCAGATGGTGTTTCACTTTAGCCTGCTGCCGCGCCTGACGGTGGCGCTGCTGGCTGGCGCCGGACTCGGTCTGGTTGGTGTGCTGTTCCAGCAGGTGTTGCGTAATCCGCTGGCGGAGCCGACCACGCTGGGCGTGGCGAGCGGCGCCCAACTCGGTATTACGGTGGCGACGCTCTGGGCGCTGCCGGGCGGTTTACTGACACAGCAGATCGCCGCGATGACGGGCGCGGTGTTGATTGGCCTGCTGGTTTTCGGCATCGCCTGGGGTAAACGCCTCTCGCCGGTCACGCTGATCCTCGCCGGACTGGTGATGAGCCTCTACTGCGGCGCGGTTAACCAGATCTTCGCTATCTTCAATCACGATCAGCTACAGAACCTGTTTTTGTGGAGTACCGGGTCGCTGAGCCAGCAGGACTGGAGCAACGTCACCTTTTTGCTGCCGCGTCTGCTGTTGGGTTTCGTGCTGGCGCTGCTGTTGCGCAGGCCGTTGACCGTGTTGGGGCTGGATGACGGCGTGGCGAAAAACCTAGGTATGGCGCTATCGCTGGTGCGGCTGGCGGCGCTGGGGCTGGCTATCATTCTGAGCGGAATGCTGGTTAACGCGGTCGGCATTGTCGCCTTTATCGCGCTCTTCTCGCCGCTGATGGCGAAGCTGCTTGGCGCACGCCGTCTGGTAAGCCGAATGCTGCTGGCCCCGTTGCTGGGCGCGCTGCTGCTCTGGCTGGCGGATCAGTGCGTCATCTGGCTGACCGACTACTGGCGCGAAGTCTCTACCGGCACCTTAACGGCGCTGGTCGGCGCGCCGATTCTGCTGTGGCTGCTGCCACGGCTGCGTACCGGTGCGGTGCCGCCGCCGCTCAGCCAGGGCGACCACGTTCCCGCCGAGCGCCAGCATGTGCTGCTGTGGGTGCTGGCGGCGCTGGGCGTGCTGTTGCTGTTGGCGGTCACCGCGCTCTCTTTAGGGCGCGATGCGCACGGCTGGCTGTGGGTGAGCGGCGATCTCTGGCACCAGCTACAGCCCTGGCGCGCGCCGCGCATGACGGCGGCGCTGGCGGCGGGCGTGATGCTTGGCGTGGCGGGCAGCTTAATCCAGCGCTTAACCGGCAACCCGATGGCCAGCCCGGAAGTGCTGGGCATCAGTTCCGGCGCGGCCTGCGGCGTGGTCTTGATGCTGTTTCTGGTGCCGGGCGACGCCTTTGTCTGGCTGCTGCCTGCCGGCAGTCTGGGCGCGGCGGTGACGCTGCTGCTGATTATGCTGGTCTCCGGGCGCGGCGGCTTCTCGCCGGAACGGATGCTGTTGGCGGGTATGGCGTTCAGCACCGCGTTCACCACCTTACTGGCGATGCTGCTGGCCAGCGGCGATCCGCGCATGGCGCAGCTGCTGAGCTGGGTATCCGGCTCGACCTACGGCGTTGATGCGCCGCAGGCGCTGCGTACTGCGCTGGTCGCCGTGGTGCTGGTGGCTATCGCGCCGCTGGCCAGCCGCTGGCTAACCATTTTGCCGCTGGGCGGCGCTACGGCGCGATCCATCGGGCTGGCGCTGACGCCGGTCCGCCTCAGCCTGCTGCTGCTGGCCGCCGCGCTGACCGCCGCCGCGACGCTGACGATTGGGCCGCTAAGTTTTATCGGCCTGATGGCGCCGCACATGGCGCGTATGCTGGGATTCCGGCGCGCGCTGCCGCAGCTGGCGGTTTCGGCGCTGCTGGGCGGCGGCCTGATGATTGTTGCCGACTGGTGCGGCAGAATGGCGGCGTTTCCCTGTCAAATCCCGGCGGGGCTGCTGGCAACCTTTATCGGCGCGCCTTACTTCGTCTGGCTACTGCGCAGGGTGAAATAAAAACGGGCGCCTGAGGGCGCCCGTGCATCAGGTTAATGGCACTGATTACAGGCGCGCAAAGCAGCGGCGCGCCGCATCAACGGTGCGTTGAATATCTTCCGCACTGTGCGCCAGCGACATAAAGCCCGCCTCAAACGCCGACGGCGCCAGGTAAATGCCTTCTTCCAGCATCAGATGGAAGAAGCGCTTAAAGCGCCCGGTATCGCAGCGTGTCACGTCGTCATAACAGGTGACTTCCGCCGCATCGGTAAAGAACAGGCCAAACATGCCGCCGACGTGGTTGACCACCAACGGAATATTTTCCGCCTGCGCCGCGGCGCGTAAACCCTGCGCCAGCTGCGTGGTCAGTTCAGTCAGCGTAGCATGGGTGCCAGGCTGGGCGATTTGCGTCAGGCAGGCGTAACCAGCCGCCATCGCAATCGGGTTGCCGGAAAGCGTGCCCGCCTGATAGACCGGGCCGGTTGGTGCCAGCGCTTCCATTACATCGCGACGGCCGCCAAAGGCACCGACCGGCATGCCGCCGCCAATGATTTTGCCCAGGCAAGTGAGATCCGGCGTTACGCCGTAATGCGCCTGCGCGCCGCCCAGCGCCACGCGGAAGCCGGTCATTACCTCATCGATAATCAGCAGCGCGTTAAACTCGTCGCACAACGCGCGCAGGCCCGGCAGGAAGTCTGGCTGCGGCGGAATGCAGTTCATATTGCCCGCGACGGGTTCAACAATAATGCAGGCGATTTCATGAGGATATTGTTCGAACGCGGCGCGCACTGATGCCAAATCGTTATAGGTGCAGGTCAGCGTGTGTTTCGCGAAGTCCGCCGGAACGCCGGGCGAGTTCGGCTGACCCAGCGTCAGCGCGCCGGAACCCGCTTTCACCAGCAGGCAGTCGGCGTGTCCGTGGTAGCAGCCTTCAAACTTGATGATTTTGTCGCGACCGGTGAATCCGCGCGCCAGACGAATAGCGCTCATGGTCGCTTCGGTGCCGGAGTTCACCATGCGCACCATTTCCATCGACGGCACCAGATCGCAGACCAGCTCCGCCATTTTCACTTCCATTTCGGTCGGCGCGCCGAAGCTCAGGCCGCGCTCCGCCGCCTCGATTACCGCGCTGCGGATCGCCGGATGGTTGTGGCCCAGCACCATCGGCCCCCAGGAACCGACATAATCGATATAGGCTTTGCCGTCAGCATCGTACAGCCAGGCGCCATCGGCCCGCTCAATAAACAAGGGGACGCCGCCGACGCCGGTAAAAGCGCGTACCGGCGAATTCACGCCGCCGGGAATGGAACGCTGCGCCTGGTGATACAGGTTTTCGGACTTACTCATGAATCGGCTCCTGAATTGGGGAAAAACTCCTGCATTCTACGGGAATTCAGGGGCGCGTTGAAAGGCGCGCACGATGATAGTTACGCCGCACGGCAATTTTTGCCCCTGCGTGCGGTGCGGCGTATCATACGCGACTTCATTAACTTTCCGATGTGAGCGTTATGAACCAATCTCCCACTTCCACAGAGCAACTGCATGTGTTGCCTCTGCGTCGTACCGATTTTCTACGGATGCTGTTGCGACGCGATAAAACGCCAGTGGCGATTTTGATTGTCGCCGGGATTGTCGGCACGCTGGCCGGACTGGTTGGCGTCGCCTTTGAAAAAGCGGTTACGACGGTACAGGCCTGGCGCGTAGGCGTGGTCGCCAGCACCGGCGATCACCTGTGGCTGGCGTTTCCGCTGGCCTTCTTATTGTCCGCTGCGCTGGCGACCGTTGGCTACTGGCTGGTACGCCGCTTCGCGCCGGAGGCGGGCGGTTCCGGTATTCCTGAAATTGAAGGGGCGCTGGAAGAACTGCGTCCGGTGCGCTGGTGGCGCGTCATTCCGGTGAAATTTTTTGGCGGTATGGGCACGCTCGGCGCGGGCATGGTGCTGGGCAGGGAAGGGCCGACCGTCCAGCTGGGCGGCAACGTCGGGCGTATGGTGCTGGATCTGTTTCGCATGCGCAGCGCCGAAGCGCGCCACTCGCTGCTGGCGACCGGCGCCGCCGCTGGCCTCTCCGCCGCCTTTAACGCGCCGCTGGCCGGCATCCTGTTTATTATCGAAGAGATGCGCTTGCAGTTTCGCTACAGCCTGATTTCGATAAAGGCGGTATTTATCGGCGTGATTATGTCGAGCGTGGTGTTCCGGTATTTTAACGGGGAACATGCGGTGATCGCCGTGGGCAAGCTTGCCAACGCGCCGATTAATACGCTGTGGCTCTATCTGCTGTTGGGGATGTTGTTTGGCGTGGTGGGCGTGCTGTTCAACCGCCTGATTTTCATTACTCAGGACTTTTTTCAGCGGCTGCACGGCGGCGTGATGAAAAAAGCGCTGATTATCGGCGCGCTGCTCGGCGGGCTGTGCGGTATTCTGGCGGTGATCGAACCGGAGGCGGCGGGCGGCGGCTTTAGCCTGATTCCTGTCGCCGCAGCGGGACATTACACCGTCGGCATGCTGCTGTTTATTTTTATCGCGCGCGTAATAACCACGCTGCTGTGCTTTGGCTCAGGCGCGCCGGGCGGCATCTTTGCTCCGATGCTGGCGCTCGGCACGCTGTTAGGCACCGCTTTCGGCATGGCCAGCGCTGCGCTGCTGCCTTCGCTAACGCTCGATCCCGGCACGTTCGCCATCGCTGGAATGGGCGCGCTGTTTGCCGCCTCGGTGCGCGCGCCGTTAACCGGCATCGTGCTGGTGCTGGAGATGACTGATAACTACCAGCTGATTTTGCCGATGATTATTACCTGTCTCGGCGCCACGCTGTTGGCGCAGTTCCTCGGCGGCAAGCCGCTCTACTCCTCGCTGCTGGCGCGCACGCTGGCTAAACAGCAGGCGCAGGATGAGACGCAAAAGGCACAGAGTGCGAGGGCGAATACTTGATTGCTGTACCAGGCTATTAGATAATGTTGACAAGCGCGGCTATTTCTGGCCACACCTGTTTAATTGCGGAGTGTTTCAATGAGTGATGATGTAGCAGCACTGCCGCTGCAATTTACCGAGGCGGCAGCCAGTAAGGTGAAAACCCTGATCGCTGATGAGGATAATCCCGATCTGAAACTGCGGGTTTATATTACCGGCGGCGGTTGCAGTGGTTTCCAGTACGGTTTCACCTTCGACGATAAAATCAACGACGGCGATATGACCATTGAAAAATCAGGCGTTTCGCTGGTGGTCGATCCGATGAGCCTGCAATATCTGGTCGGCGGCGCGGTAGATTATACCGAAGGGCTGGAAGGCTCACGTTTTATCGTCACTAACCCGAACGCAAAAACCACCTGCGGCTGCGGCTCCTCTTTCAGCATCTGATAGTTGAACGTGCTTTACGTCCGGTAAAGCACGTTAATTCCTCTACCATTCCACCGTGATCAAACGCGTTTCCTGTTTGATCGTCGCCTCTTGCTCCAGTGTCGTTAACGTGACTTTCGGTTCTGTAGAAGGCTGCTGTGCGCAGCTAATAGCGGGCGTGCTGTGCGACGTTACGGATTCTCCGTCAACCTGACATTGCTTATAGATAGTCAGCCTGACCTCTATGCTGCCGGAGATCGTGGCGGCGCAGGTGGTTCCCGCCATTAATAACCCGCAGGCTAAGATAATGGCTTTCATGATATTTCCCGGTGTGAAAAGCGCAAAGCGCGCTAAAAACTGACAAGGTCAGTGTATGTTGCATGATAAATAAACAATCGGCAGAACAGCGGGGATCTTTACTCAGCGTGTGAAGGATTGAGCGCCTGGCACAGTTTTTCCGCCGCCAGAATGCTGCGCGGGCCGGGGCGGCTCAGCCAGTCTTCTGGAATAGCGATAACCGTCGCCTTTAACTGCGGCTGCCAAAAATGCGCAACCTGGGCGGCGGATTGGCTGTCGCCGGAGACCACAATTACGTCTGGATGGCGCGCCAGCACCTGCTCGCGGCTGACCTGCGGCCAGGGCGCTGCGCTGTTCGCAAAAATATTGTCGCCGCCGCACAGCGTCAGCAGCTGATTTTGTAAGGTTGCGCGCGAGGCGGTAAACAATGGCTGAAGGCCAAATTGCAGAAAGACGTTGTGACGGGGTTTGCCGGCATATTGCTTTCGCAGCGCGTCAAAGCGCGCCGCCAGCGCATCTGCCGCACGCTGCGCCTGCTGCGGGGCGGGGCTCCACTGCGCCAGCTGATGCAGCGAGGCCACAATGTTTTCAATCGACGCGGGATCCAGCCAGAGAACCTGAATGCCCAACGCCCGTAGCTGATCGACCTGTCGCTGCGGCGAGCCGCCACGCCACGCCACTACCAAATCAGGTTTGAGCGCCAGAATACGCTCCACCTTCATTCCCTGCCAGTTCGCCACCTGCTCCAGCTGCTTCGCTTCAGGCGGATAATCTGACCAGGCGCTGACCGCCACCGGCGTAATGCCGGCGGCGAAAGCGAGTTCGGTTAAATGGGGCGCCAGCGTAATAACACGCGGTGCTGCTGCCAGCGTCAGGCTGGAAAACAGCCACAGCGCCAGCAGCACCGACCAGCGTTTAGCCATGCGCCAGCTGGCCCAGCAGGGTTTCCACCAATAGTGAGGACTGCTTAGCCGCAACGCTGAGGAATTCGTCAAAGCTCAGGTGCGATTCCTGATCCGCTACGTCGGAAATCGCGCGAATTACCACAAATGGCGTGGTGAACTGATGACAAACGTGACCGATAGCGGTGGCTTCCATTTCAACGGCAATCGCCTTCGGGAAGGTGGTGCGAATACGCGCCAGCGGCTCGGCGCCGTTGATAAAGGCGTCGCCGCTGACTACCAGGCCGCGCACCGCATGCAGGTTCAGCTGACTAATGCAGCGCTCGGCGGCGGCAATCAGTTTGTCGTCAGCCGGGAACGCGGCCGGGCAGCCAGCCATCTGGCCAGGCTCATAGCCAAACGCGGTAACGTCGGCATCGTGGTAGCGCACTTCGTCGGAGACCACAATATCGCCCACTTTCAGCGAAGCCGCGAGGCCGCCTGCCGAACCGGTGTTGATAATAAAATCGGGGCGGCAGCGTTCCAGCAGCAGCGCGGTGCCCATCGCAGCAGAAACTTTACCGATGCCCGATTTCAGCAGCGCGACTTCGACGCCATTCAGGGTGCCGGTATAAATTTCGCAGCCAGCAATAGAAAGGGTCTGACGGTTTTCGATTTTATCGCGCAGCAGTGTGACTTCCTGTTCCATTGCGCCAATAATGCCTGCTTTCATAGAGTTGCTCGCTAAGTAATTAAAGTGGAATTCCGCGTTTAAAGTGTTGCATAGTCTATCACAAGCTCGCAGCGAGGTGTTTTCAGGCAGAAACAAGGGGAAACGATGGAGAAGATTAATTTCCGGCAGCGAATCAGCTTTCAGCGCCCGTGGAACAATCGGGAAGCACCGCAGGGCGAATATGCCATCACCCGCCATTTTGAAAGCGATCGCGGACGGATTATTAACTCCGCCGCCATTCGTCGTCTGCAACAGAAAACCCAGGTTTTTCCGCTGGAGCGCAATGCCGCCGTGCGCTCGCGCCTGACCCATTCGCTGGAAGTGCAGCAAACCGGGCGCTATATCGCGAAAGAGATCCTGGAAACGCTGAAAACCCGCGGCGGTCTGGAACAGTATGGTTTGCAGGAGCTGTCCGGTGCCTTTGAAAGCCTGGTTGAGATGGCCTGCCTGCTTCACGATGTGGGGAATCCGCCTTTCGGTCACTTTGGCGAAGCAGCCATTAATGACTGGTTTGATGACGGTTTGCCTGCCGAGCTGGTGGATCCGCTGGTTGCTGGCGTGGAGGGCGATGCGCAGCGCGCTGATTTCAATCGGCTGAATGCGATGATCCGCCAGGATCTTTGCCATTTTGAAGGCAACGCACAGGCGATTCGTCTGGTACATACGCTGTTGCAATTAAATCTGACCTATTGCCAGGTCGCCTGCATCCTGAAATATACCGCGCCCGCCTGGTGGCAGGGCGAAAAGCCCGCGCAGTTCACCACATTAATGAAAAAACCGGGCTTTTATCTCTCCGAGCAACAATATATTGCCGATTTGCGGGCGGCTACGCAGCTGCAGGAGCATCACCGTTTTCCGTTAACCTGGATCATGGAAGCGGCAGATGACATTTCTTACTGTATCGCCGACCTTGATGACGCCGTGGAAAAGGCGATTTTTAACGTCGATACGCTCTATGGCTATCTGGAGAAGCTGTGGGGGCCGGTGCGCCCCGGCGACGCCTTTAGCCGCACCATCGGCTACGCCTGGCGCGAGGCAAACGGTAAAAAGATTCGCGGCCGAAGCGATCAGTTTTTTATGTCGCTGCGTGTCAGCGTCCAGAATGTGCTGGTCAGCCACGCCGTTAATCGTTTTATTGATAATCTCAGCGCGATATTTAACGGCGACTTTAATCACGCCTTGCTGGAAGATGAAGGCGAAGAGGGAAGGCTGCTGGCATTATTTAAAACCGTAGCGCGTCGCCATGTATTTAATCATTCAGAAGTTGAACAGCTGGAATTACAGGGTTATCGGGTAATAAAAGGGCTGCTGGATATTTATCAGCCGCTGCTGGAGCTTAATTATGAAGCCTTTACCACACTGATGACCGAGGATTATCTCGCCGGACATCCTATCGAAACCCGCTTATTTCATAAGCTTTCCGGCAAACATCGACGTGCTTATCAGCAACATATGCGCACGGTTAAAATCGAGCATAAATACCAGCGGCTGCTGTGGGAGCGTTATTATCGTGCCCGTTTGATTCAGGACTATATTAGTGGAATGACCGATCTTTACGCGTGGGATGAATACCGGCGTTTAATGGCGGTTGAATAATGAGGATATAAAAGGAGTTTTGTAAAGGTGAAGAATATTTTTTTACTTTTGCCAAAAAGTTACTGATGAACTTTGCGGTAAAAATTTAATCTCATCCAACACGGCCATAGTGAATGGTCAGCTTCATTGATCCAATACGAGTACAGACGAATGAAAAAAACAGCTCTTGTATTAAGCGCGTTGGCCCTTAGCCTGGGAATGGCAATGAGCCCAACGTACGTTATGGCGGCTGAAACAGCCTCCTCTTCTACTCAGCAATTACCCAGCCTGGCGCCGATGCTGGAAAAAGTGATGCCTTCGGTGGTCAGCATTAACGTTGAAGGCAGCACCACGGCAAAAACGCCGCGCCTGCCGCCGCAATTCCAACAGTTCTTTGGCGATAATTCGCCGTTCTGTCAGGATGGATCGCCTTTCCAGAATTCGCCAATGTGTCAGGGCGCCGCCCCTGGTGGCGCTGCGCCACAGCAGAAATTCCGCGCGCTGGGTTCCGGCGTGGTGATCAATGCGGAAAAAGGTTATGTCGTTACCAATAACCATGTGGTTGATAACGCCACCAAAATCCAGGTACAGCTTAGCGATGGCCGTCGTTATGACGCCAAAGTTATTGGTAAAGATCCGCGCTCTGATATTGCGCTGATTCAGTTACAGGATTTTAAAAAACTGACCGCCATTAAAATGGCTGATTCCGACAGTTTGCGCGTGGGTGATTATACCGTCGCCATCGGTAACCCTTACGGTCTGGGCGAAACCGTCACTTCCGGTATCGTTTCCGCGCTGGGCCGCAGCGGCCTGAACGTGGAAAACTACGAAAACTTTATTCAGACTGACGCAGCGATTAACCGTGGTAACTCTGGCGGCGCGCTGGTGAACCTGAACGGCGAGCTGATCGGGATTAATACCGCGATCCTGGCGCCGGATGGCGGCAATATCGGTATCGGCTTCGCGATCCCCAGCAATATGGTGAAAAACCTGACCGCGCAGATGGTGGAATATGGCCAGGTGAAACGTGGCGAGCTGGGCATTATGGGTACCGAGCTGAATTCCGAACTGGCGAAAGCGATGAAGGTGGACGCGCAGCGCGGCGCGTTTGTCAGCCAGGTGTTGCCGAAATCGTCCGCCGCTAAAGCAGGCATCAAGGCGGGCGACGTGATTATCTCGCTGAATAAGAAACAAATTTCCAGCTTTGCCGCCCTGCGTGCTGAGGTTGGCTCGCTGCCGGTCGGTACTAAACTGGAACTGGGCCTGCTGCGCGACGGCAAACCGATGACGGTAACGGTTGAGTTACAGCAAAGCTCTCAGGATAAGGTTGATTCTTCTACCATCTATACCGGTATTGAAGGCGCCGGATTGAGCAATGCGGTCGTTAACGGTCAGAAAGGCGTGCGCGTGGATAGCGTGAAGCCTGGCAGCGCCGCGGCACGTATCGGCCTGAAAAAAGACGATTTGATTCTGGGCGTTAACCAGCAGCCGGTTACTAACCTGGGCGAGCTGCGTAAAATCCTGGATACTAAACCTTCCGTACTGGCGCTGAATATTAAGCGCGGCGACAGCAGCATTTATCTGCTGATGCAGTAAAGCGTTACGCATAAAACGATGTAAGTTTAGCGGCCCGGCAGCCATGTTGCCGGGCCGTTTTTTTATGAGCTTTGATGATGGAAGTCGATGAGCAACGATCGCGTCGCGCGCCAGGGAAATTGCTATCCGCTGTTTGCTTATTCATCGTGTTGCTGAGTTGCTGAGTTGCTGAGTTGCTGAGTTGCTGAGTTGCTGAGTTGCTGAGTTGCTGAGTTGCTGAGTTGCTGAGTTGCTGAGTTGCTGAGTTGCTTTGTGATTCCTGCCGCAAATTTACCAGACGAGACGGTACTTCGTGCAATTGCACAATGCTTAGCTTACGGGCCCAACGTATGCTGTTTTATCGTGCCGGAACAGGAGTTAATGATGGCTAACTATCACCTTGATGTGCGTCTGGCTCAGGATATTGTGGCGCGTACCATGAAAATTATCGACAGCAATGTCAACGTGATGGATGCGCGTGGCCGGATTATCGGCAGCGGCGATCGCGAACGCATTGGTGAATTGCACGAAGGTGCGCTGTTGGCGCTATCGCAGGCGCGTGTAGTGGATATTGACGAAGCCGTGGCGCGTCATCTGCACGGCGTCCGGCCAGGCATAAATTTACCGCTGCGTATTGCCGGTGACATTGTTGGCGTTATCGGGCTTACCGGCGATCCCGTTTCACTACGGCAGTATGGCGAGCTGGTCTGCATGACGGCGGAAATGATGCTGGAGCAGGCGCGGCTGTTGCATATGCTGGCACAGGATAGCCGCCTGCGCGAAGAGCTGGTGCTGAATCTGATCCGTACTGAAACCTTGTCGCCAGCGCTGATGGAATGGGCGCAGCGGTTAGGCATCGATCTGAATCAGCCGCGCGTGGTGGCGGTGGTTGAAGTGGACAGCGGGCAGCTGGGCGTTGACAGCGCGATGGCTGAGCTTCAGCAGCTACAGACGCTGTTAACCACGCCGGAGCGCGATAATCTGATCGCTATCGTCTCGCTGACGGAAATGGTGGTGCTGAAGCCAGCGCTCAATGCGCATGGTCGTTACGATCAGGATGAGCATCGTCGGCGCGTTGAACTGCTGTTAGGACGAATGAAAGAGAGCGGGCATCTGCGTATTCGCATTGCGCTGGGTAACTATTTTACCGGCGCGGGCAGTATTGCGCGTTCTTACCGTACGGCGCGTACCACCATGAGCGTGGGCAAACAGCGGATGCCGGATCAGCGCAGCTTTTTTTATCAGGATCTGGTGCTGCCGGTACTGCTGGATAGTCTGCGCGGCGGCTGGCAGGCTAATGAGCTGTCGCGTCCGCTGGCGAAGCTCAAGGCGATGGATAATAACGGGTTGCTGCGGCGTACGCTGATTGCCTGGTTCAGCAATAATGTGCAGCCTTCGGCAACGGCGCGGGCGCTGTTTATTCATCGGAATACGCTGGAGTACCGGCTGAATCGTATTTCTGAGCTAACGGGGCTTAATCTGAGCCATTTTGACGATCGACTCCTGCTTTATGTGGCGCTGCAGCTGGATGAGCAGCCTTAAGAGAATATGCCGCATAGACGAGTGACATAGTTTGAGACGGGAACCAACAGACGACATCTGAAGCTGAAGAGAGGGCGGCCCCGGCAGAGAGTAAAGCGTCCCGCGGCAGGGATGGCGCGGGCCGAGCCTGTCATGGATGACGGATTTTGCGTCTTTCTGGATGGCCGGGATTGCCCTCACAGACACCGTGTCAGCCCTTAAATACGCCGCATCGCGGCGTATTTAAGGGGGAATAAAGCGTTCCGGCACGTTGTCCGCTTATGAGCGGCTGTTGCGCGTTAGCTTATCCAGATCGGATTCAATTTCAGCGATTTTGTTAGAAACCACGCTTTCCAGATGACGCAGGTCGTCAAGGATTTTGCGTTTCAAATCGATCTCGACCTGATCGCGCTGGCAGATCTGATCCAGTTCATCAATCACATAGCGCAGGTTTGGGCTGATCTCCTGCACTTCCTTATAGCCCTGACCAAGGCTGTCGGCCACCACGGTTTTACGCTGACGCGGATATTTGAACTTGACGCTTTTGGCAAAGAACTCGCCTTTGTCTTTACGGAAGTAAATTTTCAGAATGTCATTATTCGCTTCCTGACGCAGACTGTAGCGATCGATCTCTTCCGGGTTGGAAATGCCCAGGCTTTTTAAATTGTCATACATGGCGATGTTTCCTGTGAACGAGAAATTAGGGCGCTGCAACACCTTATTTCGACCCTGATGCTGTATGGGCATCTTGTTGATACAGCAGAAAGGGCCTGTCATCACTGTAGACATAAACGACGACTTTCGGGACACTGCGCCGCAGAAATGGCTGACGGGAATTATCGCCTGCATAAAAAATAAACGCACCATTAATTTGCGCAGGCGCTAAAACAGGCGAACCATTGGAAAGCAGAAGCAGAAGCAGAAGCAGAAGCAGAAGCAGAAGCAGAAGCAGAAGCAGAAGCAGAAGCAGAAGCAGAAGCAGAAGCAGAAGCAGAAGCAGAA
>Ga0209463_1000348_pt1 | contig 40275 bp, 46 predicted proteins | sample AgamicMgSfrz_FD_187169 | JGI IMG/M metagenome (GOLD analysis project Ga0209463, IMG submission 187169) | Agave microbial communities from Guanajuato, Mexico - Mg.Sf.rz (SPAdes) (version 2) | ecosystem: Host-associated > Plants > Phyllosphere > Phylloplane/Leaf | place: Guanajuato, Mexico...
TCCTTGGAATATCTCGCATAGATAGCGGTATAGGGCTGTACTAGCAATTGAATCCTTAAGTCGTCCTCGGCCATTATAAATAGTATAGCCTCTCTCTTTATTATTAATTTTTATTGCAAGGCATCGATGCTCTAAGTTGTATCCTAGCTCTATATATTCCATTTCTAAAGAGCAAATATAACGTTTTAGCTCTCCTGACAAATAAAGCGAAGTCATATCGCTATAACCCTTTTTATAGAACTTTATAAACTTCTTATTTTTTTGCACTTTTTTCTCAGATGTAAGATTCACATTAATTCTCCTTTTATTTACTAATAGCCGTATATTTTACTTCCCTTCTGTAGGATTATCAGGATTTTACCATTTATATTACAGTAATTTTTATTTTTTTTAAATACTTTGAACTAAATTACTTTTTGAAAATTCAGGTAAACAAATTTAATATTCGCTAAAAAACAAAGGTTAAGTTACCCTTTGTTTTTCCGCTTGTCCTAGCTTCGTTTTTTTAAATATAAAAAATAGAAAAGTAAATAAGCTGCTACTATGATTACATTAGGTATAATATCTTTGATAAGAAAATTGGCTGCAATTGATGATTCTTTTAGTTCAAACATCTTTCGTATATCTATTAGACTTATAAGACCTGTAACATTCAACAATAACAAAATAATAATCGTTATATTATGACGATGCAAAAAAATCACAATTGGGTTCTTAGAGAGATGCCCACCTTCAAAGCTGTTGGTATTCTTACCTTTTAATTTAGTTGTTCTATACTTTCTTATAAAATAAAGAATAAAGAACAAGTTTGGCAATATGATTAGATAAAATGCCGGGGAATATAGAAGTGACGGCATTTCTCCTGAATCGCCGGCCATAGTTTGTAGAAAAAGACCAAACGGGAGAAAGCCAATGTTCATTACTACGAATAAGACCCAATCACCTGGAAGCTCTCTAAAATACTTGTTCAAATTATCACCTCTTTCCAAATTACTTGTATATTGTATTTTGATAGTATAAAAACACAAGAGAAAAGTTATTTTCTTTATATTTTTACAATTAATAGTACATACTTGAAAATTTTCCAGTTTGTTTTTAATATATATTTAGTAACATATTCAAATAAAGAAGAATAGTGGGTGTGGAGAATGAATTTAAAAGTTACTTATCACGTAATACTTAATAACGGAACTTTGCTAAGAGCTTTTTGCACAGGGTTAAATTCAAGTATAGAAAAGATGGAATGGGAGTTAAAAGAAGGAGAATGCTATTTTAAAGGAGATTATAGTGATTTGTACATTGAACAAGAAGCGCTTAAACAAGTATTACCTCGGTTATCACCTGAGAAAGATCTTGAATTAGCTTTTTGTATGGCCCTTTCTTCCAGATTAGAAGAACCCCTTTCTAATCCTTAATACAAAAAGACTTCTTAATATAAGAAGTCTTTTTGTATAAATAGCTATAATCCAGCAAAAAATATAAGTAAAAAAAGGAAATTAAGATACTGCTATAGAAGAGAAGAAACTATGGATAAGTATTTAATTTCAACAAGGAGGGTTTGATGATGTTATTCTGGCGTCCATTTAATAACTGCATAATTTGTGGAAGTACTGAAAACGTTGTAAATTATCCTAGTGAATGTCGAAAAGATGCTTATATTTGCAAGACTGGCTACGGCTGCAAAAAAGAGTCTCAATTAAAAATGTCTACCAAAAAAGATTCGCTAAATTCTTTCAATGTGTAATGTTCTCACATAGTTATCTGCAAAAATAGAAACACCTAATCACTTCCCTCCTCAGTAAGGAGTTGTTGTAATTAGGTGTTTCTTTGCTACGTATTATCCTCAAAAAGGTTACTCTACAGGAAAAATACTTCCTTTTCATCTTGCCCAGAATTAAGACTTTTATCCTCAAGTAGCGGAATTGTAACTCCGTTATATTCCACGCTAACTACATCATCAATCTCTACGCCTTCATTTTGTGCGCCTATTCTAACAACATTGGCACACACCTTAATCTCTCTTTTTACTTTCTTTCGATCACCAGATTCCAATGTAACCCAAATTGTTTTAGCGTGTTTTAATTTATCATAATACATCTGACATATCTTTTCTGTTTTTTGCATTTTCGTTGTTTTACTATGCTCCAGAAAATTATTTACAAAGTCAGAAATGGCTTTAGCTGGATCCTCTATATACTGACGAATGATATCATAAGGCTTATATTTTCTAAATTTGTATTCTCCAATTAGTTGTCCTTTTTTACTTTCCTTTTCAGCAATTAATTTAGTGAATACAGGTTCTCCCTCTTCGTCTTTCAATTCCTTAATTCTATTTGAAAGCTCTATATTAGATTGGGCGTAAATATCGTTTAAAAGGCCCTCGCGAGAATAAAGTTTAATTTCACTACAACTATCCTTGATATGACTTAATACTGCATTTTCGCAATAAATAAAGTAGTGCTCATATTTAAAATATATCCCACAGAATTTATTTACTTCTTCTGGAGATAGGCAGCTTAAGTCTGTAATGCTTACTGGAGTTATATCATATACCAACGCATATGCACCTGTAGGATCATATGACTTCATTAGCTCTATAGTTCTATTTTCATTGTTAATATTTATTTCAAAGCTTTGAGATTTTGCAGAAGTAGTTTCATACAAAAAATCAATAAAGCTATCTTCGTTGAACATTTTTTGTTCCACCGCCATATTTCTTCTTCTCCTTAATGTGTTCTAAACCATTCACTTCTTAGTAAAAAACAATGTTCGATTTGACTAAACTCTAATTACTAAGTATAAAGAATTTTTTTCTTTAGGGATACCCATACTTTATATTTTCATCAAAAAAATTTTATATAGAAAAAACCAGATAGTTTAACAAACGAATTAAATAAAAAACCGCTCACAGAATCAAACCTTATTCTTATTTTTATTTTTTTTAAAAGAAAACAATTTATATAGTATGATTTTAAAAATTCGGGAGAACATTATTCTCTCATTCAAGGAGTGCAAATTATATGTCAAACTTAGCATTAATTCAAAACAATCAGGAAAGCAGTGCCAAGGCTAATCATATTTATAGAAAACAGAGTAATCTTTATAACTTAATTGCTATGTTAGGAATGCAAAATAATACAAGAATAAATACGGAGAATCTAAATGATCAAATGCTTGCGGAGCTTGACGCTTTCTTCTCCCATAAGGTTTATACAGTTACAAAAGGTAAGATTAATCTACGAGGATATACGTTAAGAACTGACATAATATTGGATGATGAAGAAAAGAACAAATTAAAATATTTGGAGGTATTAACTTATCATTTAACTGAGTACGTTTTAAACGATACCGTTAACGATCAAAGATCTATTTTCGAAAGACTTTACCGGTACTCTCAAGAGATTTCATTCTTATCAGTTAAAACCGCCCAGGAGGTAGTAGATTATTTTTCAAATTATGAGAGTAGCTATTCAGAGCCTTGTACCTTTTCATTATATGATAGTCTGTATAATTTAATTGTAATGTTAGGTGCTGAAAACAGTATTGAAGTAAATAATGAAATTCTCAATCAAAATATGATTAAACAGATAGCGGATAGTTTGTTAGAGAAGCTTTCGATTATCTCTAATGGGAAGTATAACTTTAAAGCAGAATTTGTTATTCCCCGTAAAAAAATCAATCGAACTGACTTATTAAAACTACAAATATTAAAAAAAGAGTTAGCTCAAAGTATCCAGTACAGCCGATTAGCAATCCATTCTATATTTGATGGAACTTCATCATTTTCAAGGTTATTTAGATTATACGAAGACGTGTTATCTTTCATTTATGGAACACCGATTGACGTTGCTGAATACTTTGGTGATCCAAGTGTAGATCCTAGGTTGTCTGCAACCTTAACTGAATACAAAAAATCGGTATTTGTTCCTGGTGCTCGCTTACGTCTAAGGGGTAATCAAACGATTTACAAGGTAATTAAACGTAATAATGGTCTCTATAATTTATATGACGAACAGAATAATGAAGATTTTATCGAAAGAGATGTTGAATATAGTGCATACTTAGACATTTGCAACTTAAATTCTTTTGAAGCAATTGACATCGATGAAGATAAATATAATAAAAGCAATTTATTGACCCTATAAAAATAGAAAAGCCCAACTATTGCAGTTGCGGCTTTTTAACTTCTGCTGCTATTTGTTGACTGCTCCAAACTAGGCTTATTAGAGCTCTTGGTACATTTCAAGTCTTGATTTGAGGTGTGTATATAGATTTTTTGAAGTACTTTTATTTGTTTTGCTTTTCCTAGAATCCCTATTCCGATCGCTACTCCGGATACACCTACCATTATTGATATAATCTGCCTGTACTCATTAAGAATGAAAGATGAATTAGTGGTATTGTTAATATAGTTACCTAAAAATAGACCAACTATCATAGTAAGGAGCCCTATTAAACGTAAAGATAGAACTAAAAAATTCTTTTTATCCATCATTTTATCCCTCCTCAATATAACTATGAGAATATTCAGTACATATTCTAAATATTAACACATTTTCTTGGTGGAAGTGTGTAATTCTAAATGGGAATGTTTTCTCTATTTATTTGCTTAAGGACTAAAAAATCATTTTTGTATAGTAAAGTGTCATATAAATAACCTTAAAAAGGTGCCAAAAGCCCATTGCAATGCTGGAAATGTCTTGTCAAGATGTAATTACACATTTATAATGGAATTATTATGTAAGCGAACTAACGTTCTAAAACTAATTGCGCTTAATATATATTATTTATAACAATACGAATATGAGGTGTTACAATGCAAATAGATGTAACAGATGTTAAAAATATGATTGAAAATGAAAGAATTTCTGTCATTGCTAGCTCATCTGTAGAAAAGATGGGATACAGCAAAATTTATTTAGCAGAAGAAGCGATTAAAGGTACAGACTTAAATGCAATTTTTATTGATTGTTCCTTCTTCCACAGTGGCTACTCTTTTATTAAGAATTTAGTAGAAACTCAAGGAAAAGATACTCTAATCTTTAGTAATTTATTTCAACTAAATACAAAAAAAGCTGCTCAAGCATTTATAGAATTTATTGAAATGTGTAAGTTTAAAATGGTGTTTTTGAGTTACAAGGATCGTTCTATTCATCAAAGCATTCAGAAGTATTTAAATAAATTCCCTACCACTGAGTTTGTAATAAATCCATAGAACCAAAAAAAGGCTCTTTAATTGAGCCTTTTTAATTTATCTATTATTTAGCTTATACATAAGGTGCTTCATATACTTCTGCAATTTGTTCAATGTCCCCTTCAACCTCTCTTAAAGCGTCTTCCCAGTGAATACCATCCGTTTTAAGTTTTTCTTTTAGTACCAAAATAATTTCTTCATTTGTTATAGGTTTTATTATATGGGCTTTTAACCTTAACCAATCTTCCCCATACTTCTCAATAGGACCTATAGCATAATAGCGTCCATTTCCTAAGTTTTCGTTATAAGAGATAGGCGCAAAAGAATAAGAACCCAGCGGTCTATGTGCTACTGCAAGGCTCATACCTTCTATGAAATACTTCTTTAATTCAGCGTATTCCTGAGACGAAGTATTTAAATGTATATAAGGAATATTATATATAGGATCTTTATCCGGCATTGTGTTCATAGTCTCTTGTCCATTATTCACTAGCCATTCTGATATACTTGGTGCTCCTTCTATTGGTGAAAATGAGGATTCGCAACCACAATCTACAGAACTATTTACGTAGTTATAACTACCGTTCTTTAAATATTCTAGTTCAAACTGCATTCCACAACCATCACACTCTTGCAAAAAAATATTTGGCATTTTATTGCCTCCTTTTGAATTTTAAATAACTTACCATCCAAATAAGGCACTGTGTGAAAATAATTAAATTAGGTCCTAGCGACACAAATTAGCGTTAAGGCTAGTGTATAAAGAAAAACCCTCTCTTAAAAAGGAGGGTAATTTATTATTCTACATAGTTTGGATTTGGATTACCGTGTCGAAAGCAACCAAATAGATAACAACGAGATTCTACATATGGTTCATATATTGTTTCTGGACGTTCACCCGCATAAATCTTTTTTACAGTTTCCTTAATAAAAGCAATTTCTTCTCTAGTTTCCTCTTCATATTCCTTTTGATCATAGTCTATTTCTTCTACTGGCTCAGCAAGTGCCTCCACAATTTCCTCTTCTTTTCTTTGAATGAATTCCTTGGCAATTTTATCAATTTCTTTTGTATTTGATAATTTCCAAAGTGCATAAAAGTAAGCAGGCAAATATTGTACTGAATAAAAAGTCCAGTCCAGTTTTCGATAAACGTTTACAAACTCTTGGAAGTCATCCATAAAATAATAAATATCTGCTATGTCATCACAGTATTCTAGTCCATCATCACCATCTTCTTCTTTACTTAATAAAAATAGCTCTTCAGCAACCGCTTTAGCCTCTTCCTTTTTTCCTAACTTTGCTAGACAGACACCGTAACTAAGTAAGGGAAAGATACTATTATTAACGTCTGATCGTAATAAACTAGCTTTATAAAAGCTTTTTGAGGCTTCAGCAAGTAACCCCTGTTTATAAAAGCACAATCCTAGATTATGTAGGTTTTCTAATGTTGGCTTTATATCAATAGCTTTCTTTAATACCTCAATTGCTTCATCATACTTTTCTTCTTTTATGTATATTTCGGCCATTAAATTATAGGGGAAGTAATGTTTAGGGTTTTCGGCAATTAACTTCTCTAATATATTAAATGCTTCCTTATCAGCTACTTCAAATATCGAAGTTAATTCCTCCTCAACCTCTTCTTCCTCAACCTCGTCCTTTGCCATTTCTTCTGTAGACTGTCTTATCGAGTCTTCCTTTCTTTCATCTACAGATTCTTCGGCCTCCTCAATAAGTTTACCTTCTGTAAAGTAGAATTCAGCTAAGTTTTGAAGTGTTTGAATGTTCGGTTCAATCTTTGCAGCAGTTTCAAATTCCTTAACCGCTTTTTCATATTCATTTAGTTCCATATAAGTTATAGCTAACTTATTTCTTAAATCGACGTTATTTGGATCCGCCTTTATTTCCGTTTGTAACTGAGTAGCAAATTGCTCAAGTTCTATTTCATTGTACTGTTCCATAAATTCTCCTCAACAATTTTATATTTGAGGGCGTAAAATCACGACACCTTTAGGTTCGTGGATGTAAGCCCCAATTAGTCTTGATGTTGAATATGTGTTTAAATGATTTCTTCACTTGCATTTTCAACCAATTATATAAGGTATTTGCTAAAAATCTTACGACTTCTTGTACGCTCCATTAATTTGCTACCATTCCCTTAGCAAATTTGTAAGGCGTTAATTTAGCAGGGTTCGGGCTTTTTCCTATATCGAGCTTTACGTTTTTCCCTTTGTTCATTGTACCAACCACTTTGCGAATCTGTCCTTCATATCGCACTAGGTCATTTGGTTGGTAGAAATAACGTTGAGTTCGAATCCTACGCTGTCCATTCGAGAGTTTTTCTCCTCTGTATACACGTAAATTCGCACTATTTTCGTTTTTGTTCCTTGTTCTTCTACCAGAGTCTAATTCTTTACCTGTTGATTTTTCTCCGGTTCTGATGTCAATGTATTTAGCATCAAAAAACTTTTCTAATGAACGGTTATTTCTACGTACTTGTTGATAGTGAATAGGTTCACAACGAAGTTGTGTAGAACCACCAGCTATGACAAACGCGTCGTTATAATGCGTTTTCTCTAAGTTGAAATGAATACGGCTATTTTTTGTTATGTATCCATACGTAATGTTAGCACCTTCAATAGTTGCCAATCTCCAACGTACCATACTCATAAAAGTAGAGTCCTTGAAGCGATTTAGTTTTGGATTGTTGACTTGCCATTCATATAAGAACTTACCTTTTTTGTGATTAGCTGAGGTATGACATTTTGTGCAAAGTGTAATCAAGTTGTTTGGGGCATCTGAACCACCGTTACTTCGGTAAACAATATGATGCACTTGAAGTATGGGTTCTTTTGCTTTGTTTTTACAACTCGGATTTTGACATTTGTGATGATCGCGATGTAAGACATATTCTCGAACATTCCAAAAACCCATTTGTTCACCCTGTTGATAATCAACACCTGAAATGTCAGGGTTTTTAATTTTTTGAATATCGAAATTAGCGACTTCAATAACGACATTCTTAATAGGTAGTAATGTTTTTATTTTTTTAATAAACCTAATATGACTATCTAATTTATGCTGAATGGATGGAGCTAACCATCCTTCATTTAGTTTTCTATTATTAAAACGGGGTTGACGATATCGCAGTCTACCGCGTCTTGTGCGTCTATAAGAACGTCGTTCTTCTATACGATTGGTCATTCCCTGGAGAAGGTGTAATTCTCCTGAAATATGCTCCTTTTTCTCACTAACAGCGGAAAATCCAATATGCTGATAGCCCGAATCAATTCCCAACGTAATGTCTTGGGTATATTCACTTGTTTCATAGGTTAATTGAATGGTAAAAGGATTTACTTGTAAGACATTTGCTTTCCCTTTTCTAACCAACTTTCTTGCTTTTGCTGGGTGGGTGGGATCTAAGGGTTTCCCACTTAATGAAATGACGTAAGCCATCATAACTCATCCTTTCGGATAACCTCACCGTAAGGTGGTAGGTCCACATCGCTAATGTTCAAATAGGTTTTTGGCAACAACACTTCTCCTACCATCAGAGATGTTTAATCATTGCCCGCAGTGCAAAGGACTTGTGGAGCATCCCAGGGTGCCTATATCATTCTAAATGAACGTAGCTTACAAGTTGTAAGCTGAAGCTAATCAACTGACTTGCAGAAAATTCTACAAGCCACTACCCTTTAGGGTAGCTGGCAGTTGACAAAGAACCTCATCCATTTCATAATCTATGCTATCAAAACCTTTAATAATATTGCTAAATCAGCTGAAATACCTGTATGTAATTGGAGATGTGTACTACCAAACTTTTTTGTTTCATTAGTAACATTGTTATAAACAATATATTGGTGCCGTAGTGGTCTACCGCACTCACATTTATAGATAGGATCAACTCTCCCAGCATCTATGTAATCGGTTAATTCCCAACTCAATAATTCTTTCATAAGCTCTTTGTCTGAACTTTGAAATCTGCCCTTAGATAACGCTAATTCATTAGCAAATAATGTTTGTTTCCCACATTTCAAATAGCTCTTAATGAAGTTTTTCTGTTCATTGTTTAAAGAACTAAAAATTTCATCCCGCTCTCTTCTATTTAAATGAATTTTCAATTACATTTTCCCCTCCGCTATCCTTATATATCTCACAAAAAATATGTTGAATAAATCATAAAACTTGGCTATTTAAAGGTTTCTTATTCCTCTTTTGTAACAAGTTTAATATTCATCCCCATAGCAAGGACCAGTTTTAATAATGTATCAAACTTAGGAACATTACCTAACTTTTCAATTCTGGCCACAGCGGGCTGTTTGAGACCAGCAGCATTAGCTAATTGATCCTGGGTCCACCCCAAGCTTTCTCGTCTTTCAATAAGTTCGTCAACAAAGTCAGCAGTACGTTCAATAATTTTTGCTTCTACATCGCTTATCACTTTTCCTGTTTTCTTAATTTCAGACCATTTCTCCATATAAATCCCCTCCTTTTATTATGCTAGGTCATTATAACAAGTTGTTACATTATAACATACTTGTTATAATTAAAAAATAACCTTTGGATATTATTACCTAGTTTTCAAAATGACTTTAGAAATATGATATTCCATTTATTATATAATTCAGTTAGGTTAAAAGAATTACGTTTTTGTTACACTTTATTTTTTTTGCTATTTTTTTATTTTAAACAAAAAACGTTTATGGTAAGCTTGAAAAATCATTAAAACGGAATAATGACCTCGGAGGAAACAAATGAAAAACTCAACTTACGTAGAAATTATTATTAATTCTTTAAACAAATTAATCGGTACTGAATTTAATATTGAAAAATATCTAAAGATTGTAAATGAATTAAACGCATACTATCCAAATGATAAAGAACGTGATAGTTACTCTTTAACAGATATGGCGCTAATTCATAATAATGTAAAAGCGATACGAGAACAAATTGACTTACTCGATAATAAGTCGTTTGTATGGCTATATCTATCCATATCTGAGACAATTTTATCTGAAGATATGAATTCTTGTAAGTGTGCTTTACATATCTTTCTAGGGTCGACAAATGCAAGAGAAAGAGTAGAGACAATAGTATCTACACAAAAAGATAAAATGTGGTATCAAAACGCTTTTTATCAACTACTTAATTTAAGCAGTTCTCAGGAATCAGCAACAACCATTGAATTAGAGGCTGTATAATTTTAGTAACCTATTATAGGAAACAAAACGTATATAAGAAAAAGGCTAATCGTTTTCGATAGCCTTTTTTATTTTTATTCCTACGCATAAAAAATTAAACTGCACTTTATTTTTTTTATAAAAAAATATTATTTACAAAATTACAAAGTTATTTTATAATAAATCTAGTCTTTGTTGCAGATGACTTGATCTACATAGTTAAAGTTTCTTTTTTTATTCAACCCCATATTTATATTCAGTTATAGTACTAGAGAAAGTTATAATGTCACAAAAGAGGTTCTTCGACTAGAAGAGCTTCTTTTGTTTTTCTTTCTAAAATGTGTTGCAAGAAAGTTCTATTTTACTTATAATATATAATAGTTTCCATATTTTCTCCGAGAGTATTCTTTGCCTGAATCGAAGTTACTCTCCATTTTATAAAAAAAGCACATAAGTAGGAAATTTCTACTTTTGTGCTTTTTTTATAAATTTTTTGTCTGTATCCTTTTTATTAATAATATGGATTAGGGTAATTAATATCCCAGTCTACCTGTAATAATTCCCTTACTTCTTTCCATTTCCCCAACAATAAATCATCGTTTATTTCTTTTATTTCTTTTAATCTACCCAAAGAGCATTTCAATAAAGAAAGTCTACGGAAATATTCTAATGCTTTAACCTCATATTTATTTAGTTCTTCACCTTTTTCTAGCTTTTCTTGCGCTCGTCTTAATTTCTTCTCATTTATTTGATAATAAACATTTAGCTTGTAATCATAAAAGAAATAACTGCTTTCAGTAAATATATTATGCCTTTTTTCATAGTAAACGCTTGATTCAAACGGATATAAGTGATCTCCTATTAGAGTTGCTTTCATAATACCAAAAGGATATTTATGTACCTTACCTTTTACATAAAGAAGGAAATCGGCAATAATAAACTCGTGCCTATTTTTAAGCTTTATTCTATAATCATCATCAAAATCTTCGTTAATATAAGGATACTGCAATTTAAATACACTCTCATTTTGAGTATACTTAATGTATTTTTTAACTTTTACAAAATCCAGCTCATACATATTACAACCTTCTTTTTTTATACTAACGTTTTCTACCATAATTTCTTTTGTAGTCAAAGAATAATAGACAGTTTCTAATATTTCAAAAGCACTCATCTTTTGTAGATCTTCAAGAGTTATATCATTAAAATTTTTGTGCAACTATAACACCACCTTTGAATATAAAGTTTTCAATATTAATTAATTATTATCAGGTTGCTTTTTAATATATTCTCCCCGTTCTTTTTCATTTTTTTCTATTTCTAATAGAATCTTTTCTCTTTCTTGTGTTAATACCAATACTTCTTTCTCGTAAGCACTCAGCTTATTGGTATATTTTCTTATCTTTGACTCTATAGATTGGGACTTTATATTTAATTTTCTATATTCATCAAGCAAGTCTCCCTCTTTAAAATAAAAAGACATTAACTCTTTTGATATTCCTTCATAAGACGAGCTTTTAGCTTTATTGTTTTTCTTTTTGTTCTGAAACATAACTTTTCACTACCTTTCCTCTGTGTAAACTGAAGAGATTATACACATTTTAGAAAAAAGAGGGAGAGATTTATAAAAATCCGTCTCAATCGTAAAAAAGCACCCTAGGCTTCTAGAGTGCTTTTTATATTTATATTTCTAGAAAGAAGCTTAATTGATCTTCTTCCATATTAAAATCGAATAAAGTATATTCTTGTTCTAAATTAATCTTGTTATGATTTTCATCATAATTCATTAGAAATAACTCTGTTTCTTTCTTTTTCTTATGCCCTTCCTTCTTAGCAACTGTACCAACATAGGTTTCTTTTTCCTGTCTTCTCCAGCCAGCATATATTTCATCAATTAGCGGATCTGGATAGTACGTAACAAGTGCTTTACCCTTAATCGTGCGCAGCAATGATGCAAGTTCACGATGTGTTTGCTCTGTCCAGCCGCCCTGGTACATAGCTTCGCGCCCGACATAAGGTGGATCAATCAGAAAAAAGGTCTTTTCAGAGTCATAACGACGTATACACTCTTTGTAATCTAACAATTCAATATTTACTCTACGCAGTCTTTTTTCGAATTGCTGTAAACGTACAACAGAATTTTGAAAGTCTTCTGCTACACTTTTCTCCGTCCCCGATCTGAAGCCGCTTTTGAGCTCAGAATTATTCGGAATGAGTCTGTGACGGAGTAAATAATACCAACGTACAGCTCTCTCAAAAGGATCTTCAGGCAAGGGCTGACTTGACCACATATTATAAATTTCACGAGAGGTGTGCAAAGACTCTAAAGAGGCTAATAGTTCTTCTCTAGAACTTCTAAGGGTTAATAGAAAATTCACCAAATTCCGGTCGATATCGTTGTAAACCTCAACCTTACTTGGTTCTTTTTGCGTTAACACGTGTCCGCCTCCTCCAAATGGCTCTACATAGCAGTGATGTTTAGGCATTAGGGAGATAAGGTCTTTGGCTAGATAGTACTTCCCACCAAACCATCGAATAGGTGAATGAATACCTTTTACTCGATTAATTGGACTTTCAGTTAACTCTTCAAATGTATTTAAAGCTTCTTTTTTATTTAATAGTAAGTTTGTCATTAGAAAACACTCTCCATATTCCGATTTAATTTATACAATCGGATGGAGGCGAAACTCTATTGTTGTTTCCTCCCTACTTACGTTACAAGGGGTAAGCGGGGCGCTACTCTTCCCGGTCGGGATGTCAGCAGAGGTGGCCTCATTGGACTCAAACTTAAAAAGCTCAATATAATTCCCTCAAACCATATTGTTTTAAGTTCCTCTATCGCACCTTAGTTACTGAGGTTTTCTAATTCCAATATCTATCCTCTTCATTTTAATCATTCCTTTGTGTTTATATTACTTCCTTGTTCCCTTTAACAAAGGAGTTAGAGATATATGCTCCTAGTTTATTTAAAATTGTTTTATATAAACTATCTGTTGGATCTTCTTTGCATTTATCACTTATGATTTCATAAACAGCTTTTTCTATCTTCATTTTATAATCTAATTCTTCACCTTGTTTAACAATCATCATATACACACCATTAACAAGAGAAAGATGATTCTTCTCAAATGGTATTAGGTGATACAATTCATATGGTTTAGCAACTTCCTTCAGATTCAATCTTCTACCGGTAAAGGCTAATAGCAAATCATCTACCTTTTCCCGCATAGTATTTAAATCATTAACTTCTTCTTCTTCAAAATGGATTATGTATTTCTCATCAGGCTCTTTAAAGCCAAAGAAGTCTCCTACAAAGAAATACATTGCTGTATACGTATTCATATTATTTTTCTCCCCTTTACTAATCATTGTTACGATACCCTTTCTAGTGTGCTGGCTATGCCGCATTTACCAGTATTGTTACCTTTGCTTTCTGTAACATTTTTACTTGCCTTAATTCTCTTTTTTAATTCAAAGCTTGGCTTAGCTTGCTTAGAAGCAGAGTTCATTACCGGTTTAGTTTTCAGTACCTTTTTCTTCATTAGTAGAATGCTTAAGCGAGACATAATCTCGTGGATACGATATTCTGCCCTTACTACATAGCTTTCCTTAATTTTGTAGTATTCATATTTAGCAAGTTCCTTACTAAATTTTTTATTAAAGTATTCATACTCCGAAACATCTGCATAGAGACCTTGTAATGTGCTAATTTTATTAATAAATTCTAAAAGCTCTTCTCCATCTGGATGTGTATTTAATGCTTTTTCAAACTCATTACGGGCTTTACGCATATCTTTGCTTCGGTTGTAGTGCTTATTAATATAAGCCCTTAATTCCTCAAAAGTACTCTCTATTTCACCTTCATAAACAGAAGGGTTTTTCTCAAACTGCTCCACAGCTAATTTAGCTTGAGCTGGTGTTTGATACTCAAGAGAGTGAACTAATCGCAAATGTCCTCTTTTAATTTCTTTTGCGCGATGTTTCTGTTGTTCCTTTTCGATTAATTCCTCATATACTCGAGGCTTTAAACCAAGAGGAACAGATTGAGCATAGATCTTATAAGAGAAACCATATTCATCAAGTAGCTTTACAAGTGGAACAGAGATATCTTTACCTGTATGCAATTCTACAAAAGGCTTTTCTTTAAACCTTAGTAGAAAGTCTAATATCTTTAAGGCAAAGCTTCTCTTGGCAACTGCGGTATGACTTTTTTTATGGACAGGATAGTTTTCTATTACCTCATTAAACGGAATAATTCTTTCTTGATAAAAACTCAGAAAGTAACTAGCATCCTCCATACCTTTTGTCTCTAAATATTCAATAACCTTATTTACCCAACGATTGTAAGAACCACTATAAAACTTTTTTGCTACAGTTGGTTTTTCCTTTCTTGCTTTAGAACTTGTGACTAGTGCTATTCTTTTCATTTCAAATTTCCTCCGTCAATTTTTTAAAAGTATAATCTTTTACTTAAAAACGGGGAGATTTTTCAAAAATAAAAAAGATCACTTTCTTAATGGAAAGTGATCTTTCGTTTTATGTATTATTAATAATTAAACTGGTTGAGCTTCATAATCTTTAAGCTTCACGCCATCTTTATCGCGCCAAACGCTGGGTCCGCTACATCTAGTTTGAGCAACAAAATTAGATGCCGCAGAGGTTGAGTCAAATAAATGATCTTCTAAGAATACATACGTACCTTCTTGCTTCTCAATCACACCAGAAGATAAAAGTATTTTTAACTTTTGATCGTGAGTATAATTGTTGTTATCTAGAAAGTTTGTATTTTCTCTATTACCTAAAACTGAGCCCTTGCAGACAAGAAAGTTTTCCCCTACTTTCTTTCCAATACCAGCGGAACCATTAGTAGCAAGATAAAACAACTCGTCTGCTAACGCATTAGATGTTATTTTTACTTCTTTCGCAGGTTTTGGAGCTTCCGCATCGTTTGAAGTAAATGTATTAATTATTTCATTTTGTGCAACTTGTTCAACTTCTTTCTGCTGAATTACTACGGTTTCACTCACATTAACATTATTTTGAATATTATGTTGTTCACCTAATAGCGGGAAACCTAATGCGCCTAGTAAACGTTTTATGTTCTCCAGTACATCGTGTAGTTCTCCTAGTCTAAACTGATCAGCATCCGGAAATGTTGGAACAGTTTGATTTAGGTTGTATGTATCAGCTTTCGTGGCGGCTACAAAGGATAAATACTCTAATCGTTGAACATCCGCCTTATCTAATTCATAAACATAGTTTTTGGCAATGATCATAACAGCAATATCCCAAAATTCTTTTCCATTGGGACTAGCGTGTTGCTTAAGTCTATCATAACCTTTCGCAGCTTCTCCTATATAAGCTTGTCGCCCTCTACCAAACAAGAAGTATAATGTAGGTCTTTGCACCTCTTCCTCGTCCTTTAACAGGGGTAATAAAGCTCTGGGTACAAATACCGCTTGAATGTTTGAATTACGCATCTCGGCCATTTTAATGCCGTATGGATTGCTGTCATCATAAAAGCTGGTTTGAACCCTTAATTTGCTGTTGTCTCTTAACATATATTTTCCTCCGTGGTGTTCTTTTTCTAAAGCACTAGTATAATAACACAAATAAGCAATATATGGTTTACATAGGTAAAAAAACCGTTCATATATCATATATGAACGGTTTTGCCTTTACTTTAATTCATTGCCGCTAATGAATCATTCATTTGTTTCTCGTTCGCTAATACAAACTGACTACCTACAGCTTCAGCGCCACGATATGTATACTTAGTATTTTGCAAGAAATCAAATGCGAATTCATCAATAGGTTCTCTCTCTGAATCATCATAGTGCTTGTCTACAGCTGTTGCCTTAAAGATATTAGTTAACATATACTCGTCATTGCCAATATCTTTTAAGTAATTCTTCGTTTTATATTCATTAACAATATAATCCTCAAATTCTTTGGATTCTTGTTCAGTTAAGAGAAATTCAGAAGCTAATTTAGTTACTTCGTCAAACTTCTCTGTCTCAGTTTTGTCAGAAGCAGCAACCTTTTTCACCTGTGAGTTCCAATCGTTAAGGTCAACTGTTCCATTACTTGTTGTTTCTGTATTACTGTTCTCCTTGAGCACACTAATCTCACTCTTCTTAATTACCTTTTTATCATCTTTTGAAAAATATACGTATGCTAAGCCGCTCTCTTTACCTGAATAAGACCACATTATATTATCATCGCCATCTTCATCAATGTTACCTTTACTTACTTTACCTAATTCTTTCTTAATTTTGTCCTGGCTATCTCCAATTTGAACACTCTCATATTGAGCCAAGGTAATAGGTTTATCAACATTTGTTGGTTTAGATGCTACTTCTTCAGTTGGTTTAGAAGATGCTTCCTCACTTGCTGGTTCTTCATTAGCTTCTTTGCGATCAGCTGAGTTACCAGCCATCATCAATCCCAGTCCAGCGAAAATGACTACAAATCCTGTGAAAAAGATTTTAATTCCTTTGACTTTTGTTTTCTTGATAAACATCATTACCAATCCAACAAGCCATACAATTACTCCTACTGCTCCTAATAAAAATCCTAATACTACCATAAATACTCTCCTTTAATTATTATTGGTTGAATTTCCAACCTTCCGATTTTGATTATACTCCTCTTTTTCTAGAAGTGAGCTTAAAAACAATATTTCAAATTATAAGATATCTTTTTAATACATCTTTATAAGAAAGGCGAATTGACTTACACAATCAATTCGCCGTAAATGTTTATTTTGTTATTAGCTCTTTTACTTCTTCTTCATAAATAATGCCATAAGGGGATTCGGTAACTTCAAAATCCGAATTTTTTAAACCGATATCAAACTCCCCTGGTAAATCGATCTGTTTTTCCAGCTCATAACAAACCGATTGTTCAAATTCAAAACATAGTTCCTCGAAATGTTTTAACAATTTCTCTTTTTGCTTCTTGCTACCGTTTAAGTAATCTTTTTTGTAATCATCATCTAAAAGATCATACTTCAGTGCAAGATCATACCAGAACTCTTCTTTTTTAAAGTCCTCAATAATTAACTGCTTAGCAAACACTTTTCGTTTCTTACCTCGTTCGCTTATACTAAAGTCTCCTTCCTCTAATGATTTAAGTACAGTGTTTTTTAGCTCCTGAAGATTTAGGTTCTTCAAGTAAGCATCCCTAGAACTTTTCATTTTAAAGCCTCCATAAAATATTTTTGCATTTAGCTCAAATATTATAGTTCAGCTTTTCCGCTAATAGAGAAAATAAGTTAATTACTAACATCAAATCTTCGGTATTTTTAATAAATATGTTTATTTATTGAAATATAATATATTGCATTAAATTACATTGAATTATATTGAATTAACATATTAAATATTGATATATAATATAAGTTCATACTCAATAAAAAAGCAGCATTGCTGTAAATGCTGCTTTTCTTATTCTACAGGGAAATCTCTACAATCTTCTTCTGAACACTTTCTCCAGTATATTCCCTCTCTAATACTACTAAACAATTATTTCGAGCTATTACATTTAGATATAAATCATAAGAACGATTTCTTGATGCTTTGTAGAGATAGACATTATTTATATCATCTACCCCAATAAACTCTAATTCATTGTAGTTGTTTTGTTCTAAAACATTTTTTATATTTTCGATTTTATTGTTTTTGAACATTTTATCGACAACACTCTGAATGTTCTCTAAAAATCCCTCTGAATTATTACGATTATTGTTAAGGTCCATTGCTCCACTCTCCTTCTTATTAAGTAAACAGGCTTTAATATCGCTAGTATCAAATTTCTCGTATTCCTCAAAATTCCACACCTTATCACTAGGTGTCCATACATTTAATGTTATCCCAGTGTTTTGATTAAGAAATAACGTGTATCTATCAATAAGTAAAGATGATAGCCTGTAGGTCGCATACAGTAAATCTCCGTATTGATATACATCTTCTTCTAATGAAAATTCTTTTGGTTTTTTCAAGTAATTCATATCTTTCACTCCTTTAAATTTCATAGGTAATTATAAGAGTGATTTCTTTTATTTTTGAAAATAATGTAAAATAGTTATTAAATGCTAAAAAGATCCTCTTCGTAAGAATAGGATCTTTTAATATTTATTAAGAACTAAATTAAATTTCTTTAGTGACTAAGAAAGCAAATATAATCGTATTATTGCAATCTACTTTTATAGGATCATAATTTATAAATATATATTTGCTATAATCCATTAGTACTGTAAATGTATCAATTACTTCAAGAACTATTGCTTTAAAATCAGAATAAAACGACTCTGTTTTTTTAATAAGCATATCAGAAATGGAAGCATAACCCTCTCTTAAAGCCTTGTTACTGTAATTAACTAATTCTTTTTCAGGAAGTGCTTCGCAACATATTTTAATTAATTGAGCAAGTTTTTCTCGATAGTTCTCTGAATTAAATACTAACTCTTTTTTAATGTATTTAAATTGCTTAGTTGATTGATAATTATTACTACCCTCTTTTTGTTCACCGATAAAAATTAACTTATCTTCTTCTCTTCTTTCAATCATAATACGTTTTGTTTCTTTTAACGGGGTTTTACCAGTGCAAAATAAGTAATTTTCACTTCTATGAAGTCTATGTAAAGAAGAATATCCATTTCCATTTAAAATTGTGAGGTACTCTGACTTTTCTCTAGAAAATACCATTTGTTTCCTTACAAATTTTAACTTATCTAAGAACCACATATCTTTCGGGTTGTGCGGTTCACATAGTGTAATAGCACTCGTCACATAATCCCTTACTTCATTAAAATTAATTTCATTACTAAAACTGATTTCCCACTGTGTATGACTTGATAAAAAGAGATTTAATATTTCTCCTGTTTTTTTATTTAAGAAAAACTGATATTCTTCAACAAGAGACGTTTTATAAAAAACGAACAATAATTCTTCGTACTCATACACACCGCTTAGTTCATAAATCTTTTTAAAACCATTGTTTTCTACACTTAACATTTAAAACACTCCTTAAAATTTTTTACATTCTAGCTGTTTAATGCTTGTTTGGGAAAAATAATAAAATTTTTAAGGTTATCCATAAAAAAAAGATCGCTATTTAAAGAATATAAATAGCGATCTTTTAAATATATTTTGTTACATTCAATAACAACCACAATAACTGAGAGCTAATTCTACTGGATTATGTTTAGGATTTATATGTTCTATCCCTATAAATTTTTCAAAACATATATCGCAGTATTCAAAGGTTATATGAACTGGTTTGTTCGAAAAATTGAGTAAAATATTACTTTTGCATCCTTCTTCCTGTGAAAATTGAGAAGGTATGAGTTTCAATACATTTGAAAATAAACGACTGTCTCTTAGGCCCATTATTAGCACCTTTCTTTCCTAAATTTTTTAGATTATATAACGGATTTAAGGGTAAGAAATAAAATAAGAAAGAAACAGCGGATCTGTTTAAAATATATTTTTCATTTAATATTCACCAATTGTGATTTATAAAAATTGATATGAGTATCTTGTAGAAATAAAGATAAAAGTTTTAGAATACCTTGCTTTGTAATAAAAAAATAGCTCTATAAGGACAAGAACCTATTGTATTTTTAAAAAAAGCAGCAAAATTGAAAGGTAAATATGTTATTTAACTCGAAAGAAAAATATTAACAAAAAAAAGATCCTTACAGCAGGTCCTCTTCTACAAATATTTACCTTTCAAATGAGTCTATAGAATGATTTCGACTACCTCTAAATCCTTTAATACAAGGTCATACGGATCCTTTATGTTTTCCCAGCGTAGTCTTCTTTGATTTGATAATAAATTACTTTCTTCTCCGTTCCAGGAAGTAAAAAGCTCTAAATAACCACTTTGATAAATTGCCTTTTCTATGTACTCATAGAGAATTTTTAAGCATTTCTTTTCATAGGAGCTTCCAGTCTCTTGTCCTCTTATTGGTATTTGATTCGCATAAGCTGCTACCTGATATTCATACGTTAAATGATTACTATATGAAAACCGCTTTTTTGTAATGCTATTATAGTTGTTTTCGAAATATAAATGAGTGAAATCTAGCTCTGTTTTAAACACATTTGGTTTTTCTTTAGAAAGAGGGTTAGAGCCGAATTCACCTTTAGGTAATTTTATAGGTGACGCAATAAATATGTATCGAGTCATTAGGATCTCCTTTCTAAAACACAACTTTCATCCACATAATAGTATTACCCCCACTATTATCCGTCAATAATATTAAGAAAATAGACTTTTTTTCAAACTGCCAAAAATTTAATGGTATAGTTTTACCGTATCTTTAACAATAAACCGCAAAAGCTAATGACATTTTATGTAATTACATATATACTTTTATTTAGTTTTAAAGCGGTAATATAGGAGAGTTTTAAATGAATGGAAATATTTATTTACTAAAAAAATTTTCTAAAGATTTTCTAAAAAAAATTAGAAGATTTGAGCACCATATGATTGTAATGGAAAAAATGGAATCTCTTAAAGCTCCGGTAATAGATGCTATTATTTTAAGAATTAATCATTGTACCGTAGCTATAGACTTTACCGATCCGTATAATTTTATGAATTATACAACTGAAGAATACAATATGATTGAGGCTGATGTTGAGGCACAGGAGAAACTCTATCAAACACAGATGGATGAAATTTTGCAATTGTTAGGAGCAGAAGATCCAGAAGAAAAATTGCATCACACTGAACAAATTAAATACAGTTTTGCCTCAAACCCGTATGAAATTCTTTATGAATTAATAGAAGACATCTATTTATACAATAAAAAGAAAAAGAGCAACTAGAAATAGTTTGCTCTGTTTTTTTTACAAATAAGTTAGAGTTTGTTTGTTATACTTTGTTCCGTCCCAAGAAAAGACTAGCTCTTCAATACCTATTACAGCTGTATCAGGTTTGTCTATTTGATTAACAAACCACTTCTTAATAGTTGGTACTACTATTTCTTCAAATTGAATAAGCATTTCAGGACTTAAATCCCTTCTCAAAAATGGAAACAGAGAGAGGCCCAACTCCCTATCGCGATCACAGGTTATTGAAATAAGAATAGGATGTCGGGTATCAAGTTTTTGGGAGCATCTATTAACAACCGCATATTCCCTGCTTAATCCAAAAACTACTGTCATTTCTTCGATGCCTGAAAAATGTTTTTTAATCTCTTTCCTATTAGATAGATAAACTTCATCCTTATTAAGATTTCTGTAATAAGTAATCCTCATAGCTATCACTCCCTGCCTTTTACTATTTATGAGCTTTTAATTCTCCATACCCGTTCTTTCATCATTTTCGTTAGTTATGTATTCAATGTTTTTATAGTTCATAGTATTTGCTTTTTTATATAGAAGTTCTAATAGCTGAGGATCCTTGCAATAGACTGTTACCATAGTACAATCCGCTATCAATAAAACTAATTGGCAATCACTTTCTAAAAAGTCCTTATAAGTTTCTATAGGAGTAATATTTTCTGTAGAGTACGCCTTTAGATCACTGAATATAACATAATATTCATTTCCCTTTAATGACTTCCAAAATGTTTTGCTATCCATAGTTACATTATTTAAAAGCAATGGTTTATTCTGTGATTTATCTTCTTCGACTTTGTATATCTCCTGTTCACCTACGTACCAAAGTAAATCTAATGAACTTAGCGGTTCTAATATATCGAATATAAAGCTTCCATACTCATTGGGTATTTCATAAGTTATACCGCGCTTCATAATTAAAACAATCTCTCCTTGTTATGTTATTAAGACATATAAATTCTATTTATTATAACGTATTAAGTTAGCTTTATTTATATTTGCTAAAACAGGCTATTTGGTAGCGGGGCTTCGTCTCTAAATGCGCTAAATATAGCATAAGCGAAAAGGATTAATAAGTACATTAATGCCCTGAAAACAAAAGCATTTATTCACCTAAAATTATTTATTATTATTTTATGTTCTGCTAACTTCATTGTCCTCTAATTCATTAAGGTGTTATATTGTATCCATTGATTTTGGCAGCCCTAACTTTTAGAAAGGGCTAACGATTTAAGGAGAGAATTATAATGGTTTTTTGTGAAGTATGCGGTTTTGGTTATGCTGAGGACGAAAAAGAGGATGTAATAGATCATAACATTTATCATCAAAACTTCTTAATGTTACAAGAGAAGTACGGTCCCGATTATATTATGAAAAGTAAGGTAGAGGAAGCAATGAAATTAACTGGTTATAACCTTCATAATGCAGACTATCCTCTTGCTATTCGACTATCTGGTGCAAAGCTGTGTCTTAAGAGTTGGTTTAGCCGAAGTGCTATAAGTTATGGAGATGAGCATCCTTCATTTGAAGAATACGTAGCTATGAGATTAAAACAAAATATTGATCAACTACCTAATTTACTACCATTTACAGATGATATATTAGAACATTTAATCAGCCAATATGGTTTAAAAGAAGGTATGGATCAACATTGTTATTCTTATTATCAAGATTAATGTTTATTAAAATTAAAGTAAAAAAGGATGTGAGTTTATCGCTCATATCCTTTTTGCTTTTATAATTTTTGTTTATATCCTCAACCAATAGAACCTATTGGGAGAAAATTAGACGACATTCTTTCATAACAATTATTAATCTCTTCTTCCCAAAATTCAAGTTCTTCTGAAGAAGACCAACCACCATATACCCACAACAAGAACTCATTTAAATCAGGAGCAAATTTAAATTCCTGTTTCTCTGCTATGTCAATTTTTAATTTCTTTTTGGCATACCTGTATAGAGATACTAATGACTTTTCAAATGCCATTGCCATAGTAAAGAACTCTATCGCCTCGTATATTTCTCCTGAGCGTGCCGAAGTAGCCGCTAGGTGTAAGTATTTCTGGAAGTATTGTTTATATTCCGTATTTAGATTGAGTGTAGAGAAGTAAGTTTCTAGATCTTCTCGCTTTAGTTGAAAAATCATTAGCTTGTTCTTTTTTGTGCGTCCAATGTATTTAAAACCCACTGATTTAAAACTAAATCCAGCATTAATGGATCCTACTTGCTTATCATCTACATAAGTAATAATTCCATCCTTTAGTTTATTGCTGCCCTCCCTATTCTCTCCGGTAACGTGGAGAAAAGAGGCTAAGCTAGCATACGCTATCAAGTAACTAGATAAATAAGACGATTCATTACGAAAGATTGTGCATTCACAAGCATCTAGACCATCTCTTCTGTACTTTCCATACCAAGTTGCCCAAATAGCGTTTCCTTCAGCTGTTCTAAGAACAAGGTTTTTACCGGGCCTCGTAAATCTTACTGCACCTATTGTTTGTCTTGAATAATGACGATCTGCAAGCGTCCTCCCTGCTTCATCACAATTGTGGGTCTGTATCCACGGGCCAAAAACCTCTTCATTTTCCAGCTCTAAAACGATTTGTGTATTCTCTTCAATTGCTAAAGTACTCATTAGAGTAACCACTCCTTATTTGTTTTTTCTGTTCACATTGTAGTCTGGTTTTTTCTACTTTTATAAAAAGAGATACAAAATAAGAAGTGAGTAACATTATTTTTTAATTTCTTGTCTTTATAATTTAAGATCTTCTGATCAATATCATACATACAGTAAGAACCTGGCTAAAGGGCAAGTATAAGCCCTTATTTCTTAGTTACGTGATACTTCAGATTCCTTTTGGTATATCTGTAAGGAACTAATAAAAAAGGTATGTGCAGAATATATCGCACATACCTTTTGATTTTTCTTATTTAGGAGGCCCAAGCAACCCTAACTCTTTGCAAATATCTTGTGTAAGCTTTGCGAATGGTCTTTTACCTAAACCCTCGTCTTTTACATAGTTTACAAACAAACTTTGTATTATTTCTTCTCGACTGCTAAATAAGCCTTTCAAATTTTCATTTTCACAAAGTTCATTAATCCTTGATTCGTTATTAACGATGCCGTTCCTAATTAAATCTCTTACAATATCTAAGTGGGTATTATACAGATCTTCTAACTTAAACGTTTCTATTGATTGCACTGCTTTTTTCTCTAAATCTTCATCTTTTTTATCGATTTCTAAGTTTATTTTAAACTCCTTAGAAATTCCTAGTAAATATCTGTAATCATATGGACGAGTATCGTTAAAATCTGTTTTGAAAGTAACAAGGTTTAAAAAATCTTCTTCATACGGGTGAATTGCCTCGTTTTTGTAGAAGTCTTTCTCACCCTTAAAGCTACTGTTACATACGTAACAGGACGGTATTAAGTTGTAAAGAGATAAGGCTAAGTAGGGATACAGACTTTTGGCGTAGTAATGATCAAGTACTGCCCGTGTTCTCTTCTTTTCCTTTACATCTTCATCAACAATTTCCTCTGCTTCTTCCTCTTCCGGCATAAGAGTGGTTACAAATGACCTATTACAGTATGGACATACATTAATCTCTGTAAGATTGACAAGTGTATATGCTGACCAACCTTCTTTTATAGTAGTGAATTCTTTATAATTAAAAATATCTTTGAGAATATCTCCATAATCCTTCCATTTATCAGAAGTTAGGCTTTTTATTTCTTCATTAAATTCTGTAATATTAGTATAAGAATAAGGTTTAGAGGATAAATGATTGCTGAGAGAGTTATCATCTATAAACTTCATTATTCCAGCTCTTATTTGTTTTCTTCCTACAAGTTCACCCTCCCGCTTTTTAACAATCTTTGATAATTTTCTTTTGGAAATATAATATCTTGCTTCAATTTTTTTAATTATTCTTTCCAATTCGGACCTATTCCCACAAAGTATTGTATCAATATTAGTTTCCAAATAATAAAGAAAACAGTAAAGAGAGGAACCTTTTTCTGTATTTAAGCGCTTTTCGTTAATCCTTGATTTCACTACATCTCTAAGAGCACCTAAATGATTACTTTCTATTTCTTCCCTGTTTTTCAAATTAATTTTAATCATTTTTTACTCCCTCTCAGACTGGCGGGAGATTTCGTCTAAGAGACGTTTAAAATTAGCGGGAATATTATCTTCAGATTCCTGAAAATCAGCTATCAATTTTTTAATCTCCGCTTCCCTTACATCTTTACCGAACTTTTCAGCATACCGTGAATTAAGTTTGTTCCTTATAATTGGTTCTCCAATGGTTTGAATTGTGGTTTTAATTTCTTCTTGAGTATAATTTCTTTTAACTTCATCTTCTTTTGGTTCTTCTTCTAAAATATTTATTAGTTCTCTTATTTTTCTTTCTGAAAATGCACCCAATGTAGATTGCATAAAGAAATTATTCATTAATAAACTATGAATATTGGCTGCAAATGTTTGATTAGCAAGCTCTTCTTTAATACTAATTCTCGTTTTACCTTCTTGGTCTACAGCTCTTTTAGTTCCCACTGTATAATTGACTTCTTCCGGAATGTTATGTTCCTGAATGCTTGCTGTTTTACCTTGTATCTTCTCTAAATACACTACGTTTTTAGTAGGGATATCAGCAATTAAAAAAGGCACGTTTGTTGCTAACACAATTTGAATAGAAGTACACATTGAGAATATCTCTGGTAGATAATTAATAAGGTTATCAATTAAAGTTCTCTGCCATTCAGGGTGCAATGAATGTTCGATCTCATCAAAAAGTAATAACATATTCTCCTTTAATTGTATTTCTTCTTTTATGTGCATTGTTTTCAAGTGATACAATCGGGAGTAAATATTTATAATCGCATCCTCTCCCGTACTTATATCGCCCCATTGGATTTTCAGAAAATCGCTAGCTGTATCTATAAGCTGATACGCTTCTATTAATCTTTGAAGTAACTTTGTCCCTTCAGAGGTTAAATTAATAGCAATATACCCTATTGTTTTGTTTTTAGACGAGCGAACAGCTGCACTATCTGTGGTCACAAACCCCATTTCACTTTCTTTAAAGTGGATATTTGGTGATAGTACAAAAACGTTTTCCTCAAGAAACTGTATAAAATTAATATAACTCTTGGTTAATGCTATAAACTGATCTTCAAAAAAAGGAACTAGCTTGTCATTTTTAACGTGATTCCGCTTCGCGGCGATTACAGAACCAGTGTAATATTTCAGTAATTTCTCTAGATTTTTCCCCTTCATTTCTTTTCTTACTTTTTTATCATTACTGGTTTTTTTAATATTTATCTCTATGTGGTTTATTCTTTCCTGGAACGCTAGATAATGATCCACGTCATTAAAATAAGAATCTAATATTCGATGGAAAATAGTTTGTTTTGCTAAGTATTGTAATTTTAATGAAGAATTATTTTCCACCTCTATAGCAGGTGGTATGAAATTATCAATATGTTTATAGATATAATTTTCAATATAATTAACTCCTTCTCTTCTTTCGCTTCTCAATAGGTTCGAATTATCAATATTATCTAAACTAAAATTTTCTTCTCTACTAATAATTGAATCCAACTTTATATAAACCTGTTCTGGAAAAAAACCGTGCTTCTCTATAATGTTTCTTCCTATTTCACTATCCAAGAAGTTTATTCTTTTTATGCTTTCGCTAATATAATATTCTTTTAATAAACCAACGTTAAAGCGTTCATCTTTAAAATTCTTATGGTTTGGATGATCGTAATCGTGAATTACATTATGGGAGCTTTTAGAAGGTGTTAATTTTCTTTCCATTTCGTTTAAAAGTCCCTTAGTAGAGATATCGTAATAATTAAGTTCTTTTTGAGTTAAGTCGCTATAAAAATTATTGTCAAATGCTTGTGAGGAGTATATACAAGATGTATTAGATAAAACCTCCGTTCCGCTAACTTTCAATAATTCCCCTTTAATCCCCTGGATGTTTTCCCCGTAACCATACTCAACCAAATTAATTTTATACTTATTTTGTATCTCTTTGTTATCGTATCTAATGAAAGGGGTTAAATCTGTATGAAAAAGCACATTAAATTCCCCTTTTGACTTAATTACCAATATCCTTTTGGAATACTCAACCTCATCATTGTCTTTCTCCTCTGCAAGAATCCCCCCATCTTTTAGTAATCCTTTTAGTGCTTTTAGGAATGTACTCTTTCCAACACCGTTCTGTCCACAAACAGCTGTTATATTTTTAATTCGATTGCTGTTATCATTATTAAAGAAACCTTCTATGTAAAGGTTATTCTCGCTGATAACTAGCTCTTTTATTTCTCGTTGTCTTTTCTTACAATAGTATTTTTCGTAGTTAAAAGCTAGCTCACTTCCGAAATTATATCCTTGTTCTTTAATTACATCGCTAAAACCTTCGATCCAATAATAACAAATCTCCATCGTCTTACTCCTCTATGCATTTTGTATTTAATATGTGTTGATATAAAAATGAATTCAAAAACAGTTTTTACTAAGTGTTTATAATGTAAGGAATAAACTACTTTGAATAAATAAAGACTTGTATGTTTAATTACCTAATTAAAATCTTTCTATATTAAGTAAATAGTTACACATAGTGTCCTAAGAACTACTTTAAACGTTTCACAATTATCCGTAAATACCTAAATCATCTTATTGAAGCATAAATAACCTCATTATGAATAAAATAACTTTTATTCATAATAAGGTTATTTGTATTTCCTGATTTATGGACCTTGTTGCACCTGTTTTTTTAAATAATACCGATTAACAAGAAGTCTTTCGGCATCTGTTAGAATTACCGCTCCTCGTTTATTTTTTCTGTTTAAATAGTAGTTTAAATTTTTCTTTCTTAAAGAAGTAAGAACAAAATAAGAGGTAAGTAACCTTGAAAGAAAAATAAAATTAAGTAGCATTATTTTTTTAAGTTCTACTATTAATGTTTTATCGATGTATCTAAAAGTACGGTAACAATATTGATTGGTTGAACTCCCTTTTTTACTCGAGGAGTTGTTTTAATGAGTGTACAACAAATTTTAATTATTCTTGCTCCAGTGTTCTTTGTAATATTCCTTGGCTATATGGCAGGTAGGTTTAAGAAGATAAGTGTAGAAAACGCAAAAGGGCTAACTACTTTTGTAACGAAATTCGCGTTACCGGCTTTTTTATTTGTAGGAATTATGTCTACACCAAAAGCTAAAGTAATTGAAAATATGCCTTTCTTTTTAACAATTGCATCTGGCTTATTAGGTTTTTATTTAGTTGTAATGGCTGTAAGTAAGTTTTTCTTTAAATCTCCTTTAACTCGTGCTTCTATATATGGGTTAAACTCCACTCAACCATCATTTGCTTTTGTTGGTATCCCCGTTTTAGGTGGAATATTTGGATCGGAAGCTACAACTATTCCAATTGCGATTACAGGAGTAGTAGTAAACGCGTTACTTATCCCTTTAGCTACAATTTTTGCAACAATAGGTCAAAATCAAGATAAAGAAAAAAGCTTAGTAAAAGTGTTTTTCGCTTCTCTACTTAAAGGTTTATCATCTCCGCTAGCTTGGGTGCCATTACTGGCTTTAGCACTAACAATGTTAAATACCCCTACTTTTCCCTTATTTAATAAGATGTTAGAAATGATTGGTGAAACTACTTCAGGTGTTGCTTTATTTGCTATTGGAGCTACAGTAGGTATTAGAAAAATCAACCTAAGTTGTAAGGCAATCGGACTAACTGGATTAAAGATGGTTGCATTACCTATATTTGCGTTCTTTATAGCCCAATTATTTAACTTATCTTCCGATGATGTAGTGAAAGCAGTCTTGCTTGTTTGCTTCCCTTGTTCTTCTGTAGCTGCTATGGTAGCTTCGGAATTTAAAGAGTTGGAGAGTGAAACTTCTTCTGCATTTGTGCTTAGTACCCTCTCTTCCTTAATAACTGTACCAATTATAATTAGTCTCTTGATGTAGTGGAATCTAAATAAGTTTCATCATTATACAAAATATAATTTTATATAAAGTGTTCTTCCGTCAATGGAGAAGTAGATGAATTAATTTCATTTATTTCTCCATTTTTTTGTCCTTACAGTAAAATATTCAAAATCTTAATTAAAGGAATGATTATAATGATGGATCAATTAGATTTATTTGCAGACACTAGTTTTTTTGAGGAATTAACCGTAAAGGCTGTTGTAGCGGCAACAAAGACTAAGAGTACAGCCGCTGCTAGCCAACGTGGAAAAAGCGCTATGGTAAAAATGTTTATAGATATGGGAGATACTCTTGAGGTTAATTATGGAGGAGTAATAAAAAAAGCCTTAGTTAAAGGATTAGGATGGAATGCTGGTAATGATAGCCTTGGATACAGAGCTACACCTGAGAAAGAAGGCGCTGATAGCATAATAATTAGTTTTGAAGGCGAAAATCAAAATGTAGTAATAGGTCAGTCTATTATTGTTGCTCATTACCCAAAGCCACACTGAAAAAGACTATAAGTTTGTCGACAATACCACGCTACGAGGAGATAACAAATGCAAATAAATATGAAGCTTTCTATAAAAACAAAGGGAGCCTTAACTTCAGAGGAAAAAGAGTTATTAAAGGCTAATATCCACGCGTTATTAACGGAAGTAAGACCAGATCTAGTAGTTGAGGGATTATATACTGAAATGGAAATAGACGGAATTGAATTAATTGAATAGAACTTTAAATAAAAAATAAAAGATCTTGATTTTACCTCAAGATCTTTTTTGCTATAGTTCTTTTTTAAATTGTTGTTAAAGTGTTGTTATTTAACGCGATTAAGTAAGAACCCACCTTTAAATCTTCTAGGCTCATAGGAAATAATAAAAGCTTTTGGCTCATAATGCTCAACAGTAGCTATTAGCTCATTTTCACGATTTCTTTTTGTTAGAACTTCCATTCTGAAGCGGTCGCTATCTCTACCTTCTCCAGTGTAGACAGTAACGCCAAATCCATTGTTTCGAAGCATACTAATAAGTTCAGTATTCTTCTGTTGCGTATTTACTGTTACATTTATGTACCCAATAGCTAATTTTGTTTCTAACATTGTGCCTAGAACTATTCCTATTCCAAATCCTACTGCGTATACCACCATTTGTACCAAGCTTTGTTCTCCGCTAAATACAATAGATAAACCGAAAACATAGATTAACATTTCAGCTACACCAAGGATGGCCGCCAGCGCCGTCACATTTTTCACAAGGAATATTGTACGTAAAGTATAGATTGGGACATACAACAATTGCAGTACTAAGATTAACAATATGTCTTTCATAAATGGCACCTTCTAATTAAATTTTAATATTGCATAGATTCATTAACAATTAACTACTCGTATTCCTCTGGAAATAATAAAGTTGTAATTTTCTATTAATACCCTCTTTTTTTTGAATCAAAACCATTGATTTATTTTGATTTATTTTAATTAGTTTACATAATAAATTTATAGTTAACCTGTATAAAAGAGAATAGACCGCTACCTATACATTTAAAGGTATAGATAGCGGCCACCTACATTAGACTGCTCGCTTGGCACTTAGTGTGTACATACTTTATATTATTATTCATCATTACTCTTCAATCAGTTTTTATTAATAAAAAAATCAAAAATATTATGGCGAATTTAGCTCAATGTTCTGGATTTCAATAACACTTACAACTCTATCCGTACAGCATATAAAGTGTTTAGTTTCTCTCGGCCCTAGACCTCGAACAACATTACCGTTTAAATTTCCAACTTTTGTTGGTTTTCCCTTTCCTATCTCCCAAGCATACAACTCATTTTCTTTATCATAAGGGCTAAAAAAATAAACGTACTTATGTCTAACACACATTGCCGAAGATCCTTTTACTTTATCAGGGACACTGCTTTGAAAAGCAACTTTTTTATTTTTGTCTATATGTATTAAGTCAAAGTCTCCATAGGGACATAACCATATCCCAGTACCGCTTGCCTTACAAATAGCGTAACAATCGTCAATAACCAATCTCTCAGGAAGATCCGTATGAAATCTAAATAGCGGTTTTCCTTCATAGCTAAATAAAACTAACCCTTCTGTAGAAATACCGTCCCCAAATACGCCTTCGTCAAAGTAGCTAACCCATATTCCTTCTTTATTTGGCACTAGATCTTCTATAGCATCACCACAATTAAAGGAAGTTGTTACCTCACCGCTTCGATTCACCAAATAACAATTATCGGTATCTAAATGATTTCGCGCATTTATTATTACAAATTGTTGCTCGTTTACCCAGCGTATTAACGGATACTTAACTTTTAGCCTTGGATAAATAATATCTCCATTTATAACTACAAAGAACTTGTTATTTTCTTTTGAAACTAAAATAACTCCATATTTCTCATTCCAGTCAGCATCCACAATTACAGCTTTCTGCATTTCATTAGGTACAGTATATAAAGTGGTTTCTAAAAGTTCCATTTCAGCACTCCCTACTATATGGATTCTACGTCAAATAAAGTGATATTTGAGCTATCAAAACCGATAAACAAGCCTTTCCCTTTGCTTCCCAAGCCACGCACTCTTTCGGATTTTAATTTCCCAATTTTTAATGGCTCTTTTTTCTTTTTATAATTCCAAGTGTATACTTCGTCCTCGGCGTCATAGGGACTATAGAAAAATGCATTTCCTTCCCTTATAGAAATAGCATTAGATCCGTAGAGCTTTTTAGGAATATTGTATGTAGAAGTGACTTTGCTACCTTCCATATAAACCAATTCAAATTCAGGATAAGGACATAGCCATAAGCGATTCCCCGCGTCTCCATTGATGGCGTAACAATCATCTATTTCTATTTTATTGCGTAACTCACTATTAAACTTAAAAGTTGGTTCCCCGTTTAAGTCGAGATGCACTAATCCTTCCGTTGAAATACCCTCTCCAAATACACCCTCGTCATAGTAACTTACCCATATACCATTGCTGCTAGGTGAAACGTCCTTTATGCAATCACCGCAGTTAAAAGAACCCTGAATTTCTCCTGTTCTGTTTATAATAAACGCGTTGTGTATGTTTAGTTCGTTTATAGGGTTAACTAGAATAATTCGCTGATCGTCTATCCAGCGGGCTAATGGATAATCTATTTCAAACTCCGGATAAATAGGACAATCATTTACTAGTATTTTATATTCATCGTCATTTTTTAAAACAACAAGCAACCCGTATTCCCTGCTCCAATCTGCGTTAATAATTTGTGTATTGCTGTCATTCTCCGAAAGAGAATATAGATTGGTTTCAATAATTTTCATTCATTTATGCCTCTTCTTTCATTGGTAAGTAAGTTAATATTAACTAAATAAAAGTAATATAGCTATAAGTATTTTCGTTGACGAATTTAAGTAGTTTTGCTAAATTTATTTTCTGTAGGAACTCGTTTTAAAACTCTTAGCCGTAGAGTTTACACAATGTTCTATCGACCTAATTTGACCTCAAATAAAAGGAAGACCAAAAGTATTTTGCTGTTGGTCTTCCTTTTTTATCTTCTTGTTTCCAAAAAATAAAATTTATTCATAATATACCCATTATTAGTTGGTCATTTATGGTAGTATAGGAAGGTATATATAAGAAAGATTTACCTGGTGGAGGTTACAACAATGAAGTTTCTTGAGTATTTGCCATTACTGTTTATTGTAGGGGTCACCCTGCTTTATGTTTTAATCCCTAAAACTACAAAACCGCTTTATAAAAAGATTCTTACAGCCTTTTTCATATTAGTAGCGGTTGTTTTTATTATAGGTAGGGAGTATATAGGCTACAAATACAATGGCACGCCTGTTCCAGATAGTTTTTGGGAGTTAAATACACAATGGACTAATATCATTACTATTATCTATTTTGTTCCGGCTGCACTATATTTTCTCTTTGTATACATAAGATCTATTTACTACACAAAAGAAATGGCCCTTAAGATTTTTATAGGCTTTAGCATCATACCGGTAAGTGTAGGTTTTGCGGTAGCCCTTTTTGTTTTCGGATTTGGGTATGGTTATAGTCCTTAATATTCTATTTATCGACTAAAAGAAATATATTAACAAAATCATATTGTATTTAAGGGGGGGACCGAGTTAATGATTGCAGCTCCATTCTTGTTTGGTCTTGTACCAGGAATCTTAGTATTTCTTTTGACTTTATGGATTAAAGATATGAAACTAAATATTTTCATTAGGGTTATACCCAGTATTTTAATATTCATTGTTTCTGGTGTCCTACTATATCGTGGCTTAATAATTATTAAAGGAATGGCCGGCACCTCTTATGGGGTATTAGCCTTTTTCTTACTCATCTTTGCTGCTATAAGCCTAATAACTGCACTTAAAAAACCTGTAGCAAAATAAATAATAAGTTTTTTAATAAATAAGAGAATGGACATTTATTGTCCATTCTCTTATTTTTATATCGGTTTCTGCGATAAAAAATGAAAGGTTTTCTTTATAATAGTGTGCTAATTGCCCATAAAATATCACTTTGAGATATATCTAAAGAACGAGCAACTTTTTCAAATTCATTTATAGATATATCGCTACCTCCTTCAATTCGGTGAACAATAGAGGGTTTTACATTAGCTTTTTTAGCTAATTCCTCCTGCGTTATTCCTGTTTCTATTCTTTTTAAGAAAATAATTTCACCTAACTTACCCGCTAATGTTTGTTTAGGAGAAAGTTCTTCTGATTTGCCTATCAGGTCCACTAAGCCGTCTCCCCTTTATTTAAAAAATATTTGATTTATCGGTATCGGCGTCAGTTTCCTTTATTAATTCACTCATAATGTAAAACACATATATCCAAAACGCAGTAAAGAAGTATTTAACAATTAAGTTTGTATGAAAGCCGAAGTTTACAATTAAAAGTATAGCAGACCACCCAAATATAAGGAGGGCTAGTCTTACAGTATAAGAAGCCAGAAATGTATGAATAGCTCTGTTGGTTCTATTTCGGTGCCTAAACTTTATAATCTTGGCCACTAAGTATTCACTCCTCTTTTAAAAGTTTGTTTATTACAAAATTCACTTTATCTATATAAAAGGAATTGCTATCTGGTCAAGTAAAAAGTTAATAGTTTTTTTATTTGAAAGGAGCTGTTTTTCTATGGCTAATACACATACATATACAAAGAGCGAAGAAATTGCAAATTCTATTTCGCACGGTATCGGGGCTCTTCTAAGCATAGCGGCATTAGTCCTATTAATTGTTTACTCCTCTTTATATGGCACCGCTTGGCATATTGTTAGTTTTACTATATTCGGTTCTACAATGTTTCTCCTTTACGTCTCTTCTACATTGGTACATAGCCTACCGCAAGGAAAAGGAAAAGACATCTTTGAAATACTTGATCATTCCGCTATTTACTTCTTTATAGCCGGTACTTATACTCCTTTTCTCTTAGTGGTTGTTAAAGGAGCATTAGGATGGACGCTATTGAGTATTGTATGGGGAATTGCAATTGCAGGAACAGTATTTAAAGTATTCTTCGTTAAGAAGTTTCTTTTCACCTCTACTATTTTATATATTGCGATGGGTTGGATGATTGTATTCGCCTGGAACCCTTTAGTGGATACCATAGAACCAAAAGGAGTTTTTTATTTGGTAGCGGGTGGAGCAATATATACAATCGGAGCTGCCTTTTATGTTTGGAGAACACGTTTTAATCATTTGATTTGGCACATATTTGTAATTATAGGTAGTGCATTGCATTTCCTTTGTATATTCTTATATGTATTGCCGATTAAATAAAAAAAGAATAATTACTATAATAATAATTCTTTAAAGAATACGCTTATGGATATAGAACGTTCTACAATTGATAAAAAGAGCCATTAGTATCTTATGGCTCTTTTTAATTTGCATTATTACCACTGTATATATTGCGTTCTATGTTTAGCTCTCTTCACATAAAATGGTGCTTTTGCATAATAAATAAAGACCTAGTAGTAATTAAAACTAGGTCTTTAACAAGTTTACTGTGCAATTTTCACAAGATCCGGCATATATAGACTTTCCAATTCATCTGCTAAATCGGTATGAAAAAATCTAACTGCTTCGATAAAATAGTGAACTCTACTCCTAAATTCTTCTACGTCACCATAGCCATTTCTTTGTTTAGCTATGTTTAGCCATTCTAATTCTTGATTGAACTGTTTTCTTATTTCATCATCGGATAGAATAATTTCTCTCTCATAATCTGTTACAGGCTTGTGGGTTTCATCGTTTTTAACTCCAAACGCTTGCCTAATTATTGCGATTTGTATCATTACCTTTGTACTCTGTGCTCTTGATTGTAAAACTTGAGTATCTAGATCAATTACTTTTTCCATTAATTCTTTATTTCTCATTTTTTTCTCCTCTTTCCATTAATCATTATTGTTTTTTATAATTCTACTTGAGCTTTTTTATTTTTGTTAAAAAACACAAAAAAGTTTGCGAAAGTCTTTATACATAGAGGGTGTTTTGGTTTTAAATTAAGAATATTTTCCAGTGACTTTTAAAAAAACAACAATTATAATAACTGAGCAAACAATATCTTTATCTCTCTAAAAAATATACAATATCTCTTTAAGTTGCACTCCTGCCGGTAGTGCAACTCTTTTTTTAGAGAAGAATCTTTGCACTTTATTTTTTTTACCTTATTTATTTTTTTATAAAATTACGAGTGACTTTTCTGAATGAATGAGTTAGAATACATTTTGTAAGACTATATTGATGATATACATAACTTCAACCAAAATTATCAGATGCTATAAACTTACTTAGGCCCAGAAAAGCTGTACAATAAAAGTACAGCTTTTCATAATTAATTAAAAACAACACTAATGACAGAAAATAATGAAATAAAAGTGAGTTGTGGAAAAAATTATACTTTGTAATATTTCGATTTATTATATATAATAAATGACACTTAGGTATTATCTTTCCATAGTTGCATTTTTTTGCAGTAAGTAGTTTTATTTTTCGTAAGAGGATCCGCTTATAAATATATGTTTAAATTGTTTTGACGCGATTTGACTATTTTTTATCACACTTTTATTATAAGCGGCAGTTCCTAACAGTTATGGGTCTATACATAGTATAGTCAGGCGCTTGAAGTTACCGAAAGGCTACGAGAGTAAGGTGACGCAGCCCATACTGTCTTTTTTTATATCGGTACTTACATCTAACTCAATCGTAGATTGTGTTTTTTTATTATGTACAGACGGAAATAACAACCTGGTTAGAACATAAAAATTTAGAAAATGGTGTAGAAATGCGCAATAGAAAATTAGAAAGTTTCAACTTTAACATAGCAATAACATTGCTACTTCTTTTTTGTGTAAGTTGCTTTGCAATTTATGCGGCTCAACAAACTGGTCAATATGGTACAAACTTTGTTTTACGACAGGCGATTTGGTATGGTATCGGTGCGGTTATCATTTCAATTGCAATGAGGCCTGATTTGGATCAACTTAATCAATTCACTTGGTATTTTTACGGTTTTAATATCCTTTTGCTTATTTTACTTATAATTGCTCCTTCCAGCATTGCTCCTTTAAAGAATAACGCAAAGAGCTGGTTTGTATTGCCTGGAATAGGTTCTATTCAACCTTCAGAGTTTATGAAGATTGCTTTGGTTCTTGCTTTAAGCAAAGTTATCACTAAGCACAATGAAGCAAATCCTTCCAGAGATATGCGTAGTGATATTGCTCTTATTTTAAAATTATCCGCTACTCTTTTTGTACCTATACTCTTAGTAATGCAACAACCCGATTTAGGAACAACATTAGTAATGGTCTTTTTATTTTTTACAATGCTGTTTATATCAGGAATAACGTTCAAGCTACTCATACCGATTTTCTCTTCAATTATTATAATTGGTGCTGGGTTAATCTATATGGTTCTTTATCACGCGCCAATACTAGAAAAATACTTAAAAGTGCAAGCTTATCAATTTAACCGTATCTATGCTTGGTTTAAACCTGAAGATTATGCAGGCAGCTTGTCTTACAACTATATGCAGGTTTTAAAAGCAATTGGTTCTGGACAAATAGTTGGCCGCGATGTATCACAAGGAGCGGTATATGTTCCTGAAAAACACTCTGACTTCATTTTTAGTGCTATTGGTGAAAACTACGGGTTTTTAGGTACAAGCTGTGTTCTTCTTTTATTTATGCTTCTGATCTATCACATAATTATGGTTGCTCACCACACAAAAGAAGTGTTTGCTACTTATATATGTACGGGTGTAATCGCAATTATACTTTTCCACGTACTTGAGAACGTTGGTATGTGTATTGGAATGTTGCCTATTACCGGCATTCCCCTTCCTTTCATAAGTTATGGAGGAAGTTCCCTAATGAGTAGTATGTTTTTAATAGGACTTATTTTAAATATTAGCTATAGGTCAAAGGTTTATATGTTTGACCAACAATAACAATAAAGACTAACTAAAAAACTAGAGAATTTTTTCTCTGGTTTTTTTATATGGTGATAAAAATCTACCGTTCAACGAATACAAAGGGGTACGGCTCATCTAGCTCTTTATGAAAACCACCTATTGTTCCTGTGCAGGTCCCCGTAAAAGTAGCATATGTGTATCCGTATTTAGGTTTTAAGGTGATGCTAGTAATATTTAAGATTTTATAAAGAGGATTATGCAAATATCCTCCTTCTTTAAGGTTGAAGATTATAGACTTTAGTAAATTAACATTTACTTCGTAAGTAAAAGAGACTTTATCTTTTTGTTTCGGTAATTCCTTCAATACCAATACATTATTTTCTGATGTTCGAAATTCTCTCTTTTTACTTCTGCTCATTACTACACCCCTTAATTTAATATCGGCAGGCAAAAACATTAAAGATTAGTAAAATGTTAGTAGAATTGTATCTTTTGCTTAAATTATATTACTTAAGAAGTATAATTGGAATAAATATGCATTGTTTATATTTTCTCCCTTACATCCATTTTCTTATATATTTGTTCTCTTCTATAACCAACAAAAAAAGCAGGGATTTTACCCTGCTTTTTTTGTTGGTTTCGAGCTTATTTTTCTTCAGTATTAAAGCGGGAAATTAAATCCTTTAACTCCTCTGCCATTCTTGTTAATGACTCAGAAGCTTTAGAGATATCTTCCATTGAAGCATTTTGTTGTTCTGTTACACTAGCTACATTATCGATACTGCTAGTGATTTCTTCTGATACATTTGAAATCTCAGTGAATGACTGAACCATTTCTTCTGTACCTTGTCCAATGTTAGTAGCAAATGTACTAATCTCCTTCATACTTACTGAAAGCTCGTTAATTTGATTTAAGATATCTTCAAATGTTTTACCAGCTTCAAGAACCTTCTCGCTACCGCTCTCTACAGAACTTACACTATCTGACATAGAGACAGAAGCATTTGTTACTGATGTTTGGATGTTTTCGATTAAGAAACCAATTTGTTTAGCGGCATCTCTTGATTCCTCTGCTAATTTACGAATTTCATCTGCTACTACAGCAAATCCTTTACCTTTATCTCCTGCGTGACTAGCTTCAATTGCAGCATTTAAAGATAATAAGTTTGTTTGTTGAGCAATGTCCGAAATAATTTCGTTAAATTTCATAATTTCGTGTGCTTTTTCAACAAGGATATTAAAATCCTTCTCTGTATTGCTAGCTGTTTCTTTGACTACATTAATTTGCTTAATTGCTTCATTGATTACATTCACTCCGTCATTTGCGATCTTAGAAGTATCTAATGTAGCATTCGTAACAGAGTCAATATTATTACCCATACGGTTAATATCTTCTGAAATATCATTAATAACTTTCGATACTGTATTTGTACTTCTTAATTGCTCATTTGAACCATTAGAAATTTCTTGGATAGATTCTGAAATTTGACGGATTGAAGATACATTTTCTTCAGTACTTGCAGATAGTTCTTCAGAGGATGAAGCGAGGTTAACGGAAGTATTTGTGATAGAGTGAACCATATCACGTAGAGAATAAATCATTTTATTGAAGGATTCTCCTAGTTTCCCTAACTCATCTTGTGATTTTATTTCTACAGTTTGAGCTAGATCACCGTTTGCTACTTTTTCTGAGATTGTTTTAAGTCTGTTAATAGGTCTGATAATTGCAGCTACAACAAAATATGTAATAACAATAGCAAGAATTAAAATAACAATAGTTACGATAATGCTTTTATTAATAATTGGTTGAGCTAAATCATTAATTTCTGCTTTATTATATGAAGCACCAATTTTCCAACCAGTAATATCATTTTTCATATACATTAAATGTTTATCTTCTCCATTTAAAGTATAGTTATAGCTGCCGTTTGTTTGACCAGATTCAACTAGTTTCTTTAAACGCGCAACATCATTAACGTCATCCCCAGCTTTAAAATCAGGGTGTGAAAGGACTTTTCCCTTTCCATCAATAATAAAGCTAAATCCGTCCTTACCGATTTTTGTTTTGCTAGTTAAAGTTGAAATTGAATCTAATTTAAGGTCAATAGCTACTACACCGCTTTTATCAGCAATCTCTGTAGCAATTGTGATAACCATATCACCAGTTGTTGCATCTACATATGGTTCAGTTACAATAACTTCCCCACTATGATTTTTTGCCTCTGTAAACCAAATGCGCGAAGTAGGATCATACGTAGATGGCCAATTTTGTTTAGGTTGAGAAATCATTTTTTTATTTTCAAATCCTATGTAAGCTGAAGCTACATCGCTATCAGTTCCTTCTAAGTATTTAAGTACTTCTTCAGCATTTTTATCTTTTTTGCCAGTACTAGAAAGCTGAGCACCTGCATACTTAATTTTTTCAAATTGCTTATTAAATTGGTCATTTACTACGTCATTTAAGGTTGAAACAGACGTTTGAGCATTGCCAATGAATATCTGCTCCATTTGTTTTTTCGCCTCTTCATTACTAAGCGTAACAAGAGATACTGTAGATACAACAAGGACTCCCGTAATGAGAGTTAAGAATTTTTGTTTTAACGTAAATTTCTTGAACAAA
>Ga0209463_1000349_pt1 | contig 40058 bp, 39 predicted proteins | sample AgamicMgSfrz_FD_187169 | JGI IMG/M metagenome (GOLD analysis project Ga0209463, IMG submission 187169) | Agave microbial communities from Guanajuato, Mexico - Mg.Sf.rz (SPAdes) (version 2) | ecosystem: Host-associated > Plants > Phyllosphere > Phylloplane/Leaf | place: Guanajuato, Mexico...
CCATTTCGCTTTGGATAGAGCCTTTCCTTAGCTGTTTTTCTATGAAGAGCAGAACCGCAGGTAAAGTCAATAATGAGAAGAACAATCAATAAAAATATAAGACCGATAATTATTAATGCAATCATAATCCGCCTCCTCGCTTTGTTATACCTTGCCCTTTTTTGACTAAGATTATTTCTAAATTTAAGAAAGGAAAGGGTTGACTGAATGTTCATTCAATTTATACAATGAAAGTACTATCCTACAAAAAGATTCTTGATGTTTTCATGTTAAAAGGAGGGGAAAAAGTGACAATGCTCTTATTGATTAACATGTTAGCTTTTTTATTTGTAACCGCTTACGCTATTTTCTTGTTCTCATACCTAATTAGAACAAGGCTAGCCTACATTAGGTTAGGAAGAAAGATAGAATTTGATGGAGAAGTGAAAGAACGCTATCGTAAGGTTATCGAAAACGTTTTTGGACAGAAGAAGCTGTTGAAAGATAGAAAGAGCGGTATTATTCACGTTCTCTTTTTTTATGGTTTTATTCTTGTGCAATTTGGAGCTCTTGATTTTATTATAAAAGGACTTTTTCCAGGACATCATTTACCTTTTGGTCCTTTCTATGGAGGGTTCACCTTTTTTCAAGAAATTGTGACGCTTCTAATTCTAGTTGCAGTTTTATGGGCTTTTCATCGTAGATATATTGAAAAACTAGTACGTTTGAAAAGAGGGTTCAAATCAGGTCTTGTTCTTCTTTTTATTGGTGGACTCATGATCTCAGTTCTCGCAGGAAACGGAATGAGTCTTATTTGGCATAACGAACAACTAGGTTGGTCAGAGCCCGTTGCTTCTCTTATCGCAAGTTTGTTTAGCTTTCTGCCAGAAACAGGAGCCACTATTCTTTTTTATGTAGCATGGTGGGTACACCTTTTATTACTCCTCGCTTTTTTAGTGTATGTCCCACAATCAAAGCACGCTCATTTAATTGCAGGTCCTGCTAACGTTTATTTAAATCGCCTTACCCCTCCTGGCAAACTTGAAAAAATTGATTTTGAAGATGAAAGCAGAGAAACATTTGGGGTTGGAACGATTGAGGAGTTTACTCAAGGTCAGCTTCTTGATCTTTACGCGTGTGTAGAGTGTGGGCGATGTACAAATGTATGTCCAGCAACTGGAACAGGAAAAATGCTTTCTCCAATGGATTTAATTTTAAAGCTTCGTGATCATCTCACAAATAAAGGGGCTGCTGTAACATCCAGAACACCATGGGTCCCTGCGTTTGCTTTTAATAATACACACGGCAATCAGCTTGCCCTAAAAAGTAAACAGCAGGGGATTGAGGAATCAGCAGCAACTCTCAGCTATAACCCATCATTAATTGGCGATGTGATTACAGAAGAAGAGATTTGGGCCTGTACAACATGTCGAAACTGTGAAGATCAGTGTCCAGTAATGAATGAGCATGTTGATAAAATTATTGATTTACGCCGCTATCTTGTTTTAACAGAAGGAAAGATGGATGGAGACGGGAAAAGAGCGATGACAAATATCGAGCGGCAAGGTAATCCATGGGGAATTAACAGAAAGGAAAAGGAAAAGTGGCGTACGCTTCAAGATATTAACGTTCCAACGGTGAAAGAGCTTAAAAAAGAAGGAAAGACGTTTCAATATTTGCTTTGGGTAGGGTCAATGGGTGCGCTTGATAACCGAAGTCAGAAAATTACCTTTTCTCTTGTGAGGTTGTTGCATGAAGCGGGAGTAGAATTTGCAATCCTTGGCAATAAAGAAAAAAACTCTGGAGATACACCAAGAAGATTAGGAAATGAGTTTCTTTTCCAAGAACTTGTGGCAGCGAACATTCAGGAATTTGAGAAAAATGAAGTTAAGAACATTATTACAATTGATCCTCACGCATACAATACGTTTAAGAACGAGTATCCTGACTTTGGGTTCAAAGGCAATGTATATCATCATACTGAAATACTTGCTTCTCTTCTTAAAGAAAAGAAGCTTGTGCCAAAGTATGAAGTAAATGAAAGCATTACATTCCATGATTCTTGCTATCTTGGACGCTACAACGAAGTATATGAACCTCCAAGAGAGATTTTAAAAGCCATTCCAGGGGTGAATGTTCTGGAAATGGAACGAAATCGAGAGAAAGGGATGTGCTGTGGAGCTGGTGGTGGCTTAATGTGGATGGAAGAGACGGCAGGGTCTCGAATTAATGTAACTCGAACAGAACAGGCATTAGAAGTGAAACCAACTGTCATTAGTTCGGGATGTCCTTATTGTTTAACAATGTTAAGCGATGGTACAAAAGCAAAAGAAGTAGAAGATAAAATCGGAACATACGACGTTGCAGAGCTTCTTGAGAAGGCTGTCTTTGGCTCTGGTGAAAAAGCATAAAAAGGAGGGGGAATAATGAAATCAGTTATTGTTGCAGCGAAGCGCACTCCTTTTGGTAGACTTGGGGGACATTTTAGAAATATGACAGCAAGCGATTTAGGTGGAGAGACAATTAGAGCTTTGTTAGAAGAGAAAAAAGAGGCGAAAGAGGTGATTGATACAGTATTATTTGGAAACGTTCTACAGGGAGGGCAAGGTCAGCTTCCATCAAGGCAGGCTTCTTTTAAAGGTGGATTAGACTGGAACGTTAAAACAGAGACCATTAATAAAGTATGTGCCTCAGGAATGAGAGCTGTAATAGAAGGGGACTTTTTAATTCGGCTTGAAGAAAGTGAAGCGGTTATTGCAGGAGGAATGGAGTCAATGAGCAATGCTCCGTATTTTTTGGAGCATGCTCGATTTGGACATAAAATGGGAAATCAAAGTTTGAAAGATCTTATGATGCATGATGGGTTAACATGTACGTTTACAGGAGCTGCAATGGGGAGTTATGGCGATGCAGCAGCGGAAGAATTTCAACTTACAAGAGAAGAACAAGATGAGTGGGCTGTAAGAAGTCATGAACGGGCTGCTCTCTTTTATGAGAAGGGGTATGCTAAGGAGGAAATTGTCCCTGTTCAGGTGAAAAATAGTAAAGGTTCCCTTTTTATAGAGGAGGATGAGTCAATAAGACGAAACACAACAGCTGAAAAACTAAAAAAACTAAAACCAGCTTTTAATGAGGAGGGGACAATAACAGCTGGAAATGCCCCTGGAGTTAATGATGGAAGCGCTTCTTTGATGTTGATGAGCCAAAGAAAAGCATATGAATTAGGATATCGTCCATTAGCTACAATTGTTGATTACACTTCATTAGCCCTGCAACCAAAAGATTTTCCTAAAACACCAGGCTTAGCAATTCGCAAACTATTAGCCAAAACAGGCAAGAAGGTTGAAGATATTTCTCTATTTGAAATCAATGAAGCTTTTGCAGCAGTTGCTTTAATAAATATGAAAACAGAAGGCCTTCAAGCTTCAAAAGTAAATGTAAATGGTGGTTCCCTTGCATTTGGTCATCCTATTGGAGCGAGCGGAGCCCGTATTTTAGTTACGCTTATTCATGAATTACAGCGGGTAGGAGGCGGATTCGGAATTGCCTCAATATGTAGCGGTGGAGGGCAAGGTGACGCAATTATGATTAAAGTTTGAAAGGAGTAAATGGGATGGAAAACCGAAAGGCAATGGTGATTGGTGCAGGACAGATGGGAGCAGGGATTGCTCAAGTTTTCGCTTCCGCTTCTTATAATGTGGTTCTTTATGACCTTGATACACAAGCACTGCAAAAAGGGATAAGCAAAATTGAAACATCTCTTAAAAAAGCCATTCAGAAGGAAAAGATAAAAGAATGTGAGATGAATGAAACGCTAGCAAGAATTCAGGACACAACAAATCTTAGTAATGGTGATGATGCTGATATTGTAATTGAAGCAATCGTCGAAAATTTAGAGGTAAAGAAAGAAGTTTTTAAAAAGCTTGATCAAATAGTAAAAAAAGAAGCTATATTAGCTTCTAATACATCTGCTCTTTCAATTACAGAGCTTGGGTCTGTAACAAAAAGGCCTGAGAAAGTCATTGGAATGCATTTTATGAATCCTGTTCCTGTTATGAAGCTTGTTGAAGTAATTCGTGGGCTCTCCACATCTGAGGAAACATATAAAGAGATTAAGAGTATAACAGAGTCACTAGGAAAAGTTCCTGTGCTAGTAAATGATTTTCCTGGTTTTGTATCTAACCGTATTTTAATGCCAATGATCAATGAGGCAATATATGCTTTATACGAGGGAATAGCTTCAAAAGAAGCAATTGATGAAGTGATGAAACTTGGAATGAACCATCCAATGGGCCCTCTCCAGCTTGCTGATTTTATTGGTCTTGATACATGCTTGTTCATTATGGAAGTACTGCATGAAGGATTCGGTGATGATAAATATCGGCCTTGTCCACTTCTAAAGCAATATGTAAAAGGAGGGTACCTTGGTTATAAAGTAAAGCGTGGTTTTTACGAGTATGAATAAGAGGAGTGATTCTATGCTCGTTTTTACAAAAAAGCATGCCAAGATACAACAAGAGATGGAAAAGTTTGCAAGGGAAGAAGTTGCTCCTTTTGTAGAGAAGATGGAGGAAGGTGTTTTTCCAAGGCCTCTTATTGAAAAAATGAGTAAGCAAGGGTTTATGGGAATCCCCTTCAACAAAAGGTATGGAGGTCTCGGGTTAGATTTTATTTCTTATATTTTGGCCATTCATGAGATCTCTAAAAAAAGTGCAGCATTAGGGGTTATTTTATCTGTTCATACATCTGTTTGTACAAATCCTATTTTAACATTCGGCACAGAAAAGCAGCGGGAACGATATGGTAAAAGATTAGCAAGTGGTGATATTTTGGGTGCCTTTGCATTAACAGAAACAGGAGCAGGATCAGATGCAGGGAGCTTAAAAACAAAAGCAGAGAAGGATGGAGATGTGTATATCCTAAACGGAGCAAAACAGTTTATTACAAATGGGGGAGAGGCAGATATTTACCTTGTTTTTGCGCGCACAAATAAAGGTATTACGGCTTTTATTGTAGATAAAGAAACGGCGGGGTTGAAGGTCGGAAAAGATGAAAAAAAGATGGGTCTGCATGGTTCACGCACAACATCTCTCTACTTTGAAAATATGAAAGTTCATAAAGACAACCGCTTAGGGGATGAAGGTGAAGGATTTAAAATTGCAATGAGTAATTTGAATATCGGAAGAATTGGAATTGCGGCCCAAGCTTTAGGAATTGCGGAAGCTTCCCTAGAAGAGGCGCTTCTTTTTATGAAAAGGGGCAAAAAAAGTCTGCTTCCTTTAGCGAACATGGCTACCCGTATTGAAGGTGCAAAGCTTTTAACATATCAAGCTGCATTCTTAAAGCAAAAAAGAAAACCATGTAGGAAAGAAGCTTCAATGGCCAAGCTTTTTGCTGCTAGGACAGCAGTTTATGTTACAAGTGGTGTGCTCGATTGTTTAGCAGAATACAGAGGGCTTCCAAATCATCATGCTGAGCGTTTTTTCAGAGATGCAAAAGTTTGTGAGATTTATGAAGGAACAAGTGAGATTCAGAAGATAGTCATCAGTCGCAGTCTCTAAACTAAAGGGGGAGAAGAGATGAATTTTGAGCTATCACCAGAACATGAAATGATTAAGAAGACAGTACGTGACTTTGCAGACAAAGAAGTAGGTCCAACAGCGGAAGAACGAGACGAGCAGGAACGATTTGATCGAACCATCTTTGAAAAAATGGCTGAAATAGGTTTGACGGGGATTCCTTGGCCTGAAGAGTACGGAGGTATTGGTGGTGATTATGTAATGTACTGCATTGCTGTTGAAGAGCTTTCTCGCGTATGTGCTTCAACAGGCGTTATGCTCTCAGCTCATACTTCGCTAGCGTGTTGGCCTCTTTATACATTTGGAAATGAGGAACAGAAGAGAAAGTATTTAAAACCCCTTGCAGAAGGGAATTTTTTAGGCGCATATGCTTTAACAGAATCACAGTCAGGATCAGATGCTGGAGGGATGAAAACAACTGCCCGAAAAGAAGGGAATGACTATATTTTAAATGGTTCAAAGATTTTCATTACAAATGGAGGAGAAGCAGATATTTACATTGTTTTTGCAAAAACAAATAGTGATGGAAAAGGCGAAACAAGCGCTTTTATTATTGAAAAAGATATGAAAGGCTTCTCAATTGGAAAGAAGGAAAGAAAGCTCGGTATTCGTGCTTCTCCCACAACGGAGATTATTTTTGAAGATTGTCGAGTAAGTAAAGAACACCTTCTTGGAGAAGAAGGAGAAGGCTTCAAAATTGCGATGATGACATTAGATGGAGGCAGGAACGGCATTGCAGCTCAAGCTCTTGGGATTGCTCAAGGAGCCCTTGATGCAGCTGTTTCCTATGCAAAAGAGCGTCATCAGTTCAAAAAACCAATTATTGCTCAACAAGGGATTGCTTTTAAGCTGGCAGATATGGCAACAAGTGTTGAGGCATCAAGACTCTTAACATATCAAGCAGCATGGCTAGAATCACAAGGAGAGCCTTATGCAAAAGCCTCTGCCATGTCCAAGCTTCTCGCCGGAGATACAGCGATGAAAGTGACAACAGAGGCTGTTCAAGTTTTTGGTGGTTATGGCTACACAAAGGATTATCCTGTTGAACGGTTTATGCGTGATGCGAAAATTACGCAAATTTATGAAGGAACTCAGGAAATTCAGCGGCTTGTGATTTCACGGTATTTATAAGTCGAAAAGGTGGTGAGAATGTGGGATATAAAAGAAAACACCATATACGTTTTATTACAGCTTCAAGCTTATTTGACGGCCATGATGCCTCCATTAATATTATGCGTCGCCTTCTCCAAGGAAGTGGTGTTGAAGTCATTCATCTTGGGCACAATCGGTCTGTTGATGAGATTGTTCAAGCAGCCCTCCAAGAAGATGTCCAAGGTATTGCGGTTTCTTCCTACCAAGGAGGGCATATGGAATACTTTATGTATATGTATGATCTCCTACAAGAGAAGAATGCAGGTCATATTAAAATTTATGGCGGTGGTGGAGGAGTAATCCTTCCAAAAGAAATTAGAATGCTTCATGAGTACGGTATTTCTCATATCTTCTCTCCTGAAGATGGGCGGAACTATGGCCTGCAGGGAATGATTGATAAAATTATTGAAGAGTGTGATGTTCCACTTGAAGCAAAAGAGGTGAGATTCCCTCGAAATTCAAGCAACGACCAAGAGGTGTCTCGCCTTATTACACATGTTGAGAATGGAGGAAAGATCACTAAAGGGACACCTCGTAACGATATTCCGGTAATCGGAATAACAGGAACAGGCGGAGCTGGGAAGAGCTCTCTTACAGATGAACTTATTCGCCGTTTTTTAATGCAGTTTCCATCGCTTACAATTGCTGTTTTATCTATCGATCCTACAAAACAAAAAACAGGTGGAGCGCTACTTGGTGACCGAATTCGAATGAATGCCGTTAATTCCCCTCGCGTTTTTATGAGAAGTCTAGCAACAAGAAAATCGAATCATGAATTGTCTTTTGCAATTGACGACGCTGTTACCATTGTGAAGGAAGCTGGTTATGACATTGTTATTGTTGAAACGAGCGGTATTGGGCAAGGGGATGCGTCAATTACGAACATTTGTGATCTTTCTCTCTACGTTATGACAAGTGAGTTTGGAGCACCGTCACAGCTGGAGAAAATTGAAATGATTGATTACGCAGATTTTATTGTAATCAACAAGTTTGATAAACGAGGCTCAGAAGATGCAAAACGACAAGTTCAAAAACAATATCAGCGAAACCACGCTCTATTTGATAAAGACTTTGATTCATTTCCAGTCTATGGAACGATGGCAAATCAGTTCAATGACAGTGGGACTAATATTCTATTTAATGATTTGGTTAAGAAGCTTAATAATCAATACAATAAAAAATTTGGGGATAGCGAGATAGATATTTGCCAAAAAAAAGAGCAGCATACGATCATCCCACCGAGCCGTCAGCACTATATGCGGGAAATTTCTGATACAGTTCGAAGGTATCATCAAGATAAACTTCAGCAAGCAGAATATGCTACAAACCTTTACAGACTTCAGGGAGCAGAAGAACTTACTTTTGATGAAAACGTGAAAGAGCATGTGAGGGAGCTACAAGAAAAAGAAAAAGAAAAACTTTCAAAAGAATCACTTAAAATTTTAGAGACGTGGGAAGAAAAAGCAGCATCTTACAAAGGTGATACTTTTTCTACAGAAGTGAGAGGGAAAACAATCACAACAGAGCTTGTTACGACAACGTTATCGGGTCTTAAAGTACCTAAAATTATGCTGCCTTCTTATCGTGATTATGGCGATATTTTAAAATGGGTTTATAAAGAAAATACACCTGGATTCTTTCCATTTACAGCAGGTGTTTTTCCCTTTAAGCGAAAAGGAGAAGATCCTAAAAGGCAGTTCGCAGGCGAAGGGCCGCCTGAACGAACTAACCGCCGTTTTCATTATCTTTCTAAAGGGGAGAATGCACATAGATTAAGCACCGCTTTCGATTCTGTAACACTGTATGGCGAAGATCCAAATATTCGTCCTGATATTTTCGGGAAAATAGGGGAGAGCGGTGTAAGCATCTGCACATTAGACGATATGAAAGAGCTTTATAAGGGATTTGATTTATGTGCACCAACAACATCTGTATCAATGACAATCAATGGCCCTGCTCCTATCTTACTTGCGATGTTTCTCAATACTGCTATCGACCAAGCGATAGATATGAGGGAGAGGGAGCTTTCACGAAAGCTTGAACAAGAAGAGATCGAAAAATTGAAAGCGCAAACATTAAATGTTGTGAGAGGAACGGTTCAGGCTGATATTCTAAAAGAAGACCAAGGTCAAAATACATGCATTTTCTCAACAGAATTTGCTCTTCGGATGATGGGAGATATTCAGCAATATTTTATTGATCAGAAGGTCAGAAATTATTATTCTGTGTCTATCTCTGGCTATCATATTGCAGAAGCAGGAGCAAATCCGATTTCTCAGCTTGCTTTTACGCTTGCTAATGGGTTTACGTATGTTGAATATTATTTGAGCAGAGGGATGAAAATTGATGAATTTGCTCCGAATCTTTCTTTTTTCTTCAGCAATGGATTGGACGCAGAGTATACAGTTATTGGAAGGGTAGCAAGGCGCATTTGGTCAATTGTAATGCGAGAGAAATACGGTGGGAACGAACGCAGTCAGAAGCTGAAATATCACGTGCAGACATCAGGTCGATCTTTGCATGCACAGGAAATTTCGTTTAATGATATTCGCACAACCCTTCAAGCACTTATGGCTCTTCATGATAACTGTAACTCTCTTCATACAAATGCTTATGATGAGGCCATTACGACTCCAACAGAAGAATCTGTTCGACGAGCAATGGCAATCCAACTTATCGTAACAAAAGAGCATGGACTAACCAAAAATGAAAACCCGCTTCAAGGCTCTTTTATTGTGGAAGAATTAACAGATCTTGTAGAGGAAGAAGTGTTAAAAGAATTTGAAAGGATCAGCGATAGAGGCGGCGTGCTGGGAGCCATGGAAATGCAATATCAGCGTAGCAAAATTCAAGATGAATCAATGTTTTATGAAATGAAGAAACACACAGGAGAACTGCCTATCATTGGAGTAAATACGTACCAAAATCCTGAACCCTTAAGTGAGGAAAGCATTGACAGTATGGAGCTTGCTCGCTCAACAAAAGAAGAAAAGCAAAAAAGAATTGTTGATCTGCAAAATTTCCAAGAAAAATATAGAGGAAAAGCAGAAAGGGACTTAGAAAAATTAAAAGAAGTAGCTAGAAATGGGGGTAATATTTTCGCAGAGTTAATGAATACTGTAAAGACAGCTAGCCTTGGTCAAATTACTCATGCTTTATATGAAGTAGGAGGGCAATATAGACGGAATATGTAATAGAGAGGAAAACCTTAGTGAAATGAGACTTTCATAAGGTTTTCCCTTTTTTAGCAAAGAAGTTTGCTTAATGAACTTTTTGCTTATCAAGACTAGCATAAATGGATAAAATTTGTTTATAATGAATGGTATGTATTTCATGTTACACGTGATAAAATAATACTTGGTGTGTTTACACAACATTGACAGGCTATAATAGTACAGTTATGAAAACTTTATAGATAAGTTTGATACATAGGAAGGGTGTGTCTATTTTGGGTCTAAACCAATATACTCAAGAAGAACTACGCGAAACGGCAATGATCGAGTTAGCGTTTGAAATTATGTCAGATAGCAAAGAACCAAAAGCATTTTCTTTTCACGATTTAGTGGAAGAAATTCAAAAAAAAGTGGGTCTTTCAGAAGCAGAAGTGCGTCAGCGTATTGCTCAATTTTATACAGATTTAAACATTGATGGTCGTTTTGTTACGCTTGGGGACAACCACTGGGGACTACGCAGCTGGTATCCTGTTGATCAGTCAGAAGAAGATCTTGTTGCAACAGTAAAAACAAAGAAAAGAAAAGCAAAAAGATATGCTAAGGACGATCTTGATGAATTTGAAGATGCTGAGGATGACTACGAAGAGTACAATGATGTAGATAGTCTTGAAGATTATGAAGAACTAGATGATGAAGAAGATTATGATGATATGCTTGAAGAAGAAGATTATGATCTAGATGATGAAGATTTAGATGATGAAGATCTAGACGATGAAGAATTAGAGTATGAAGAGCTTGATGAGGATGAAAAATTATAAAGAGCCTTGACTTTTAAGAAAGAACTTTGTAGAATTCTTTTTGGGCTCTTAAAAATTAAAGCAATTTTTTATAAGATATATATTGCTCCCATTACTGCATGTGCAGGATGGGAGCAATTTTGTTTTTATAGAGTTGTATATAAGATAAAGAGCAATTTTTTGATTTTTTTATATAAATTGGAAGCTCCCATTTTTGAAGGGAAGTTTTGCTAAAGTGTTGATCATTATTTTTACATGAATGATGACTTATAAGCTCGTGCAAACTTTTAAGAAGGATACATATGCCTTCTTTTTGCTTTTTCATAGAATTTTTTAAATAAGATAACCTAAATTTAGAGGGGGAAGTACAGATGACAAAATATATCTTTGTAACTGGTGGAGTAGTATCATCACTTGGAAAAGGAATTACAGCAGCCTCTCTAGGCCGTTTATTAAAAAACCGTGGGTTAAGCGTAACAATCCAAAAGTTTGATCCATACATTAACGTTGACCCAGGAACAATGAGTCCATATCAACACGGTGAAGTGTTTGTAACTGATGATGGTGCAGAAACAGACTTAGACTTAGGTCACTATGAGCGTTTCATTGATATCAACTTGAACAAGTATAGCAACGTAACAACAGGGAAAATTTATTCAACAGTATTAAGAAAAGAGCGTCGAGGAGACTATCTTGGTGGTACTGTGCAAGTTATCCCACACATTACAAATGAAATTAAAGATCGTGTATTCCGTGCTGGAAAAGAAACAAATGCGGATGTAGTTATTACAGAAATTGGAGGAACAGTAGGAGATATCGAATCTCTTCCATTCCTTGAAGCTATTCGTCAAATCAAAAGCGACATTGGCCGTGACAATGTAATGTATATTCATTGTACGCTTGTTCCATATTTAAAAGCTGCAGGAGAAATGAAGACAAAACCAACACAGCATAGTGTAAAAGAACTTCGCAGCTTAGGTATTCAACCAAACGTCATTGTTGTACGTACAGAAATGCCAATTTCTCAAGACATGAAGGATAAAATTGCTTTATTCTGCGACATCGATACAAAAGCTGTTATTGAAGCTGGAGATGCAGAAACACTTTATGAAATTCCTTTAGCACTACAAGCTCAAAACCTTGATCAGCTAACTTGTGAACATTTAAAACTTCCTTGTCGTGAAGCAGATATGACAGAGTGGAAAGGCCTTGTTAATAAAGTGAAAAACCTTTCTGGTAAAGCAACAATTGCTCTTGTTGGTAAATATGTAGAGCTACAAGATGCTTACATTTCTGTTGTTGAGTCACTTCGCCATGCAGGTTATGATTTTGATACAGATGTAAAAATCAAATGGTTAAATTCTGAAAACATTACAGAAGAAAATGTAAAAGAAGAACTTGCAAATGTTGATGGGATTATTGTACCAGGAGGATTTGGAGATCGTGGAATCGAAGGTAAGATTACAACGATCAAATATGCTCGTGAAAATAAAGTTCCATTCTTTGGTATTTGCTTAGGTATGCAGCTTGCATCTGTAGAGTTTGCTCGTCACGTTTTAGGTCTTACTGATGCTCATTCAGCAGAGATTGCACCTGAGACAACAAGCCCAATTATTGACCTTCTACCAGAACAAAAAGACGTAGAAGATTTAGGTGGAACGCTTCGTCTTGGTTTATATCCATGTAAACTTGTTGATGGTACGTTAGCACAGCAAGCATACAAAGATGAAGTAGTATATGAACGTCATCGTCATCGCTATGAGTTCAATAATGAATTCCGTCAAGCAATGGAAGATGAAGGTTTTGTTTTCTCTGGTACAAGCCCAGACGGTCGCCTAGTGGAAATTGTAGAGTTAAAAGACCATCCTTGGTTCTTAGCTTGTCAATTCCACCCAGAATTCACATCACGCCCAACGCGTTCACAACCTCTATTTAGAGAGTTTGTTCGTGCTTCAATTGAGTTAGGTAAAAAACAATAATAAAAAAAGCAGCTGATAACTATCAGCTGCTTTTTTTTATTCGTATTCTTCCATCATTTCTTTTATTGTGAATAGCACGGCATAGTAAGCATAGAGACCAACCATTGTAGAAGGAAAACCAAAGCGTTCTCCATCATCACCAGGGATAAGTGGTTTGAGAAGTTTTGTATCAATATGTACATCTGAATAGTCAGCTGCAGTTTCTCCCTCTTGTTTAGGGTCAAGAGCCCCAAGAGTAACAAAAGGAATATTTTTCTCAGCAATAGCTTTAGCTAACTCTATAGTTTCTTGATCATGAGCATATCGACTGCAAACTAAAACTCGGTCAACGCTTGTTATATTTTCAAGGTTTCCGTTAGAAAGAAGAAGTTCAGTATTTAAAGCATCTGCTCCTTTTGTTGCTTCAATAGCAATAGCTTCCATCTCTTGAAAACCATGGACGAAAAGTTTACCATCACCTATGAGTCCTTGAGCAAGTATGCGTGCTCCATCTTCTATATTTAGCTCTTCTTTCTCGCTTATTCGATTGAAGTATCCGTTCAATTGGGTTGTAAAAATCTTCATCATATATTATTCACCTCTGCTAGCTATTATAGCTTACAACAATAAGGATTTAAAAAGCCAAACTATAAAAAATTAAGTATTTTATTCTGTGGAATGTTATTTTTGATTATAATTAAGAAGTTCGAGCGCTTTCTCCGCTAAGAATGTACAAAAAGTTATTTTTTGTGAAAGAAGGGATTTCTTTTTTTAAGTAGAATAGAGTAAAGTAGTCCTCGGTACGAAAATTTATTTTAAGGTGGGATAGAAGTGGAAGAACGAATTTTAATTGTAGATGATCAGTACGGGATACGTATTCTTTTAACAGAAGTGTTGCAAAAAGAAGGATATAAAACACTTCAAGCTTCCAACGGCTTTGAAGCTATTGATATTGCAAAAGAACGTACGCCAGATTTAGTTTTATTAGATATGAAAATTCCCGGAATGGATGGAATTGAAATTTTAAAGCGTCTAAAAGAGTTAGATGAAACAGTGAAAGTCATCATTATGACAGCCTATGGTGAGCTTGATATGATTCAAGAAGCAAAGGATTTAGGAGCGTTGACACACTTTGCAAAACCATTTGATATTGATGAAATTCGTCAAGCTGTAAAAAAATATATTCCAGTTAATACTAACTAGTACTATAATCTCCTCGTTGCTGTGAAATTCTACATATCACTATTCAATCTCACGGGCTTTGCTATGCGCGTTTTTTTCTTGTATTAACTGCATAAAATGTATAAAAATATGGCAGTTTTTTAAGAGAGGTTGCCTATTTTTGTCGAACTCTGCTAGCTTTTATATTGCCGTCAAGTTCGTAAATTGGTATCCTAAAGATGTACTTACATTATTTTAAAGCTTTATTCCTTTTATTAAAGAAACGAGCTTTCAACAGTTTAGAGGAGGATTTACTAATGCCATTAGTATCAATGAAAGAAATGTTGAATACTGCTAAAGATAACGGTTATGCAGTAGGTCAATTCAACTTGAACAACTTAGAGTTCACGCAAGCGATTTTACAAGCAGCACAAGAAGAAAAATCTCCAGTTATCCTTGGTGTTTCTGAAGGTGCAGGCCGTTACATGGGCGGATTCAAAACAATCGTGAAACTTGTTGAAGCACTTATGGAAGAGTACAACGTAACAGTACCTGTTGCGATTCACCTTGACCATGGTTCAAGCTTTGAGTCTTGTGCAAAAGCTATTCATGCTGGCTTCACATCTGTTATGATCGACGCTTCTCACGGTCCTTTCGAAGAAAACGTTGCGGTAACATCTAAAGTTGTTGAGCTTGCTCATTTCCACGGTGTATCTGTTGAAGCTGAGCTTGGAACTGTTGGTGGACAAGAAGATGACGTAATTGCTGAAGGCGTAATTTACGCAGATGCACAAGAATGTAAAGAGCTTGTAGAGCGTACAGGTATCGACTGCCTAGCTCCAGCACTTGGTTCTGTTCATGGTCCTTACAAAGGGGAGCCAAACTTAGGATTCAAGGAAATGGAAGAAATCAGTGGCCTTACAAACATGCCGCTTGTATTACACGGTGGTACTGGAATTCCAACAAAAGATATCCAAAAAGCGATTTCTTTCGGTACAGCTAAAATCAATGTAAACACAGAAAACCAAATTTCTTCTGCAAAAGCTGTTCGTGAAGTATTAGCAACAGACGCTGAAGTATATGATCCACGTAAATACCTAGGACCAGCTCGTGAAGCAATTAAAGAGACTGTTATTGGTAAAATGCGTGAGTTTGGTTCTTCAAACAAAGCATAATTAAACATGTGAGGAAGTCTTTTTTGCAAGCTTCCTCACTTTTATATCTTTCTTGTAACCGTTTTAAATAAAAGGAAAAGAGAAGGGATGAGGAAAATGAAATTTTTTATCGATACAGCAAATCTAGATGAAATCAAAGAGGCACATGAATTAGGAATTCTAGCTGGTGTTACAACAAATCCTAGCCTAGTTGCAAAAGAGAATGTATCTTTCGAAGAGCGTTTAAAAGAAATCGCTAGTCTTGTTCCAGGATCTGTAAGTGCAGAGGTTATTTCATTAAAAGCGGAGGAAATGATTGAAGAAGGAAAAGAGCTTGCTCAAATTTCTCCGAATATTACGATAAAAGTTCCAATGACTCCCGATGGCTTAAAAGCTGTCAAATATTTTTCTGAAGCGGGCATTAAAACAAACGTTACACTTGTTTTCTCTGCAAACCAAGCACTTTTAGCAGCACGTGCAGGTGCAACATATGTATCTCCATTTTTAGGACGTCTTGATGACCTTGGTCATGATGGATTAGATTTAATCAGTGAAATTGCCGAAATCTTTGCAATTCATGATTTACCAACGGAGATTATTGCTGCAAGTATCCGTCATCCATTACATGTTAAAGAAGCAGCCTTACGTGGTGCAGATATTGCGACAATTCCGTTAAAAGTTATCATGCAACTTTTCCACCATCCATTAACAGAACAAGGTATTGAGAAATTCCTACAAGACTGGGAAGCTCGTGTGAACGTTTGATAGATGAAAAAATCCCTCTAGAAATATCTAGAGGGATTTTTTGTTAGACCCATTCATTCTGAAGGGACTTAGACCATTTTTTTAAAGTATATTGAATCAGGAATAATGATAAGGTAATAAAGAAACTAATGGAAAGATTAATAGGCAATGTCCAAACACCTTCAAATAAATACCTTGAGACAATAAAAGATGGAATACTTAATGCTCCAACGATGATAGTGATCACAGTCCATAACTTTGAATCTGCGTTTTTAAGTAACTTCATGAAGCAAGCAATAAGAAGAGCTAAAGAAATTAAGCTAATAAGATAAGGAATGATTGAAAAGGTATCTTTTGAGAATCTATCAAAGAATGTGCTAAGAAACTGCCCTGCTGTTTCGACAATAAACATCCACATAAGCATTAAGGTTCCAAAATAAAAGGCATCAATTAGCTGAACTGATTTTGTTTCCTTAGGTAAGTTCGCTACAATATCTTTACTATATTGTTTTAAGTCCCGACCAAATAAATCTTCTGCATTTTTTCCATGTTTTTGCCCTGTGATTAAGTGCTCAATAATTTCTAAAAGCGTTTCCTCTATTGCGCGTTCAGAAACATTGCTTCCTCTTACATAGGCAAGCACTATTTGGTAAGCAGCAGCATTTCCCCTTGTTAAACTTCGTTGAAGAATAGTATTCCTTTTAATTAGTTCTTCTGTAGTCAACATTTTTTGCTCCTTTTATAGGTTTTTTAGTTTATGTGAATGCTTAGATGTAGGAGATTTTTGTTTCAAGATGTGTTGAATATTTTTTAAATGCGTATTGAAGAGTGAAAAGTAGACAAGTAATAGAGATGCTTATTAACAGATTCATCGGAACTGTCCATATGTCTTTAAAAATTTGGTCTGTGAGAACGTATGAGATAGTACCGATGACGAACGTAGAAACTCCAAGGGCAATCCAGCCTTTTGAGCCATAAACACTATTTTTAATAGCTTTTAAAACTGCCCAAATGACAATCCATGTAAAAGGCCATGAAATTAAAAAGGGAAGGAGGGAAATACGATCTTCTGAAAAAGCAGGGTAGAAGAGACCAATGATTTCTCCAATAGTTTTAGGAATAAACATCCACATAAAAATTAAAGTATTGAAATAAAGAATATTCATAAATTGAAGAGCTTTTGTTTCCTTAGGTAGATTGACTAATACATCATCACAATAAGCCTTTAAATCAGAGCCGAAGATTTCTTCCGCCATTTTGCCATTTTGCTGTCCAATAACGAGATGTTCCAATATTTCAAGTAACGTTTCTTCTGTGGCTCGCTCAGATAGTGAGTTCAGTCTTATATAGACAACCATATTCTCGTAAACTTTTTCGTTATGAGTATTTAGGGATGCCTGTAGTTCTCTATTCCTCTTAATAATATCTTTCATATTCAAGCTACATCTCTCCTTTTAACTGACTAACGGCACCAATGATATCATCCCAATTTTCTTCAAACTGCTTTAAGGCTTCTTTTCCTTCACTTGTCAGTTTGTAGTATTTTCGGTTTGGACCTGATGGAGAAGGTTTCATTGTGCCTTTAATCCATTTTAGTTTTTGCATACGAGCAAGCACTGGATAAATACTTCCTTCTTTCACCATAGTTAGCCCTGCCTGATGAAGACGCTCACTAAGTTCATATCCATATACTTCTTTTCGAGAGATAACAAGCAAAATACAGCCTTCTAATATCCCTTTTAGTAACTGGCTTTGATTATCCAATTGTTCTCATCACCACAATTCTTATCTATATTGTTTTGCAAGGTAGATTACATTCATTATATTCCAGTCTATATTGTTTTGCAAGGTACCTATATTCATTTATTGAAATTTGAGGAAGTAAGAATTGTTTTTTTAGGCAAGAATGATATATTGTATGGTAGAAGAAGGTTGAGAATAAGAAAAAAGATAGGGGTTAAAAAGAATTACTTTTTTCTTTATATGTGTGAAAAACCCTATCGTCATCCTTTTTTGAAAGTGTTATCATAAGGTAGTCTATTATAAATTGTTTAAAGTTTTTATTATTTTTGTAACATATAAGTTATTATCGGCAATAATGATGACGAACGTATAATACGTAACTCTGACATAGTAGAACATCGGTCTGCTAGAAAGGAGAATAACATGGAAAAATTGAAAATTGAAGGTGGTCACAAGTTAAAAGGTGAAGTGAGAATAAGCGGGGCTAAAAATAGTGCTGTTGCTTTAATTCCTGCTACGATTTTAGCTGAGTCGCGTGTTACAATCGAAGGTCTTCCTGATATTTCGGATGTTGCCATCCTAAGCAGCTTAATTGAGGAAATTGGCGGAAGTGTTTCAATGGATGCTCACGAGCTTAAAATAAATCCTGAAAAGATGATTTCTATGCCGCTCCCAAATGGAAAGGTGAAAAGGCTACGAGCTTCTTATTATTTAATGGGAGCTATGCTTGGAAGATTTAAGAAAGCAGTTGTTGGACTTCCTGGAGGATGTCATTTAGGTCCTCGTCCAATAGACCAGCATATTAAAGGCTTTGAAGCTCTAGGGGCAAAGGTGACCAATGAGCAGGGAGCTATCTATTTGCGAGCAGAAGAGTTAAAAGGAGCACGTATCTATTTAGATGTTGTCAGTGTTGGGGCTACAATTAATATTATGCTTGCAGCTGTAAGAGCAAAAGGGCGCACTGTTATTGAAAATGCGGCGAAAGAGCCGGAAATCATTGATGTTGCTACCCTTCTTACAAGCATGGGAGCACGTATTAAAGGGGCAGGAACAGACGTTATTCGTATTGATGGAGTTGATCATCTAAGCGGTTGCCGTCATTCCATTATTCCTGATCGGATTGAAGCAGGTACATACATGATAATGGCGGCTTCAATGGGAGAAGAAGTGTTAATTGACAATGTAATCCCTAAGCATATCGAACCATTAATTGCAAAACTTCGTGAGATTGGAGTAGAAGTGCAAACGAAAAATGATCAAGTGCTTATTAGAGGAAAAGAAAACTTAAAAGCAGCAGATATTAAGACACTCGTTCACCCTGGATTCCCAACAGATTTACAGCAACCAATTACAGCTCTTCTAACAAAAGCAGAAGGGACAAGCATGGTAACTGATACTATTTATAGTGCGCGCTTCAAACATATTGATGAATTAAGAAGAATGAACGCTTCTGTAAAAGTAGAGGGTCGTTCTGCTATTATTAATGGTCCAACAGAGCTTCAAGGAGCAAAAGTGAAAGCTTCTGATTTGCGAGCAGGTGCAGCACTTGTAACAGCAGGATTAATGGCAAAAGGTATCACTGAGATTACTGGACTTGAGCATATTGACAGAGGGTATAGTCATCTCGTTGATAAACTCTCAGGTTTAGGTGCAGTTATTTGGCGCGAACGTATGACAGAACAGGAAATTGAGCAATTTCAAAATTCTTAAATCACCGACTGGAGATGGATGAGAATGGAAAGAAGTTTATCAATGGAGTTAGTTCGTGTAACAGAAGCAGCAGCTCTTGCATCAGGACGATGGATGGGAAGAGGAAAAAAAGCAGAAGCAGATGAGGCTGCTACATCTGCAATGCGTGATGTTTTTGACACAATCCCAATGAAAGGGACTGTTGTGATTGGTGAGGGAGAAATGGATGAAGCGCCAATGCTATATATTGGTGAGAAGCTTGGTACAGGTTATGGGCCACGTGTTGATGTTGCTGTTGACCCTCTTGAAGGAACAAATATTGTTGCAGCAGGAGGGTGGAATGCCCTAGCTGTATTAGCTGTTGCGGATAATGGGAACTTACTTCATGCCCCTGATATGTATATGGAGAAAATTGCTGTAGGTCCGGAAGCTGTTGGCAAAGTTGATATTAATGCTTCTGTTATTGATAACTTGAGAGCGGTAGCAAAAGCTAAAAACAAAGATATTGAAGATGTTGTAGCAACAGTCCTAAATCGTTCACGTCATGAGAGAATCATTGATGAACTTCGTGAAGCAGGTGCACGTATTAAGCTTATTAACGATGGAGACGTTGCAGGGGCTATTAACACAGCTTTTGACAATACAGGCGTTGACATTTTATTTGGTTCAGGCGGAGCGCCAGAAGGTGTTTTAGCAGCTGTTGCTTTAAAATGTTTAGGTGGGGAACTTCAGGGGAAGCTTTTACCACAAAGTGAAGAAGAATTAAAACGTTGTAAAGAAATGGGCATTGAGGATGTTGATCGCATTCTTTATATGAATGACCTTGTAAAAGGGGAAGATGCCATCTTTGCAGCGACAGGGGTAACAGATGGTGAACTTTTAAAAGGTGTTCAATTTAAAGGATCTATCGGTACAACTCAATCACTTGTTATGAGAGCAAAATCCGGTACAGTTCGTTTTGTTGATGGTCGTCACAGTCTGAAGAAAAAGCCAAACCTAGTTATTAAGCCATAACGGAACTTTTTAACCATAATTAAAATTAGAGCTATCATATCTTGTATTTCTTTTGATAATGTACTATTTTAATAGTTGTATAAAGTCTAATGATCAAGCGTTGCCAGATTGAGGCAACGCTTGATATATTACTGGAATTTGTTTCCGTTTCCTTTATAGTGACATTAGCCTAAAATGAAGGAAATGAAGGGATGAGCGCGAATTTATCTTTAATCCCCATTTCTAAGTCCCATTGTGATAGCTCACCTTTTTTGTTGATTAAAAAGTGTAAAAAGGGTTAGAATAGAGAATGCTACACAAATAGAAAAACACTACTCTACTCTTTATACTTCTGTTTATCTTATCTCAACTGCTTTTTATCCAGAACAAAGTAGTAAAGATGAACTCCTACACGTTAGAAGTTTTAATTTATCTTCTCCTAAAATATAGATTGATCCCAGCGGAAAAATAGTAAAAGAATTATTTAGGAAGAACAGGCTAAACGAGTATTTAGTTTTTTTATCATTGTTTGTGCAAGCTTTCCTAATGCTTTATAAAATCTTGCATTTTTGAAAAATTTTATCTTGAAAAGTGGTGTTTTCCATGAGCTTAACATTATCGAGTTTAGAAAATATGAAATTAAAAGAATTATATGAGCACGCTCGTGAATATAGTGTTTCATACTATAGTAAGTTAACTAAAAAGGAATTAATCTTTGCAATTTTAAAAGCACAAGCTGAAAAGGACGGCTTACTATTTATGGAAGGCGTTCTTGAAATTATTCAATCAGAGGGTTTTGGTTTTTTACGTCCAATTAACTACTCTCCAAGTTCAGAAGATATTTATATTTCAGCATCTCAAATTCGTCGTTTTGATTTGCGTAACGGAGACAAAGTTTCTGGGAAAGTACGCCCTCCTAAAGAAAATGAACGTTATTATGGTTTGTTACACGTGGAAGCGGTTAACGGAGATGATCCAGAGTCTGCAAAAGAACGTGTACACTTCCCTGCGTTGACTCCAATTTATCCAGATCGTCAAATTACGCTTGAAACAAAACCAAATCACTTATCGACTCGTGTGATGGATTTGATTGCTCCTGTTGGTTTTGGTCAGCGTGGTCTTATTGTAGCCCCGCCAAAAGCAGGGAAAACAATGCTTTTAAAAGAAATTGCTAACAGCATTGCTACAAATAATCCAGAAGCAGAGCTTATTGTTCTTCTTATTGACGAGCGTCCTGAAGAAGTAACAGATATTGAGCGTTCTGTAGAAGGGGATGTTGTTAGTTCAACATTTGACGAAGTTCCAGAAAACCATATCAAAGTAGCAGAACTTGTTCTAGAGCGTGCTATGCGTTTAGTAGAACATAAAAAAGATGTTGTTATCTTAATGGATAGTATTACAAGATTAGCTCGTGCTTATAACTTAGTTATTCCACCAAGTGGACGTACGCTTTCAGGCGGTATTGATCCTGCAGCGTTCCACCGTCCAAAGCGATTTTTTGGGGCTGCCCGAAATATTGAAGAAGGCGGTAGTTTAACTATTCTTGCAACAGCGCTTGTTGATACAGGTTCACGTATGGATGACGTTATTTACGAAGAGTTTAAAGGTACAGGAAACATGGAGCTTCATCTTGACCGTTCACTTGCTGAGAAGCGTATCTTCCCTGCGATTGATATTCGTCGTTCAGGTACTCGTAAAGAAGAAATGTTGATCCCGAAAGAGCATCTTGATCATTTATGGGCAATCCGTAAAACAATGGCAGATGCTCCTGACTTTGTTGATAAGTTTATGCGTCGTTTACGTCAAACGAAATCAAACGAAGATTTCTTTCAAGCATTGACAGAGGAAAGAAAAGCGGTCACACACGGCAAACGTTAACATTTTCTTCTTATAAAACAATGCTATTGCAAAAGAAGTAAACCCTTGTTATAATTCAAAGATGTGCGACATCACGCAATCAGCGTGGATATAACTCTGTTTCAGATGATTCAGGGCGGAAGGAGATGAAAAACATGAAATCAGCAATTCATCCGGATTATAAAAAAGCAACAGTAAAATGTTCTTGCGGAAATGAATTTGAAACTGGTTCTGTTAAAGAAGAGGTACGCGTAGAGGTTTGCTCTGAGTGCCATCCATTCTACACAGGACGTCAACGTTTTGCTTCTGCAGACGGTCGTGTTGAACGTTTCAATAAAAAATACGGTCTTAAGTAATCGTAAATATGTACGATCAAAACAGGCAAGCGGCTCAAGCTCTTGCCTGTTTTTTACATAGTGAAACATAAAACGTTTATATTATCATAGGGCACCTAGGAAGATATGTATAAAACTTATCTTCTTTTTAATGTGTTTCGCTCTAAACATAGAAAAGCGTAACGTATGGAAAGCTAATCCTAAGGATATGTAAAGAGAGATGAATAACAAGGTAAGGAGAATTTGATGGCACAGTTATTTTTTAAATATGGCGCAATGAATAGTGGAAAATCAATTGAAATTTTAAAAGTGGCAAACAACTATGAGGAACAAAATAAAACAGTCCTTATGTTTACTTCTGGAATTGATACAAGAGATGAAATTGGATATGTCTCAAGTAGAGTTGGCCTTCGTCGAAAAGCTATTCCAATATTTGATGACACCGACATCTTTAATATTGTCTTGGATCATTCTCCAAAGCCGAACTGTATCCTTATTGATGAAGCTCAGTTTCTTAATAAAGATAACGTTTTACAGCTTGCTCGTATTGTAGATGAACTCAATATTCCTGTTATGTGTTTTGGACTCAAAAATGATTTTCAAAACGAACTTTTTGAAGGAAGTCGTTATTTATTAATTTATGCTGATAAAGTAGAAGAAATGAAGACAATTTGCTGGTTTTGTGAGCGTAAAGCAATTATGAATTTACGCGTAGATGATGCTGGGAAGCCTGTTTATACAGGAGAACAAATTCAAATTGGGGGAAATGATTCCTACTACCCAGTTTGTCGTAAATGTCATGCTAATCCGCCTCTGTAAAATAAATAGTAATGGAAAAAGCGATGAAAATTCTTTTCTAGTTGAAGAGTTTTTATCGCTTTTTCTTATAATAAAAGATAAACATGGGCATTTTTTTACAATATATTCTTTATTATTGAAAATTTTACATAATAGGAGTAGATTGATGGAGAAAAGGTTTTTATTTACAATTATTCACTCTAGGAGATGAAACATATGAAAGCGTTGAGATGGTATGGAGTAAAAGACTTAAGACTAGAAGAAGTTGAAGAACCATCAGTTCGAGAAAGCGAAGTGAAGATTAAAGTTGAATGGTGTGGGATTTGTGGAAGCGACCTGCACGAATATACAGCAGGACCTATTTTTATCCCAACAGAAACACCGCATCCATTAAGCGGTGACAAAGCACCTGTTACATTAGGTCATGAGTTTTCTGGAAGAGTTGTTGAAGTAGGTAAAAATGTAACAACAGTTAACGTAGGGGACAGAGTTGTTGTAGAACCGATTTATGCTTGTGGTGAATGTGAAGGATGTAAACAAGGGAAATACAATCTCTGTGATAAAATGGGTTTTTATGGACTTGCAGGTGGTGGCGGGGGTTTTTCAGAATATGCTTCAATCCCAGTTGAAATGATTCATAAAATTCCAGAAACCGTTTCCTTTGAACAAGGTGCACTTGTTGAACCAGCAGCAGTTGCTCTACATTCTGTACGTCAAAGTAAATTCAAAGTAGGTGATAAAGCAGCTGTATTTGGAGTAGGTCCAATTGGACTTCTTGTTATCGAAGCATTAAAGGCATCAGGAGCTTCAGAAATCTATGCAGTTGATTTATCACCGCAACGTCTGCAAAAAGCGAAGGATTTAGGTGCTATTGTTATTAATCCTAAGGAAGTTGATCCTATTGAACATATTCACAAGCTAACAAATGGTGGGGTTGAAGTAGCGTATGAAGTAACAGGAGTTTCTCCTGTGTTAACTCAAGCTATTAAATCAACAAGAATCGGTGGAGAGACAATGATTGTAAGTATCTTTGAAAAAGAAGCTTCTCTTCATCCTCAAAATATTGTGATGAAAGAAAGAACAGTAAATGGGATTATCGGATATCGAAACGTATTTCCTGCTGTAATTAGTTTAATGGCTCAAGGTTACTTCTCAGCAGAAGATCTTGTGACAAAACGGATTACACTTAATGAGGTAATTGAAGAAGGATTTGAAGGTCTTCTTCGAGAGAGAGATCAAGTGAAGATTCTTGTTCAAGCAAAATAAGGAAAAAAGGTAGGGAACTTTGTTTCCTCCTTTTTTATAAGAAAGAGAATGGTTCATCACCTTTATTTTGTAGGCTTATTTGCTTTTGACGTTTGCTACAGCCTATACTATAATTATAATGTTATGGATAAAATTTGATTTCCACTTAGAAGTGTCTATATTTCACTACTGTAAAGTGTGAGATGAGACATTTATTCAGATGTCTTTAAGACGCGATTAAGGGAATATAATAGAGGTGAAGAACGTGTTTGATCGTTTAGATTCAGTAGAAATGCGTTATGATAAATTAAATGAGCTATTGAGTGATCCTGAAATTGTAAATGACGCAAATAAACTTCGTGAGTATTCAAAAGAACAGTCTGATATTCAGGAAACAGTTGAAGCATACCGTGAATATAAAGAAGTAAAAGAGCAGCTTGACGAAGCAAAATTAATGCTTGAAGATAAGCTTGATGCTGAAATGAAGGAAATGGTAAAGGAAGAAATCTCGGAGCTTTCTGAACGTGAAGAAGAGCTTGTTGAACGTTTGAAAATCTTACTTGTGCCAAAAGATCCAAATGACGATAAAAACGTAATTATGGAGGTTCGCGGTGCAGCAGGTGGAGATGAAGCAGCTCTATTTGCAGGAGACCTTTATCGTATGTACAGCCGTTATGCAGAAGCAAATGGTTGGAAAACAGAAGTAATGGAAGCAACATCAACGGGTGTTGGTGGTTATAAAGAAATCATCTTTATGATTAGCGGAAAAGGCGCTTATTCAAAGATGAAGTTTGAAAATGGAGCACACCGTGTGCAACGTGTACCAGAGACAGAATCAGGTGGACGTATTCATACATCAACAGCAACGGTTGCTTGCTTGCCAGAAGCAGAAGAGGTTGAGGTTGATATCCATGAAAAAGATATTCGCGTTGACACCTTTGCATCAAGCGGTCCAGGTGGGCAAAGTGTAAATACAACAATGTCAGCTGTTCGTTTAACCCACGTACCAACAGGTGTTGTTGTATCATGTCAAGATGAGAAATCTCAAATCAAGAACAAAGAAAAAGCGATGAAGGTTTTACGTGCTCGTATTTATGATAAATTCCAGCGTGAAGCACAGGCTGAATATGATCAAAACCGTAAACAAGCGGTAGGAAGTGGAGATCGTTCTGAGCGTATTCGCACGTATAACTTCCCACAAAACCGTGTAACAGATCACCGCATTGGATTAACAATCCAAAAACTTGATCAAATCTTGCAAGGTAAACTTGATGAAGTGATTGAAGCACTTATCATGGAAGATCAAGCTCAACGTATGGAAGAGTCGATGTAATGATGAAAAACCGAACAAAAATTTTTGAAGTCCTTAAATGGGCTTCTTCTTTTTTAGAAGAACATAATCGAGATCAAAATGCAGGTGAACTTCTTTTGATTCACCATTTAAAAACAACGCGCTCAAAACTTTTAGCTTCTCTTCATGATGAAGTAAGCCAGGAGATCTTCTCTGCTTTTGAAGCTGATGTACAACGTCATGCTGAAGGACTTCCAATTCAATACCTCATTGGAAAAGAGAGTTTTTATGGGCGAGACTTTTTAGTAAATAAGGAAGTATTAATTCCACGTCCTGAAACGGAGGAGCTTGTCTTTCATGTTTTACAGAAGATAGAGCAAAAATGGGGAAGCAATAAGAAACTGAACGCTGTTGACGTTGGAACAGGCAGTGGGGCAATTGCGATTACCCTTGCACTAGAAAATCCAAATTTAGCTCTAAAAGCTATTGATATTGCTCCAGCTTCAATTGAAGTGGCAGAACAAAATGCTCGGTTGCTCGGAGCAGCTGTTGAATTTCTAGAAGGAGATATGCTATCTCCATTAATAAAGATGGGAAAAAAGGCAAGTGTTATCGTATCTAATCCTCCCTATATTCCAAGTTGTGATATTCATACACTTTCCCCTGTTGTGAAAGAACATGAGCCAATGCGTGCTCTTATTGGAGGAGAGGACGGGCTTGATTTTTATCGTCAACTAATGCAAGAACTTCCTGATGTATTAGAAAAAGACGGAATCGTAGCGTTTGAAGTTGGAGTTGGACAAACAAAGGATGTAGGAAACATGCTGCAAGAAACTTTTCCGACAGCGGATGTAAAAGCAATTGATGACATTAACGGCAAAGATCGAATTGTTCTAGCAAGTCTTTAAGTCAAATTCCTCTTTTAGGAGAGGAACTTCTTATCTGAAAAAATAAAAGAATAATAGTTTTCAAGGTTTAAGAAAGCAAATTTTGCCCATACTGTTCTAGTGAGAGGGCGGTGTGGGAAATGAAGAAACAAGCAATTATTTTTTTATTACTTTTATTTGTAGGAGCATATCTCCAAGTTGCAGGAAATGGAACAGCACAGGCCACTGAACGAACGGTTATTCCAAATGACGCTATAAGGCTTCGAATTTTAGCTAATAGCGATAGTGATAAAGATCAAAAAGTAAAGCGTATGGTTCGCGATGAAGTGAACAAGGAAATTAATAAGTGGGTAGAAGAGCTAACGTCTTTTGAAGAAGCTAGTAAAGTAATTCAAAGTAATCTTCCAGAAATTAAGGAAATTGCTAATAGAGTTCTTAAAGAACAAGGATTTTCATATGAAGCAAACGTTAAATTCGGTAAAGTATCATTTCCAACGAAACTTTATGGGAATTTATTATATCCTGCTGGAGAATATGAAGCAGTATTGATTACGCTTGGAGAAGGCGAAGGCGCAAATTGGTGGTGTGTATTATTTCCGCCTATGTGTTTCCTGGATTTCTCAAACGGTCAAGCTATTCCAGAACAAGAAGGTGTAAAAGCTTCTGAATCAACTTCAAAGCCGGTGAAAGAAGAAGTGACACAAACAGAACCATCAGTAAATGTAGAGGAAGAAGAAACAAAAAATACTAAACCAAAAAAGAAAGAAAGCAAGATAGAAGAGAAAGAACAAAAACCAGAAGTGAAGTTCTTTGTTGTAGAATGGTTTGAAAAAGTGGTCTCTTAGTTCTATTTCTCTTTCCTCCTCATAGAGTAGGTAGTAGATATCAAAGACTAGGGGGAAAGAGAGATGCATTTACGCTATGCTGAGAAGAGTGATGCAAGAAATATACTTGCCTTTATTGAGAAAGCTGGAGTTGATTCAGAAGGGATTAAGGAGCAAATACAACATTTTGTTTTAATGGAGGACAAGCAAGGAAATCTACAGGGAACGCTAGGCATTTATAAACTAGGTGATAAAGGGCTTCTGCGCTCTCTTGTTATGAGTGAAAAAGTAAGTCAGGAAGAAATCTTAGCGCTCTTTCACGAAGCTTTTCGACTTGCATGGCAAAAAGAGTTGAAAGATTTGTACTTAGTGACGAATAAAAGCAGTGCTTTGCCGTTTTTCCATCTGCTTGGTTTTCAGGAAGTTCCTCCAGTAAGTTCACCATCTGTTTTTCAACGATTTTATCAAGAAGCTGTTGAGGAAAATGAAGAAATTTATTTTATGCATTATAATGTAAAGAAAGAAGCGTAGAAAAGCTGTTGATAACTTTTATAAAAAATACTATCCACAGAGTTATTAACACCCCGGCGCCTTTTATCCACAAAATGTGGACGAAGGGCGCTTATTGGTGCTATTTTTAGTAAAAAAGCGAGTAGAATCCCTGTTTTAGTGGGAATGAATAAAAAGATAATAGGAGGTAAGAAGATGAAAACAAACATGTGGATTGTGGATAATTCAGAAAATAACGTAAATAGTTATCCACAACTCGAAGAAGCGGCTTCTTTATTAAAAAAAGGGGAAGTTGTGGCTTTTCCAACAGAGACAGTTTACGGTCTTGGAGCAGATGCAACAAATGATAAAGCAGTGAAGAAGATTTTTGAAGCCAAAGGTCGACCAAGCGACAATCCTCTTATTGTACATATTGGGAATGCTAATCAGCTTGATGGACTTGTTGAGGAAGTACCCTTAAAAGCTAAAAAACTCATAGAAGCCTACTGGCCTGGCCCGCTTACACTTATCTTAAAAAGTAAAACAGGCGTCTCTCAAGGAGTGACAGCAGGGCTATCAACAGTTGGCGTTCGTATGCCTTCGCATCCTGTAGCTCTTGCTCTTCTCCAAAAAGTAAACCTTCCTATTGCAGCTCCAAGTGCAAATTTGTCTGGCCGACCTAGCCCAACTACTGCACAGCACGTTTACGAGGATTTACAAGGAAGAATTGCGGGGATTGTTGATGGTGGTCAAACAGGAGTAGGTCTTGAATCAACAGTATTGGACTGTACATGTGAACCGCCCCTTATTTTGCGACCAGGTGGTGTTACAAAGCGACAGTTAGAAGAAGTTATCGGAAAAGTTGAAGTTGACCAAGCATTATTAAAAGAAGAGGAGAAACCAAAATCTCCGGGTATGAAATATACGCACTATGCACCAAATGCTCCTCTTTTCATTGTATCTGGAACACGGGAGTTTATGCGAGAGACTATTATGAAAGCACAAGAAGACGGAAAGAGAGTAGGTGTTCTTTCTACAGAAGAAAACCATTCTTTCTATCCAGGAGATAAAGTCATTGTATGTGGACATCGAGAAGATCAAGCTTCAATTGCTGCCTCTTTATATGATTCATTGCGAGCTTTCAATCAGGAGGACCTTGATATTATTTATAGTGAAAGCTTTGAAAGAGAAGGGTTAGGAGAGGCGATTATGAATCGTCTTGTTAAAGCTGCAGGACATAAAATCATTTCAGAAGAATAGAACCATTCTAAATCCCTTTGGACGTGCATATGGTGAATTAGGATATGTACACCTGAGGGGGAGAAAAAATGACCTGGCCTGATTTTGCGAGTGAGTTTTTTACGTTATTTGTGATGGCATTTGCACTAGGAATGGATGCTTTTTCAATCGGTCTTGGAATGGGCCTTATTCAATTGAGGATGAAACAGATTTTTTACATTGGTCTAACTATTGGTATTTTCCATTTTATTATGCCTTTGTTAGGAATTGGAATGGGTCGTTTGCTTTCAGCGAAATTTGGGATGTTTGCAACATATGTTGGAGGAGCTCTTCTTCTTTTCCTTGGCGTGCAAATGATTTACTCGTCTTTCAAAAAAGGAGAAGATATACTAATAAAACCGGTTGGATTGGGTCTTATTGTTTTTGCTTTAAGCGTTAGTTTAGACAGTTTTTCAGTGGGACTTAGTCTAGGGATTTTTGGAGCAAAAACGTTGCTTACTGTTATTGTGTTTGGAGCTGTCAGCATGATATTAACGTGGATAAGCCTTTTACTTGGACGTCGTGTTCAAGGATTGTTAGGGGCTTATAGCGAGGTGCTTGGGGGAAGTATCCTTCTTGCGTTTGGTATAAAATTGCTCTTGCCATTTTAACTTTTTATAATAGAAAGAAGAGGAACAAAAGCTCAAAGATTTGAGCTTTTTATTTTTTAGAGAGAAGGTTGATTATATGAAGAGAGTTTTGTTCGTTTGTACAGGTAACACGTGCCGTAGTCCAATGGCTTCTGCATTGCTGAAGGAAAGAAAGGATTTTGAAGTTCAGTCAGCTGGAATATTTGCAGGAAAAGGAATGCCCATTTCCGCTGCAGCTTCTCAGGCTTTATTAGAAAGAGGAATAGAGCATAATCACCGCTCACAGCCCTTTACATCAGAGCTTGCAGAATGGGCTGATTATATTTTTACGATGACAAATCAACATAAGCAATTAATTGTTAGTCAGCATCCCTCTGCTGCTAAGAAAACATTCACATTGCATGAATTTTCTACCTCATCAGTTGGAGATGTACAAGATCCATATGGGGGAGATCTCTCTATCTACCGAGAAACACTCGGTGAATTAGATGAGCTTATTCGTCAACTTATCCTTAAATTAGCCGATAAATAGGACAGAAGTTCATTATCTCTAAATGCTGCATGGAAGGCATTGTAGAGGATCATTTATCGGATAAGTGAGGGGTCTTTATGACGAAGCAGTATAAATTTAATTTAAGATTTAAGCTTGTATTTTTCACTTTTATTTTAGCAATCATCACCTATTCCACAAGTGCTTTTTTTCTATATTTTGTCTATCCCCATGCAGGAGAATTGATGAGTCAGACAGTCTTTACAGCTCTTGTTCTCACGCTTGGGGTATTTTGGACAGGGTTGTTAATGTTTTTAGCGACAGGTTTCATTATCCGTCCTTTGCAAAAGTTAGAGATTGTAGTAAATAAAGCAGCTGAAGGTAATCTCAGTGATGAAGTAAATCTAAAACTTTCAAATGATGAAATCTATGGTATCGGACAAGCTTTTAATAGTATGCTACAAAATATGCGTGACATAATTATGATCATTGACGAGAACACAAATAAAGCAAATGAGTGCGTGCTTCAAATCTCTAATTTAGCAGATGATGCCTTTAGACATTCTTCGCATATTTCCCAAACAATTGATGAAATATCAGAGGGCGCTGAGAACTCTGCAGCTGCTATTGAAGAAACAGCAGAATCTATTGAGCATGTGCTTGTTCTAGCAGGAGATGTGCGGGAAAAGGCACTGGATTCAAAGCGTCTTTCTGAAACAATGGTTGGATCTCTAGATGGAACAAGTGAAGCAACAGTTGGGCTTATAAAAGGGCTAGAACGATTGGTTGAGCAGAATGGTCAATCTTTGCAAGCTGTTGGCCAACTTAAGAAACACACCAAACAAGTAGAAGATATTATCTCACTTGTAGGGGACATTTCGAGGCAGACAAATTTGCTTGCATTAAATGCCTCGATTGAAGCAGCACGGGCAGGGGAGCATGGAGAGGGATTTGTTGTTGTAGCAGAAGAAGTGCGTAAATTGGCTGATGAAAGTGCACAAGCTGTAAAAAGTATTACAAAGTTTATTCAAAATATTCAAAATGGGATTAGTGAAGTTATAAATCAAATTCATCACCAAGTCGAAATCGGAAAGCAAGAAGTGTTAAAAGGGGATAAAACACAAAAAGTATTAAAAGATATGAAAGAATCTGTTTATGAGGTTTCTTCCTCTGTTGAAACTATTGTTTCTTTCTCGCAGCAGCAAGTACAAAACATAGGTCAAACATCAAGTCAATCTCAGGAAGTAGCAGCAATCGCTGAAGAAACATCAGTAGGTGCAGAAGAAGTAAATGCCGTAATTAAGGAACAGCTTTATTTAATGAAAGAAGTTAGTAATGTTGCGAAATATTGAGCAGAACAAGCTGAGCAATTGAAATCCACAATTCAACGTTTTAAGTTATAATGAAGGAAAGTGCGAATATTAACCGTGGAGAGGTGTTTACTTTGAGTAATCTAGCGAGTGATTTTCAGGCAATGTTGACTGACTTTTCAGAACAAGTTTCTTTGCATGATAAAACACTAGTCATTGGTTGCAGTACAAGTGAAGTGAGCGGGGAGAGAATCGGAACAGCGGGCAAGAGCCCTGTAGCAGAGACGATTTTTTCTTCATTGGACAAGCTTAGTAAAGAAAAAGGAGTCAAATTAGCTTTTCAATGTTGTGAACATTTAAATCGAGCTATTGTTGTTGAAAGGGAGACGGCGAAAAAGCATGGATTAGATCCTGTAAGTGTTATTCCAGCAGCAAAAGCTGGCGGATCAATGGCAACGTATGCTTACGAACATATGAAAGACCCTGTTGTAGTGGAAGAAATAAAAGCTGAAGCTGGAATTGACATTGGTGACACATTTATTGGAATGCATTTAAAAGCTGTTGCTGTTCCTGTTCGGTGTCAAAGCAATAAACTTGGAGAAGCACACGTTACTTTTGCTACAACAAGACCTAAGTTCATTGGTGGGGCCAGAGCAACATATGCTTAAAAAATAGGCTTATTAACATATATTTTCATATTGAAAATCAGTTAATGTTCGTGTTTAAATAGAGATGCGCGTTGTTATTTGCCTTTTTTCTATTTATTTTTATATAAAACATGAACTTTTATAAAAAATAGCCTCTCATAGTTAAGGAAATGTGCTACAATAGGGAAAGACTTAGGACTAAATAACAAAAAGTACCGTAAAAGAAGGGGAGGACCACCATGGAAAAACTTTCAAAACAAGATCCAAAAATCTATAATGCCATTCAAGATGAGCTATCAAGACAAAGATCTAAAATCGAGCTGATTGCTTCAGAAAACTTTGTAAGTGAAGCTGTTATGGAAGCACAAGGTTCAGTATTAACAAATAAATATGCAGAAGGTTATCCTGGCCGTCGTTATTATGGCGGATGTGAGCATGTTGATGTTGTTGAGGATATCGCACGTGATCGTGTAAAAGAACTTTTTGGGGCAGAACATGCTAATGTTCAACCTCACTCAGGTGCACAAGCTAACATGGGTGTTTATTTCACAATTCTAGAACAAGGTGATACGGTTCTTGGTATGAACTTATCACACGGTGGACATTTAACACACGGAAGTCCTGTTAACTTCAGCGGTGTTCAATATAACTTTGTAGAGTACGGTGTAGACGAAAAAACACATCTTATTGACTATAATGATGTAAGACAAAAAGCAGTAGAACATAAACCAAAATTAATTGTTGCAGGTGCAAGTGCATATCCACGTGAAATTGATTTTGCTCGTTTCCGTGAAATTGCTGATGAAGTTGGCGCATATTTAATGGTTGATATGGCCCACATTGCTGGACTTGTTGCAGCTGGTCTTCATCCAAACCCAGTTCCATATGCAGATTTTGTAACGTCAACAACTCATAAAACATTACGTGGACCTCGTGGTGGTTTAATTTTATGTAAAGAAGAGTTTGCGAAGAAGATTGACAAAGCGATCTTCCCAGGTCTTCAAGGTGGTCCACTTATGCACGTTATTTCAGCGAAAGCAGTAGCATTTGGAGAAGCATTAGAGGAAGATTTCAAAACATATGCTCAACAAATCATTAATAATGCAAAAGCATTCGCAAGCGCTCTAAAAGAAGAAGGATTCTCTATTGTTTCAGATGGAACGGACAACCATTTAATTCTAATCAATGTAAAAGAGATGGGATTAACAGGTAAAGTAGCTGAAGAAGCTCTTGATTCAGTAGGAATTACAACAAATAAAAATGCTATCCCTTATGATACAGAAAGCCCATTTGTAACAAGCGGTATTCGTATTGGTACTGCAGCAGTTACAAGCCGTGGTTTTGGGGAAGAAGATATGAAAGAAATTGCTTCAATTATGAGTCTAACATTGAAAAATGTAGAACATGAAAGCAAACTTGCAGAAGCAAAAGAACGTGTTGAAGCTTTAACAAGCAAATTTACACTTTACCCAACATACTAAAGATCGAAAAGGCACGTCTTGAGGACAGCTCAAGGCGTGCCTTTTTATCGTCTTAAAAAAGCTTTATTCCAGAAGAAGGACTTGAACTCACTTTTTTTTTTCTGTAAAATAAACGCAATGTGTTTATTTCGTTTAGGCGATATTAAAAACGAACCGTTATTTATGATAAACAGTATTACATATTGCTGGTGAACGCTTTTCACTTTTTATTGCTGTGCGTACTTGACGGCAGAACATGTGAGGCTAACAAGATTTGAGAGGTATTCTAAAAGTAAGATTTCTTATTTTAGAATGCCTTGTTCCATGTGTAACATTTTAACTAAAGGAGATGTAATTGTGGGAAAAGTATATGTGTTTGATCATCCGTTAATTCAGCATAAGTTAACGTATATTCGTGATAAAAGTACAGGAACGAAAGAATTCCGTGAGCTTGTGGATGAAGTAGCAAGCTTAATGGCTTTTGAAATTACAAGAGATTTACCTTTGCAAGAAGTAAACGTTGAAACACCAGTTTGTGAAGCTACATCGAAAGTATTAGCAGGTAAAAAACTGGGGATTGTCCCAATTTTACGTGCAGGCCTTGGAATGACGGAAGGAATTTTAAAACTTATTCCTGCGGCAAAAGTAGGGCATGTTGGTTTATATCGTGACCCTGAAACACTAAAACCAATTGAATATTACGTAAAACTTCCTCGTGATGTTGAAGAACGTGACTTTATCGTTGTAGATCCAATGTTAGCTACAGGGGGATCTGCGGTTGAAGCGATTAACTCTCTGAAAAAACGTGGAGCAACAAGCATTAGATTTATGTGTTTAGTAGCAGCACCTGAAGGAGTAGAAGTGATGCAAGAAGCTCATCCAGATGTTGATATTTATATTGCAGCATTAGATGAAAAGTTAAACGATCACGGCTATATTGTCCCAGGTCTTGGGGATGCAGGAGACCGTTTGTACGGAACGAAATAAACAAAATAAAAGGTGATGAAAAATGGCTAAGCGGATTAAAGTTATGACTATTTTTGGGACACGTCCGGAAGCAATTAAAATGGCTCCTCTTGTACTTGAACTAAATAGTCGCTCAGAACAGTTTGAATCAATTGTTACAGTAACAGCACAGCATAGAGAGATGCTTGATCAAGTTCTGTCCATCTTCAACATTACACCAGACCATGACCTTAACATTATGAAAGATCGCCAAACACTTATGGACGTAACAACAAGAGGTCTTCAAGGTCTTGATGCTGTAATGAAAGAAGTGCAGCCTGATATTGTCCTTGTCCACGGAGATACAACAACAACTTTCATTGCAAGTTTAGCAGCTTTCTACAATCAAATTGTTGTTGGACATGTTGAAGCTGGATTAAGAACATGGAATAAGTACTCTCCGTACCCTGAAGAAATGAATCGTCAATTAACAGGTGTGCTAGCAGATTTACACTTTGCTCCAACAAATAAATCAGCAAACAACTTAAAGATAGAAAACAAAGAAGAAGAAAACATCTACATTACAGGAAATACAGCCATTGATGCACTTCAAACAACAGTAGACGAAAGTTATCATCATGAAATCTTAGAAGGTCTTGGTGACCATCGTTTAATTCTTTTAACAGCACACCGTCGTGAAAATTTAGGTGAGCCGATGCGCAACATGTTTAAAGCGGTAAAAAGAATTGTCGAAGAGCATGACGATGTACGAGTAATTTACCCTGTTCACCTTAATCCAGTTGTGCGTGAACTAGCTGATGAGGTGCTTGGCAATGATCCGAGAATTCAGCTTATTGAACCGCTTGGAGTTGTAGATTTTCACAACTTTGCTTCACGTGCACATATCATCCTAACAGATTCAGGTGGAGTGCAGGAAGAAGCGCCTTCATTGGGTGTTCCTGTTCTTGTTCTTAGGGACACAACAGAGCGTCCTGAAGGAATTGAAGCAGGAACATTGAAGCTTGCGGGATTAGAAGAAGAACATATTTATAAGCTTACAAAAGAGCTTTTAGAAGATAAGGAAGCATATGAGCAAATGGCAAAAGCCTCAAATCCATATGGAGATGGACGTGCTTCAGCTCGTATTGCAGATGCTATTTTGTATCACTTTAAACAAAAAGAAAATCGACCTGATACATTCAATCCATAAAAGGTCTATATGATAAAGAAACATCTCTCGCATGAAAAGCGCTGTTTGTGAAACGCTATGTGAGAGGTGTTTTTTTATGAGAAAATGTTTCTTTATAAGTATTGTTTTATGTTTTCTATTGTTACCTATAGAGGTATATGGACAAGCTTTTGAAAAACCTCCTTCAATTGACAATGCTCTTTCTCAGAAATTACAAAAGACCATTATCGTAGTAAAGAAGGGGCATCTTCAAGAAGCCGTAAGAAATGTAAAGGCACATTACCCGAATGTCAAAATAAGAAATATGTATCATCATGTTTTTGAAGGTTTTTCAGTAGAAGGGCTTGGTATAGATCTTCAAGCAATCAAGAAAGAAAAGTGGACAGAACAGTTATTTGGAGTAACTTATTATCAGCAAACAATGAATGAGAGTGTTCCATTTATTGGTGGAGATGAAGTAAGAGGGATCTTTGACAAAGAAAACAAGCGTTTGACAGGTAAAGGTGTAAAAATCGGAATTATTGATACAGGTATTAACATGCTTCATCGTGATCTTCAACATTCATACAAAGGAGGCTACGACTTCGTTGATGTTGATGAATACCCAATGGAAACGATGGAAAAGCAAGGACCTCCTACTTATCATGGAACACATGTAGCAGGCATTATCGGTGCAAACGGTAAAATGAAAGGCGTAGCTCCAGAAGCTGATATTTATATGTACAGAGCACTAGGACCAGGTGGCATGGGAAGTTCAGAGCAAGTTATTCTAGCAATAGAAAAAGCAATTGAAGAAAAAATGGACGTGTTAAATCTTTCTCTAGGAAACGAGATTAATGGCCCTGATTGGCCAACAAGTTTAGCTGTAAATGAAGCTGTTCGTCAAGGTGTCGTAGTTGTAGCTGCAAATGGTAACTCAGGTCCTGATTTATGGACCGTCGGTGCTCCGGCAACCGCTTCTGAGGCTATTTCAGTTGGTGCTTCAGCTCCTCCATTAAAGTTGCCTTATCTTGAAGTTAACAGAAAGAAGGTTGCGCTTCAAAAGCTACAAGGATCGCCAAATTGGAATTTAGAACAAAGTTATGAAATTGTAGCAGGGGGTTATGGACAAAAGAACGAATTAGAAGATGCAAGAGGAAAAGTAGTCCTTGTAAAAAGAGGGAAAATATCATTTACAGAAAAAGCGCTTAATGCTGAGAAAGCTGGAGCAAAAGGAGTTCTTATTTCAAACAATGAGAGGGGTTTATTTGCTGGTGCTCTTCAATCTGAGCTCAAAATACCCGTCGCAGCAATTAGTCATAATGATGGGGAAGAGCTTCTTTCGAAGAAGAAAGATAAACGCCTATATGGAGTAACACAATATGAAGAGATTCAAGACAAGATAGCTCCATTTAGCTCTAGAGGACCTGTTACAACAACGTGGGAAATTAAGCCAGATGTATTAGCTCCAGGGATGGAGATTAATAGTACAGCGTTGAAAGATTATATGTCTCTTCATGGTACAAGTATGGCTGCACCACATGTAGCGGGAGCGTGTGCTCTCATTTTACAAGCTCATCCAAGCTGGTCTCCAAACCAAGTGAAAGCAGCTCTTATGAATACAGCAGTATCTCTTCAAGACGATAAAAAAAGAAACTTACCTGCTTATGTTCAAGGATCAGGACGCATTGACTTAAAAAGAGCTATTGAACAAACATTGTTTGTCACTCCATCTTTATCACTTGGAATTGTTCATGAAACCAAAAAGGGTGAAACAACGAAAAAGGCTTCTTTAACAGTTGAAAATATAAGTGAAGAACCTAAAAGACTTAGCTTACAGTTTCCAAAACGCGAAGGAATTCGTTGGGAGGCACCTTTATTTATAGATGTTCTTCCACATGAAAAAAAAGAAATTATGGTAAAGGCTGTTATTGAGAACTCAAGGCTTAAAAAAGGCCTTCATGATGGGCTTGTTTCTGTAAAAGACTCTACTCGTGAAATTCATCTTCCATATCTCTTTATTATAGGAGAACCTAGCTATCCTAAAGTTATGGGATTTCAATTCTCACGAGTTAAAAGTGACGATCTTTATCAATATGAGCTTTTCTTACCTGAAGGAGCAGATAAGTTAGGGATAGCTCTTTATGAAAAAGATACGTTAAGATTTGTTCAATATGTTGATGTTCGTGAAAATATTGGAAGAGGACGATTTACCTCTGTTGTTGAACGTTCATTACTTCCTGTGAAAGGGGAGTATAAAGCAGTCATTTTTGTGTATAAAAATGCAAAACAACAAACTTTTGAAGGTGAAATAACAATAGAATGAATAGTAAACAAACCTAAATGTTAAGCATATTAACATCTAGGTTTGTTTGTGAGAAAATATGACGAAAATGTGTACAAAAGCGAAGTTTTGGATGAATAAAGATGATTTTCACTTTAAACACATTGACATGAATATAGTCGTATTGTATGCTAACAGGGGATATGAATGGTAAGGTTTTCACACCCTAAAAAAAGTTGTAGTATCAATGTTTTTCCTCATAAAATCAACCAATTTATAAAGCCGTGTTTTTTACAATTAGTAACAAATTTTCCCTCTCAAACCCAACTCTTAAACATCAAATTTTCAAGAAATTATTAAAAGAATTTTAAAAATATTAAAAAAACGGGGGAGGGAAACTAGGTGATGAAAGATGGACCTCATCAGTTGCTTAAAGCAATGTCTTTGATGACAACCATTGTTTCACAACTAGCAGGCTTTCCATTGATTGGTATGTTTGTTGGAGGCTTTCTTGATCGAAAGTTTGGGACAGATCCCCTTTGGCTTATAGTAGGTATACTGCTTGGAATTGCCCTTGGGATTTATGTGATGCTTTACTCAATTAAGTACTTTTTCTCAGGAGACTAATGCCTATGTCAGACATTCAAAATCTATTTATAAGGTTAAGAGGGTACATGTTTTCCATTCTAGCTCTGTTTGCCATTGGCTGGGGAGTTACACCTTATAAAACCATCTTTCTTAGTTTGATTATGGGTGCAGCTTTTAGCTTTTACATGCTTTGGACAATGGTAAGAAGTCAGCAAAAATTAGCTAAGGCGCTGAAAGAAGGAAAAAAGCTTAGATCACTTGGTACCTTTACACGCTTTGCGATAGCATTACTTGCTGTCATTATCGCAGTAGAGTATCCGGATCTATTTGATCCCATTGTAGTATTGCTTGGCTTAATGACAGTTTATATTGTCATTGTCATAGATTATCTTATTCAAATTTTACGTAATAAATAATGGGAAGAGAGGTGAGCAAAATTGGATCATAAAGCGCCTATACATGAATTCTTTGGACTTTCTTTCAATTTGAGTAATGTCTTAATGATTACAGTAGCTTCGATCATTGTATTCATCATTGCAGTTCTTGGTGCAAGGACATTGGCTATGAAACCTACAGGAATGCAGAACTTCGTAGAATGGATCATAGACTTTGTAAAAGGAATCATTGGCAGTAATATGGACTGGAAAACAGGAGGACGTTTTCTATTCCTAGGTGCGACCTTATTAATGTATATCTTTGTTTCTAATATGCTAGGATTACCGTTTGCTGTAGTTGTAGATCATACGCTTTGGTGGAAATCGCCAACAGCAGATCCAGGAATTGCCCTAACGTTAGCAGCAATGGTTGTCGTACTAACTCATTACTATGGCATCAAAATGAAGGGAGTAGCAGAGTACGGACGCGACTATTTCCGTCCATTGCCATTATTGTTCCCATTAAAAATCATTGAAGAATTTGCCAATACATTAACGTTAGGTCTTCGTCTTTACGGTAATATTTTTGCCGGAGAGATATTATTAGGACTTTTAGCAGGTCTTTCGGCAAGTGGAGTTTTTGGAATCCTTGGAGGAGCTATCCCAATGCTATTATGGCAAGGATTTAGTTTGTTCGTAGGAACAATTCAAGCATTTATTTTCACTATGTTAACAATGGTTTACATGGCTCATAAAGTCACGAAAGACCATTAAAAGTTATATAAATTAACTACATTAATACATAAACTAAAGGAGGAGCTTTTAAATGAATTTAATAGCAGCTGCAATTGCAATTGGCTTAGGTGCACTTGGTGCAGGGATTGGTAACGGATTAATCGTTTCACGTACAGTAGAAGGTGTTGCTCGTCAACCAGAAGCACAAGGTAAATTACAAACAATCATGTTTATCGGGGTTGCCCTTGTTGAAGCATTACCGATTATCGCTGTAGTAATGGCATTCATTTTCCAAGGCCAATAACAAGAATCTTAACAAGGATGAACACGGCGAAGATCAT
>Ga0209463_1000350_pt1 | contig 39751 bp, 60 predicted proteins | sample AgamicMgSfrz_FD_187169 | JGI IMG/M metagenome (GOLD analysis project Ga0209463, IMG submission 187169) | Agave microbial communities from Guanajuato, Mexico - Mg.Sf.rz (SPAdes) (version 2) | ecosystem: Host-associated > Plants > Phyllosphere > Phylloplane/Leaf | place: Guanajuato, Mexico...
AACATAAGTGATTCCATCAAGAGTTATTTACATAAAAACCAAAACAGACTGACTGACACTATTTTAAATATTGTTCAATCTGTTTTTAATATGAATCTAGTAACAGATGATTCTATCTTTATTGAGAAGCTTGAAAAGACATTAGATACTAAACCACAAACGCAAGCGTTTAAATCATACTTCACTAAAGCTTTAAATAGCTCTAAGAACGAAAATACAGCTCAACCAGCTTCTTCTACACAAAACAAAGTAACACGTAAAGAAATCGTTCCTACATGGCTTACAGAGGAAACTGATCTGTCTGACGACAGTTCACAAGTTACTGAGAGTGATAGCGAATTAGAAATGTATGCTGATCTATACAAAACAACAGATTGTAAATTAGATGCTGAAATTATAAACAAGCTATTAGCAAAAGGCTATTTAACTCCAGAAGACATTAAGAAAGAAATTGCATAAATTTCCCTAAAGTAAAATATCGGTAAATTTAATGTACAATGATGTGATTTTAATAAAAGCACAAGCTCAACAAATCCCTTAATAGCGTTGTTTTCTTTTATTAAGCACCTTCTGTATATTAAATTTACCTTATAACGGACATCGTAATAGTGTTATGGGTTAGTTGAGCTTTAGTTGAACTTTGCAAATGAGTGATATAACAGTGTTACCATTCAGTTCAACTCTAGTTCAATTAATTTCCTGTATTATAAAAATAATGGTTATAGCAAGGCTTTTCCTCTATAATGGACATATCATTGTCATGAGAAAGGGGAATTGTTATGACAGAAGATATAAATGAGTCTCAAATCCTTATGAGTGCTATAGAAGCAGGCGCACTACTTAACCTTAAAGATTCTACGTTGCGTAAGTACTGCCTCTTACTTCAAGACTCTGGCTATAGGTTTCATATAGACGAAAAAGGAAAACGGTGGTTTACAGAGCAGGATGTTATAATTCTCAGACGTTTTTTAGAGTATAATAGAACACCTGATATGACATTAAAACAGTGCGCGGATGCAGTAATGGTATGGATTGAAACGAACAATATAACGCTACGAGCAGTAGAAAAAGAGTCTCAAATGAAGCGTCATGAGGATGCTATAGAGAAATTACAGGAAACTGTAGACCAACAAACGCTACTGTTGAAAAAGTTAATGGAACAATTAGAGGAACAACAGCAGTATATCAATAAGCGTGATGGTGATTTAATGGCTGCTATACGCTCTATGCAAGAAACTTCTCAAAAACAAATTGCAGCTGCACAAGAAGAAAAGCCGAAACAAGGATTTTTTGCACGGCTCTTTAACAAATAAAAACTGTATAAGGAGAGGTGTTAGCAATGAATTTCTATTCGTGGAAGGCTGTTAGTGGAAATGTTGGGAACGTATACGCATTTGATGAGGAAGAAGCGAAAATAAAGGTAGAAGCTCTTTTTAATGTCGTAGTATCAGAAATTGAACTACTAGAAAAGGGAGTAAGTGTAGACCGTATTAGAAGAAAGTGATTATCATCCTATCTTTATGGAAATTCCATCGTTTAACGGTTGCTGTTTCGGTTTAGTCATTGCAATTAATTCTGCTACATCTTTTGTTTGTAAAATCCGTATATATTCACTGGATACGTTGTATTTATGATCGGCAACAATCCAAACAGCCGGGAAGCGTTTGACTCTAAAAGGTAAACACTCCCGCCATAATTCCGAATGTGCAAAAGCTTCATAACGTGCAATTTTCTGCTGCATGATTTTGGTTGTGTAATGTGTATTCTGTATTTCTACAAAGAAAGCAGATCCGCGCCAAAACTGCAAGATGTCTGGTCTTACCTCTACATTTTGAAATTGTGGTTCTACTGAAAAGTGTTTAAGGTCTTTTTCACCGTGTCTACGGATTTGTAAATAAAAATCCGTTATCTTAAGAAAGTGGTCAACCTTTTGACCATTTGTTTTTATCCGGGCTGGCTTTGGAAAATAAATATAAGGTTGCCGATTCATATCTGCTTCAATGTATCCTCTATCTCTTAACCTCTTAAGAACTTCATTAGCATGTCGAATAGGATTTTTAGTTTGGGAGAAAAATAGCTCACTTAATTGATCACGTGTCATAGCACGAAATTGTTGTAAGGCGTTAATAATATCTTTGTCCCGTTGTCTCATTTCAAATCATCCTTCCAAGTTTCATCATCTTGCCCAAAAATATCTTCAACAGTTTTATGGTCCCTGAATATTTCATTACTAATTCGAGGCGCTGAAGTAGGTTGCTTATTTGCGTATGGATTATTAAAGTTAGGTGTCATAAAAGGAGAAAGTAATTCATCTGCTATCTTTTCATCAAGATAAGGCGCTTGCAATTCAGTAAGGCCATTAATACTACGCATGATAAAACGTCCTTTTGTAACTAATTTATCCGCACCAGTAGTTTCAATAATGTTTGCTTCTCTTGCTGATCCAACGTGAAAACCCATCTTTGTAGTTAATTGACTACGTACGGTTGTATCTAAACAATCGCTTGTAGGTCTTTGTAAACTTGCTATTAAAAAGATGCCGTTTGACCTCCCCATAAATCCGATATCTTTCATAAACTCATCCGCTACTTTTTCACCACGTATCATAGCTATTTCATCAATGCATACAAGAATATAAGGCTGCTTATGTTCTGGAGGCAATTTATCAATATGATTAACACCAAACGTTTCAACTAAATCTCCACGTCTTTTCATTTCTTTTTGTACAAACTCTAGCATTTTAATAATGTGCTCTTTTTGACTAACCACACATTTTACATGTGAGACGTTTTTAAACATGTGAAATTCTGCTTGCTTACAATCCGCTAAATATAGGTGCAATTGGTCAGGTGTTTTAGTAAGCATTAACGTACTGAGGATAGAGCGAAGTTGTGTAGATTTACCTGAGCCTGTTTCTCCAGCAAGAAGAATATGAGGCTGTTCGGCTAAATCATAGTGGATCCATTGCCCGAACTTATCTTGACCACAAAGAATAGGAAGACGATGCACTTTAACGATATCTTTAATGTTTTTAAAGTTGTATTTAATTTCTTTAGGAAGACTTTTATTGAACAACGTGAGCGTAAAAACCTTATCCTCTCCCTTAAGTTCAATATTGTTACCGAATATTTGACGAAATACATACGAGCGTTTACGTAACTCTCCAGGATCAAATCCAAGAGGAAGAGAAAATACATAGGTAAAGGTTTCTGAATCCATATTTGTGCGCATATCAACAATGTTTGGATAGTGCCTTATTTGTTTGCCACCGCTATTTTTATACGAGTTGTAAATACCTCCTGCTGAAAAAGCTCTTTTCAAAGCCCTACGTGCCATTCTAAGTGTTTTTTTATTCTTCAAGTACTTTACTATTCTCATGATGCTAACCTCCATAAAAACAAAAGAATAAAGGTGAAAAATGTAGTAGGTAACAGAATACTTACAGCCTTTGAAATAATGTCCGCCATATGAGCTGCACCTTGGCTTGCAAAGTGGTTTTCCAATACATTGGACAAGATAGCAGTTAGACCTACTGCACTTACAAGAAAATAAGCTCCTGCCATTTCTGGTGACATATGAAAGAAGCTAGCCCAAGTAAACCCAAAAGAGTAAACAGGCATTGAATAAGCAACTGGTTTTCTCCATTTGTTATCCATGAAATCTCGGAAATTGATTGTTTGTACTTTCATATTGTTAAACCCCCTTAGATAATAAAACCTACACGTTTTGCTACACGTGTTTTTACACGGTTACTAACTACACGTGTTTACAAGCTTTGAAACTATGAAATAGTAAGCTACACGTTTTCTGTTAAGAGAAAAAGAAGAAACGAAAGTAAGTAGTGGAAATGACTTTACTTAAATGTATGATGGGCTGATTGTCTATGTTTACACGAATTTTTAAATATTTTTCAATCTAAATTAAATACTTTCGTATGGACATTAAAAACTTTTGAATAAAAGTTAAAAAGTTGGGCAAGCATGAGAGTATAAAGCGAGGTGTTAAATAATGTGGGGTACAGGCAAAAGACGGACAAAGTTAGGCAAATTTATTGATAGAAAAGGCTATTCCCAAGAGGACTTAATTTCCGCTTCAAAGGTCAATAGGACAACTATAAGTAAAATTTGCAATGATCCTAGCTATACTCCGTCCATGAGCACGGTAAAGAAAATAATGAAAGCAATAAGACAATTAGATTCTAATGCCAAAACAGATGATTTTTTTGATATATAAAGGAGAAATAACATGAGAAGTCTTTTAAAGAAAGGCGATAAAATAAGAAGGCTTAGTGATGGCAAGATATTTACATATGCGGGTAAAGATGATTCAGACAATGAAAACTACGGTCATGTAGAAGAAATGCTGGTTCCTGTATATCTACCTGATTTCGAGAAAGTGGAATAGAGATTCTCAAAATGAGAGTCTTTTTTTATATAGCTATCCATACACTTATAAGGTAAAATTAACCTAATAATACTACTATTGTCATGAATATGAGAGGGGAATAAGTGTGAGTAACTTTTTAAATAACGGAACAGAACCTTGTCCAAAATGTAAGAGTGAACGTATTATGTCGGGAACTATTGTTGGCAAAATTATTTTAGCAATTGTTTTATTTCTTTTTATAGGATCTTCTAACCTCATATCTGTGTTGTTATGGCCTTTATTCTTTATTACAATTCCAGCAACATTTTTTGTGCCGATTTTAGTTTTATTAGCCCCTAAAACTAATCGTTGTCGTGATTGTTCATTTGCTTGGAAGTCTCAAAAGAATAAGAAAGTTGTAATAGATCAAGCACAATAAAAAAAGCCCTGCTCAAGTGAGCAAGGCTTTTCGTCATTTATAGTACCAACCTTTTTCATCAAGGAATTGACGAACCTTCACAAGTACAAGACCACTTACTACAATTTCAGCACTTGGATTGCCGGTACCATGTAAGTTCAATTCACCGTCAAGAGCTAACGCCTTTAAGAAATCACGTAATTCTTTCTCCATTTTTGGATTTAGGCCACCAGTTAAGATTGTGACAGGAAGCGCTTCAACATCTTTCATTTGAACAAATCCACCACCACCAACAGCAAAAGCAGCATACGTATAGCCATATACACTAAATACAGTACCAGCTTTAAGTGTTTTCTGTTTACCCGCTAGGTTTGCATATTCATATACACCAGTATCAACTTTAGCTTTCACCTGGAAAGAATATTTATCACCCAAAGAAGTAACAGTAGGTAAATCTTCTTTTTCTGGTGCATTTAATTCTTTAACTAGTTCAGCGATTTTAGCTAGTGTTTTTTCTCCTGCTACCCCGTCAACAGTTAAACCGTTACGGGATTGAAATGCTTTAACTGCTTCTATTGTTTCATCACCATAACTTCCATCATCAGCGAAGCGAGGAAGTTTTTCACCTAACTTAATTAGGTTTTGCTGCAACTCTTTTACGCCTAGACCGCTATCCCCTTTTTGATAAGAAGAAGGAGGGTTTGCATCCCCTATAACTACTACACCTGAATCGATACTTTTAAAGAAAGAAAGATCCATTTCATTAATATCTACATTCCCGCTAATCCCTTTTACTTTACCTGAGTCCGTATATTGAAACATTGCCCACTTATCCCATACATCAGAGTTACCAGGGTTAGTAAAACCAATAGTACGTTTAGCACCAGCTGCATAACGTGCTACCCATAAAGGATATTTAGACATAGCACTTGTAAAGTTACCTAAGAAAGAAAGTCCAGCATAAAGAATACCTGTAATACCTGTTTTCTTTTGAAGATAGTCCAACCATTTTAAACCGAATGCATTTACTTGGGCCTTTGATTTTCCTTTGTTTTCTTCCAAATCCAAGCAGTGCGGTAAGTCAACTTTCATTGTACCTAATTTATCCAAGAAGAAATCAACTTCTTTAATTGGATCATTGTCTGCAAGTGCATAGTGGTAAAATCCAACACGTAACCCTGCATTTTTAGCGCCTAAATAGTTTTGGTATGCTGTAGGGCTAAGAAAACTTGTTCCTTCTGTGAGTTTAATATAAACACCTTTTACACCATCTGAAGCTACTTTTGTCCAGTTAATTGTTCCATTATGATGAGATACGTCAATTACCTTTACATTTTGAGTGCTGCGGTTTTGCATATCGTTTCATCCTCTCAGTTTTTTGTATATAAAAAAGCCTCTGCATAAGCAGAGACTGAGTTTTATTTTTCTTCCATTTGCTCACGAATATCTTTAATTTCTTCTTGCATTCCAGATACACTTTGTTCAATTTGTTTTAGCGTATCAGTTGTACGTTCCACATGACTCATCAATCTATCTTCACGTTCTTTAGATTCCTTTGTCACTTTAAATAGTAACCAAACAAACAATAAAGCAAATGGTCCATTTTGGGCAAGTACAGTCCAAACTTGTTCTTCACCTAGCATCATTCCCACTCCTTGTTTTAGGCATAAATAAAAAGAGGACTAAATTTAGTCCTCCTTTTTATACCAAAGATATATTTTATTGTGTGATTCCCTCGATACGACTTACCTTTTAAATTAAGAATCAGTCATTTTTATTTCTTCTCCTCATATTTTGAAGAGATATCTTACCTAAGAAAAAACCTGTTAATAACCAGTAAGCAGAACCTTGAATTGAAACAATATAAGCTTCTTGAGTTACACCTATAATAATAAAAACCAATGTTAAAATTAATAAAAATACTGCTTCGTTATAATTACGTCTAATATTAATTAATCCATAGTAAATTATAGATAATATGAATATAGCCCATAATAATAATCCAACATATCCTATTTCTACAAGAAGTCTTACATACATATTATCAGCCTTTAAAGTAAATCCTCCCACAACCTCTTGCATGAAACCTTTCCCATTTCCGAAAATAAGCCCCATAGTGTCACTATGACTTAAAAAACCCTTCCAATTATTCGCTCTGTAACCAGCGCTATAACCAAATCTATCAAATCTATTAAGGATAGAACTTACCATAGTGCCAATCATTTTATAACCTAGAGGGATTGCAAAAACCAAAAAACATATGGAAATGAAAATCTTTTTGAAATTCCATTTTCTTTTTAGTGCAGAAAATCCTAAATAAAGAAAGATAACCACACCTAAACCCAGAATTCCAGTTCTTGAAATAGTGGAAATTGTCATTATTCCTGAAAGGAAAGCACCTATAGTTAAGGTGAACTCATGTATCCTCTTTTTTGATGTAACCCCAAAATAAAGCAACATCAATGTCATTATTAAAAATAATATCCCTGACTGACTTGGATTTTGATTACTAATAATGCCTATTCCATAATACCCTCTAATATTTCCACTTAAAAGTTGGTACAATCCCCATAATATTGAAATAATTGAAACGAAAATGAACCCTTTTTTAAACTTGTTTTCAAATGGGGCGTAGTTTCTAACAAGATAGAAACAGGCTATAAGATACAAAAAATACTGTATCTCTTTTATAAAAAATAATAGGTATACAGGGGCGATCTTCCCAAAAATCACACTCACAATAGTTATCATCATACTATATCCTAAATAAGCAGTAAGCGTGTTAAACGGGAGTGGCACCCATTCAAATGTAGTTTGTCGTTTAAATAAAACATTAAAGAACAACCCCAACGTGATAAAAACAACTAAAAAATCATCTAAACGAAGTTTCATTCCCCCGAAAGAAACACTTGGTATTAAAAACAAGCTTATTACTAACCATACGACCAAATAGCTAATCATTTTATCCTTTAAAATAAATAACAAAAAAAAGAATAAAACACCTATACCTACAGTTGTTAAAGTTAACAAAGCTATGTATGGATTTAGCGATATACAAAATCCAACAATGGCCGATACTATAATTGCGTATAGGTATATAGATGGAACTTTCCACTTTATGATGTTCATTTACAAGTTCAACCCCTCCTATTTTCTAGGATTAGTTTACTACATCATGAAAAAACTGTAAATCACATAAAATTAAAAATATAGTTCTTTTTTATCATTTTCATAGAAATAATGTTTTATATACTATCTTTACAATCAACTAAACCAGCAGAATAATCCTTATATTAAAAGTCACCCCGAAGAGTGACTCATTTCTTTTTCTGTTTTCTCTATAACCTTTTTACTTAAAGCTTTATTATCCGTGCGCTTTCCAATCGGTGTCTAATACATGCGTTGTCCCTGTTGTTAAACGTCTCCAAAATGCGATAGTGTTGTCTGTTCCTTCATTCCAAACAATGTCACCTTTTTCAAAGTAACCGACTGTAGGCACTGTACTACTTGTAAGTCTTTTGTGTTTGTTGGAAAACTTCATAGGAGTTTGGTAGATGTTAGATTCAATTTTAACTAGGTTTAAGTAATTGAAAACTTGACCAACCATCGAACTCCCCGTTTGTATTTTATACTTAATGTACTTAACAACTCCGTTAGGGAATACAGGAATACCCGTACTTGCGATTCCCATGTAGTTCCCGAACCCGTAAGCTCCTGTTGTAGTACTGAAACTACCACCGGATAAGGCCGTGAAATTAGTCTGTTCAGTAAGTAAAAGATTTTTACCCGCGTCATATGCGTATAGATAAATAAAGAACAAACTTTTATCTGATTTAGCTACAATACCGAAAGGGTTTTTCAACTCAATTAAATCTGATTCAAAAAGCACTTCGTTAGACTTCGCAATTGTTAAGTCATATTGATTTTTAGTTAGCGCTGATACAGGAAAATTATTGGAGTTAGAGTTAATACTAAAAAATAACTCTTTTTTATGAAATGAATCTAAATTACACACAACTTGATTATTAAACCCATTGTTTACAAAAGATGTACTTACTGTATCCCTCAGATAGGAATAAGCTGTCTCTAACCAACTCCGGTGAACTATATTATCACTAGTACCGGCAGCGAATGTAATGGTATTAGTACCTTCCATACGAACATCATAAAAGTGATTGGAAATACCTTTATTTATTGTTAGCTTAAACCCTTCAAGCATTGTACCGTAGAAAATGTTGTTATCATGGTGGAAGTTCCCATCTAAAGTTACAGTGGACATTCTACCACCAAAAAATTTATTTTCGTTTATCCATCCTGCTTTAGTACCTTCTGAAGCAAATCTCAATGTGTCTATCTTACCTAAAATGAAGGTATTATAAGCTGTAAATTCCTTTTTGGAATTATCGCCATGTGCGTAGATCTCCAATTCTTTAGCTTTAATTACTTCTATTCTTGATGAATTAAGCCCACTCAATCTTAATAACCCGCCTGCTACGTTAGTTATTTTCCAATTACAAGGTGCAAGATAAGAGTTGTAACTAATGTCTAACGTTTTCCCTGTTGCTAATGTAATTGTTCCGTCAAAGATGATATGTTTGATACCATCAATTGAAACGTCTACGCTACAATAGTAGTTACCTTTCGGTAAATACAAAGCCATATCATTAGCTTTTGCGTAAGTAGCAGCGTCTATTATTTTTTGGGAATCATCTGCTCCTGTTGTTCCGTTCCAATCACCTTTGGCACCAAAATCTTTAACGTTTATACCACGTTCTGAAAGAGAAGTAGAAAGACTTCTTGGAGAATTTCCTAATTCAGACAAAACCCCGATTTTATTCGCTTCAGAATCAATTCGCTGTTTAATAGTTTGAAATATATTGCCGTCTATACCTACCCTAGCTTGCACAATTTCAGTATTAGAATTTCCCGCGTTACTAGCAATCGTATTGACCTGGTTTTGTATATTGTCAGCCTTGCCACTGACTTCTTTAATATCATTCTCAATATCTTTCATGTTTTGATTATCAATAATCCGAGCCTCTTTACTCGCATTATTAGTCTTTTGTCTATAAGGATATCTCAAGGTATATCACCTCTTTGTTATTTTCTAATTTGATGGAACTTCAGGTGTTGTACCTTCTTCAACAGGCTGCACAATAGGGACGATATCAGGCTTCATCCCATTTAATACAACCTTGTAGTTATTAGCATTTTCTTTTAAAGCGTTGGCTAGTTCCTCGTCTACAATAAAAAAGAAATCAGCAGGTTCATTTCTAACTGCTGGTATTCCTACTTCACAGGTTGAAAGTTCACCATTTTCTTTTACAGTAACAAACACTTGAAACACAACTTTTTCCTCCACTACATCCAAAATGGTTCCCACCTTATCCACGTAACCAGCAACGAATTTTACGAACATTTACGGATTTACCAGCTACATTGCTTTTCAAACGAACATAGACACTACGTAGACCTCCTGTAGGCTTCCCTACATCAACAACAAAATCTTTTCCAAATACAGCATAATCATTTCCTATGCTATGGTCTGTATAGAAGGAAACATAGTTTGTATCACCTGTTATTCCAGAGCCATCTATGTAGATATATCCGTTTCCCCCATCCTCAGCATAGAAAGCGAGGTTCATATATAAATAGCGTGAAGTGTGTCTAAATGAGAAAAAACCCGCATCACCTTTATCTGTATTGGTAGTTGTCCTCCATCGCCCTACCTCTGTCACACCATTTGATAAATGAAAAGGTGTAGCTTCATCGACTGAAAAATCCCAGTTCGCATAGCCATCTTCAATTAATGCAAATCCATCAGCACGTTTAATAGTGATAGCACCTTTTGCGATATAAAGACCAGCAGAAGTTAACCGAACAAACTTTTCAGCGTCATCTGGACTTAGAGCTTTAAGTTCTACACCGTCCCAATAAAAGTAATTTTCCTCACCTATAATTTGAATATTATTTGTTTTAATTTGTCCTGCTGTTAGTAGGTTAGTAACAACCCCATCTGGCGTAATAGCATTAGGAAATGTTACACCTCCATCAGTAGTAACACCAATACCACTAGAACGATATACAACAAAACGGTTATAATCGTTTGGATCGCGCGCTAAAATACCCATTCCCTCTGGATATTCCAATTGAGTTAATGAGTTGTTCAGGGCTTCTGTAGCTTTTTTAACTGCTTCACTATAGACATTGTTTTTTAACTTCCCTTTACGAGAATCAAATACCTCATCCATCTGTTGCTTAACAGCATTAAAAACAGCATCACCATAGGTTTCACGGCTATTACCTAGTACAATCGTTGGTGACTTATCCATTTCTGGATATTCATCCATTTCCATGATACGAACATCCAATATCTTCAAATTCAGCTTTTCTACGATGTAAGGGACACTATCACCATATCTAACTAAGGGAATAGGACCACCCATTTTAGCTAAATCTGTTAAGGTCATACTATGACTGATTTGTATCTTGTCGTTTAATGCCTTTTTTAAAGATTTTACTAAGGCTGTAGATGTTGTAGCATCATCATCTTGAATTGGTGCTTGTGGCCTAATCCCGTACTCACTAGCTAAAGGAGAAGTATAGTCTGCTACTACTGTATAAATTTCATCATCTTTACGTAAACGATAGGTTTCGAACGTTTTTAAATCTTCAGTATCTGAATAACGAACCCACCCGCGAGAAGTGTTTTTACCAGTACTAGGTGTATTTTTACCATCATCACCTTTAAATGTCGCTAAAATGGTATGAGGTTGTTCTGGAGCATCCCGGAACAATTCAACACTTTTGACTGCTGTTTCTTTACCCCATGTGCTCAATGTGGCAGTTTGATCACCATCTAGTTTAAACTCCCACTCTCCGCCTGTAGGATCTTGCAAATACCAGAATCTAATCCCTGTACCGTACCATTGCATTTGAAAAGTAGCACCTACATCTTTTGTATACCAATAAGGGTCCGAGGTATCTTCCCAAGTGCCTGTTCGGTTTTGGAGGTTTTTAGATTCACCTTTCAAGATGTCTTTTTCCGTGTACTCTTTTCCATATCCCTTAATATAAGTACAGAGGTTACGACTAGAACCTTTAATAGTAATGTCAGATATATTATGTTTCGAACGGTAAGGATAAGCTGTCTGTGAGCCTATACGGTTATATAAACGTATGTCCTTATCAACTACTTCAAACTCACATTCAAATGCATCTAACACTTTGTTAAATAAAGCAAGTGGATAATCAGAACCAAAGCTTTCTATTTTTTCACTATCGAATGAATCAATAACTGAAAAGGTGTAATCTACACCACTTAGAATATAATCCATATAGCCATTTATAGAACGGTCCATATCAGCTAATGTATGATATACATAGTCATTCATCATATGAGTGAAAAATTCATGCTCAGCTGTTATAACTAAGCCTACCGAATCACCAATTTCAATTTTATCTAAATCCTTTACAACATAATTCACATCATCATATTCTATAAAAGATTCATATTCGACCAAATCAAAGGCAGCAGCATTTACATCATTTCTAAACACAGAAAAGGAAATGGAATTTAGGTTGTTAACCTTCCATTTCCTCACTAAATCTTTATTATAATCCGTTAACCGCTCTTTTTGAGTTTTGGCTAGGTTCCAAACAAACAAAACTCCACCTCCTTAGTAATAATAAAATCTATTAATAAATTTCACTTGTGAAATACCACTGTTTCTAGAAATGTCATTGTAACCAGGATTCAATGTAATTAATCCGTAATTGGTTTTTAACCCTACACTTGATCCACCTAGTAAGGTTTGAACACCATTCAATTGAAACACCTGTCCTGCTACTGTTGCGCCTCTATATGTCCAATCTTCGCCTGTAGTCAAATTAGATAAGCTCATATAGATATCACTAGATGTTTGTGCTGCTGTTACTTCAATAATCAAAGGGTATTTTCTAGGATCTATGGCTACATCACCAGCGTTGTAATATTTAAAATCGCTTGCTGTTTGAACATAGGAAACAGGATCATCAGGCAACCCTTGCCCATATTGCCAAATTACACTGTCATCATCAGTGAAAGAATTTTCTGTAGTCCCTATAGATTCACTAAAAGCATAATCAGACATAAATTCAATTTCGAAACTAGCAACAGTAGGGTTTAACCTTGTAAGGTCATAAGATGAATTAACTTTAACTTTCCAGCGTTTTCCCGGTTCACGATTATCTACAATGTACATAAAGTCTAGTCCATTAAAGAGCCTATATACCGCATTTCGGGTAAGATAATAATCATATTTGTCATAAGAAAGAATAGCAAAAGTAACTTTCATTGTCCGACCATCTAAGGTAGTTCCTAGTGTGTTAGTACCATGCTGTCTTTCTACCGTTTCACGCTTGTGTTGCGGGGAAGGAGAAGAGACAACAAAATCAAGCGTTTTAACACCTAAACTTTCAATATCAATTAATTCGAAATTAGATGTATAGAAATCTACCCTCATTTGCGTCCCAACCTTCCGCTATGCTCATTCATTTCTCTTCTTAATGCATCTTTGACAATATTAATCATTTGAAGTGCATCCTGTTGTGTTCCTGACCCACTGTAGTTCAAAGTAATATTAATACTTGAATTATCATTACTGTTCATTACAGAAGAATTTGAAGTCTTTTTCATTAAATCTTTAACGCTTGGGAATACAACCGTACCTCTTGGTAAATCAGAGAATAACGTAGGGATATTAGGACTAATGCCAAGTTGACCATTTGGAAGTAAGAATGGTTCGTTTACTCCACCGTCACCTAAAACCGCACTCCCTCCATTGTGGAAGTTCGTACCGTTCGCGTACCAGTTATGACTTTTCCACCAACTCAACGCGCCACCAATACTCTTATAACGATCTTGAATATATTTAATACCCCACCGGATGTTATTCACCGGATCAAATGGATTACCTTTGTAGTTGAAATGTTTCAACTGCATTAATCCTTTTGCTGTACCGTCAGATGTTGGAGCACCAACTGCCCTAGGATTACCAGTTGATTCTTTTTGAATAATCCAATTCAATCCATTTCTCCAAGCATCACCTGATACTCCCGCTTTAGCCATACCTGCAGCAATCCATTGAGCTAAACTTCCTGTAGGTGCCGATCCACCACCGCTTCCACCGGGTGCAAAAAAGTCAGCATGCACATGGTCTGTATGTGGGTTTACCCCACTATAACTGCGCCATTTTTTACCCATACCAGGACCAGCTATACGATGATTGTAAATAACATATTGCAAGTTACTTGCTGTTTTACGTAACCATTCCGCAATGCTTGACATTGTGCCGGAAGAACCCCCGATATCAAAAGCTTGCCCGAAAGCATGCATACTTTTTGAGCTTCCACCACGAACATTACGATTGTTATAACCACCCATGAAATGAGTTTTACCAAAACGATTTTTAACAAGGTTATACCATTTTTCAACGTATGGTTGCATACCACCATAACCAGAACCAGGACCAACCACACCTGATGTACCTTCACCATCAGAACCGAACATGGACATCCAACTATCAATCAATCCCTGCACTTTATCTTTAGCTAGGTTTTTAACATAGGTTAAGGGGCTTCCGCTTCGTTTAGTGAACCAATCAGGTAGCACCTTATCTGTCAATCCACCTACTTTAGATAAAGCTAAGTCCCACATCGCTTCAGGACCTTCAGTAATTTTATCGAAGTAATCACCAACACCTGTTGCATAAGCAGGAAGTTTACCTGCGAAACCGTATTTCTTTAATACTTGTTCTGTACGATGGTTAGGTAAAACGGAAGAACCGGGTTCTAATTTTCTTAACTCAGGGCCATTGGAGCCTGACAAATATGTACCCTTACTAGGTTCATGAATTAATTCTCGACCTTGCTCTGAAGTCCAAGCCCAACCACCTGGATGCTTTCCGTTTGGTGTACCAGTAGCACGACCACCAGCGTTTACATCATAACCACCTGAATTATCACCTTTTTTATGAGTTGTAGAACTTTTAGAAGAAGATTTGACACCAAAAAGGTCATTAAGCCAATCCATGCCTTTTTTAACTTTTTCGGTCATTTTGTCCCAACCAGTTTTAACTTTACCAGTTTCCCAGTCAATCTGATCAGCGTGTCCTTTTGCTTGCTTCTTAGCTTCTTTAACTACTTTGTTATGCATATCTGTAGCAGCAGAAACAGATTCATCACGGCTTTTCTTAGCTTCTTTTATTAACTTTCTAGCTTGGTCTGCTGTGATAGTGCCTGTGACATCTCGCATATACTCAATCTGCTTAACAGTATCCTTATACTGCTTAGTCGCATGAGCTACCGACTCATTTTTTTGTTTCAATGAGTTTTGGACAACTTTAGCAGCTTGACGTGCTGTAATTTTACTTGCTTCATTTTCTAAACGTCCTAGAATCATTTTTTGTTCTGCTTCACTTTTACTCATGGTTTGAACAGCTGTTACACGCATTTGCTCTTGAATACCATTGATAGTGATACGTTCCGATTCTGTAAGAGAACGCTTTTCATCTTTAGCTTTATTTAAGATGGATTTAATCTTATCTTCATATCCTTGAACTTTAGCTCTTTTCGCTTCGTTATCCTGATCCATACCAGCAAGTATTTTCGCTTCTTCTGCATCCGTTAATGCTGCTGAATCAGAAAAGAGCTTTTGTGTTTTCGCTAACTGCTGTGTATTCCGGCTATCTAAAGAAGCTAAGATTTTACTGCCCATAGCATCGTACTTACCTACGAGAGTATTCATATTAGAGTCAGTAATAACTTGCTGTTTAGCAAACATGTTCGTAAGAGACATTGAAGCATCATTATCTAGTTTCATATAAGCGTTAACTGCTTTTTGTGTGCCCTTAGATACACCTTCACCAAATAAATCAGCTTTCGGAATTGTTTCATCCATTACACTTTGAACCTTTTTAATGCCACCTACAACACCCATTAAGGCACCAGACACAGGATTCATATAAACCAATGCTTTTGCGAAAGGATTTTTATTAAGCGTATTATTCACAGTGTCCCAATTCTTATAAAGCGCAATTCCACCAGCTGTTAATGCTGCAACAGCTGCAACAGTTAATCCAATTGGTCCTGTAACAACCGCTAATGCTCCACCTAATAAACCAACACCACCAGCTGCACCGCCAGCTGCAATTCCCATTGCGCCCATTCCAGTGGTTAAAGCACCCAATCCTATAGAAGCTGTACCAACAAAAGAAAGTAAGACTCCGCCTACTGTAACGATTCCTAAAATACCGGTTGCTACTGCACCACTTAAAGCAATGGTTCTTTGCATACCTGGAGAAAGATTATTGAATCCATCTACAATCTTTTGCAGACCACTAACACCAACTTTAACAATTGGTTCAAGTGCATGACCTACAGAAATTTGAAGGGTTTCAAATGAACCTTTTAACTGTTCAATTTCTCCCTTTAAGTTATTCATTTTCTCAGTAGCTACTTCTTCGGCTGTCACATTGCCCATTGCTTTTTTGAAGTCAGTAATACCTTTTGAGCCTTCTTTGTAAAGGATGTTACCTGCACGTACTGCATCAGAACCAAAAATAGTCTGGAGCGTTGAAGCTCTTTGTTGAGAGGTTAAGTCCTTCATTGAATCATGAAGCAATCCTGCCAGCGTTGACATGTCTTGGATTTCACCGTTTGCTTTGAAGAATTTATTTGCTCCATCTTCAGTCATGATTCCTAAATCAAAAAGAGCTTCACGTGCACCTTTTGTAGTAGGTTGCAAGTTAGCAAGCATTGTTTTTAAAGATGTACCCGCATCAGAACCTTTTAATCCGTTATTAGCAAAGACTCCTAAAGCTGCATTTGTATCTTCGAAGTTAAGGCCGACACCATCAGCAACAGTACCAACAGCTGCAAGTCCGTATTGTAATTCTTCAACAGAAGTTGCTGAAGCGTTTGCTGTACCTGCTAAAATATTTGCTGCATCAGCTGCAGCCATCCCATCTTTTTTAAAAGTATTAAGACCTGTACTCATAATTTCGGCAGCTTTAGCAAGATCAAGACCACCGGCTGTAGCTAAACTAAGAGCCTGTTGTAAACCACCTGCTTGGATTTGTGCGGGAGTTAAACCAGCTTTAAGTAATTCTTCGATACCTTCAGCAGCTTCAAGACTTGAATATTTAGTTTTACTACCCATATCCATAGCCAAGTCTCGCATCTTAGTCATTTCATCAGAAGAAGCACCTGTTAAAGCTTTAATTGAAGAAAGTTGCGCTTCAAAATCCATTGATTTTTTAGTAGCCATACCAAGTCCAGCACCAACTGCTAAAGTAGCTGCACCGAATGAAGCAGCCATACCAGAACCTGCAGCCTGCGCTCTACCACCAAAATCCTGCATTCTTTGTCCAGCGTCCTGAGCTTTCTTTCCTAGCATGTTCCACTTGTTAGATTGTTGTTCAATTTGATGGTTTACACCCTCTAAAGCCTGTTGGACTTTTTGCATTTGAGCGTATGATTTGCGGTAACGAATAAGCATGTTTTCCGCTTCTTTTGAATCTTCGCCCTTTGCACGTGCTAACTCATCATAACGACGTTTTAATTCACTTACTTTTCCCTGCTGGATTGTAAATTGTTGTGTAAGGTTGTTTGATTTAGACCTTAATTGATCCATACTATTACCGAACGTACCAAAACCTGCATCAGCAGCTTTTAAATCTGAATCAAGCAACTTTAGTCTACGATTTGCATCAGCTATATTTTTGGTAAAGGAACCACTATCTAAGGAAAGGTTAACGCGCAGATTTCCAACATCACCTGTTGCCAATTACTCCACCTCCCTAATTACCAAATTTGATCAATGTACACTTTTTTCTCTTCTGTAAATAACTCCAAGAAAAAGTGAATATCCATTGAATCAAGTTCATGAAGCTTATAACCTTTTTCTTGCATAAGGTCCCGGTACAAAGTTTTAAAGTCTTCATATATTTCATCAGGGTGTGGCAGGTTTTTGATTCTCGCTTTCTTGAACAGGCTGCGCATTAACTTTTATGCCTTGTACACGTTGTAAGAACTCACCGATTTTAGCAAAATAACTATCTTCAGAATCAGGATCAATTTCTAAACCTTCATGAAATTGATCAATTGTAAATTGATTTTTATAAGAATCACAAATAAGCTGTACAATTTCATCTAATTCTTCACCAGTTGGATTACCAAAGTCGATACGTCTATTCATATCTAAATACTCACGATAAGTAGCACCTGTAATACGTGGTTTACCAAATTTCTTTTCTTGTCCATCAATAATTAATGTTAAATTCATTTTGTTTTCCTCCCAAAATAAAAGAGACGGGCATAATAGACCGTCTCTCTTTTATCATTTTTTTAAAAATTAAGGTGTTGCTACTAAATCAGCCATATCTACAACTTCATCTAACCAACCATCAACTAAACCAGCTGGTAAACCAGTTGCATTGCTATTTGTTTCAATCTCTGAAACACCATCAAAATCACGTTTAGCAAATTTACCTGTAATTGTACGTGTTTGGAATTCTACAGATTCACCTTTTGTTTGGAACTCTTGGCTTGGCACTTGGAATTTCCCTTTATATAACCAAACAAGCTTATAGCTACCATCTGAGTTTTCAGATTCAAAGCCAATTGCTACATAAGGAGATTGGTCTGTAGCTTTACGAATTAAAACACCAGCACGAATTTCATGACCTAATACATCTGCTTGAACAGCTAAAGGAATATTAGAAACGCCTAGTTCTAATTCTGTTTCTCCTGTACTTGTTGCTACTTCTGATACACCATCGTCAGTGTATAAAGAAGTACTAGAGGAATTTCGGTTAATGTTTGCTGAAATCGCTGGAGCGAATTTCTTTACAGCGTCATATGTAACGCCTGTTGCATCATCTTTAGTTAATTTTGAGTAGACAAGATTTCTTAAACTAATTGTAGTCATTTAGTATTCCTCCTATTTTTGAACAAAATAAAAACGCATAGCCTTGTGATAGACCTGCGTTTCACTCTCATATAAATCAATAGCACTTCTTCTTATAAACCCGGCATCAATTAACGCTTTCTTAGACTGTTCAACTAGGTTTGTATATAAATAACCATCTTTTGTCCATATATCTACTTGGACGTAATGGCCTGTATACTGTTCTGTATCATCAGCATCGAGCGCTGAATTTTCACCGTATTCAAAGAAAGTAATATATGTTGTAGATGCACCGTTATAGCTCATTGGATAAACTGGATATCCTAAAGGTTTAAGTGCATCCATAATAAGTTTATTAATGCTCATAGGCTTAACTCCCTGCGGATAACATCAGCCATAACTTGTTTTATTCTATTTCTAACAGCTAAAAAAGCTGGTTCTATAAATGGTTGTGCATCCATATTGACAGTTCCATACTCAAGAAAACGTGTGTAGAAAAAGTCTTTATGTGGCCCAACATCAATATTCCCTTTAACAACTTCTGAAAGAATAATACTTTCTGCTAAATGTCGTTTATTAAATGTGGATCTTGGAGCGCGTCTTTCCATTTCCCTTTGCAAAATTTCTGCTCCGGCTTTTAACGCTTTTTCTTCAATTCGTTCACCAATAGTACCCATTGTTTTTAAACGATTCATTAGCTCTTGCATTCCATTTACATCCATACTCATTACTGCTTCAACTCTCTCACAATAATGGTTAAAGTCTTATTTAATTCATCATCATTGATAATAGAATCAATTTCGAATACACGATTTTTAAATAAAATACGCATATCTTCATTAATGTCTGTGATATAACGAATGACAAAGCGTGAAGTATTTTCATTGTTCGTAGTAGCAGCTTGGTAAAATTCACGTCCTTGCAAAGTCTTAATCATGGCCCAAACGCTTATTACATCCTGCCACCCTTCAACAGGAAAGCCATTTTCATCTTGATCTGAACTTTTTTGTTGAAATGTTATTTTATGTTTAAGTTTACCTGGATTCATCAACATACCTCCTTAAAGCAAATTAATAGAGTGCATGTCTAGAATACTTTGAACTACTACATTTGCAGCTACCTTATCAGTTTGAAAAGTAAAGATTCTATTCTCGTACATTTCATTAGCAAGGATCATTAAAGCCATAGTTAAATCTTCTTTGGTATCAATTTGATCATCAGATAAACCAGTATAGGATTTAATATAAGACTTTACAGCTACTAATATATTGGTGAATGTTTTTAGGATTTCTGGATCTTCATTGTATTCATGAGCATATTCCATTAAATCCTTTATGGTTACTTCACTAATTTTCATTAGTTTTCACCTTTCTTTTAGACTTTACCTCTTCGATATAACCCGCTGCTAATAGATCATCACGAATAGCCTTGTCTTTGATTTCCGTTTCTTCATCCTTGTACATAGTTACAAGTCCAGAGAAACTTACTAATGCTTTTACTTTCAAAGCTTCACCCCCTCAAAAAAGAAGGTGGAAACCCACCTTCATATTAAGATGCTTTCATAGTTAATAGAGCTAGTTTTTGTGGTTCAACAATTTTAGAATCAGCTTCTACATAACCAACTACACCTACAGCATGTTGAGTTGCATATTTCTCATTTAAGATCTGTAATTCAACATTTTGAGCTAATTTAACATATAGACCGCTCATATCACCGTAAGCAATAGCTTTTGCGCCTAGTGCAATTTGAGGCATACTTTCAGTGATGTATACCGGTTTACCTAATAAAGTCCAACCAAATCCAGTTGTAGCATCTTTATTTAATAAGTAATTACCGTCACCATCTTTTAATTTACGAATAGCTTTAAAAGTATTTTTGTGCATGATCCAAGAAGCTCCTGCTTGGTATACTTCTGGAACAGACATTTGTAAATCAATTAACTCATCGGCAACGATTGCAGTACCACTAGCAGTAGTAACTGCGCTATTTGCTGATAAAATACCAGTCATTTTACCGTTAGTGCCTACGATTAACTCTTTTTCTAAGAACTCTGCAATAGCACTTGCTACTTTAGTGATAACAAATGAAAGTAAGTCAAAGTCTGTACGATTCATTAAAGACTTTGAAACTTTAGCCAAGCAGCCTACAATGAAGTTCTGTAGCTTAACAGTAGTGAATTTACCAGTACCTTCTGTAAGTTCTGTTAAATCATCTACATAAGCAGCACCGATTGAAGAAGAAGTTTCATCATATACAGGGAAAACTAAATCTCCGCCTACATTATAGATAGTAGCCATAGAGTAAATTGGAGACAGTTCTTTTACTTTTTCAATGATTTTGTTAGCAATGTGTGTAGGGATTACACCGCCATTGTTGGCAACGTCTAAAGCACGTTCCTCACCACGTACAAATTTAAGAAACTTTTCTTCTTCTAAAGCACGTTGCTCTTCTTCTCCAGAAGTCTTTTTAGTTTCTTTTTTCTCGATACTACGAGATTCTTCTTCAGCTACTAAAGTTTTATCAATTTGAGCAATGTCTTTTTTGATTTGATCAAAACGATTACTTTCTTCATCTGTGAAAGCGCGTGTTTCTTGTTTTGATTTCGCTACAAGTCCGTCCATTTCATCTAACAAACTATTACGTTGCTCTAATAGGGTAGGCATTGAACGAAATTCGATTACTGGCTTTGCTAATACATTGATAGGGTATGACATTAGTGGTTTCCACCTTTCAATTTCAAAATTTCAATTTCTTTTTCGTAAACAGAGTAATCAATAACTGGATTTTCTCTTTTTTCTTCCTCTTGCTTCGTAGTAAGGTCCTCAATTTCAGCTCTAAATTCATCACTCCGTTGCTCAGAAACAACTTGTTCTTCACCTCTGGCCTCAATAGATGTAGCAATATAAGCTGGTGTTTTGTCTAAGATTGAAACCTCAATAAGATCAATATCACTTAGATAACGTAAAGAAATCCCGTCTTCACCGTCTTGCCAATCTGGTTTTAAATCAATAAAACCGAATGACCAGCCCCTGAGCTCTCCATTCTTTGCCTTTTCAATAACAGCATCATCTGAAACCGTAGCAATGGCACGTAAACCAATGTTGTCTTCGAATAATTGCAAGTTACCTTCTTGAATGGACCCAAGTTTCCTGTTTGGATCATGGTTGAAGCGTAACTCTACGTTATCTGCTTTTCTTAATGCTTTTTCGAATGTTTTCGGCTTAATCTTTTCTTTAAACCGTCCTCTAGGTGAGGGAAGCACACGGCTTTCACGTTCGACAGCATTCACATAACCATCAAGCAATACTTGATTCTCCCGGATCTCTATTCTCATTTTCCTCACCTCCCTTCAAAGGGTCTTTACCATCCATAGTGCTGGATTTGTCTGTATTAGGTGTATAGATTTCTTTTGTAACCGGATTGTAGAGAACATCTTGTAACCCTAACTTAATGAAATTAAGACCAAGTGGCGGTAAATTCTCTTCGTAGCGCACTTCATCAACTTGCATAATACTGTTTTTAGTAGCAATTTCATAAGCTCTAAACCGCTTTTCAATATCACCTTTTAGAAGTTCTTTAGTATCAAAGGCAAAATAAAAAGACCCTTTTTCACTTGGTAGTAAAAGGTCTTTATTTAAAGCTGTTTGAAGTGCTGACAAAATCGGCAAGATACAAACTTTTATCCAGTTGTTATACTCTTCATCACTTGCCGTTCCATCTAAAATAGAAGGTGGAACGATAAATAATTTACAGATTTCAGTTGAGTTAGTTTTCTTATTTTCATTCAGTTGCATTTCAACAGATGTACTTGATGCTTCTTGAAATTCTAAACCGTTATTTAAAACAACAACACTTTCAGTATTGTTTTTATAAAGATTATTCCAAGCCTTTTTCAATTCTGTTATAGCATCTGGTGACAATCTGCCCTGAGCTTTTAAAAAACCTTTTTTATTCCCACCTGTTTTTACTAATACATCTTCAAACGCTAGCGAATTATAAGCAACAGACAACATCTTATTACTTTCTTTAATAATTCCTTTGCCTGTTATACCATCTTTAGTTTTTCTGACAAGCTTAACAAACTCAAAATCTTGGTAAGTTGCCCCGTTTACTAAAATGTCGTATTGTTTAAAGATTGGATCTGCATTTGTATTTATAGAGACATTAACACTATCTACAAAGTGTAGACTCTTAACTGAGTTTCTTTCGCGGTTTATATAGGCATATCCAGCACCGCTTAAAAGATAATCTTCAACTAAGGCTTTTTTAAATTGAAATCCGTCTAAAGTATCCTTTGTTTCATCATTCAATAAGATTACTCTGTCATCTTCCTTCACTGCTGTTACTTTACCGCTATCCTCTTTATATAAAAGGATAGGCAAGCTTGCGACAGTATCGGATATAATTCCTACACATGCGCTAACTGCTGGAATATTTAAAGCTTGCTCTTTAGTTATTTCATCTTGCAATATTCCCGCTTGGATAAGAAGTTCATCTAGAGTCATTCTCTCTTCCTGTTCATACTGTCTAAACTCTTTCCATCGTTGAATAAATCCCATAATCTCACCTCCTTCTAGATAACTTGAGCTCCCCATTCACCCTCAGGATTAAAAATAACGTCTTGCTGTAATAGATAAATAGCATTGATCAGACTAACAACCATATCCACTTTACCGTTAGATTTCTTCTTGTTTACGTAGATGTTTTTGTTTGTATCTTCAGTTACTTTTGCATTTTGGAAATTGATTTCAAGAAGTTTGTTTTCCGTGTAATAAAACTCTTTATTTAGGACCTTTTCACGCAGGAGCTTTGTAGCTGGATGGAGAACACTAGAATGTTGTTTTACTTCCACAGTTTTTAATCCGTGACGTTCTAACTTTTGTGCAGTAGATAAACAGTTATATCTGTCATAAGCTACACCAGCAACAATTACATTATGTTTCTCTTCGATTTCCATAATCATAGCTTCAATAAAGCCATAATCTACAGTCATATCTCCACACTTGAAACATTTCCCAGCCTCAATAAACTCAAAGTAATTTATTTTTTCTGATCTGTTTTTCTCTGGTATTCTTTCAGTGGGAACAAAAGCAAAAGACTCTGCATAGATATTTAAGTCTTCTTCTGTCACCATAGAGTAAGAGCAGTTGTCATTTGTCATAGCTAAGTCTAATCCTAGCCATACTTGACGGCCCGACCAATCAAACTCTTCAATTTTACACTTCCGTAAATCCTCAATATTGATGTAAGCTTCCCCGCTATTGCTAGGAAGAAAATGATTCATATGCTTACATAAATACTCTTCACGTTCAGCAGGCTTTTCTATAGCTGTCTTTCTGCTATCCCTAATTTCATTATAATTATCTTCAATACGTAAAGGATTTGCTTGATATAAGCCCACATCATCCCAAAGATGCTCTTTTTCTGCATAATAAAGTAAAGCAAACATACGCTCATCTTCAATAAGTCCACTAAATACTTTCTTAATGTAGTCTAATTCTTCAAGCATAATAGACTTATCCTCTGCATAAGCAGTTGTTAACTTGAAACGTAGAGGGTTTTTAACGTTTAATTGACCGGATTTCATAGCATTTATGTTGCCATAATCCTTAAAAGCTCCCACTTCATCAGCAATAAAAGCACTTGGACGAATGGAGTTATTACGATTTGCTTCTGCTGTTCTCGCTTGATAGAAGCTGTTTGTTAATTTACATTTAACTCTTCCGCTTAATGTTTTAGGAATTGTAAAATACTTTTCAACATCAGGGCTTGCTTCTATAATTTGAGTCATGGCCTTTTTAACTTCACCGGCTAACTCACGATCCAAACAAATAGAATAAAACTCTGAATAATCATCTTCTGTAAGCATTAAGATAATCAGTATCAAAGCACAGATGAAAGTTTTCGCGTTTTTACGGGGAATAAATAAGGTAACATCCCTGTATCTATACCTATCTGGCTGTATATGGAATCTCCAACCAAAGATATTGACAAGAAAAAAAGCCTGGAATCCTTCCAGCCCTTCTAAAATCGACTTACCTATTACACCTAAACCTGTTGCAAAGTTTAATAAAGCAAGTATTCCCTCAATCTTTTCCACTTCTTCTTTATCAAAATAAAAAAGAAAGTCTTCATTTTCTTGCTTTTTTAGATCCTCCAAGAACCATTTACATTGTATTTTTACTTCATTTGGTGCAATTTCTTTCCCACTTAGGACATCATCTGCATACTGTAAAGCTTTTTCTATCATCATTTCTTACCACCGCCTAGAACCTTTAGCAATGGATCTTCTTTCTTTTGCTTATCTTGTACATTTATAGTACCTAGTTTAGCTCTACTCTGTGGAGAAAGACTAAGTTCATTTGTACATCTGAAAAAGTCTTTAGTGTATTTGTCTTTTGCACTCATTAAGCTTTTATCCAGTAATTTTGTTATATCTTTATTAATCATTTTTTCAATTTCTTGCAGCCGATCAATAGCAATAGCGCAGGTCCCAAGAATATAAACATCAAGGTTACCTATTATCCCGCTTGCCTCTAACTCATCTACAATATAAGCAAAAATCCTTTTCTGCCTTGCATTTAAATGACTTGGAGGGGAAACTTTATCGACTCCACCTCTAAGCTGTTCTTCCGTCTGAGTACGAATATCAACTTCTTCTTTTGTTAAATTTTTACTCATGGTCTTAACACTTTTAGTAGGTCTTGCCATTTCCTCACCTCCTAAAAAATTCATTTAGGGAATTTTTATCGAGCGAACCTTCCCCGTTGGTGTATAGCGGGTTTGAGATTTATTTTTTTGAGACCGGGGGGGACTTTAATAATTTATGATTGAAGATTATTAAAACGCGTTATACGCCTTCTCCTGCTCTCTCACGATGTCAATCAGTTCATCACCGCTAATCTGTCCACGCTCTGCCATGTGGTGATGAGTAGAGCATAAACTAATCAAGTAATCATCATCTAACCGCTTCTCCCAGTCCTCATTAACAGGAACAATGTGATGTACTTCAATGTTTGTAAAGTTATATTTAGTTACAGTATTGTATAACTCTCTTATACATATCTGACATAGATGCTTGTCTCTGCTCTTAATATGTTCCCGCTTGTTCTGCCATGCCTTAGTCCATCTGAACTTATCAACATGAGTTACCTTCTTCTTCCGCTTAGGTTTGCTTGAGCATTGGTACTTCCTATCATGAATACCACCACAATAACTACAGCTCTTAAGCATTAGCACACCCCATTATCTATGGTCACCATATACTATCAGGCCTTCACGTTCTTTAAGTAACATTATGTTATCGTTGTTAGGATGCTTAGATACAATCCCCTTGTGATCATCACCGCTATCGAACGAGATACCTGAATCAGATGTAATAGGTATATCACCTTTGGATTGTTGATATTCTTTATAAGCTCTTATACATTCGTCATATGTTTCTTTACTAATTAGATCCTTAACATATAAATCAAATAAGCAACCCACAGTTATATGAACTACATTCTCTTTCACTGCTCATCACCGCTAATCTTTACATAAATAATAATCTTAGGTGGTTTGATAAAGTTACCGTCCTTATCCATTGGTGGCATTAGTATCACCTCTGTTGTGTAATGCATCGTACCCAACCGCTAACATATACGTAACATCATTAGTTGATATATCTAATGCTTTACTTAATGCATCAACCGCTTTGTTATATTCACCGTGCTTACCGTTTATATCTGCAGTTAATCTACATATGCCACGCATTACAGGATCTTCACTACTTAACATATCATCCATTAACTTTAGGTACTCTTGTACTACTGGACGTTTACTCATCGTTTATCACCGCTACGTTCCATATCATTTAATGCAGCAATAGCTTCTTCACTAGACATACCCATCTGACTCATAAGAATATAAACTTGATTAGCTCGTTGTTCAGCTTTAGTAGGTTTATACTCATGAGGTTTAATAGTACCGCTTGTTATTACACTACTACCGAATAATGCAATGCCTCCATCGTTAGGATGTTTAGCTACGATACCTTTACGATCATCACCGCTATTAAATGAAATACCTGCACCTGCAGATGTAATAGTCTTATCTTTAGTAATTGCGTAGTTAATTGTCTTTACAGAAAGAGATGATACTTCTTCATTCAACTTCATAATTGCTTTACCAAATAGTTCCTGTGCTTCCGCTAACTTAGTTGTATCTAAGGTTATAGTAATCTTCATTTCTTCAATAGGTGTACTCATTACTTAATCCCCTTTCCCATTACCCCATCTTTAATTAGATACTTAGAGCACCGCTTGCATAAGACATTGCGTACAGGTTTCTTTGTACCAAGGTTAATAGTTCTGTCTTCCCCACAGTGTCTACATGTTAGTGTCATCTTCATTACGCATCACCATTACACTTATCACAATAGGTAGTAATACTTTCTTCTTCGATATGTTCAAGCGTTGAACCGAATAAGAAGTGTGCTGCATGTTTACGCTTCGCTTCATCTTCAATACTGTTTAGGTATGTTAATGCTTCAACTGGACACGCTTTAGGATTATGATCAATGAACCGCTCAATAGAATCATTAAGCTTAGGACAATCAGCTGCTTTAATTCCATGTGGTTTAAACTTACGCTTATACTTTCTTTTAACCTGAGCAGCTTTTAAATTAGCATGAGCTTTCTTTAATAACTGTACTGGCATTACAACACACCTTCTCTCAGTGACTTTATAAGTGTAAATTCAATTTCACTTTGAATCTTTGAAATAGGGTAATTCTTAAATCGTTGATATTCAGTAGGATTAACAGTATAAGTTCCTCTTACTTGGTTATCCCCAATGTTAAATAAGTAACTGATTTCAAGACCTTCTGTATAATTTGCTACATGACCGTTATCGGAATATAACGCAACATTAGTGAATGCGATATTTTCAATAACAATATTCATTCCCCTTCATCCTCCTTATAGATAATTCATATACGGCTTGTGTACATGCAATATTTAAATGAGTTAGTTGTTCAAGGTATTCGATGTATGACATCATCAGTTAACACCTCTTTGCACATATATCTTTTCACAGACACGCATACCTTTACGATGAGCTTCGCGCATATTCGTTTTAATCTCCCATTCCATTTCAGGAGTAAGGTTAACGCCTAGTTCTCTTAAACGATGCATCAAATGGTTTTCTTGAGCGCACAACGTTCTTAACTTGAAAGGACCTGACATGTTAACCACTCCTTATCTGGACATAAAAAAAGGACACTAACATAATGTCAGTGCCCTTTTGGTCAGTTACTTATAACTAACTTCGATATTATAAAGTTTTATTATTTACTCTTACTGTAGACAAATATGGGCTTTTTCTACAACTTAGATAAATACTATCACTTATTTTGCTAAAGTAATGTATCATTTTCCACGACTCAGAAACAAAATTAGTATAACACCCGTAAATTTTATCACTTTTACACCGTTTGTCTTTTCATGGTGTACATTTTATGTTCTTACAGCTGCGAAGGTCTCTGACATTAACCACGGCAGGTGGACAAAACAGAAACGGTATAACAGTACACAATATGGAAGGAGGTTGACAACACAACGTTTTGACCTTCGCATGTGTAAAAGCATAAAAGAAAGGAAAAAGCTATCCTAGGCCTAGCAAACCAGGATAGCTTCAGTGTATCTATCGACCAGGATAGAGACATTCAAAGGTTAAATCGTCATATTCAAGGGCGGCTTAGAGCAAAAAGAGATAGAAGCTTCTTGCTCTATTGAAGCAAAGACAAAATGAAATATTGGTGTGAGTAATATTTTATTTAAGGTGACAGTAAGAAGATATCCATAATGTACTTTAATGCACTCCGTTAGATCCAAGATTATATAACGTATAAGAACGTTCAATTATTCCCTGGAGTGATTCATTCATAATCGCTTTGAGAGATAGATTATGTGACATTATCCTCTTACCTCCTTCCTGTCTTTGCCTCAATACAGAAAGAAAAGTACCCCGACCGCACAGGGTACCGATAAGAACTAACAACGCTTGACGACAAAGGGGAATTTGTCATGAGTCAAAAGAATAGTGTGCCTTACACTAATTAGTGGTGTTTGCATGGCATAATGTTTCAATTTGAAACCTTATTCGTAAAAAATAATGCCTTTTGCTAAGGCTTTTTCAATTTTTATTCGTGCACGGTACAAAGTTTTTGTTACATCTCCTTTAGAATAACCCGCTAATTCCGCTATATCCTGCTCTGATTTACCATATCCATAAGCTAAGATGTATAGGTCCCGCTCCTTCTTACTCAAAAAATATAGTAGGTCTTCAATTTTATTTTCAAGCATTGTTAGTTCTTCTTCGGTTTTACCCTCTGGCTCTTCTTTTGGTGTATGTAATAAAAAGCTGTTTGGATCAAAGCTTATTTCTTTTTGATAAGCAGCAAGGTTTTCAGCACCCCTTCTATTTCCCGGCCGTCTGCCTGTTTTCATATGTTGGATATCATCCTGTAGCTCTCCAGACATTTCACTAATTTGACTTCGAATAGTTTTAATAGCAGCTAGTTTATCCTGTAATGCTTCTAACATAACAATATCTTTAACTTTTTTAATTTCTTCTTGCAGATCCTTCTGTATTTCTTTAAGTCTCGTATCCTCTTTACGTATAGATGATAATGAATATTCATATTGAACAATTAAATCTCTCATGACTAATTCCCCTTTTACTTTTTACTTCTGTCTAATAGCTCCGCGTCTTCTCTCATAAGTGGAGCGGGACATTCCCATTAATTCTTTAATATCCCGCTCACTTAGCTTTTCTTTAGAGTGAGAAGGAGATTTCTTTTTACCTGAGCGATTTTTCTGTTTAGGCTTGCTATCTTTATAACCCTTGGCCTTTTTCCATTTACCTAACTCATCTTTTATTGTTCCCATCCTAATAACCCTCCGCTTGTCGTTTAAGATTAATAGCATTCTTTTCAAAGTAAGCCTGTTCAATTTGTTCTGGTGTAAATCCAAGCAGTTCACCTAGTCCAATAAAGTGACCAAAAGCTCTCTTCCATGTTGTTGGCATAGGGTTTGCACTTAGTTTACTAAGCCATAAAAAAGTTCGACTGAACTGTTTTGTTGTATCGCCCCACGTATTAGCTTTAATATTACTGTAGACATGTTCTTTGATTTCCATTTCTAATGCTATTGATAAAAAGAAATGTAAACAGTCTACAAATTCTTCTAACAAAGGGTTTTCATAACGTTGTTCTGGTGAATTCCAATATTTCGTATTCATTTCACGTCTGTTACTCCAAAACTTAAATCTTCTCCATTCATTTGCACACTCGCCTAATTCAACTTGTAGAGCTAATAACTTATAGTCAAATAGGTACTGACCATGTAATTTTTTGTCTTCAATAATTAATCCATCTAAGAAACGCTGAGCTTCAAGTAATTTTTCTAAATTCATAACTGTTATTCTCCTCTACTAGTTAACTGGTAAAACCATTCTTTATCATTCGTATCAATGGCCATATTAATAAGGTCTGTATAATCCATTTCAACAATGAGTTTTGTTAGGTATGTTGGCTTAAGTCGGACGGTACGGTACTTTTCAATAAACTTGCCTTTGTTATCCCTTACTAATACAATTTCCGCTAGGCCTGTAGATAAGCTATAATAATCAATCCTTCCTAAACTACCGTTTAACATCTTATTTACGGTATTTCCTATAACAACTAAATCTCCAGACTCTAACATCACTAACACCTCATTTACTGATTGATGAAATAATCCTTTAACAGCACCTTCATAGCTCCATTTACTTCTTCTAACCTTGTAAGGTCATTATTGTCACTTGGAAGGGTAACTGATTTAATGCTTTGTGTAAGCTCATCTATTTCCTTGTCTTTCACTATAATTTGTTCTGTTAATGAGGCATTAGCTTGTAACTGAGAATCGCAAAGCTCTGCTAATGCGTTATATCTTTCTTCCGCTTCTTTATTTTCAATTTCATATAGCTTAACCTGCTTTTCTAACTCTTCATTTGATTGCTGAAGGTTAGCATTTAAAGCTTGTAGCTTATCAAGCTCTTTATTATCCTCCGTTGTCTTATCCGTAGAAAAAGAGGCCTTACCCACCAAAACATCAACTTGATTTTCTTTCTTTTTAAGCTGATCTGTTAGTTCTGTATTAGAATGTTTTAATGCTTCAAAGCCTTTTAATAGCTCATCATGCTTGCGCTGCCATTCTTTACTTTCTTTTTTATGAAGCTCAGATTCTTTTTCCAAAACTGCAATTTTTCCTTTTAAATCGTTTATCTTTCCCATAGTAGGTCTATTTCTTGCTGGCTTTTCTTCAGTAGGTGCCTTAAATGGTTCTTTTTTGGTTTCTTTCATTGCTGACCGCTCCTTTGTTAATTCTGTTAATCTATCACCTAAACGCTTAAGCTTTTCACCATGAGGACAAACAGCACATATAGTAGCATTTACATTAGCGCTATAATGTTCACATGGCTTACAACGTTTATCTAAAACTTGAGTAATTTGATTCATCGTGTTTTGTCGTTCCATACGAATCTTGTTACTGCTCAATTTAATCACCGCTTTCTTGATATGACAGCAAAGCATTCTCCTGTTCCGCAATCATTCGCGTAATAATACGAACGTTTAAACTATCGCCTTTTCTTACGTACTCTTCCTTTAATTCTTGAAGACTTTTAATATGTTGCTGGATTTGAACCTTATTTCTTAGTATCATTTCTTTTTCTCCATTTCTTTTATCTCCGGGAAACCTAATGCCTTAGTAATTTCTTTATAGATAGCGGGACCAACACCCTTAATCTTTGGTACATCATGTATTAACCGCTGTTTAAATATTTGCTGAGCTTCCGCTACACCTTGTATATGTCCTTTTTCAGTGAAGAAATCTTCAATCTGTTGGGTGATTCTCTTTTGAGCTGGTGTTAATCGTTCACCTGGTAGCTTAGACATTTGTTTGAGAAGCTTATTATTATGATCACGCTTCATTTTTCTTTTCATGCTCATATGTTTCACCTCATTTGAGAAAAATAAGGCACCCTTTTGAAACAGGGTGCTTATTATCATTTAGTCTTCATCTTTTTCTACTTGGAATTGTTGAATATCTGCTAAAGGAAAGCTTAATTCATGCATTTATAACACTCCCGTCATTTACTACAACTTTGTAGTTATATTCTTCCGCTAACTTGAACAAATTTTGAGTACTAAGCAAGTCTAATGTTTCCTTTTGAAACCCTCTTCGCATAAGGTATTCATGTACAATATCAATTAGTAAAAGCACACTAAACAACTCCTTTAAGCTTTTAAATAACCTGATTTAACAAATATGTTTCTCCAAGCGGTTTCAACGCTGATTTTCTTTTCTTGGCTGTTAGTAGGCAATCCCGCTTCCCTTCTTACTTTTGCACGTCTTAAGCATTTTTCATGATGAGTAGCTGCCATATTAACACCCCTTAAAGTTTGTAGTTTTCACGGTCTAAAAGATGTAGAACATTTTGCATAATTGTCTTTACTTCTTGATTGTCAGTAATAGACATTAAATTTTGAACGTCCTTAATTACTTGTTTCGTTTCTTCAGACTCTTGATACTTACGAATAACAAGCCCTTCATTTGAGGTGAAGACTTCCATTCTTGCACCTGCAGCTAAACCATAAACATCTCTAAGTTCCTTTGGTAATGTGATACGTCCTAACGGATCTACTTTTCTTACGATACCTGTTGCTTTCATTCTCAATTCCCCCTAGTTTTGAATTTCTTCATATTCATAATTCCAAGCTACTTGAAAAACTTTATCTTCTGGTACTTCTTCTTCAACAAACTCAACAACTTCTTTTTGTTCAGCAGTTTTTTCAACCGCTACTGTTTCTATATAAAGACCAGCTTCTTCCCATCGTTCAGGATAAACACCTAATTCACGAAACTTAATTTGTTTATCTTCAAAAATTGCAATTTCAGCTCTTTTCCCGCTAGGTGTATAAGCATCAAAATAAGCTGGCCCAATATCCTCATATAAGGAAACATTGATAAATCCCATATTCTCTAAGAAAGCAATCTGTTTTCGATACATTTGCTTATCCTCCCACAACAAGACTTACCATCTTGCTAATTACGTAACATATTGGTACAATCTTGTTATCCATTATTTCATCTAGTAGATGATGTTCATTTTTGCTATGGCGGTTTATGTTGTCCTACCTGACAATGTAAACCGCTTTTTATATTTCTAAAACGGGCAAGTAGTTAATTGCTACGTTTAAGCCTGGATAACACTGTTTGCAATTTTCTTTAAAGAATGCATAAGGGATACTTTTGCGACCTGTACCCGCTTGATTCATCCAATAAGTTAACTGATCAATAGTTAGAATGTATTTCTCATCATGAGGTATAAAGTAGATGAGTAAAAAGCTTATCCCTTTTTGTACTTCGACTTTTTTCATGTGTTCATATTGCTCTTTTTTTATATTATTTAGTGGGAATGAAGTCTTATTTTCAGTTTCTTTAGCATCAAACGCTATATGCTTACCTTTTGAAATCCCTACAAAATCAACAGTAGACTTTTCTTTAAAATAGGCCCCATCTATTTCCCTTGTCTTCTTATTTCGCTTAACTTGTATTGGAGTAGCAATCTTATTAATAACCGCTAGTCCTAGTGAATCGTAACGTAAGTTAGACTTTATAATTTCCGCTTCAAGATTCATTCCACGGTTTACATGAGAAGTACTTTTGAAGTTATTCACTTCTAAACCTTCTTTCTACCTCAGATGATACAAAACATAAAAGCACTAATGGACATTCTTTATCATGTTTCAAGATACACTCCAGTTGCTCTAACGTTGCCTTTTCCCATTGAATCATTTTCTTTTCCCTCTCATACCTTAGCGCAAGAAGCCTTTAGATGTTCTTTTAACTGTTTTCCTATAAATTCTGTATAGGCAGGCGGAATAGCTTCTGCAAGTTCGCTTCTATTCATCCAATCGATGCCTCCCATAGCAAAACCCCAATATAATGTAATTTGCTTGGAATTAAGGCCCCTGACACCACCGTTACCACAAATCGAAATACTTCCATCTTCCCCGACACCGTTACCCGCTGCTGGAGTTTTCATTTTCTTTCTTGGCTCTTCTGGTTCACTTAAGGGAATGTTACTTTCAAACCATCTTTCCCGTTGTGTATAAAGGTTTTTAAATTGAGAACCATACAATTTCAAAGGGTTTATTAAAGGTGAACCCGCTACATTTTCAATAACATAAGGTTTTCCTGTTGCTATAAGCAATTCTCTTGTTTCAGGTATCAAATCTAAATGATCACCATATTTACCGCCATTTCTTGCCTCTGATAATCCCCTTGCTTTACTATGTGCTTGACATGGTGGGCTTGCTGCTATAACTGCAAACTGATTGATAAAAGCTTTATCTTTTAATATTTCAAGAGCATCAGCTTGGAAAAATTCAAATGGATAGTTCGGCTGAGGGTTAATATCAACTCCTACTACCTGAAATCCGGCTTTTGCGTACCCGGCCGAACATCCACCAGCTTTGCAATATAAATCTAATAATTTTGGTTTCATAGTATTTTCCTCTCGTATATCTCTAAAATTTCTTGGTACTCTTCAAGATGATTCGTGAAATCCGCTGTATCATTTCAAATAGCAAGCTCCTTCAGTTCACCTTTACGATTAACAATTTCAAGTTTATGAGGTAGGTTTTTAACTACTAACCATTCCGCTGGATTAAGTCCTTCTTCACTCATTCTTACTTTTTGCGCCTTACTTGGTCTTTTACCATTCTTCATATTGACCACTCCTATAAGGTTTTATTTAACTTGTGAAACATTTTATCTATTTGTTCTTCAGTTAAAGGTTCTTTATCAACCCAGGTATGAGATATGTTATCGCGCCTGATATTGAAATGTTGAAACCTTTCTTTAAGCTCATGTACATTGTTAAATCCACCGTCATAGCCAATCACATGTCCGTTATCATCTTCATAAAAACAGCGGACTGTAAAATGTTTCACACTGAAATTACCATGTAGCTGCGTGTAATTGCCTTTTGAATCTTTTCACGTAAACCGTAGGTGCTCGGATCAACTAGCCCGCTTTCAATACGAAACACTGTTTCAGCTGAAACATCCATATTCTTAGCAAGTTCTTGGCGGGACATATTATATACTCTTCGTAGCTCCCGAACCTCTTCACCGAATAACTGACGTGCTTTCATTGCTTTTTCAGTTTGCTTAACATGCCACATAGAAATTTTAGAAGTTGCCATGTCTTTCACCTCGATATGAAAATTTGAATTTATTACTTTATTAATCTAGTAAAAGGATCATACTGACCACTTGATGTTATGTAATACATGTTCTCTTCTCGCTTAGTGGTTTTAAATACTTTAGTTGCAGTTACCGCTAAGATAGGATTTTGTTTGTAATCAATGTCTTGCTTATGTTTCGTAAAGAAAACCGTGATTTTTTGACCATTTCTAAATCCTTCTGCTATTTTTGCTGTTTCTTTCCAAGTAATCACCTTACATTTAAGCACTCTTTCGAACATTTCAGACGTTGTTTTCATTATTTCAACTATCATTTCGTGCCTTTGACCGTATTTCGTAGAACAGATGTTCCCATTTGAAACTATTTTACATAAATGAAAAAATTCTTTTTGCATTTAGCAATTCACCTTTTCTTAGTTTCGTTTTGAAACATTAAAGATAAAAAAATTAACTATTGAACAATTCATCAAGACTTACACCATAAAATTCAGCAATTTTCTTCGCTTCGTTTATGTCTAATCCTCTGGTTCCATTTTCTTTATGTGTGTACGTAGACCTTGACATACCTAGCGCTGTAGCGATTTGCTCATGTGTAAGATTTTTCTTTTTACGCATCTTGTACAACTTTTCATACTTAAGACTTTCCAATTCAATCACCCTTTTGATGTTACAAATTGAAACATTTATACTATTATATTATCCTTTATAGGAAAAAATATCAAGTGTTTTTTTCAAAAAAAATATGTTTTTTGAAACATTTGGAGTTGCAAAACGTAACATAATTATAGATAATATATATCAGGAGGGTGATAATTAATCATGAATACTGAAGAGCTAAAGAATATAGTAGGGAATAGGATAAGTGAAAGGAAACAAGAGTTAGGACTTCGGGATGAGGATATTGCTAAACAGGTTGGTGTTAACCGTTCAACTGTTACAAACTGGATCCGCGGGAAAAGAGCGCCCGGCAACACAAAAATTTCTCTCCTTGCAGATGCATTAAAAACATCTACCGATTATTTAAACGGAAAAACTGACAATCCCCTCCCGAATAATAACGATGTGAAGAACATCGAAGAACTACTTATAAACGGTGATTACATTCACAACGGCCAAGTAGTTGATCAAGAAACTAAACAAATGTTCTTGAGAATATTAGACTCTATAATGGTAAATAACGAATCACAAAAGCAATAGATAATAATATATTAGTACCTCATCTGATTTAGTTTGATATCCTATAATTATAAATGGTAATTTTTACTTACAATAGATTATATTTCTTATACAATAAACTAACTTAACTTAATTTAACTTACCTTAAGCAAATGTATTAATAAAAAAGAGCAGCTTGTACAGCTGCTCTTTTCTTATATATTCAATAGTGTTTCCAGTGATTTTAATTCTTCTTCAGTACCAATGTTATAAGTTCGCATATCATTTACCAAACTTACTACATCAAGACAGCCATTTGTTGCATATTTATTTACGTTAACGCCCTTCGCTTCTAAGATTCCAATTACTCCACGTCCAAATGCCCCTACAAATGTGTTTTTTCTCATCACTAGATCCACCATTCCTTTTCTTTCGTTTTCTTTTTAATTGTTTTCTATATTCAGTGTTCTTTCAGGATTTTTTTAGTTTTGTATCAAAAAAATCAAAAAACTAAAATTCCCTAAATATTAATAAAGGCACCATTCCACTACGGGAATGATGCCTTTTAATATTCAGTTTGATCAAAATACTCCTGGTCGATAGAAAATAGGTGGTTCATCACTTACAATAGCAACCTCTTTTATTTGCGCTGGCTTAGATGCATCTTGAACACCTGTTGCAAATGCAAATGCTGCTGTTGCTAATGCTGCAATAGCTAGTACTTTTTTTAGTGTAATTTCCACAAGATTCACTCCTATTTTCTTTATACTTATATGTTACAATAAATTGGGAAATGTTTCAACCTGAAACCTCCAATTCGTCACAAAAAATTAGAATTTTATTGAAGATATTTGTAGAAAAATCCTCATGTCTAGGTAATTCATATTCATTAGTGGAAATTTTCAATAAAATTAACTGCCAATCTTGAATAGTGAAAGTCTCCAGCGTTATGAAACATATCCTTTGCCCTTTCCATCAAGCTTTTATCATTCAAAGCTAAGGCTTTATAATACATGACAAACTCACATATTTCTCCATCTCGTTCTTGGAGAGCGTTTAAAATTTTGACCGCTTCCTTACGATCTTCTTCATTTCCTTTTGCAAGGTAATGTGCATGTTCATCTTCTGCTTGTAAATAAAGACCTTCAAATTGTTTATGATGAATATGAACGAAATCATAGGTTGATTTTATATTAACCTTCCAGCCTTCATTACTATCAAAATACCCTTTGTCCATCATTTCAACAGCTTGTTTAATGTAGTAAGAGCTTTTTTCGAAATCATCTAAGGCGTAAATTTCACTTAAACAAATCAAAGCATGAGTGTAGTAAACAGGGAAATGTTCAAGTACCTTTTCATCTTCTATCATCTCATTTGCTATCTTTGTGCATTCATCATACTTCTTAGCTCTTGTACCGATGTACAGAAGCACTATTTTTATACGCATTTCATAAGCCATACGCAGATAATCATTTTCTATTTTTTCTAAGTGTTTTAATAAATTTTGTCCTAATGACCATACCGACCGATAACTTCTCATGTAGATATACGCATACATGCAGCTGATCTTCAGCATAACGTGTTTCCCTGCATCCATTCCTTTGAAATCCATCATCATATCTTGTGTTCTGTCAAAGAAATCATCTATATTTACTTCTCCAAGTAACCGATGTAATTGCAATTCATAAACATCTGTCATAGTAACATGCTCATCTTCTTCGTTTTCTTCTTCTTTGGCATTGTTTATTAGAAGCTCTAAAACTTCGGTATCTCCATTGGCATAGGCCCATTCCATTGCTTCAATTTCGGCCTTAGTTTTAGCTGCTCTACAAAACCTTCTAATGAAGTCGTGGTGATACTGTCCAAAAACTATTCTCGTAAGTTGAATAAATCTCATGTATTCAATCTTATATTTACGGTTGAACATATTAGACACAGTAGCTGGAGAAACGCCAAAAAGCTTTGCAATATCGCCTTTTTTTATGCGTCTCTTCTTCATTTCAGCATCCATAATATTCAGCATCCTTTGGATATCGTCCATTCACTCACCGCCATATCCAACTCTAGGAGTTGTACTTTTATTCTGATTCTATATCCTCCGGTCTAAAAAAGCAATAGTAAAGTAAAATTTTGTATGGAATTTTTCACATGATGTGCTTACTAGTGTTAAATTATGTTATATTAGGACATAAGAAACTTTGGCGGGGGACTAATAGAATATGGCGATTAAATTTATCTTAAAAGAGACATTGGACTCTATAGGTGTTACACCTAACCGTTTTTCTACTTTATCACAAGTGAGAAATAACACGATCTATGATATGATTTATAATGATACAAAAAGAATTGATGTAAAAAATTTAGATAGCATTGTAAGCACGTTAAACGCACTGGCAAAAGAGAAAGGTATAAAAAAGAAGTTCAGTTTGTCGGATGTTGCAATTTGGGAAGATAAGTAAGTAATATTTTTTACTTGCTTTTTCACGAAATGAGTTGCAAAACGAAACATAAAAGTTTATAATGCTCTTATATAAATATATTATTCAATCAAATTTTAAAAATAAAAATAAACAGGAAAAAACCCTGAATCTCCGATAACTTTGGCGAGTCGAAGAGAAACAGGGTTTACGGAAGCTTAAACACACTACGTATGTCTAAACATATTAACTTGTGAATAGTTATATGTTTATTCTACCGAAAATGGTTCGAAAATGCAACATTTTTCCCATCTTTTCTAGGTGTTTTAAGCTTCCAACTTATAGGAGGCTTTTTATTATGACTAAAAAAACTAATGTTCAACAAGGTACTAAGATTACTGGGAAACAAGCAAACTCCAATCGCTTCATTCAATTAAATGAATTTCTTCTCTTTGATCCACTCTATAGCTCGATGCCAGAAAAAGCAAAGCTACTATACTCATTTTTAAAACACAAACTCCAATACTTTGAAATGCAAACAGAAAACCACGAAAACGGAATGGAAGAAACTAAATCCTACCGTGATGATGAAGGTTACATTTATTGCATTGCAGATAATACAGAACTTGAATACATTTTAAATTGCGCAGAATCTACTCTTATCCGTGTAAAGAAAGCTCTTGCTGAATACGGCCTGCTTTTAGAAGTACCGACACAAACTGGTGCAAATCGCCTTTACGTTTTAGAACCAGCTCAGTTAACTGATCACTGGATGTATATCGAAGAGATTAAAACATTACGTGCTAAGAAAAAAGAATTGAACAAAGAGAAAGCTGCTAAACGTACTAAAAAGGTGTCTGATCTTGGTAACTTGCAAAATGAAAGTCACGGTAACTTGCAAAATGAAAGTCACGGTAACTTGCAAAATGAAAGTAAAATTAAATCTAATTCTTTTAAATCTAACTTAAACTCTAAAATTAAACATAATCAATCTATCTCTACTGGAGAAAAGATTAATAGCCTGAACATAAGTGATTCCATCAAGAGTTATTTACATAAAAACCAAAACAGACTGACTGACACTATTTTAAATATTGTTCAATCTGTTTTTAATATGAATCTAGTAACAGATGATTCTATCTTTATTGAGA
>Ga0209463_1000351_pt1 | contig 39622 bp, 40 predicted proteins | sample AgamicMgSfrz_FD_187169 | JGI IMG/M metagenome (GOLD analysis project Ga0209463, IMG submission 187169) | Agave microbial communities from Guanajuato, Mexico - Mg.Sf.rz (SPAdes) (version 2) | ecosystem: Host-associated > Plants > Phyllosphere > Phylloplane/Leaf | place: Guanajuato, Mexico...
CAGACTGTTTATCTTTCGCTCAATTGCAAATACTTCCACGTTCTGCTCTTTTGCTGTTTCTACTATATCTGACAGCATTTCAGGTTGCGTTTGCTCTTTACCTAAATACATTGTGACATAACTATACTCTGCTTCGAAGCCGTCCAAATGCCATAAATATGCTTCCCCAATAAACAAAAATACAATTCCTATCATCAAAGAACTGATAATGTACTTTGTCTTTTTCAAATCCTCCCTCCTTATAGATTCCATTCTTTATTCATTATTCTTTATTCTTTATTCTTTTTTCTATATTCTCACTAATAATTATTTCGATAATATACAGTACTTCCGCTATGTCTCACTTCAATCTTTGAAATCGTCTTTCCCTTCTTACTCGGACCTTTATACCAAGTATTTTTGCCGTTTTTCAAACTAGCATAGTGACTTTTCGAAGAGTGATTTGCCCATGCATAGTCCTCATTAATAGCGGTTGTATTGTAACCATATGTTAAAGCCGCTTTATTATTATCTCCCGAACTATATCGTTCCCAAGCTTTTGTAAACCCGACCGGATTCTTTTTTTCTAATACAGCAGCAGAAGCTGGACTATGTGTTGAAACTAACAAACTTCCTCCTAAAACTAAAACAGACAACCACTTACCAATACTTTTCGTCATAATATTTTACTCCTCTCATTATTATTTGTTATTTCATTTCAATCCTAACAAAAAGTAGTCGTTTACACAATAAAGTTCACAATATTGTAAAAATTCACAATTGTTTTTTGATATACATGTTAAAAATATCACTTTAATCGTAGATATAACTGGAGATACATTTTAGGATTCTAATTCCAAATCCATCCATAATTTAGTTGGTATGCTTGTTAGCAACTCTTTTTTCTTTGAATAGACGTTGTATTTGTCGCTATTTTTTATGGCAATCCATTCACCATCCTCACTTTCATTTTTAGATAAAATATCCATTTTTTTCTTTTTCATTTCTATTTCAGCAATTTTATTACCAATTAGAGTAATATCCTTAACCGAACCTACTAAAAAGTAATCATTATGATGGACAGAAAGAGTATTCTCTTCCGTAAAAATGAAACTAGGCATAAGTTGTATAGGTATGCTCTTGAGGTCTGCATTAACATAAAGACTTGTAATAGTTTCCATGATTGGATAAGCAGTAATAACTAAATAGTCTTTTTCGTCATCTCTTTTAACCTGAATGCTTCATCATTGACAGAAAGCCAGTTGAATACATCAAAATTACTCGTCTTATCCTTATAGTCAGATTCATAGACAACTAGTCCTAACTTCTCACCAATCTCCGCTTCAACACTAGAAGTAATATACAAATTCTCTCTATCATTAAAGAAAAAGGTTCCATCATCATCCTCCATATAATATCCAGTTGGTTTAGGATTATGGAGAGCTATATATAGGTAACTGGAAAAAGCAATAATGAGAATTAGCAATGAACTAACTATAATCTTTTTTTTATTCATTTGATGTACTTCCTTTTTTAAATAGTACTTACTTAGCATAATAGTTTTTTTCTATTAAAAAGAATAACTGTTAACAGGCTACCCCATACATTTCATTATAAAGAAACGCACTTTCAAAATGGGTAGGTAATTAGGTATAACCAAATAGAATTAGTTAGTTCCGATAGCCCCCTTGTCTCCTGTTTTAAAAGAAAAAAATCATGCAGCTTAGGCTTCCCCAGCTTTAGCAATGAAATGTCCACTCCCTATTTACAATCGGGAACGTTTGTAAACATTTCTTTTTTCAAAGAATAGATTTTATCGTTATCCTTTTCCTTTACAGAAACCCATTCGTCATTCGAACTATTGGCATGTGATGTTTAAAGGTCTCTTTATCATCGTGCACTTTTAACTTCTGCCTCAATTTCTTCCATGGTAAAATCACTATTTCCGTGTTTTGATTTTATTTCCAAAGATTGTGGTTCGATATAATCATCACTTTCAACAATAAATTTACCCTGGTAATCTCCCACTGCCGCATATAAATCACTTCCTAGTGGGTCATCTTCAGATTTCTCTAAAAAGAGAACAACAGTATTATTTTTTTTTATTACTGGCGCATCATTGAGAGTCACCTCAATTGTTTTTCCTTCCATTTTTTCAGACTCCTTTTTTTCTTCTTCCGTTGTAAATATTTTTTCATCTCCACCTACATCATGTTGGACATATAAACCGCCAGTTTGTACTACTTTTATAGTATCTCCAATTACAAAATCTTCTTCAGTTTTACCAATGATATCAATAATCTTTACTTTTGAAATTGTAAAGGGAATATCATCATAGGTAACATATTCATTAGAAATAACTTGTCCTTCAATATTTAAGTCAGAACGTTGATCCAATTGTTCGACAGATTCAAAACTATCAACCATTGAAGCTTCAGCAGAGCTTACTTGATAGCCTTCTTTATTTGTAATATCTATTCTAGTTGATCTAGGTTCTCTTTTTTTGAAACTAAGATTAGATTTTTCGCTTTGCTCTACTTTAATATCTTTATCTTCTCTTATATCAGTTGCTTGATTACTAGAACAAGCTGTAACACCTAGAAGAAAAAAAGAGGAGGTGATTAACAATTTTTTCATATTGATACTCTCCCTTAGTTAGAAAAATAAACAAATCATTTAGTATAAAGTAAAGCGTTTTCAATAAAATGTCACGGGTAATATTGTACCATTCGTCATACTACGCTTTTAAATTCCTCTCATACACTTTATAATTTCATTAAAATTATGAATTAAGGAAGGTGATTACATGAAATATGCGAGGTGGCTTCGACAAAAAAGGAAAGAAAAAAAGATGACACAAGCTGAAGTTGCTAAAGCGCTCGGTGTCAGCAGAGAAACAATTTCTAGTTGGGAACGCCAAAGATGTCGTCCTACTCTCGAGTTTACGGAACAAATTTTTCAGCTTTATGAATGTAGTGATGAAGAAATTCTTTCCTTTTTCTCGTAGTTACCCAAGTATCTTTCATGAATGGCTAGTTATAATACATAAAGAAAGCAGTAAAAGTATTATTATAAGTTCCTTGTACCTGCTTCCCTTTTGAATTAACTTTGTTCAAGAAGCTATCTCTATTTCAACAAAAATGCAGAAGAAATTATATTACTGAACCGAAAACTTCTGCTAGTAATCGAGTAATCCCAATAGATGAAAATACCCTAGAACATTTAAGACAATGGAAAGAAATACAAGATAAAACTATGCCGTCAAAATCGTTCTTTCCTACAATGAATTACCTACTAATAAACACGCACCAATGCATATTATAGACATTTAAAATTCGTTAACGTACACCCTATTAAAACTCACGCACTCCGCCACTCTCACGCTTCATTATTAATTATTTCTCTTGAATCACGAGTAAATCAATATAAAATCATTTAGATTGGTTGCAGATGAATATAAAAAGAGCTAGAAGCCCTTTTAAACAAAGGATTTCTAGCTCTTTACTCTTATTCCCACTCAATTGTTGCTGGTGGCTTACTTGTAATATCATAAACGACGCGGTTAACATGATCCACTTCGTTAACGATTCTTGTTGAAATGACTTCAAGCACTTCCCATGGGATACGCGCCCAGTCAGATGTCATACCGTCGATAGATGTAACTGCACGGATACCGATTGTGTAATCGTATGTGCGTGCGTCGCCCATTACACCAACGCTGCGGATGTCAGGCAGCACTGTGAAGTATTGCCAAATATCGCGGTCTAGGCCTGCTTTTTTAATTTCTTCACGCAGGATATAGTCAGATTCACGAACGATTTCCAGCTTATCTTCGCTAATTGCGCCCAGTACACGGATACCAAGACCAGGACCTGGGAATGGTTGTCTCCAAACGATTTCATCAGCTATACCAAGCTCTGAACCTAATGCTCTTACTTCATCCTTAAACAATGTGTTCAATGGCTCGATTAATTGGAACTGCATATCTTCTGGCAGACCGCCAACATTGTGGTGGGACTTAATAGTTTGCGCAGTTGCTGTACCACTTTCGATAATATCTGTGTAAAGTGTTCCTTGTGCAAGGAAGTCGATTCCTTCTAGTTTGCTTGCTTCATCATCGAATACGTAAATGAACTCGTTACCGATAATTTTACGTTTTTTCTCTGGATCGCTGACACCTTCTAGTTTAGACATGAAACGTTCTTTAGCATCCACTTTGATTACGTTCATATGGAAGCCTTCTGTGAAAGTCTTCATAACACTTTCTGCTTCACCTTTACGCAATAGACCGTGGTCAACGAAGATACATGTCAATTGATCGCCGATTGCTTTATGGATAAGAACAGCAACTACAGAAGAATCTACTCCGCCGCTAAGTGCGCAAAGAACTTTTTTGTCTCCAACTGTTTGACGGATTTTCTCCATTTCGATTTCAATGAAGTTTTCCATAGACCAGTCACCTTTACATCCACAAACACCGAAAACAAAGTTTTTCAGCAGTTCATTGCCGTATACGGAATGGCGTACTTCTGGATGGAACTGTACTGCATAAAGACCTTTTTCCTCATTGCTCATAGAAGCAATTGGGCAAGAAGGGTTAATTGCGTCAACTGTAAAACCTTCAGGCTGCTCGACAACAAGATCACCGTGGCTCATCCACACAATTTGCTCACTTGGCAAATCAGAGAAAAGCTTTGTGCTGTTTTGAATTTTGATTTCTGCTTTACCGTATTCACGATGCTTTGCTTTTTCAACTTTACCGCCGAAATGCTTTGTCATCAACTGCATGCCGTAGCAAATACCGAAGATAGGCAAACCAAGTTCAAAAATACGTTCGTCACAGCCAAATGCATTCTCATCATAAACACTGTTCGGTCCACCAGAGAAGATAATTCCCGCTGGATTTAATGCTTTAATTTCTTCCGCTGTGATTGTATGTGGATGAAGCTCACTGTAAACGCCAAATTCCCTAATTCTTCTTGTGATTAATTGATTGTACTGACTGCCGAAATCAAGAACGACTATCATTTGTTGGTCTTGAATGCTTGTTTTCCCCATGTTATTCACCTCATTAATCTATTAAAAAGCTCATTGTTACTATTTTTTCTAATTTTTGCTTATTCATGCTATAAATTGATTGCTACATAAAAAAACATTTAAAAAACTACTTTATAGCAGCAAAAAAAGGATTTCTTCATATAAAAAAGACTAGAATTCGGCCTCAAATAAAAACGAAGGCAGAATTCTAGTCTTTAACTATTACAATGGTTTTTACACACACCATATAAAAATAAGACCCATCTGCCTTCATAGTCGGATCCTTTAGGGTGACCCGGTAGAGACTCTCGAACCATATCATCGAGGATATATGAAGGAAATTTATTAGTTTAGAACATTGTAACAACATGTCGAATTGCTGGTCAAGATGTTGTTGTTTTGATTAAATTTTCACACAATTCATTAAACCGCTCTATCCCTAATGCTATAGCCACCTTTTATATACTTTTCCTCCATTTGGAAATCGCCTTGAGATGGTAACTTAATCATCATATTTACAATTTCACTAGTATAAATGAGAATATAGACAATTCTGTGAACTCTGTTGTGTAAGCGTTTTCCTTACTATAGGATTAATAGTGTAATAAAATTTTATAAGGAGATGATTAGCAATGTTTAACAAGAAAACTATTCTAGTAAATATTGACCTAGATAAAAATGGCGGGCTTGGTGTCTACCCTGCTGATATTAGAGATTCCTCCAAAACTGTGACTTACAAGAAACTTTAGAGTCAATGAAAACTTTTATAAAGTTCACTTTTATTGTCGGAATAGTCCTATCAATATCCCTATCCTCAACAGCTTGTTCCTTTTTAGAAAATCGCAACATTCCTGATATCTTTGAATTAGAGAAAATGGATTTGTCTGGCAAGGATTATGCGATGATTTTCTCGGCAGATATGTGGAATGAAGAACAGATGAAAACAGACAGAAACGTTTTGTTATTAATTGACAGCCAAGGAAATTGGGACGCTTATCATACTTATAATCTCGATCGTGCCAATATTAATTGGACAAAGGATGGCTTATATTTTTCTGACCATGTGTACGAGTATTTTGTTGATAATGCTGGCTCTATTTCGAAAACGAATAAAACGTCCGATTTGAAAGAAGGAACTGGCCAATATGGTTCCTCTGTTGACGATAATGAAGCTGTTTGGTCATGGTTTGATATTGGATTCGATGAAATGGGTGGATATCAAACCCGCATTACGTATCAAGATAAAGAGAAAAGCACGGAGAAAATTGTGGAGGGCCAATATAATTATATGTTTACAATAGGCCATCAACTATATGGTGCCTCCGGTCCTTTCGAGTTAACAAACGGTATAAACAAGCTAGATAGAATGGGACTTGTGAAATTTACAGACAAAGAATTAATTCCTGAAGTACTCTCCTCAAATCTTTTACCAGATGTAACAATGGGACCTGTAGATATATCCCAACAGGTTGTTTTAAAAGATAATATTGTTTATATAGTTGGTGAAGCTGAATATATAGACGATAAACTTCAAACAAACTTAATGATGTGGAATAAGGAAAATGGAGCATTAGAAGTTAGAAGCATAGGTGCATCAACAAACCTAAGTTTCAGATCTTTTTACACACACCAAAATGCTTTAAAGAACGATGAATTATACTGGTTTAATGACCGTGCCGAATTAAAAAGAACCAATCTAAAAACCTTTAAGACAGACTTAATCCAATCTTACAATGTGGATGTAACAGAAGAATTATATTACTCTGCGCGTTTTTTGAAAAATAATGATATTCATATGGTTGTGAATGATACGACATGGGGGAATTCCTTTGATAAGGATGGCACAAAAATGAGAATTTTAAAAACATCCTTAAATCATTCTCAGGATTACACGGAATTCCCTATAAAGGATGGCAAAAGGTTAAGCAGATTATTTTCCAAGGAGTCTTTAACTCCAACCGACAATAGTTTTGCGGTCAATCCAAAATTAGCTGAATGAAGTCTATTAAAGAAGGAAGGGAACACCATCCATTACGATGTGTTCCCTTCCTTTTTTCGTTAGGCTGCTGTCTTTTTAATCAGCCTTTCCCATGATGCTTTTAAGTCACTCCAGTCCATATCCTGACGCTTGCCTTTATACAGCAGTTCTTCGTATTTAGCAGTCAGTACAGCCATATCACTTGAGTCCAACACATGGTCAATGTATTTGGCATATTCTCTTAATGTCATGTTCTCTTGTTTGCCCCAGCCTGAGAGCTTTAGCAACTTGAGTAATGTTAAATAGGCTTTTTCAAAATCAGTGCCGTTTTTCCCTCTTTTGAATTTCCATAGATAGTAATATGGAAGCCACTTATGTCTTTTCCAGAACAGCAACCAGCTTATCACTAACAGTAAGGCAGCGTAGCCAGCTATCCATTGCCAATTATCTGCAGCAAATGCTTTCAATGCACTCCACCACTTTGTGAAGGAGAATTGCTCGGACTGGTCTGATGCGGTTGTTTCCTCTTCAGGAGTTTGTTCCGCTTCGCTTTGCTCCTGTTCCTCCTGCTGTGGTTGCTCTGTTTCCTCGGTATCTGTGTCGGCTTCGTTTCTGACATCATTCACATACGTGTTTTCGTTTGAAAATCCTTGTGTTGGTTCGAAGGTTACCCAGCCAGTTCCAGGGAAATATGCCTCTACCCAGGAATGGGCATTATTATTTGTTACATCATATTCACTTATATTGTTCTCCTGTTGGATAAGCTCTCCTTCTGTGAACCCTTTTACCCATCTTGCAGGTATATCGAGAGCACGGAGCATAACAACCATAGATGTTGAATAGTTATCGCAATAACCTATTTTTGTTTCAAATAGAAATTGGTCTACATAATCCTCATCATCCGCTGGTACTGCAACATCGCTTTGGCTATAGACAAAGCCGTTTGCAGAAAAATAATTCTCAATCGCTCTTGCTTTAGCAAAAACATTATCTTCATCCTGTGTAATTTCATTTGCTAAATCAATTACCCTCTGTGGAAGATTTTCTGGCAGCTGCGTATATCTTGCTGCAAACTCTTGATTTCCCCGTAAATATCCTTCCATATCAGCATTTGTCAATGCATCTAAGCTATACTCAGGCTCTTCATACTTAACTGAATAAGAATTAACTGGATAATCGAATGAAATCCGTTCATTGCCAGTTTCGACTATCATCATTGCATCAAATGTTGCTATTGCTTCTTTTGCTCCTATTGGATACAGCAAATAATCGAATGGCTCTACAAATTGAACCTTACTTTCCTTTTCTTCTGTTGTCACACTGTTTCCACTTTCAAATGCGACAAACGGAATATCTCCTGCCCCTTCAATTCTTTGAAAGTCTTGCCCATTCATTTGAATCGCTTCTTCTGATTGGACCCAGCCCTTGCCTGTATAACTATCCTTTGTCTCTACTTTCCAATAATGAGGAGATTGTACCTCTGTTTGAAACACGACTGTATCGTCAGGCTCAAAATCTCCTCCAAGTCTTGAATCATCAACACCATAACCAACTCGATGTGGTCCAGTGCCGGTTCCTTCCCCTCCGCCTTTGTCACCTATTGTTTGGATGAATGGAACAGGGTCTGGCCATAAAGGGTCTGCTTTCGGTGCAGCAAATGCAAATGCCGCACTGGCAAAAACGAACAATAATAGTGGCGCAATCCACTTTAATGCCAGAAATTTGCTGCCCGTGATATTCTCCTTGTCTCGCATTCGGTAGAATGTCAGCATCCCCATTGCTGTAAACCCTATAATCGTAGTCCTTATAATTGCTGCATATGCATTATAGGGAGTAAATGTATCAAGGACGGTTATATAAACCATCGTCAGTAAGAAGAAGGTGAAAATTCTTCTCCGCTTTATTAGCCAGTAGTCTATTAAGTAAGACATCAACCACAGCAATATAAAAAAGAGTAGACTCTTAAACATATTAGTCAAATCAGGCCAATTCGTATCAAATAATATGGCGATATTATCTATCATTTCTGCCATAAAAGGCCCAATCCAGCTAAACGTTAAAAAGGAAGTTTCATAGTATAAAGATTGTAAAATAAAAATTATATATACTAGTTTGATTAACCCACTCAAAATGGGAGCAAAGCGTAGATAGGCCATAGCAAGTGAGAGAATCAAAAATATGATAAACACGAGGATATTCCCTGTATTTGTTAATTGCTCCATCGGTCGGAGCCATTCCCATATTAGAAAAAAACCTAGAACATACAGCATTAAATTTGATATTGCTGTATGTAATCTAATTGAACTCAACTAGTTGCCACCTCCGAAAATGCCTCTTTGAATCTCCCTTTTGATACTGGAATAACGATAATTCCCCTTGATGATGCTCCAGCTTTTAAGCTTCTTTCCTGCTGTGTCATGCTCTCGTTTGCATCCTTGACGAGAAATACAACAACTTGATGACGTTTATTTGCAAGATAGCTTGTCTTTTCAATGAGCTGCTTCGTTAAGTTCGTTGTAGTAATCAATAGCGTAGCCTGCTGCTGCAGTGTGGACATTTCATTATCGAGCACGTTCGCCAAAGTAAGCGGGGACTCATCCTCACACTTTGCTAAATGATGAAACAGAAGGCTTCGCTGACCTTCCCCTCCTCTTATAGGAAAAGCTGTCCGCTCCTTTTCTACCGTCAGTAAACCTACTTGGGCACCTTTGCGGATAATTCCTCTAATTAAAGAGGCAGTAAAGGATACAAGTGTCTCAAATCCATTACTCTTCTCACAATCAAGCACTACTAGAATGTCATGGGATTGTTTTTGTTCAAACTCCTTTGTCATGAATGAATCTCTTTTGGCACTTGCCTTCCAATTAATCCAAGAAAACCTGTCACCAGTCTGGTATTCTCGAATTCCAACTGCCATTGTTGTATCCCGTTGAACTCGTTCCTTTGAAACCGTTGCTCCTTGGTCATAATGAGTTGAGAAAGGCTTATAAGAAAGCTCCTCGTAAACTGGATAAACAATAATCCGACTAGGGAAAGCAATGGCAGCTTCCTTTTCCATCAATCCGAGTGGATCTCCTGTTTTAACAGATACCTCAGTAAACAAATGCTCACCTCTCGGAAGAGCATCCACTTGATAAGTAAAGACAATCCGCTTTTTGAACCCTGGGAAAATCAATACTTTTCCGGAAGCCTTCTCCTTCAATGCAAAACTGAATTTATCTTCTACTAACAGGTAGAACAGTGGAAACACCGATTTTCTTGTCAGCTCTAGCTCGACTGTCATTGATTCCATTGCATTGTATTCATGCTTCGCAATTTTCCTTACTGCCTTCCATTCCTTTAACGGATACATGGCAAGCAGCGCTCCATATATGGCAAAAGGCATAAAGCTGTAAAATAAAAACCAGCTGACAAATCCTCCTTGAAACATAGCATAAGCAAATGCAGCTCCTGCTAATAAAAACAAGACGAGAAGCTTCCAAATACTAAGCACTCTTCTTAACAATGTTTTCATCAAGAACCGAGCCTTCTAACCGGGACTTGTACTGTATCCATAATCTCATCCATAATATCCTCTGCTGTAATTCCATCGAATTTAGCTTCTGATTTCAAGATAATTCTATGGGAAAAGACTGCTTTAACAAGGTATTGGACATCATCAGGAATAACATAATCCCTGCCTTGAACAAATGCATAGCTTTGAACCGCCCTCATTAAAGCAATGGAACCACGGGGGCTGGCACCTAAATACACATTTGGATGTGTTCTAGTTTCAGCTGCAAGGTCCACAATATATTTTTTTATCGTGGCATCAACGTATATCTTTTTCACTTCAGCTTGGAGCATAATAAGCTCTTCTAATGTAACAACACTGTTAAGCTCTTCAATCGGAGCTGATGTTTGCACTCTAGTAAGTACATCCATCTCTTCCTCATGTGTTGGGTAGCCCATTTTCATTTTAAGAAGAAAACGGTCTAATTGAGCTTCTGGAAGAGGGTATGTTCCTTCGTATTCGATTGGATTTTGGGTGGCCATAACAAAGAACGGCTTTTGCAGTTGATGTGTAACACCATCAATTGTCACACTGCTTTCTTCCATAGCCTCTAATAAAGCGGATTGGGTTTTTGGTGAGGTTCTGTTAATTTCATCTGCCAGAATGATATTTCCTAAAATCGGTCCAGGCAGAAACTGAAACTCCATTTCTTTCGGATTGTAAATAGATACACCTGTCACATCAGATGGAAGTAAATCGGGGGTAAATTGAATTCTGCGGAAGTTTGCCCCGACTGATTTTGCTAAGGAACGAACCATCATTGTTTTTCCTACTCCGGGAACATCCTCAAGCAAAACATGTCCTTGTGCTAACAAGGCGATTAAGCTTAGCTCCGCAACATCTCGCTTACCAATCATTACCTTTTCTATATTTTCAATGATGCTGTTTACCTTGCTATTAGTTTCTCTTGTAATCGTCATGCTTCTCCTCCTATAAAAAAGTTCCATGCAACCGAAATAGCTTATAAATGACAGAAAGGACAGCCACGACTTCTCAAATGGCCGTCCAATCATTAAATACTTTTATCTATGCCTTAGGATAAGAACTCGTTTGGATTAAGGCCAAGCTCCTGACAAATCTCTGCAACCGTTTGTTTTTCCCTTTGGTCGAAGTGCCCATCTGCATAACCGATGGAAATACAGTATCTTGCCACAAGTCTAGCAACCTCGGGCTTTGAACGAACCTTTCCTAATGCTCTGAAGGCTTCTGCTCTGCCGACTATTTGATCATATTCTATTCTTCTTACAAAATGATTGAATTGCTGCTGAACCTTGTTTATATCAAATACCCGCAGTTCCTCACTTTGATGGATAAATTCCATCATCTTCCGCTCTTCAGCAGGATCGAGCCTGCCGTCTGCCATGCTGACAAGGGCACAGGACGCAACAACTGCATCAAGAACATCAGGACTTTTAAAGCGCATGAACAGCTCCTTTGCCCGCTGTTTTTGCTGCCTGCCCCACTCTGCATAGTCTGTATTGGATGGTGACCAATTGTTTCCACAGCTATTGCAAGTGAACTTCAGCTGGTTTTTGCCGATAAATCCTCCCAGCAAACCAATTGGACCAAGTATTAAGCCGCCAATTGCCGCTTTACCCAACCCAAAGCCCTTTTCACCTGTTCTCACATTTGTGCTGCTGCATCTAGGGCAGATGATATTATCATCACCATAAGCTCCTGCTGGTGGCTGGCTATGACCGTACCCTTGCTGCTGATAACCTCCAACAGGTGCTTGTCCATAAGCTGGCGCTGGCGGCGGACTGGAGGGAGCGAAAGAGCCTGCCCCGCTAGCTGGAAATGAGCTTGAGTAGGTGTTCGTGTTATCGTAATATGGTTGATTTTGAGCAGGCGGAGCAAAGCTTTGTGGCTGGGCATTAAAGGAATTTTGTGGTGCTGGCTCATCATCGACCGTAACTCCGAAATTCCTGCACAAGGCAGCAAGCCCGCCTTGAAAGCCGCTTCCGATTGCATTAAACTTCCACTCACCGTTATGGCGATATAATTCAGCAGCAACGATTGCCGTCTCTACTGTGTACTCCCGGCCAAGATTAAAACGAATTAGCTCTGTTTGATTGCCTTCATTTACAATCCTTACATATGCATTCGAAATATGTCCAAAATTCTGCCCTTTTTCATAAGCATTATGTATGGTAATCGTGAAGGCAACTCGCTGTATGGAAGGAGGTACTCTATTCAGATCTATTCTTATTTGTTCGTCATCTTGATGACCAATGCCTGTCCTGTTGTCACCGCTGTATATGACAGAACCGCCCGCTCCATTCGGGTTATTATAAAAAATAAAATCCTGATCACTAAGAACCTTGCTGTTGCCTCCAAGCAAAAAGGCAGAAGCATCTAAATCATAATCAGCTCCCATTTGATTGATATCCCAGCCTAACCCAACCGTTACCGTGCTTAAACCAGGATGGGACTTCGTTAAGTCCACCTTCTGGCCCTTGCTAAGCATTACGCCCATTACTATTCCTCCTTATATCTAATTGCCCATTTTGTTCATAGTATTAATTTTTATTTTACATGAGTTCGCTATTATTTGGAATTTTCAAACCTGTCTATTTACGTGTCAAAATTAAAAAGGTTCCCCTTTTTCCATACCATTCGTTTAAAAAAGCCTATTTTCCTTCTTTAGCTTGCAATATAACAAACAAAAAGACTCTCTAATAAGAGCCTTAAATAGAGGACGAAATCGGCGGCCTCTTCAAGTATTCTTCCATCTCTTCTGCTGTAATCGGTTTGCTGAAATAATAGCCTTGCATTTCACTACAATGTAAATCCTGAAGCTGCTTACACTGTTCCAGTGTTTCCACACCTTCAGCGGTTACATGCATTCCAAGCTTGTTTGCCATTGAAATAATTAATGCAACAATCTCTTTATCCTTTTGTAAATCTCTTATAAAGGACTGATCAATCTTCAACCTGTCTATTGGCATTTTTCTTAATACACTTAAAGAGGAGTAGCCTGTGCCGAAATCATCAATTGCAATTGTCAGTCCATTGCTTTTCAGCAGATTGAGCTTATCAATTGCCTCATCTAGATAATTGGTCAAAACACTTTCTGTAATCTCCAATTGAACATCACATGATTTAACTCCTGCCTCCTCTATTGCCTGAAGAGTGCTCTCCACAAAGTCGGCTTGCTGAAATAATAATGGGGAAACATTAATGCAAATTGACATTTTAATCCCTTTTTCATTCCAGCTTCTCAGCTGCCTGCTCGCTTTATTCATAACCCACTTGCTTAGTGCATTGATTGTTCCCATTTCTTCTGCAATAGGAATAAAGCGTGCAGGCGAAATCAAACCAGTCTCAGGATGCTTCCAGCGCAATAATGCCTCTACACCTAATACCTTATTAGCCACAACATCAATTTTAGGCTGATATACTAAGAAGAAATGGTTATCGATATTTTCTATCGCCTTTCTTAGCTCATGCTGGAGGTGGAGCCTTTCAACCATAAATATCCTCATACTTTTTGTGAATAGCTGTGAATTGTTCCGTCCCTTTTCCTTTGCAAAGTACATCGCGATATCGGCATTTTTCTCAAGCGTCTCCAGTTCTTCCCCATGAACAGGAAAAATGGCAATGCCAATGCTTAATGTAATATAGAATTCCTGATTTTCAATATACAACGGCTCATTGAATGTCGTTATTAAATCATTGGCAATAATTTCTGCCTCTTGTTCTGATTGAATGTCTGGAATCATAACAGTAAACTCATCTCCGCCATACCGTGAAACAAGTCCTCGTTCCGGTATACACCCGACAATTCTTTCTGCAAGTCCCTTTAGCACCTTATCCCCCATATCGTGACCAATGCTGTCATTGATTCCTTTAAAGTGATCCAAGTCGATAAATAACAATGCTAGCTTGTCCTTTTCCACACTAACGTTTGATAATGTCTCCTCAAATGATTGGGAAAGCATCCGGCGATTTGCCAGATTTGTAAGTGGATCATAGAACGCCAGTCTCTCCAACTTCCTTTGATATTTACGCTTTTCTGTATTATCTAAAACGGAACCCATAATTGCAGGTGCGTCATTATGTATGACACTTACTTTATGGGACAGAACTACAACGTCAAGCATTGTCCCATCCTTTTTCTTTAGCTGCAGTTCTGCCCTATTATTGTACAATCCTACTTCATTTCCTTCCTGCAAAGGCAAAATCAGTTCAGAAAAATGCATTTGCAGCAGTTCTTTGCTGCTGTAGCCACTAAGGTCAAGAAAGGTAGAATTAACATAAGCAAATCTTCCTTCATGCAGGATATAAATTCCCAGAAGAGATTCTTCAACCAATGTCCTAAATTTAAATTCTGCATTTAAGCGCCTTCTGTTTGATTGTTCATTTCGAATTCTCTCTCTTCTTATTAAAAGATAAAGAATAACACTCGTCACACAGATGAATATCCATCCCTTTAACATTTCATAGGATGCGAAATTACGCAAATCCCCAGTGAAATAGGTGAGAATATAAGATGAGAATAAAACCCAGCATGCAGATATAATCAAATAGATAAGCGGTATCCTCATGTCGGAGTTTTTAAATATATTAAATGGTCTTTTCATCTATACTTCTCCTTTTACTGTCTTTTTTGCGGATTTTTATTAGTATTTACCAAGACAAGAAAAGAAATTTATGAACCGAGCAAAGTTGATATTACATCGTTGTTTCTTTTTTAACAGACTTCCAAGACATATCGTCATATTGTTTTCTATCAGTAAAGAAAGTGCACTTCTGTCATCTATCTGTCTTTTTGTGTCACTTTTATTTAATCTTCGCTTCATTGTCTTTATTGTACAATTTATATGTAAAGGAGTTGTGTTACATATGCTTTTTGGATCAGTTATTTGCGCTATCCGCAAGTACCATAAATACAGCTATTATTATAGTGGCGAATGTATAACATGCGGAAAAATCCGTAAGGAATATGAAAAAGAAAAAACCGAAAATAAACCTACGGAAGAAACCTATAAAACCGATGGGCACGTAGAGTCCATTGATAAATGATGAGCCTTGATAAGGCTCGTTTTTTTTTGCCAATTATTAGCATGTTGTTTACTTTAAATCGAGCAGGGGTACTTCATAAGCGTAACTGCTAAACCAAAAGGAGGAGATATATGTGTTTCGTCATCAAAAGGAATTACAGTTTGAAGTAAAGGTAGACAAGCCAGATCCAATGCTGGCACGCCAAATCCAAGAGGTTCTTGGTGGACAATTCGGAGAAATGACTGTTATGATGCAATATCTTTTTCAAGGGTTTAATTGTCGTGGGAATGAAAAATATAAGGATATGCTGATGGATATCGGCACAGAGGAAATTGGACATGTTGAAATGCTATGTTCCCTTATAAGCCAGCTGCTAGATGGCGCATCACCAGATGATCAGGCAGAAGCAGCTAAAGATCCTACGATAGCTGCTATTATGGGCGGAGTCAATCCACAGCATTTACTAGTAAGTGGTTTGGGAGGCCTTCCGACTAACTCTAACGGAGTACCTTGGAATGGTTCTTATATCGTAGCAAGCGGAAACCTTTTGGCAGATATGCGATCAAACCTTCATGCTGAAAGCCAAGGCCGCCTGCAGGTTGCGCGACTATACCACATGACAAAAGACGAAGGTGTCAGAGCTACATTTAGAAAGATGCTAGCTCGTGACAGATATCACCAATATCAATGGCTTGCAGCGATCGAGGAGCTGGAAGCGAAAAATGGAGTCGTTGTACCAGCAAGCTTCCCGCCAGAAATGGAGAAGGAATCGCAGCCTGAAGCTTATGAATTCTGGAATCTTTCTGAAGGAACAGAGTCATCTGACGGCTTATGGGCAACTGGATCAGCACAGGATGGTTCTGGGGAATTTGTATATGTGAAGGAGCCTGTTGCAAAAGGACAAATACCTAAAAATAAGGTGCCAGCAGAATCGCTACACCATGACTTAAATACAATCGACACACTCAAATAATAAATGAACAAGCTGGCATATATATGCCAGCTTGTTCATTTATTTTATATTTTCTCTCTCTAATAGTGCAAGTGCTTGTCTCAAGCTTGCTTTTGTAACAAGATCCTTCGTATTCAAACCAAGATTCACCATTGTTTGAGCTATCTCTGGACGAACGCCGGAGAAAATGGTTGCAATGCCAAGAAGTCTTAATGCATCCATTAGCTTGAACAATTCATTTGCAACCATCGTATCAATAATAACTACGCCGGAAATATCGATAATTAAGTGATTAATACCCATATCCCTTGTTTTAACTAATGTTTCTTCCATAAGCAGCTGTGCCCTTTCTGTATCAATATCACCAATCAACGGCAGGATTGCAATATCATTTGTAATAGGCACAACCGGAACAGACAGCTCCAAAAAAGCTCTCCTTGAATTGTTGAGCGTATTCGTATAAGAATCAACATAGGAAAGGCTAAAATTATATAGAGCAAAATCTAATAACGGATCAATAATGTCCTTTACTTCAAAAACCTCATCAATAGAAAAGTCTTTTCCCTTCATTTCCTTCTTTAATACTTCCCATATGGCCCTTCTGTAAAAAGCCACATCCTTCAGTGCTTCATCTAACGGCACACCTTGTGCAGAGAGACTCGCACCAGTGTTGATTCCCCAATCTGAAAACAACGAAAGAGAACCTTCAAAATCTTGGTTTAACAGGCTTTGTCCAAATAGAGAAATAAAATGAGCACGCAGCAGAAGAAGCTCCTCTTCCACATGGCGAATCTCTTTAAGTGTTTTCAGGCTTTCTCCTTCTAATCTGCGTTTATGCACAGTCAATGCAATCTCTCGCTTTTGTTGTAATAGTACATTACCTAGATGCTTTATATTTTCTCCCATCAAACCTGCTCCCCCAATAACCGAAATTCAATAGCTTATTATTGATTATTATATCAATTTCAGCAATCATTTTACATTGTTTCAAAAATTTCCATTTTGATAAACTATTGATTAGATCGGATATTTTAACTAGAAACAGAAACTTATATCTATTTCAGTGTAAAGGTAGGTACTGAGTTATTTTGCTACCTTCATGCAGTTTCTAAAGAAAAGCCTTCATCATTAAAGTAAATGACCTCTGTAAGAATTTTGCATCCGACTATTAGCTTACAAGCCTCCCGTGCCTCTTTTTCCGTATTAAACTCAAAAAGTGCTGTCTCGTTATCCTGAGAGTAGACCGTTATTACCCACATAGAATTGATGCTCCTTTTTATTATTTTTAGTAATCTTATAGCTTTATTGCACTGCTCGCCGGTTTTAGCGCTTTTAGCTGAAGTCCTGCCTTTAGTTTCTCCAGTTGCTTTTCTTGTCTTAAATATAGCTGTTCTGCCTCTTCTAAGGAAATCTCTTTAAAGCGGATTTTTTCACCAGGCTTCTTTTGGGCAAGCAGAGGAAGGTCGACTGTTACCACTTGAGCAAATTTCGGGTAGCCTCCTGTCGTTTGCCGATCCGCAAGCAAAACAATTGGGTTTCCATCCTTCGGAACCTGAATGGTGCCATTTGTTACAGGCTCAGAAATAAGCTCCACTGGCTCTTCCATCTGCAGAGGTGCTCCCTGAAGGCGAAAACCCATTCTGTCAGAATTTGGAGTGATCTGAAATTCACCATTAAAAAAGTGCTCTTGGCTCTCCTTCGTAAAAAGCTCAAATTCTCCGCCTTTAATAACGCGAATTACCTTTTCCTTCAAATTAATAAACGTTTCTGGATTAACATGCCACTTGGTAGCAGAAAATGAATCAGATAAAGAATTCCTAAGCTGTTCAAGAATTGGAGTGCTTACAAATATGCCACAGTTTATTATATCTCCTGTTTGTAATCTTCGACCTTTATAGCCGCCTATTTCTCCACGTAAATAGGTGCTTTTACTCTCCATAACTTCGTCCACCGCAAAACCGCCAGCAACAGCCAAATAAGTTCTGCAGCCTGTTAGAGAAGATTGGAAACGAAGCTGGCTCCCCTTCTTAACAAATACAGGGCGCCATAATGGCAAAGTCTTTTCATCAATAGCTACTAGCATATCTCCTCCCGTAACAGCAATAAGCAAGTCCTGTTCTGCAATAAAGGAAGCTCCGACTAATGTCATCTCCAAAACCGCTTCTTTTTCCTGATTGCCAACAAGCAGATTTGCAATCCGCAGAGAAATGGAATCCATTGCCCCGCTGACAATAACACCATATTTTTGATAGCCATATCTGCCCAAATCTTGAATACTTGTAAGTAGACCTGGGCGCTCCACTCGTAAACTCATACTAACGACTCCTTATACCCGTTATATTCTTCAATCGAAATCGGCTTGAATCTGACAATATCACCTGATTGGAGAAGGCTTGGAGGATTTCTATCCGGATAAAAGAGATCGACAGGCGTACGTCCAATAATTTGCCAGCCTCCTGGAGTCGAAATTGGATATACCCCTGTTTGCATGCCGGCAATGCCGACAGATCCTGCTGGTATTGATAATCTTGGTGATGTGTGACGAGGTGTTGCAATCTGTTCTGACATTCCTCCCAAATAAGGAAAACCAGGTGCAAAACCAATCATAAAAACGAGATATTCCGCTTTTGAATGGATTTCAATTACTTCCGCCGGTGACAGATAATGGTAATCCGCCACTGCCTGCAAGTCGGGACCAAGCTCCCCGTCATAGCATACTGGGATTTCAACTACCCTTTGTTCACTGGCTTGTGGTGCTTGTAATTTCTCTAGCCTTTTCTCTATGATAGAATGGACGATTTTATATGGTGACAGCTTTTCATTGCTTCCCTCGCCTTTGTACATTTGGTAAACAGTTAATGGGTGATAAAAGACAGTTACACTTGTAAAGGCGGGAACATACTCAACAAAACCACAAAAAGGATCTTTATCAAGCTGATCCGAAAACGCTTTTACCTTTAAGTGCACCTCTGGACTGATGTCCGTACCGAATTGGACAATTATCGCTGAATCTCCAAGCGGCTTTATGTTTATGTGTCTTAAACTACCAATGATATTTTGTCCCATCTAATCCCCCTACCATCTAAACTTCTTATTTCAGAATATCAGTTACATCTATTATACTTGTCAGAATTTTTCAGAAAAACTTATACCTAAAAGAAAATGACATGAGCATTAAACACTCATGCCACTCTATTAATCATTACACATAAAGTTAGTATAGCTTAATGTGTCTGGCCGCCTACTTCCTTTATGTCTTTTTCATTGGCAATCGCTGTTTCAACAGCTGTTTGCAGGCCTTTAACAATCGTTTCAAGCGCCATGCTCGGCTGATTAGGATGTACTGCTGCCTGACTTGGGAGAAATGGGATATGAATAAATCCTCCCCTAATCTTGTTTCCTGCTTGCGCGAGCAAGTGCATCAAACCATAGAAAATATGGTTACATACAAAGGTGCCGGCAGTTTGAGAAACAGAAGCAGGCACGCCATTTTCCCGCATTGCTTTAACAATCGCTTTAATAGGCAGGGTTGACCAGTAAGCTGCCGGACCACCCTCAACAACAGCTGTGTCGATTGGCTGCTGACCTTTATTATCAGCAATCCTTGCGTCATTGATATTAATGGCAATTCGCTCAATCGTTACATCTGGACGGCCGCCCGCTTGGCCAACACAAATGATAAGCGCTGGTTCGAGCTCCTTCACGTATTCTTTTAATCTTGTAATTGAGTCATTAAACACTGTTGGAAGTTCCTTTGATACGATTACATAATCACCAACATGTACCCCATTGAGCTTCTTCACAGATTCCAACGCTGGATTTGTTTCTTCTCCTCCAAACGGATCAAAGCCTGTCAGTAAAATCTTCTGCACAGCATAATACCTCCCCATTTTAGCTAGTCTTAAATTAAAAGTGATACACTAGAAAATACATTAACAGCATATTAATTATAAATACAGGAATAGCAATTGGGACTTGCGCCTTTATTACTGCGTTTTTGTCCTTTAAATTCAATAGCATCGTTGGAACGATGTTAAAGTTTGCTGCCATTGGTGTCATTAACGTTCCACAATAACCAGCAAACATGCCGAGTGCTGCCATAATTGCAGGGTTACCTCCATGAAGTTGAACAATAAGAGGCAGACCAATTCCTCCCGTTATAACAGCAAACGCAGCAAATGCATTACCCATAATCATTGTGAACAACAGCATCCCAATACAATAGGCTGCTACTGCTACAAAAGCATAATTTGTTGGCAATAGATCCCCTACAATACCTGATACTACATCTCCAACTCCAGCCTTTGAGAAAATGCCTCCAAGTGCCGCAAGCATCTGTGGCAGGATAACAGCCCAGCCAACGGCTTGTAATAGACGGCTGCCTTCATTTATAGGAACAACTGCCTTTGCTCTCGTAATACGCTGCGCTGCTACAAAAGCAATAATCGTAGCAAGACCAAGAGCTATCAATGTAACATTCTCAGGATTTACAAGCTGGACAGAACCAAATTTAATTTTCCCAAGTGTAAGTGTGCCAACAATCGTTAACAATGGAATCAGGATAGCAGGAATGAAAATTTTATTTTTCAGCCTCACCGCATGTCCTTCCCTTTCAACAGGATCTGGTTCCTCTTCCTTTGACTTTGTTACCTTTCCAATAGAAGCAACTATTACCATAATCAAAACAAGATAGCCAACGTAAAGAGGCGGAATCTGCTTGCCAAACAAGAAGGTTATCGCAAAAATGCCCCAGAAAATAGCAGAGCCAACACGAGTTGGATGAGTTTTATCAACTGCTACACGAATAGCAACAAAGGCTACTATAATGCCTAATAAGTAATAAAGTGTATCAAGTGTTATTAAATGCATTACAGAACCCCCTCTTCTTTATCATTCTTTTTTGGTAAGCTGCTTGAATTCCCGCTTCCACCAGCTTCTCTAGCAATCCGTTTATCTAGACGGTTAAAACGGAACCAGCTGACAATTAAAGCAGTTATTGCAGTAGGAATTCCCCAAAGCGCCATATCCCAGACACCTACATGAATGCCAACCGAATCAAAGAAGCCCTTCATAAGCAAGATCGCACCTGTCGCGATAAAGATATCCTCACCGAAAAACCAACCTGTGTTTTCGGCAGCAGCAGAATGTGCCTTAATATCATTTTTTGTTTTCTCCGGCAGCTCCCCGTAACGTGCCGCAGCTGCTCCTTCAGCCATTGGGGCAACAAGAGGACGAACTGTTTGTGCATGTCCTCCAATGTTAAGACCAATTGCTGCAGAGCCTTCCCTGATGAATAAATATGTCAACAGCACACGTCCTGTTGTTGCATTTTTCGCCTTTTTGATTAAAGATTCTGCCCGCTCCTTTAATCCGTAGCGCTCTAAAATTCCGATGACCGGCAATGTAAGAATTATTGGTAAGGACATATAACGGTTATCAATAAAAAACTGTCCAAATAACGTGATGATTTCATTAAAAGAATATCCAGCCACAAGGCCAGTTGTGATGCCTGCTACCGTAACAACAAGCAAAGTATTAAAGCGAAATGCAAAGCCAAGTGCTACAACAAGAATTCCGATTAGCTTTATCATCTATAATAACTCCCTTCTATGTATCCACTGTTTTAGTAAAATTAAATTTCTCACCTCTGACTGTTCCGTTATTCGGAATGTCAGTTCTGAATTATTAGATTTATCTGTTATATTATACTAGTAAGAATAAAAATACAATATAATTTATTATTTCAAACTAATGTTATCTACTAAAGAGTCGTTGAATCTGTTAAAAAGAATAATTTTAATTTTATAAAATTTATATGATATGCATAAATACTGTTTTATGCTACGATATTTGAAACAAGAGTTCCTTTATTCGGAATGCTAATAGTTAGGTGGGGATTTTTTGTATAAAATTGATTTGAACTGTGATTTAGGAGAAAGTTTTGGAGCGTATTCGCTAGGAATGGATGAAGATATTCTGCGCTTCGTTACATCTGCAAACATTGCCTGTGGCTTTCATGCAGGTGACCCATCCGTAATGCAGAAAACCGTTAAGCTGGCACTTAAAAATAATGTTCAGATTGGGGCACATCCAGGTCTTCCTGATTTAGTAGGATTCGGGCGTAGAAATATGAACATTACGCCACAGGAAGCACATGATATGGTCATTTATCAAATTGGTGCATTAGCTGGCTTTGTCAAATCAGAGGGCACCAGAATGCAGCACGTCAAACCACATGGTGCCTTGTACAATATGGCAGCTAAGGACAGCAAACTTGCAATCGCAATTGCAGAAGCTGTCTACAAAGTAGATTCTGAGTTGATTTTATTTGGGCTTGCAGGCAGCGAGTTAGTTCGTGCTGGAGAAAAAATCGGCTTACAAACAGCAAATGAAGTTTTTTCTGATCGTACTTATCAAGCTGACGGCACATTAACACCAAGAACAGAGCCAGATGCTCTTATACATGACAAAAAACAAGCAGTTGGACAAGTAGTTCGCATGATAAAGGAAGGACAGGTTCTTTCAAGACAGCATGTAGACGTACCTGTCAAAGCTGACACTGTCTGCATACACGGCGATGGAGCGGCAGCACTTGCTTTCGCACAGCAAATTAAAGAAACTCTTGAATTGTCAGGAATTGAAATTGCAGCTTTCCGCTCTTAAGACATACAAAAAGGACATGGATTATTACTCCGTGTCCTTTCTTTTATTTTATGAATCCTAATTTTTGCGATACCTCTAGCGCTGCTGCCTTAACTTTTTCAGCAAGTGATTCAAGCTTGTCCTCTCGATAATTAACATCAAGGCCAGCAATGCTGATACCGGCAACAATTTCCCCTTTAAAGTTAAAGACCGGAGCAGCAAGCGCCGCCGTATAATCCTCCAGCTCTGAATAGCTGACAGAATAACCATTCTCTCGAGATTCTACTATCGCTTGACGCAGCTTTCCTTTATCAACAATTGTCCCAGACGCTACCTGCTTTAATTCTGTTTCATCAATATACCGCTCCCGCTCCATGTAAGGCAGAAATGCAAGAATGACTCGCGAACAGGCTCCCGCATAAAGAGGTGTCCTTCTCCCTATTGCCGTATACAGCCTTACAGGTTGTTTCGTATCGAGCTTTTCAATATAGATAGCCTCACTTCCATCCCGAACTATCAAATTAACAGCCTCGCCAACCTCCTGATGAAGCCGATGCATTACAGGCAAGGCCACCTGCCTAATATCAAGTCGCTCTGCCACCAAATGACCGAACTGTAAAAACAAAAGACCAAGCGAATACTTGCTATCTTCCTCATTCTTAGCCAGCAGCCCCATTTCCTCAAGTGACAATACCATTCGGTGCACAGATGTCTTTGGAATCCCTGAAAACTGCACTATTTCATTAAAACTCAGCTTTGAATGATGAAGAAAAAGATTAAGAATATCCATCGACTTTACAACCGTTTTATTTTTGCTTTGCAAGTACACCCCTCCTTCTTTACTTTCCATTTCCGTTTTGATACATGCCATTATTATACCTTAATGGCAGGAGTGGGAGAATGGCAATTGCGAAAACTATTATAGAAGGTGTACGGCACTGCAGTCACAAAAAAAAAGCTTCTCACAAGAATTATGAGAAGCTCTAACAATTAAATTAAATGATTATTGAAAAGTTGGCTTTGTTAAAATGTTCAAACCCGTGTCCAAATTCCAACACTTTTAATTTCCTTATACTCAGGCTGCCAAACTGCATCCACCACAGCTTGTGGTACATCCTGAATGTCTGCTCTCGCAATCCCTTCCTCCTGTGCAGCCTTTGCTACTTGAACGGCAACATAGATGGATACATCATGTAATTTCTCAATTGGAGGCAGTAATGACGAACCTGGCTCTGAAGTTTCACACATCTCAGCAACAGCGTTTGCTGCTGCTGCAAACATTCCTTTTGAGATTACTTGGGCTTTGGCAACAATCGCTCCAAGACCAAGACCCGGGAATACAAATGCGTTATTAGACTGTCCTATTTCATAAGAAACACCGTTATATTCGACATTGTCAAACGGACTTCCTGTCGCAATTAGTGCTTTGCCCTCTGTCCAGTTAATCAAGTTCTCTGGTACTGCCTCTGCAAGATGAGTTGGGTTTGACATAGGCATGATGATTGGATTTTCCACATGTTTGGCCATTTCCTTTATTATTTCCTCTGTGAAGGCGCCCGCTTGCCCTGAAGTACCGATAAGGATGGTTGGCTTTACTCTTTTTACTACTTCCAATAATGGAATAATACCGTCCCCGTTCCTTTCCCAGTCCTTTACTTCTTCTCCTTTTCTTACATAAGGCATTTGGAATTTCAAGACATCAGGTGTTTCATCTGTCAGTAATCCTCGATAGTCAACTGCCCAGAAAAGATCATAAGCCTCGGCTTCAGACAATCCATCAAGAACCATAGCATCTACCATTTGATCTGCGTTGCCGATTCCCGCTGCTCCAGGTCCAAAAACAACAATACGCTGATCCTTCAAAGATGTTCCTGTTGTTTTTAATGAAGACATAATAGCCGCAAGCGTAACGGCACCTGTGCCTTGAATATCATCGTTAAAAGTAAGGATTTTGTCCCCGTATTTTTCTAAAATATTTCGCGCATTCACATTGCCAAGATCCTCCCAATGAATAAGCACATCAGGGAAAAATTTTCTGGCAGTCTGAACAAATAAATCAATAAATTTATCATAACGCTCACCACGAACACGAGCGAATTTGTTGCCAATATAGATAGGATCATCAATTAATGACTGATTGTTTGTACCGACATCCAACACGATTGGCAAAACACGGCTCGGATCAATGCCAGCTGCTGCTGTATAAACAGCAAGTTTACCGATTGCAATATTTATACCGCCTACCCCCTGATCTCCAATCCCAAGAATACTTTCAGAGTCAGTGACAACAATTAAGTCAATGTCGTTTTTGGCTGCCCCTAGATTTGCGAAGCCTTTTTCAACGCCTTCAAGGTGATCAATGGAAAGATATAAACCACCTGGACGATGATAGCTGTGAGAGTATGTCTGAATTGCTTCCCCAACAGTAGGTGTATAGATGATTGGAAGCATTTCTGCCAAGTGGTCTTTCAAAAGTCTGTAAAAAAGGACGACATTACGGTTATATAAATCATAAAGCAAACCGTTTTTGAAAAGATTTGTAGTCCTCATTGAATATTGCTCATAGGCTCTGTTTGCCTGTTCATCAAGTGTAAGTACATGGGGCGGCAAAAGACCGTCGAGTCCAAGCTCTTCCCTTTCCTCTCTAGTAAATGCTGTTCCCTTATTTATAAAAGGATTAGATAGTACTTCTTTTCCTTTTAATGTTGTAATGATTACATTATCAGGCACGCTCATTTTCGGAGATCCTTCTTTCTGAAGTAAATTTAGTTAACCAATATTGTCTATATTTATCATCCATAAATGTACTTTTTTATGCTGCGCTTACAATGGCCCTTTTAGCCTTTTTCTTTTCGGACCTTTTATATACATAACTGACAATAATCGGACAAACTATTGCTGAGACCACACATGCTGCCGCAACTTGTGCAGTTGCAGCTGGAGCTATTGCAGAAAGAGTCGGATCTGCTGCCGCAACAACTGCCGGTGTTGCTACTGCGTTGCCTGCAGTCGAACCAGTTGCTAAACCAACGATAGGATTTTCCTTGAATAATTTCAAAAGCAAGAAAGCGCCTATTCCTGTAAATGAAGCTATTAATCCAAGTAGTAAACCAGGACCTCCCGCTTCAATAATTGTGTTCAGATTCATTCCTGCACCTAATGGGAAGGAGAAAAATGGGATTAATAATAGCTTACTGCTTCCAAGAAACTTTCTCATATCAGGATCGATATTCCCTAAAATCATCCCAATTAATATTGGAATTAATACCCCTACAAGTGCTTGAAATGGAATAGAAGCAAGACCAGAAGCACCTAATGCTACTAACGTGAAAAATGGACCATCTTTTAATGAGAACAATGCGTATGCCCCTACATCTGTTTCGTCACCATAAGATGAAGCAAGGGAAGCATAAAGGCCCCCATTAGCATTTAATAATGCTGCAAGAATTGCGAGTGGTGATAGGCCTAATATTCCAGCAGGACCAAACATCATAGCAATTAAAATACCTAACCCTGCACCTACTATAAATTTCCCAGATAATAATATTGCACCTTTTTTAATAGCCTTTGGTGCTAGTTTGAAGTTAATTTGTGATCCAATTAAAAACATAAAACAAGCTAAAATAGTGGATGAGGCCTCTTTACTGAATAATGCTGTTGTAAAATGTCCAATCTCTAAAAATTGCGGAAAAAATGTGTTTGTTAATACCCCTAAAAAAAGTGGAACTACCATCATCCCACCTGGAATTTTATCGAGCGTTTTCTTAATTGGAATTTGCATATTTATTCCCCCTTGTCATCATTTAATATGTGAAAATCCAAATTCCCTTGCACGCCACAGAAAGCGATTGCAATGATTACCCCTTTGTTACGTGTCCATCATATTCCCCTATAAACCGTTTTCATAGTTTAAGAAAGTTTAATAAATCTTTTTGTAAATAAAAAAAGTAAGCAGCTTGCATAACTGCTTACAAAAAATTTTTTATTAAATGCTCTTTAAATTGATTATATTCATGCTGATAAACAGGCCTGCCGACAGCTCCATAGATAACCTTAACATCAAGGATTCCTATGTCCTTAAGAAAATTAAGGTACTTTCTGGCAGAAACTCTTGAGATGCCAACAATATTAACAATGTCATCAGTCGAAAAAGGCCCTTCCTTTAATTTCTGAACAGCATCCCATACTTGCTTTAACGTATCCTTCGCTAATCCCTTTGGCAGCTCCTCTGCGATGACATGTTCATCTCTGTGCAAAAGCAAGCTATCCAGCTCCTGTTGACTTACCGAATCTTGTTTATCAATCAACCGAGCTTGTTCATAATAGGTAGTAAGTGCCGTGTTAAACCTGTCAAATTCAAAAGGCTTAATTAAATAGTCGACAATCCCATATCTTAACGCCTTCTTAATGCGTTCAAGATCGGATGCAGCAGAGATAATAATAACATCAATTTCCAGCTCATTTTTCCGAAGATGTGCTAACAGCTCTATTCCAAGTTTTCCCGGCATAAAAATATCCAAAAGGATAAGCTGTATTTCTTCCTTATCAAGTAATTGTATAGCTTCATCAACTGAGGTGGCTGTTGCAGCTAACCGAAATCCTTCAATTTTGGTAAGATATCGTTTATTTATTTGCGCTACCATCGGGTCATCTTCTACAATCATTACATTAATCAATTTTCTTCATCCTCCTCTTGATAAGATACATAAGCAGCAAAACTCGTTCCCTTTCCAGGCTTGGATGAAATAATTAGTTCCCCTTCCAGTCTTTCAATTGCCTGCGCCAAAAGGTATAATCCGAATCCGCGATTATTTCCCTTAGTAGAAAAGCCTTTATCTAGTATTTTATTTTGGAGTGAATTTGTCATGCCCATCCCTGTGTCTTTAACCTCGATTGTTAAAATATCCTCTGCATAATCCAGTTTAAGATGGACTTTTTTGTTTATACTGTTCGCAATTGCCTCTATTGCATTATCCAAGAGATTTCCAATAATCGTTATCAGCTCATGAGTGATTTCCGAGTTGGCAGGCTTAGGGAGCATATTAGCACAATCAAATGAAAAAGAAACTCCTGATTCTCTCGCAAAGCTTAGCTTACCAATCAGAAATCCAGCAAGCACAGGATCTTGGACTTTCTTTGTCACAAAGCTCATTTCCGTTTCCCTATGATTTACCGTTTCATTTACATAATCAGCAAGCGTATCGTATTGTTCAGTCCGGACTAGACCAAGAATGACATGCAGCTTATTCATAAATTCATGGGCCTGAGCGCGAAGAGCATCTGCGTAATTACGCACACCTGTAAGCTGTTCAGCTAAATGCTGGACCTCTGTTTTATCTCGGAAGGTAGCAATGGCTCCAACCGCCTGATTTCCCACAACGACTGGCACCCGGTTGACTAGTATCGTAACTCCCTGCAGGTTCTGTTCTTGATCGACCTCTGTTTCACCCGATTTGATAATGCGCGTTAACCTTGTTTCCGGTAAATAATCCTCAATATTCATTCCCATTGGCTCTTCATCAAGACCTGCCCTTTTAAAAAGCTTACTCGCTGCCTTGTTAACAAGGGTGATTTTTCCTTCCTGGTCAATCGCGATAATTCCCTCGCGCACAGACTGAAGCATAGAACTGCGCTCTTCAAGCAGCTTTGCAATAACAGACGGCTCAAGTCCTAACAGGGTTTTTTTGATATACCTTGCCAAAACAACGGCACCGATTATTCCAATAATAAGACCAATTAACGTCCCAAGCACAATCCCCATCCGGCCTTTATCAACAGCTTCTGTAACACTTTTTAAAGAAATCCCAACAGCAACTGCCCCAATTTGTTTGCCCTCTGAATCTTTAATTGGCGTAAATGCCCTCATAGATTTACCGAGAGTTCCCTTTGAAATGGAAACATACTCCTTCCCCTTAAGAACAGGCCCTTCATCTCCCCCCAAAAAGTGCTTCCCCACCTTGTTAGACTCAGGATGTGACAGCCGAATACCGGACATATCCATAACAACAACAAAGTTCACATTCGTTTTGTCGTTTATTTGATTAGCAAAAACTTGAATATCTGCTTGATTCTCTTTTCCCTCAAGAGCATTAATCACCAATGGCGAAACGGCCATTGTCCTTGCAACATTCAGCGCCTTTTCCTTCTGTGTCTCTTCTACACTGGAAGTAATACTTTTACTTATAAGCAAGTCGGTTATCCCAAGTGATAACGCAACTACAATGCATACAAAAATAATAATGATAGCTTGTAAACTAAGTTTGCCCTTTTTCATAAATTCCTCCAGGTATGATTATCATTATAGGTAGGTAAAAATAAGAGAATACCATTAAGCCTCAAGATTAGCTTTAAGTAGCTCTCTCCTTATATTATTGAATGAACCAACTGCTATTATTAAAAGTAACTTTTATAGAGATTTGATTAATAAGCGCTTTCAATTAAACAGAATATATTTATCCCATTTTATTATAGTACTTGAACCCAGCAAGTTGATTTATGTAATTAAAAAAAGTCTTATTCTGGAATAAATAGGAATCCAAACACAAAAAAACCCCACTTTCTTCAAAAAGAAAGTGGGGTTGGTGTGAGAGTATTTTCTCATATAGGGTGAAAAATACTAGTAGCTATTTTTCAGATGTTTGGCTTATTTAGCCTTACATCATGCCGCCCATTCCACCCATGCCGCCCATATCAGGCATTCCAGCACCAGCGCCTGCTGGTTCAGGTTTATCTGCTACAACAGCCTCTGTTGTTAAGAACATAGCAGCAACGCTTCCTGCGTTTTGAAGTGCAGAACGAGTAACTTTAGTTGGGTCAACGATTCCTGTTTCAATCATGTTTACCCATTGGCCGTTAGCAGCGTTGAAGCCTGTTCCAACTGCTTCGTGTTTAAGGCGCTCAACGATAACTGATCCTTCAAGACCTGCATTGTGAGCGATTTGACGAACTGGCTCCTCGATTGCGCGAAGAACGATGTTGATACCAGTAGCTTCGTCGCCTTCTGCTTCGATAGACGCAACTTTGTTGTATACGTTTAGAAGTGCAGTACCACCACCAGCTACAATACCTTCTTCCACTGCAGCACGAGTTGAGTTCAATGCATCTTCAATGCGCAATTTGCGCTCTTTCAATTCTGTTTCAGTCGCAGCGCCGACTTTAACGACAGCAACTCCGCCTGCAAGCTTAGCAAGACGCTCTTGTAATTTCTCACGGTCGAACTCAGAAGTAGTTTCTTCTAATTGAGCGCGGATTTGGTTGATGCGTGATGCGATGCTTGCTGAATCTCCAGCACCCTCTACAATTGTTGTGTTTTCTTTTGTAACAACAACTTTTGCAGCGCGGCCTAATGATTCGATTGTTGCAGATTTAAGGTCTAAGCCAAGATCTTCTGTAATAACCTCTCCGCCAGTCAATACAGCGATATCTTCTAGCATTGCTTTACGGCGATCACCGAAGCCTGGTGCTTTAACAGCAACAGCTGTGAAAGTTCCGCGAAGTTTGTTCACTACTAATGTAGCATTTGCTTCACCTTCTACATCTTCTGCTACGATCAATAATGGTTTGCCTTGTTGAACAACTTGCTCAAGCACTGGCAGGATTTCTTGAATGTTAGTTATCTTCTTATCAGTGATTAAGATGTATGGGTTGTCAAGAACAGCTTCCATTTTGTCTGAATCAGTTACCATGTAAGGAGATACATATCCGCGGTCGAATTGCATACCTTCTACAACATCTAATTCAGTTGTGAATCCTTTAGATTCTTCAATTGTGATAACACCGTCGTTACCAACACGTTCCATTGCTTCTGCAATCAATTGACCAACTTCTTCGTCAGCAGCAGAGATAGCAGCTACTTGTGCAATAGAAGCTTTGCCTTCGATTGGTTTAGAGATAGCCTTCAACTCTTCGATAGCTGTTGCAATCGCTTTGTCCATCCCTTTGCGGATACCCATTGGGTTTGCACCAGCAGTTACGTTTTTAAGTCCTTCACGGATCATCGCTTGTGCCAATACTGTAGCAGTTGTTGTTCCGTCCCCTGCAACATCATTTGTTTTGCTTGCAACTTCAGCTACAAGTTTTGCACCCATGTTTTCAAAAGCATCTTCTAATTCGATTTCTTTTGCGATCGTAACACCATCGTTTGTGATTAGTGGTGAACCATATTTCTTTTCAAGCACAACATTGCGTCCTTTAGGTCCAAGTGTTACTTTAACTGCGTCAGCAAGTGCATCTACACCACGAAGCATAGAGCGGCGAGCTTCTTCACTAAATTTAATATCTTTAGCCATTTAAAAAAACCTCCTCAAGTATTTTAAATTACGTATATATTAATTTTTCTATTATTGTACGATTGCAAGAATGTCGCTTTCGCGAAGGATTAAATATTCTTTCCCTTCATATTTAACTTCAGTTCCAGAATATTTTGAGAAGATAATTACATCATCAACAGAAACATCGAGTGCAGCACGCTCTCCATTGTCAAGAACACGGCCGTTTCCAACTGCTACTACTTTACCTTCTTGTGGTTTTTCCTTAGCAGAATCAGGCAACACGATACCACTTGCAGTTTTTTCTTCTGTTTCAACAAGCTCAATAACAATTCGATCTCCTAATGGCTTTAACAAGTGAAACAACCTCCTCAAGTTTTATGTAAATTCATCACTATTAGCACTCATCACTCTTGAGTGCTAACACAATTATTATATTAATTAATCTTTTTATAATTTGCAAGAGACAACACTTAGATTTTACAAAAAAATTAAACCTCGTAGTTTTCACGCCTTTAAGAAGTATACACTCTTTCTTCGACTTTATTCATAAATTCTCCTCTTTTTAATGTGTTCTATTTGAGTAAGCAAGCACTTATTAGTAGAATAAATAGTGTATGTATTACTCATTCTAATCATTATCTGCATAAAGCGATTTGCCATTATGTTTAATGGGAAGAATACATAAGCTCTTATCTTTATATGCTTATTCTATATAGTAGAATAATCGAAAAGGAGTAAGATATCTTGAAAAAAGAATATTGGATTATTGTAATATCGTATATTGCTATGCAATTATCGACATTAATTGGCGTTCCCATCGTTATGTTTATCGGGAAGCTGCTCGGGTATGATACTGCAAATCTTGGAATGGCCTCCGTAGTTATTTGGCTGATTTTCAGCTTTGTTGTGACATTGCTAATTATCCTTATCCTGCTTCGTCATGAGATGAAAAATCCCCTTCGCCACAATGCCGCGAGCATCCCTGCAAGCATTGGATGGGCAGTGGCAGGTGTATTTCTTTCCTTGGTTGCTCAAAGTATTGCCGGCTCCATTGAAATGGCTTTAGGTATAGAGCAAGAATCAGAAAATACGCAGCAGCTTATGGGCTTTGTTGAGTACAGTCCGCTTGTGATACTTGTGATTGCCGTTGCCGGTCCAATCTTGGAGGAGATAATCTTTCGAAAGATTATTTTCGGGGTACTCTATAACCGATTAGGCTTCTTTCTATCTGCGCTGATTAGTTCCCTTGTCTTTGCGGCCGCACATATGGAATTTGTGCATATTCTGCTGTATGCCAGCATGGGCTTCACCTTCGCCTTCCTTTATGTTAGGACAAAAAGAATCTGGGTTCCGATTACTGCTCATGTAGCAATGAACTCACTAGTCGTTATCATCCAGTATAATCTGGATGCCATTGAGGAATGGCAAAGGAATATGGAGAATATTTCACAATTTATTGGAGGATTTTTATGAGGAAGTCAGCATTACTCTCTGGAATACTATATTTAATACTCGGTGCTTTATTTACCTATTTTGCTGTTCAATCAGTCCGTGATCATGGAGGCTGGGGATTCTTCTCCTATATTCTTGTCATACTGGCAACATTTGATATAGGAACTGGAATTCGTCTTATCTCCTTCCATTATTTCATTAAAAGGGCTGCTCGCAAAAAGCAGGAAAGATAAACCTTGTATAAATATAAAAAAAAGCAATTATAAATGTAGCATTTATAATTGCTTTTTTTAGGCTCATTCCTCTATTCCTCTTCTGTTACCTCTGGTGTTGGATAATGCTTAAGGAAGTAAACTAGAGATTGTAGCTCAACCGCTAAATCAATATGATGAATGCGTACACTTGCAGGAACTGACAATCGGGCTGGTGTAAAGTTCAAAATACCTTTGATGGAGCTATCAACAAGACGATCAGTAATCGTTTGTGCAACTGCAGCTGGTACAGTTAAGATAGCAACCTGGATATCATGCTCAAGGATAACCTTTTCCAGGTCATCCATATGATGAATATCTACATCTCCAATAGGCTGTCCAACCTTGTCTTCTGCAATATCAAATGCCACTTCAATTTTCGTATTGTTGTTTTTCAAGAAATTATAATTTAAAAAGGCAACCCCTAAATTTCCTACACCAATCAGGGCAACCTTTGTCAGTTCGTCTTGATCTAGTGTTTTTCGGAAAAAGGAAAGCAGATAATTTACATTATATCCATACCCTTTTTTCCCTAATGCTCCAAAATACGAGAAATCTCTTCTGATGGTAGCTGAATCTACCTTCACTGCTTCACTCAGTTCTGCAGACGAAACTCTTTGTTTCCCTGATGAATGCAAATTTTTTAAGAAGCGATAATATAAAGGCAACCGCTTCGCAGTCGCTTGCGGTATCTTCATTATCTCATTGCTCATTGTGATCCCCTACCTTAATATTACATCTTATCTATCCTGCTGTTTATCTATTCCTTTTGTATGAACCATTAACTCCGCCTGATTTCTCAAGCAAATAGGTTTCGCCAATGACCATTCCTTTATCAATTGCTTTGCACATATCGTAAACTGTTAAGGCCGTAACGGATGCTGCAGTTAATGCTTCCATTTCCACTCCAGTACTTCCAACCGTTTTTGCCGACACCTCTATAACTAGACGGTAATCATCGTTTTCTTCTTCCCAATGGAAGGAAATATCGACTCCCTTTAAGGAAATGGGATGACACATCGGAATTAAGTCAGATGTTTTCTTTGCTGCCATAATGCCTGCTACTTGGGCTACAGCCAAAACATCTCCTTTTTTTATCGTATTATTGTTAATGCTCTCATATATATGTTTATTTACAATAATGCTTGAGTGAGCTACTGCATTACGAGCTGTTTCGCTTTTTTCACTTATATCAACCATTTTTGCTCTACCCTCATCATTAAAGTGTGTAAAACTCTTCATTTTTAACACCTCTAAGCAAATCATACACTATTTTCCTGATAAAGTGTATCATTAAAGAATTTTCGTAGCCTGCGATTGCCTTTATTGCGGTTTCCCTTACATTTAAGTTACACTTGATATACATACATTTTGAGGTGAATTTCGTAATGATACTTTTACAAGTGAATCAGCTTTCCAAATACTTTGGAGCTGAAATAATCTTATCCAATATAAAATTAGAAGTGCAAACAAGAGACAGAATTGCGTTAGTAGGCAGAAATGGTGCTGGAAAATCTACTTTATTAAAAATGATTGCTGGCCAGCTTTCCTATGATTCCGGGGAGATCATCAAGCCAAAAAATGTTGAAATTGGCTATTTAGCTCAAAATACCGGTCTTGAATCAAACTTGTCCATTTGGGACGAGATGCTCACTGTTTTTAAAGGCCTTCAGCAGCAAGAAGCGGAACTTAGAAAGCTCGAGCAGCAGATGGCAGACCCAGCTGTTAGCACCCAGCCTGATAGGTTCGAAAAGATTTTGAAGGAATATGATGTACTCCAATATAACTTTAAGGAAAATGGGGGATATCAGTATGAAGCAGATATTCGCTCTGTTCTTCACGGTTTAAATTTCGCATCCTTTGATTACAGCACAAAAATTTCAACATTGAGCGGAGGCCAAAAAACAAGGCTTGCTCTTGCAAAGCTATTACTCACAACACCTGAAATCTTAATTCTGGATGAGCCAACAAATCATTTGGATATAGAAACACTTTCATGGCTTGAGCAATATTTACAAGGATATGATGGTGCAGTCCTTATTGTTTCCCATGACCGTTATTTCTTAGATAAAGTTGTAACCCAAATATATGAGCTTTCTCGGACCAATATTCAGAAGTTTATTGGAAATTACAGCTCTTACTTAGAGCAAAAAGCGGAGAACTATGAACGGGACATGAAGGTTTACGAAAAACAACAGGAAGAGATTGCAAAGCTTGAGACATTCATTCAAAAAAACCTGGCAAGAGCCTCCACTACGAAAAGAGCACAAAGCAGAAGAAAAACACTTGACCGTATGGATCGACTCGATCGTCCAGATGGAGATGAAAAGTCCGCTTCGTTTGGATTTCAAATCGAGAAGCAAACAGGTAATGATGTGTTAAAAATCCAAGATCTTGCTATTGGCTATGATGACAATACTGTTTCGCGAAACATCACCTTCCAGTTGACCAGAGGGGATAGTGTTGCATTGGTTGGACCTAATGGTGTCGGCAAATCAACATTATTGAAGACGATTATCTCAAAAATTGAAAAGCATGCTGGAACTACTGCTTGGGGAACAAATGTAATGGTGGGCTATTATGATCAAGAACAAGCAGAACTTCATTCTAATAAAAGGGTATTGAATGAGTTATGGGACGAGTTTCCCCTAAGACCTGAAAAAGAAATCAGGACAGTATTAGGCAATTTTCTTTTCTCTGGTGATGATGTTTTGAAGATTGTTAATTCATTAAGCGGCGGAGAAAAAGCTCGGCTTGCTCTTGCAAAGCTTATGATGGAAAAGCCAAATGTTCTCATTTTGGATGAGCCGACAAACCATCTTGATTTGGATAGCAAAGAAGTGTTAGAAAATGCTCTGATTGATTATCCTGGCACGTTATTATTTGTTTCCCATGACCGTTACTTCATTAATCGGATCGCGACAAAAGTGGTAGAGCTACAACCAGAGGGTTCTACTGAATTTCTTGGGGACTATGACTATTATGTAGAAAAGAAATTAGAGCAAGAAGAACTGCTTGCACTTGAAACGAATGCTTTAAGTTCAGCAATAGCTGTTGAAGCATCAGAAAAAACGTCCTATCAACAGGATAAAGAAGCTAAAAAGGCTGAACGACAACGTATGCGCCGCATTGAAGAAATTGAGAAAACAATTGAAGGCTTAGAGCAAAATGTAGCAGAGCATGAGGAAAAACTATGTGAGCCTGACATTTTCCAAGACCACGAAAAGGTTTTTGAACTGAATAAAGAACTAGAGGAATTCAAAAGTGAAATAGACAGACTTATGGATGAGTGGACTGAATTGTCAGATAAGTAAAAAGTACTGGGCGGTAATCTGCCCAGTACTTTTTTTCCACATTTTTATCCACATAAAAATAGCTATTATATTAGCTTTCCACAGGATTATTCACACTATCCACAATTTATTCTGTTTTTACCCACATTATCCACAGGTATGTGGACACACGAATTAAAAACGAAAAATAAATCCCTGTTTATAAACAGGGATTTATACCTAGTTGTGGATAGTAATATCTAAACCAGGATTTCCATTCAAATCTAAAAGTGCTCTTTGACCTTTTTTATAGAAAATTGTTCCTGCAGCACCAATCATTGCAGCATTATCTGTGCATAAAGATAGCGGTGGAATCGTTAATTTAACATCTTTAAGCCCTGAGAATTTCTCTTCTAAAGCAGTTCTTAATCCTTTGTTTGCAGCAACTCCGCCGGCAAGGACAACCTGCTTTACCTTATATTCCTTAACTGCTTGAAGTGTTTTCGTCGTCAAAACATCAATTACACTTTCTTGAAAGCTTGCCGCCAAATCTTCTGGCTTGATGACTTCTCCTCTTTGTTCAGCATTATGAACAGTGTTGATAACTGCCGACTTTAACCCGCTGAAGCTAAAATCATAGCTGCCTTCCAGCCATGCTCGCGGCAGCTTAATGGACGCTTCTCCTTCAGCCGCCAGCCTGTCTATATGCGGTCCCCCTGGATAAGGAAGCTTTAAAGTTCTTGCCACTTTGTCATAAGCTTCCCCTGCTGCATCGTCCCTTGTTTCACCAATTACTTCAAAATGGCCATGTTCCTTCATATATACAAGTTCTGTATGACCACCAGATACGACTAATGCCAATAGGGGAAATTCTAAATTATCCACAAGCTGGTTTGCATAAATATGTCCTGCTATATGATGGACTCCAACAAGAGGAATACCGTGTGCAAAGCTGACTGCCTTTGCCGCATTAACACCAACAAGCAAAGCACCAACAAGTCCAGGACCTTCTGTGACGGCTATAGCATCTAGATCTTTATAGGTTACTTCAGCCGTTTTTAATGCTTCTTCCATAACCAATGTTATTTGTTCAACATGATGCCTTGAGGCAATCTCAGGGACCACACCGCCAAATCTTTTATGGCTCTCAATTTGAGAAGCTACAACATTCGATAGTATTTCAGTTCCATTTTTAATGATAGATACAGCCGTCTCATCACAGCTTGTTTCCATTCCCATTATTAAAATATCTTTTTTCATTATATATTCACCCACATTACTAAAGCATCTTCTTGATTATCGGTATAATAGTTCTTTCTGATTGCCCCATTTTGGAAACCAAGCTTCTTATACAGGTTTTGGGCAACTGTGTTTGACACCCTTACTTCCAATGTCATTGACTTAGCTCCAAGTCTTTTTGATTGTTCCATCATTGTTCCTAGTAGCTGTTCGCCAAGCTTTTGGCCTCTGAATTCAGGCAAAATGGCAATGTTCGTAATATGAACCTCGTCAATGACAATCCATGCCCCAATATAACCAACCAATTGCTCTCCATTTTCAATGACTATATACTTAGCAAATTTATTATGAGTCAACTCATTATAAAAAGCGTCCTTGCTCCATGGCGTACTAAAGGAAAGTGTCTCAATTATATGGACATTATCAATATCTCCAATGGTCATTTCTCGAAAAAGATAATCTGCCATAATAATCTACTCTTCCTTTAACTCTTTATTATTTGCCTTAAGCCAGTTTGCTTCTGCCTCTACAAGACGAATATAATTCGGAGTGAATGGATGGACTTCCTCTGCCTCCATAGCTTGGCCTAACCTCGCCAAAACAGACGGCCTTGGGTTAAAGTCTGCATAATCTGCAAACACAGCAATTTCTTTTAATTCTGTTTCAAATAATTCCTTATGGATGGATAGGTCATTACCAGTAAATAATACCTTTTCCTGCTCCGAACTTAATCTGCTTACCCAATCCTTTGCTAGGATAAGCTGATCCTTCTCCACTTGCTCTACATTCCCGTTAGTAAACTTGAATAGGCCTGTATATATTTGCCCTCTTCTTGCATCAAACAGTGGACTTACACTGCCTGGGAAATACCGGCCAGCACTTGCTGCCAGAACCTGCAAACTAGACACGCCAACAAGCGGAATGTTCAACGTCCAAGCAAGTGTTTTTGCTATTGTAACTCCAATCCGGACACCTGTATAAGAACCAGGACCTTTCGCTACTACGATTTTCGTCAAATCAGTTGGGCTTACATCACATTCCTTCATTAGCATTTCAATTGCCGGCATTGCTCTGACAGAATGATTCTTTTTCAGGTTTGTAATATATTCTCCAATAACTTTATCCTGATCAATAATTGCGATGCCCAATACAAGATTGGATGTATCAATGGCTAGTATTTTCATTTCATTAACTCCTTACATAAGTGCACATATCTTGACCCATAGGGGTTTAGCACAATTTCTCTTTCTGTCTCATTTTTATAGTGAAGACTTATTTTCAAATATTCTTCTGGCAGCTGTTCCCCTATTAAGTGAGCCCATTCTACAACTGTAACACCATTACCTTCAAAATATTCATCAAAACCAAGATCTTCAAAGGCATCTTCCACTCGGTAAACATCCATATGGTAAAGAGGAAGTCTTCCTACATACTCCTTAATAATCGTGAATGTCGGACTGTTAACTGTTCTTGTAATCCCAAGCCCTTTTGCTAATCCTTTTGTAAAGGTAGTTTTTCCTGCACCTAAGTCTCCTTCAAGTGTCAGCACATCTCCTTTATCTAAGAGCTCAGCAAGCCTTGTAGCAAAAGCCATTGTCTCATCCGCATTAGTTGTTTTCCATATTAATTTATCCATAAAACTCACCTAGTTTGTCTAAGATTATTTTTCCTATCTTCATTATATAGATAGTGAGGAAACATTCCTAATAAATGTAACAATGTTTCCTTTTTTTCTAAAAAAAAATCCTTAGGTTTGACCCTAAGGATTTTCTGGTTTGATTGCGGGGACAGGATTTGAACCTGCGACCTTCGGGTTATGAGCCCGACGAGCTACCAGACTGCTCCACCCCGCGACGGTAATATAAAATATGCCTGGCGACGTCCTACTCTCACAGGGGGAGAACCCCCAACTACCATCGGCGCTGAGAAGCTTAACTTCCGTGTTCGGTATGGGAACGGGTGTGACCTTCTCGCTATCGCCACCAGACTATTA